>Ga0272441_10013895_pt1 | contig 11517 bp, 10 predicted proteins | sample SSMProp6N_FD_193582 | JGI IMG/M metagenome (GOLD analysis project Ga0272441, IMG submission 193582) | Marine sediment archaeal communities from Little Sippewissett salt marsh, Falmouth, MA, United States - SSM-Prop-6N | ecosystem: Environmental > Aquatic > Marine > Wetlands > Sediment ... | reverse complement strand
GATCACTAAGATCAATTTCCCGAATAGTGCTGCAGTTGGGAACAATTTTAACATGGTCATCAGGAACTCTTTGAGCAGCCCATAAGGCACCGATCTCTCCACTTTCAGGATCCCAATCGTTTTTACCTATACTGAAGACTTCTAATATCCATGCTTCTTTGGTATCTGCAATTAACAAACATTCACCATCCGGATTTCTCCCACAACAGGAAGGGAGAAAACCATATTTTTCAATTAAAGAAGTAATAACTTCAATTGCCTCTCTTGCAGTCTTTGCCCTCTGATGGGCAAATATCTCAGCTTGTTCGATGGTCATTATTTGCTTGCATACATCTTTATAGACTCTTAGTTCGTTTTTTTGACTAAGGGTTGTTTCCCCAATACCCAATTGATGTTTATTCAAATGAGGATAGCCGTCATGGAAATATCCATAGGTTTTTTCTACTTGTGGTATTTCACCAATCACTTCTCCATAGTCTCTATAATCTGCGGAGGTCAAGTCCTGAATTCCATAATAAACCGGAGCCATTGCTCCTTTTTCGAAGGTCTGCTCAGGAACTACATGAACTCTAAAATTAGAACAACATCCCGTATGAGAAGTCATCACCGAACCATCTACAGAGGCATCCTTTCCCACAACTATAGCAGTACAGCTGGCAAAGGTAGCTAAATCAATGACAGTCAATAACATCAAAATTACACCTATGATTATAATTAGTTTCTTAATTCTCATTTTTCAAAACTCCTTATTAAATATTTTTTTTGAGCATCGCAAAGATGAAAATTAAATAAATTTAATCACCTCCTTTTGTTAAAATTTCTGCAGGTTTCATTTGCGATTATTTATACACTACGCGGCAGTGCTAACTTGGTCGGAATTATCTAGATAATGTATACCTAATTTTTGATTACCTCCATGTAGTTAATATCATACTAAAGGTAGTTATATTATGAGCATGGATTTTAGAATAAATTTGCACAAAATATTAATATTTTCTTAATAAATTTTTTTAGCGGAAAAGATTTTTCTATTAAATAATAATTGCTTTAGAGAGTTTTTCTCTCTAAAATAATCTTCATAATCAAGGCATGATGCTCTTGTTGTTTCAAATAATAAAAACTTCGTAGAATTCTACCCGGCAACAGTCCTTTTGCCTGAAAGTTTTGATGATTTTGCATCTTTCCCCTTCGGCTCCCTTTCTATCTTTATTGAAGAAAAGGTCTCTCCCGTTGCCTTCATACAGGATACGATATTTTATTATATAAATATAAAACATACATAATATGAATATATGTTTTATATATTACTATCTTTTATATGGTTTTAATTTATGTTTTTTATTAAACACTACAAAATGAAGCAAAAATCCTTCTTTTTATTAAAATAATTTTTTGGAATAAAAAACTCTTCAACAAATGCCAAAGTGCTAGAAATTGACTGGCTCCCCCCATTGTAAACGTTTAGAAATTTTAAGGGAGCTATTGCAATAAAAAATCTCAAATTAATAAGCTAACTGTTCACATTATTATAAAAATCTTAAAAAACTATAATCTCTTAACTGTATATGAATTAAAATATTCCTTTCTCTAACAAAAAACTATTGGAATTAAATTGTAAACACAACTCGAACTTAGTACAAATGAATTTAAATTTTAATTATCTTGACTCTAAGATTTGTAATGATCCATATGGAAAAATTCCTACTTTAGCTTTCTTTAAATGTTTATTTTCTAAATAATTATTTACTTTATTCCAATTTTTACATAATCTAGTACCTATCGGAAAAAAGTCATCAACATCTTTTTGACGTAAATTAGGAGATAGTACAAATAAATCTCTTTTTTCAACTACCCTATTTATATGAGTATTTTTATCAAGAGTATGCCACAATGGCAGTTGGTAATCACAAAGATAATGATAACCTCTGCCTTCCGGACATGCACCAATAAACACTATACTACCATTTGGGTGGATTAAGTCTTCAAAGCCAGGACGAATTACATTAAGTCCCTTACCAATTTGAATAAGATTGGTATCCATTGGAAAAGCATTTACAACTAATATGTCAAATATTTTTTTGGGATCCATTGTTGCATATATTTTCAATGCAAATTTAACTCCTTCACGATGTGCAGAAACAAAATCACCGGCAAAGATACCAGCAATTTCCCCATTTCCACTGCAAACCTGATTAATCGTAAAATCTAGCTTTGCCATTCGAGCAGCTTCTTCAATATCTAACCTATTATCATTATTTTCAACTTCGAATAAACCCCCGCTTTCCCCGGAAATGGTTGGAGTATGATTTTTTAAAATGCTTTCTACTCCTGCAACGCCAGGAAGCACAATTTTACCACCTCCACCAAAACCAGCAGTGGGATGTGGCAAAATAGATCCTATACCTATTTTAACATCACTTTCAGCAAAAAATTTATTAATATACACAGGTGTGTTGTAAGAAGTTTTACCAAATGATACTAAATTATGAAAAGGAGAATGATTATATACTGTAAAATTATTAACAATATATTTCCCTAATTTTCTAATTAAATCAATACGATGCATTGCTGGATGTGCTCCTAAAGCAATAAGAATCAATATATTTTCATGCTTAATCCCTCCAGCTAAAAGTTCTTTAATTACGATAGGAAGTATTTGGCTTGCTTTAGTAGGTCTAGTTAAATCATCCACTGCAATTACAGCATTTTTCTTGCCTTTGGCAATATCTTTCAATATTTTGGATTCATATGGATTATTTATTTTATTTAATATTTCACTTCTAGGTATTGGTAGACTATCCTTCATATTTAATAATGATATCTCCCAGCTACTTGGGAAATTCATTTTCAATCTTTCTGGTTTATACCATGCTTTCCATAACATTGAATAAAGCATATTATCACCTCTATTAATTATAAAATACAGTGCGTATAATATTTTTTTAGTTTATAATTCAGCTAGAACTTCATCTCTGTAAAAGTGGGATGTCTGGTCATTATAATATCCGGTAATTCTCAATTGCCTTTTCATTAATTTCTATTCCCAATCCCGGTCCTTCTGGAACTTCAATATATCCATTTTCCATTTTTAAGGGATTCTTTATAATGGACTTCAAAGCATTTCCTGAACAAATATTATATTCTACAAATAATGATCTAGGTAATGCTGCGTTTAAATGTAAGCTTGCAGAGGTAAGTAAATCTGACAACCATGCATGAGGTACAATATCAATACTATTCTTTTGCGCCATCCACATTATTTTTCTTGCAGTAGTAAATCCGCCGCATCTTGATAAATCAGGTTGAACAATATCCACTTTCCCTCTCTCAATTAAATCTCTAAATCCCCAAGGTGTTGCCTCTTGTTCTCCGGCTGCAATTCTTATTTTTACATTTGCAGCAACTTTTGCATAACCTTCATAATCTTCAGGATGTAGAAAATCTTCAATAAAAAAAATATTATAAGGTTCAAGCTTTTCACACAAGTGGATTACATCAAATGGTAAACGATAGTAATCAATCCAGCCCAAATCAACTAAAAAATCAGTTTGGTTTCCCATAGCCTCTCTCGCTGCTTTCACTAAACTAATTTCAATTTCTCTACCAGTACCCATAAATCCAAATTTTATGGCAGTATATCCTTGTTTTAAATAGTTTTCACAAGCAATTTTCATTCCTTTAGGTGTGGGCCTTGCCATTGTTGATGCATATGCTCTTATTTTCTTTCGATAACCTGCCCCGAGCAATTTATATATTGGCTTATCGGTTGCTTTGCCCATGATATCCCAACAAGCAATATCGAAACCTGATAGTATCTGTATCGCAGCACCTCTTCTTCCAAAATAAATCATTCCGCGATATATTTTATCCCATAACCTTTCAACCTCAAAAGGATCCTCACCAATAACCAGTTCTTTTAAACCTTCAAAAGCATAAGCTGCACTATTTGAAGGAGGAAGATTATTAATAGTATGTGCAACATGGGGTTGAGTTTCGATATCTGACCACCCGGTAATTCCTTCGTCTGTTTCGACCTTAATCAAGCAAGTATATCTAACTCCTGTAGGTTCTTCAGTTCCCTTAGTAGGAATATAATTTTTTCTACTATCGAGAACCATACATTCAACATTTGTTATTTTCACTTTAGATTACGCTCCTTGTAATATTATTTTAAATTTATAAGACCAAAATATTTATCAGATATAGAAAAAAAATATTAGAATATCTTTTTTAGTAAAATGCTTCATTCAATAATTTTATTACCAGTAAAATATCCTAGAAACATTATTAGTAGATACCCACGGGCATGCCCGTGGCACTTTATAACAATTCAAGCTTCGCTTGACCTAAATTCTGGGTTTCTTGATGACTGACATATTCTAAGATACTTTTTTCATCCAGGCCTATGGTCGAGACAAAGTAACCGGGTGACCAGACGATATTCTCTTTCCAGTAGACCTGAGAGAACCAGAGAACCTTTTTCCGTAGTCTGCTTGCTGTTTGACATTTTATCCTGCCTATGACCTCGGATACTTTGTAGCTTGGTGGTATGATCATCACCATATGGATATGATCTACCTGGATATTATATTCAATGATTTCACAGCCGGGCAGACTTCGGAGTACTCTCGGAAAAAGTTTCCGGAGATACCCACGTATGCCAGGATTTAGGATACGGAGGCGATATTTCGGTATCCAGACGATATGATATTCGGTGCGATAGGCACTATGTCCTGATAGTCTTATTTCCATAAGTTCATTTTATCATATCGCCGCCTATTCATTCATCCACGGGCAAGCCCGTGGTATTCTGCCCTTCAGGTTAATAAACAGTATTAAGTGTTTTCGCAATAAATGAATCCTAGACTATATTGTAGATGTATGAATTTTTACATAAATCCAAATATTTTTGGTAATGTCGTTGTTATTGCTGGAATAAAGTTGATGAATAATAAAACAATTATAAATATTAAATAGAATGGTAGAAATGATTTTACTAATTTCTCAATAGGGATTTTTCCAACTACACTTCCAATAAATAGAACACCACCTATTGGCGGTGTTGATAATCCAATAATTAAATTAATTGACATAATCATACCAAAATGCACTGGATGTAAACCAATTGTTTTTGCCAAGGGAAAAAGTATTGGGGATAAAATAATTATTGATACAGCTGGTTCAACAAACATACCGACAAAGATTAACAATATATTTATCAATATCAAGATGATGGTCGGATTATTAGACATAGACATAAATAAATTAGTCACTTTTTCTGCAAGATGAAAAACCGCAGTAATCCATCCGAGAATACCTGACATAGATATCATTATTTGCACGACTGCAGCTGTCAAAGAAGCATTTAACAATAGTTTTGGTAACTGTTTCCAAGATAATGTTTTTAAAACAAATAATCCAATTATCAAACCATAAATACATGCAATTGCTGCCGCTTCAGTTGCAGTACATACTCCTCCAAGTATTCCACCCATGATAATAATTGGCATCATTAATGGAATTATAGCTTCCCAAAAAGCTTTTAATAAAACAATAAATGAAGATCTACTTTTGCGATGAAAATATTTTTTCTTCTTAGCTTGGAAATAAGCCAAAACCATAAGACATAAGCCTAGAATAATTCCAGGAAAATATCCAGCAACAAGTAAAGCTCCAATAGAAATATTTGCACTAACTCCCATTAAAACTGCTATTAAACTTGGAGGAATGATCGGACCAACTAGCGAGGAAGCAACCGTAACAGCGGTGCTATAATCTCTATCGTACCCGTTTTCTGTCATCATTGAAATTTCTATTGGACCTAAACATGCTACATCAGTTGCAGCTGATCCAGTTATTCCTGCAAATAACATACTAGCAATAATATTAACATGAGCCAGTCCGCCTATGATATGGCCAACTAAAGCATCCGCTAACTTAAGTAAACTTTTCGTAATTCCCGATGCATTCATTATTTCCCCAGCAAAAATAAATAAAGGTATTGCTAATAATGGAAAACTTGTTAATGAAAAACGTATCATTTGTGGAGCAATAATAAAAGATACACTTTTTGTAACAATAATAGCCACAATACTAGTTACTCCTAAAGAAAAAACGATTGGCATTCCTATTAAGATTGTGATAAAAAAAGTCAAACCTACATAAAATAATTCCATTACTTTCTTCCTTTACTTGAAAATCCTAAAATAATATCTTTTGATTCCAAAATTAGTAATTCTAATGCTTGTAAGAAACTAAAACCAAATCCAATTAGAATTGCGGAATTAATCCAATTGATTTTAATACGCAAAGAATGAAAATATGCTTTTCTTAAAAGATAAGCCCAATCATATCCATATTTTATAACTATAAAAAGAAAGGATAAAATAATTATATAAATAAATACCGTTAACCATCTTCTGTAGACTAAAGGTATTTTATTTTGTATCATTTCCATCTTTATATGAGCGCTTTTTTTAATTGCAACATTACACCCTAATAAAACCGACCAGATCATTAAACCAATGGCTACTTCTTCAACCCATATCTGTCCAATTTTAAGTACAAATCTAAAAAGAGCGGAACCAAATAATAGAATAATATTTGTTCCTAAAAAAATAATCATTAATTTTTCACTAATCCAAACAGATATGTTATTAAATTTGGATAAAATTTGCATTCTATCTCCTTTTTATAAGTGAGGAAGAACAATTTAAATTCTTCCTCACTTATTTAAAAAGTCTACAATTAATAAATATTAATATTTATTAATATAGCGGATCTCTACCCATTGCTTCCATAAACTGATTAATAAAATCTTTTCCAATATCATCAGCATATTTGTCATATACAGATTTAGTTGCTTTAATAAAAGTCATTTTTTCTTCTGCAGTAAGGTCATTTACAATCATTCCTTTTTCTTTTAGTTGACTTAGGCCTACTTCGTTGACTTTTCTTGTTAGCTCTCTTTCATATGCTGCTGCCTCTCTCATTGAATCATTCAAAATCTTTTGGAACTCAGGAGACAAAGAATTATAAACTGGTGCATTAATCGCAGTAGGCCAACCATAGTATGAATGTCCTGTAAGTGATATGTACTTCTGTACTTCATAAAAAGCTTTATCCAAAATGTTAACAAAAGGTCCTTCCATAGCATCAACAACTTTTGTTTGAAGTGAACTATAAAGTTCCTCATAGGAGATACCCATTGGGCTTGCACCCAGAGAAGAAAAAATAGCAACTTGCAATGGGGTGTCCATTACTCTGATTTTGATACCTTTCATATCGTCGACTGTATATATTGGTCTAATATTGTTAGTAACATGTCTGAAACCATTTTCGAAAAAGCCTTCAAGCAATACTACATTAGCACCTTCCACTTCACCGTATAATCCTTTCATCAAATCACTGTTTATGACTTTTTCAACAGCCTCAAGATCTGTAAATAAAAAAGGCATTTCAAATATTCCCCAATGCGGATCATAAGTCATTAACTCTGCACCACGAGCTATTCCCATTTCAACAGTACCTGTTTGAAATGCAGTTAATTCACCAGCACTTAACACTCCTCCATGGAATATATCTATAATGACTTTTCCTTCAGTTCTCTCTTCAACAAGTTCTTTGAATTTTGTATAGCCCAAATGATGAGTGCTTTCTACTGAACCTCCATGAGCAAGTTTTAAAATTACTGGTTCTTGAGCAAAACTAAAAAAACTTAAAGAACCTATGACTAGCATTATCAAAAATATAATTGTAATCGAACGTCTAAACATTTTTTAATCCTCCTAAATAATTAGAAATTTTTAAATAATTATAAAGATATAATATATCTACTTCCTCTTATTCTTTTACATCACCTCCTTTTTAACTATCTAAAAAACAAGAGGTTCATTTTTGTCACATTCCTTGAAATAACGAAAACTATTTTGATTAATTAGTACTTATATTACTTTTAGATTTTTCTAAATCGAGCAATTTTAACGTATCTCTATTTATAAGTAATTCAATGTCCTCTTCTTTAATAGGGGGTAAGTTTGCTTTTCTGGCAAGTACGCATATTGCAAATAATCCTTTTATAGTACTTTCGATAGTAGTTGCGGGATAATCCGTACCAAAAAGCAGTTTATCAAAAACGCCGTATTCTGTGGCTAATCTCAATGAATTGTAACATTGCCATGGTCTGTAATAGAGCGCAGAAATATCAGCAAAAACATTAGGTTGTTTCCTAATTAATACAATAGTATCCTTTTCCCAGGGATGTCCTAAATGAGCAATAATTATTTTTAATTGGGGAAAATCATGGGCAATGTCTTCGATTAAAATTGGTAGAGTATATTTAAGTTTAGATTCTCTCGTATAGGTTGTTCCCATGTGAAAAAGAATAGGCAAACTCAATTCTTGTGCTTTTTTATAAACTGGATAAGCTATTTTGTGGTCAATCGGATGAAAATCCTGATACATAGGAAGTAATTTAAGCCCTTTTAGGTCAAGCTCTGTTTTACATCGCTCCATTTCAGTTAAACAGTTTTCATTGTTTGGATCTACTGACATAAATCCAATAAATCGAGAGGGGTCTCTCTTTACATAGTCTGCGATAAAATCATTTGGAATATTAATTCCGCTAAAAGGGGCTTGAAATCCCAATATAAATACTTTGTCAGCTCTCTTGGTATCCCTAAAATGATCTTCCGGTTTAGATATAAACTCAGCTATTGGAACACCTCTGACTTCAGAATTTTCATGTGTTTTTGATAAATGCTCTTTAAGAACAATATGTGTATGCACATCAACTATCATCTTATTCTCCTTATAGAAAAAACCAAAATCTCTTACAATACCTGATATTTTTCAAACATCTCTTTGACTGAAGATCCTTCCTTTAAACCTTCCATAAATTGCATCTCCTTCTTAAACTTCTCTTCAGCCAAATTAATCACTTCATTTGCAATCTCCTGTGGTATGATCACGACACCATCATCGTCACCAAAGACAATGTCTCCGGGATTGACCCATACTCCTCCGCACATGATGGGTTCATTATAACTGATAATATCAATCCTTCCTTTCGTATCACCCGGGGCAATCCCTTTGATAAATACGGGAAATTGCATTTCCTTAATTACCTTGGTATCCCGGGTTATTCCATCCACAATGGCACCTCTTGCTCCTCGATATCTGGCACCTGTAGAAAGCAAAGCACCCCACAAACCAGCGGTCATAGCCCCATTCTGAGTGGCGACAGCCACATCTCCCGGTTTAAGACTCTCAATAAAATCAAGTTCATTTTTATAAGGTTCTTCAGGTTCCTGATAGATTGGCACCGCTAGAGCTGTCGCAGCTCTTCCTACCAATTTAATATTGGGATACAAAGGCCGCATGGTATATTCCATTGCGTAGACATTATTCTTGAATCCCAGCTTATCATCTAACACATCACTTATCAGGCCGGTGTATAATTTTTCCAAGCGGCTAAAAAGAGATTGATCATCATATTTTTTCATGATATCCTCCATATAATTATTTGATATAGCCTAATGCTGCAGAAATTTTGTTAGCTGTCTTTATAACTAACGGAACATATTGACCGAATTGTTCCCTAGAAAGTCTTTGGCAGGGGGCAGCTAAACTGATTGACGCATTCACTTTTCCATTATGTTTGAATATGGGTGCTCCAATGCAACGGGTTCCTGTTTCCCCCTCCTCATCATCAATCGAATAGCCTTGGCGTCTGACCTCGGATAATTCCCGTTTAAGACGATTTAAATCAGTGATAGTATTAGAGGTCACTTTTCTAAGTCCTCTTGCTTGACAAATCGTCTCGACCTCTTGATCGGATAAATGGGCTAATATAGCCTTACCAACTGCACTATAATGGAGATGATCCCGGGTACCGATGGCGGTGACCACTCTGGTTCTTTGAGGACTCTCCAATGAATCGATGTAGACTCCCATGGAATCATTAAGGACCATCAAATGGATCGTTTCTTGGGTTTTATCTCTTAATTCTTTCAGATAGGTGTGGGCAATTACCCTTAAATCCATCGTGTTTAAAATATGATTACTAATCTCAAGGAATTTAAAGCCTAAACAATATTTCCGATTTTCCGAATCTTGGGAAAGATATTGAGCATTACTAAGAGTATTAACTATCCGTTGAACCGTGCTGGTGTTCATATCTAGGCTTTTTGCAATTTCAAGAATACCTGTGGGCGCATTTTTTTTCAGAATATAGTCAATGATTTCTAAAGTTTTTTCTACGGTTTTTGAATTAGTATTCATATGTATTCCTATTATCGGAATGGCATTCCGTTTTTTATTATTTTAATGCATCTTTATGAAAATGTCAAATAAATAATCAAAAAATTTTTATATCATAAAAATTAAGTCTGACAAACTAGTTATCATAATTAGTAAAAAGAAAGGTTCAGTTAACTCCAGATTTTCCTTTCAATTAATTTACCAATAGTAAATATGGTCTTTTTTATTGGTTTAATCTCTCAGAAAAAAATACTTTTTTCTAAGCTTTGATCATCTCGAATTACTTCGAAAATGTGGTTAAAATTTGGAACTAATGAAAAAGTTTTATTTGCTTGCTAAGAGAAAAATAATGAAGGAAAGTGAGAGGTTTTAGATATTCTGCTTACGAATTGTACTCTGAATGCTGAAGATCTTTGTTCTAGCTATAGAATGCCTTTATGATTTTATCTAGCTTCCAATCTTGCTGTAGATATGAAAAACATAATAGCTAAAATGTGCAAATTATATAAATATTGGTCGAAGAATGGGAAATTTCAGATATCATAAAATTTCTGATGTAATTATAAATGATTTTAAGCGATAATTTGGGAATTTTCGTTTGATTTATCAAATCTAAAAAAACAAAGTCCAAATACTCCAAATGAGCGCTTCGCTACAAAAACCGCTAAAAGCCTTATATTCAACGCTTTCACTGGTTTTTGGCAAAGTCAACGCGCAGATCGCTGATGGTTTTCTTGATTTCTTTGATCTCTACGGTAACATTCCGGGAGAATTCCTTCTGGTTCTTGATGATTTCATTGATGAAAAACTCCAATTTCCACACCAGGTAGATAGAAAGTACCAGGGGAAAACCGTTATTCGCTATGAGTTTAAGCATGTATTCAATATCCAATGAGTTGCCTTCCTTTCCAAATCCTTTTTTCTCCTGACCGGATATCCAGGTGCAGAAAGTTTTCCTTTTCGTAAAAGCCGATACCGGTAAAGTCGATTTCCTGGGCATACATGAGAAGCTCATAAAGCAGGTAGTCCTTTACGTGGATATCCGCTGTTAAAATTCAAAAATTATCAACTTAGACTCTCCCTTATCCTATTGAAATTTTTACCCTATATAAAAATATAACCCTTCAGCATAATCGCTGAAAGGCTTTATTTATAACAAAATGGTGGAGGCTGGTAGACGAGTTTCGCAACTTTTGTATGAGTGATGAAGTTGAAGAGATGCATTATAAATTAGAAGAGACTATAGGAATTTATTAA
>Ga0272441_10013894_pt1 | contig 11517 bp, 5 predicted proteins | sample SSMProp6N_FD_193582 | JGI IMG/M metagenome (GOLD analysis project Ga0272441, IMG submission 193582) | Marine sediment archaeal communities from Little Sippewissett salt marsh, Falmouth, MA, United States - SSM-Prop-6N | ecosystem: Environmental > Aquatic > Marine > Wetlands > Sediment ... | reverse complement strand
GAGCCCGGGGCACTACGTCGCGAACCAGCCCACAATCGTCTGCGCCAAATCGCTCAGCCCGAAGGACCCCAGGGTGGCGGCAATGGCACCTATCACCAGTAGTGCCGTGAGAATCACCTTGCCGATATCCTGGCCCTTCAACTGGGCCAGCAGAGTCGGGTGTCGCGACAGGTAGGCGCCGGCCGCGTAGAGCTCCTCGCCCATCAGCGTGTAGTCGCAGGTGGTGATGAAAAAAGGTATCTGGGTGTCGGCATCGGTGCCGGCGATCTGCACAGCGCCGGTCATGTTCCCCGTCTCAGCCAGGATCAGGGATTCGGCGTAGAAGTAGCCCATGTAGAAGTTGGCCGCGGGCTTCTCGCGCACCATGATCCCGTCCACAGCGGCCACATAGCCGAACTGGCTGTCGGTAACGTAGAAGATGTTGTCCGGCTTGAAGTTCTGCGGCCGACCGGCTTCCGTGTATGCCTCCCGCACAATCTCGCGCTCCGCCGTCATCACCAGAGGGTCATAGCACGGGACGAGAATGTCGGTCTCGTAGGCGGCGGTGCGCTTGGCAAGGTGCCCCAGGACAAGCATGGACGCGATGGTCGAGATGTCCCCTACGCTGCCCAGTCCCGAGACGAACAGGATGGGCTTGCCCATCTCCGTCGCGCGACCGATGGCGTCATTGACCGCCTGCAGGCCCGCGATGGGCCTCACGTACATCTCTCGCCGGCGGGAGTACAGGAAGCACAGGATGACGACGACGCAGTAGACAATAACGCCCACGAGCACGTTGACCTTGGAGGTATCGAACCACAACCCGACGGGTCTGACCGGGCCCACGGGGTCGGAGGGGGCAGCGGTGGCCTCAACCTGGTCGGGGCCTGGCTGTTCGGGCTCGCCGCCCGGGGCGTACCATGGGACGCCCGGCGGGGCAAACAGGGCCGCTACGCGCACGCGGTATTCCCTGCCGGGCTTCAACCCGTCCACCGGCGTCTCGACGGCGTCGGGGGCCGTCTCGGCTTTGGGCTCATAGGCGCGGGTCTGGCCCTCGACGTGCTCGGCCACCAATATCTGGTAGCCCACAAGCTCCTTGCCCGCGGGCCTTTCCATCTCGGAGGGCGCTTCCCATCGCACCATAAGGGTGGTGCCGGCTTTGTCCTCCGGGTCGTCCTCGGCCACCACCGACCCCGGCGCCCCGGCCTGCGGCCAGGCAAGCCCAATGGCCATGCCGGTCAATGCCAGGCATAGCAGGGGTGCGAGCACCGTCTTGCTTGAGTTGCGCGTCATCAATCGCTCCAAAGCGATCTTGCTCTGTGGCTCAATGCGTCTAGAGGCCATTTCAGAACCTGGCTGCCGGGTGTCACGCCGTGTGTGACGGGCCCAGGCAGGGGTTTTGAGACCACTTCTAGCCTTCGACCAGCTCGACGTTGGCTCTCGGCACGGATACGCGGCGGCCATCCTCAAGCTCCGCGACGAGGACTCGCACCGTCGCCCCGCTCTCGACCTGTTGCGGCTGCTCAGGAAGCTCGACAATGGCGCCCAGCATCCCGAAATACGGATCTCGTATCAGGCGGATGTGGCTGCCAATATCCATGCCGTGAGCCTGGACGCCGGCCGCGACGGGAGCCTGTTGATCGGAGGCGTAGGCGACGATGATCTCGGGGCGAATCACGCCTGCCCTGATCTGAGTGGCGCCGTTGATGGATGCAGGAGCGCCATCTCGTGCGACAAGAAGCTCAAAGGTCCGCCGGGCCATGGCGATCTTGCCGAAGCCCTCGGTGATGATGACCGTGATGCCCTTCTGCTCGCCGCCCGTAACGGCCACGCCGATGGGGTAGCCCAGGAAGACGTCCAGGTCCCGATGGCCGATCCCCCCGACAACGATACCCTTGGCGCCCACCTCGACGGCCCTGTTCAAGGCTTCGAGGGTCACGAGACTCCCGCCGACGACCACCTTGCCTCGGCAGTCCTCATCAATGGCCTGGGCATCCAGGATGTCCCCCGGGTCGGTGGCTCTCAACAGCAACTCTCCGTGGGTTTCGCCGCCAAACCCGAATATCCCCTGCACGAGGGCGCAATCGGCCTGCACAATGATGCCCTCTTCTCCGAGCACCTCGACAACCGTGCCGGAGATGTAGGCATCCAGGCTCACGGGTATTGGCTCGCCCCTGACGAGCACCTGGCCCGTCACAGAGCTGATGTTCTCGATGGTGCCGGAGACGGTCGAGGTTGCGGTGGCGTGGAAAAGGCCCCACAGCGCCTTGGTCTCGGCGATGAGTTCGCCGGCCTCGACGCTGTCACCCTCAGCCTTGACCATGGCTTTGGGTACCTCGGAGGGTTGCACGTTGAGATCGCCGGCCACGTTGACGGTGGTGACGTTGCCGGGCAGGTTGGTGGAGGCCACCAAATCATCTGCGTGCACCGCCTGGCCTTGTTCGACGTGCACCGCACCCGGCAAGGGCAGACGACGCTCCCTGCGAAGGGTCGTAGCCTGGGTCACTCGCAGTCCCGGTGTGTAAGCGTGAGCCATTGGGTCGTGGTCGGCGCTCCGGGTACGTGGCTTGGCCTGGGTATCGCGCCTGTGAGCGCACGCGGGCGCTCTGGGCTGCTATGTGTTTCGCGACGGTGAGCCGAAGTCCCTTCAAGGGCTTCTGTGCGATTGTGCTGGTGTCCTCGAGTTCGCCCGCCGGCTCAAGCTCACCGGGACCCCGACGGGTGGACAGCCAGCGCCGCCACGGTCCCGTCGGCCAGCCCCGCGATGAGCAGCGGATCCATGCCGGTATCGAGCGTGGTCAGTGTCCGAATGCCTGCAGGCAATGTCCATTCACTGATGATCTGCCCTGAGCCATCGGCGAGGCGTAGGACGCCACTCTCGTCACCATAGGCGACGTATGCGTGCCCCCGGGGGCCGATGACGGCCACATCGTTGACGCATAGCCCCGGCAAGTCCTTCCACAGCACGCTGCCGGTGCCGCTCAAGACGTACAGGTAGCCGGTACCCGAGGCAAGCGCGACCTCGTCGGCTCCATCGCCATTCAGGTCACCGCCGGCGATGCGGTTCACCGGCCAGCCGAAGTTGTCCAGTCGCCACAGGGGATCGGCGCCCGTTAGGCGACAGGCCACCAGGTCGCCGGTGGATGAGCCCGCGATGACCTCACTCGTACCATCTCCGTCCAGGTCGGCCAGAGCGTACGTGCTGTCGCCGATGGAGGTGTAGCGACGGAAGGCGCGCTCGCCTTGCGGCGTGATGCCCACGACTGACCCGTACTTGTCGGCCACGAAGATGGTGTCGGGAGCGGCGTCTCCGTCGGTGTCCTCGAACTCGAGCTGCATGGACCCATGCAGCGCATAGTCGTGCTTCCATAGCACATTCCAGTCCCTGTCGAGCAGTCGCAGGTCGAAGTTGTGCATGGTCACCGCGATCTCGGTCTGTCCGTCGCCATCCACGTCCCAGGCGCCCACATTGTCCACGCCGTAGGCGTTGTCGCCGAAGCTGCGCGCCCAGGGCATGCCCCGCATCTGCCGTTTGTACAGCAGCTTTCCGTCACCCGACAGGCAGTAGACATGGGTGTCCGAGGATCCCAGGAGCACTTCGGCGCCCGGCTCGGGCTGCAGGTCGGCGAAAGCGACATCCGAGGCGCGCCCGCCGGTCACGAAGGTCCATTGCGGCTTGCCCGTGGCGTCGATGCAGTGCAGGGCGGGCCCCCGGCATACAAAGAGGCGCTCACCCTTGCCGTCGTCGAGGTCTTGCGACTTCAGGCGCCAGACGGCATCCTGTCCGGGGCTCATGGCCTGCCACGCGGGGGCCGGGGTGTCCTTCTCTGACGGCTCCTGAACCGAGCCCCCAGCCGGACGGGCCGACTGTATAATGCCGCGTAGGTCACGGGCAAACTCGCTACCTTCGCCGAGAAGTGGCACTCGGCAGCCCATGCGCGCTCTGTCCAGCTCGAGTTGGGCGGTATCGCCGCCACAAGCGACGGTCAGCGTCGCCTTCTGCGCGACCTTCACCAAGGCTTCGCCGGCGGCTATGTCGACCTCGATATCCACCGGCGCCGTGCTCGAAAGGGAGAGGTGGGCGGACGCCAGCGCAGACATTCCGGACAGCGAGAGCCGAGAGGGCGTGATCAACCCGGCGGCGGCCTTGACCTGGATGCCGGGGTGTGTGACCGGTCCGAGAATCGCCAGGGCGGGTTGCGTGCCCTGGATGGCGAGCAGATTGTCCGCCAGGCGGACGGGTCGCAGATTGCGGCGGCTCCCCGGCAGGCTGGTGTACATCAGCGAGGCGAATCGCACGGGCTCACCGGCGGTGAACCGCCCCGTACGGCGCTGGTGAAGGATACTCACCGGCGCTGAGATGCCCTTGCGCACATGGTTGGTGACCCAGGCCGTTACCGGATCGGCGGGCTTGATCAAGAAACGCTGGATGAAGCCCTCCTGGACCTCGGGCGCGGCAGGCAGCGCCTCGGCCTCGTAGATGGTCCGTACCCCTCGGCTGTCCTCGAAGATGAACCGATCCACTCGGACGGCCGGATTCTCCCGCAAGGTGACCACTACAAGATGCGGCCCGTCGCCCTGCAGCCGGATGCTGGGGGTTGCGGCCTGCCCGGAAGCGTTTCCGGCGGAGCGACCATAGTCGACCTCTGGCACGTGGAAGGCCTGTTTGGTCCCGAAGTCCACCTGCACCCACAGCGAGTCGCTGCTGGTGTCCGACCCGTAGGCCTCGATGGTCAGTGCATACTCCCCCTGGGGCAGGTCCACGCCGAAGGCCAGCCGAGAGCGCCGGTCACCCATGGCGACGGCCTTGCCGCCCGAGGCCGCCTCATCGGCGAAGGCGACGCAGGCCGCGCTGCGGTTGCCCTCGGCCCCTCGTACGGCCACGAAATCCGCACCGTTGGTGATGGTCTGCTGTCCCGCCACGTCCAGGGTCTTCCACGTCAGTTCCAGTCCATATTCGTCGGTCTGGCGGGGTGTGACGGTATCGGCCACCACGAAGTACTCGCCCACATTCCACAGGATCTGCCGTCGCCAGTCACAGCCGTTGTAGGCTTTGACGTAGGTGTCCGTGTAGCCCAGCTCGGGCAGGTCGACGGAGGCGCTCAGCCCGGCCATGCTGGGCTCGAGCACATCGCACCGGCCGTTGCGCAGCACTGAGAGCATGTTGTGTTCAGTGGTGTTGCGGGTGAGGTAGTCGTGGTCGATGAGCCAGCGCTGAGAGCCCTCGACGAACTCGGTGATGGAGTTGCCGTCATAGTGCAGGTGCTTGCCCCTGGCGAACCCATCCAGCAGCAGGTACTGCCCCTCAGGGCGCCAGTCTTCGCGGAAGCTGATCTTGTCGAAGGCCTCCCGGGCCGGCACATCCGCGGGCGTCAGTGTTTCGTTGTAGTAGGGCTTGCTCTGCGTGTAGTCATACACCTGCCGGTCCAGCATGAATACGTTCACGCCGGTGAACCGATCAGGCCGTGAGGGGCTGATTCCGCGCTCGAAGGGGTTCTGCCAGTTGCCTTCCGTGTAGCGATCCATCAGCCACTTGTACCCACTGTCGCGGGTCCACCACAGGGCCAGGGGCAGTATCTTCTGGGGCAGGTTGGCCCGCGCCGAGAGCCCTGAATCCCCGAAGCCCGAGGCCCAGCCACGGTTGTCGCAGATCCCCACCAGGTAGTCCGCGTAGCGGCGGATATTGCCGGACGTGAAATACTCCATCTGATTCTCGGCGAGGGCGTAGATGTAGGAGTGTGCCGTGGTCAGCGTGAGGTAGCTGTCCGCATCTTCCTGGGGCTTCCATGAGCGGGCCTGGGCCAGCAGGACACTTCGCGCCTTCTGAAGCTTGGCCGGCATGTCGCTCAGCCCGTAGTACCGCCGGAAATACCGGGCCCCGAAGTGGATGCCCAGCAGCGGGAAAGTGGTGTGGTTCCACGAGACGGTATCGTCGCGGCCCAGGCCGGCGTACCCTGAGACGTGGCCCACCAGGTCGCGGTTGAAGCGAAGCAGAGCGTTGGTGAAGCGCAGCCGTTGCTCATCGGACATCAGGGGGCAGTCTTCGAAGGCGTCCCAGGCGCAGTTGATCTCCCAGGACGTGGTTTCTTCCGGCCAGGGGAGCACGGTGCGTGAGCTACTCTGGGGCGAGACGCGCTGGGCGCCGGGCGCATAGAGGGCCGATACGACCTCGAGCGCCTCGATGGCTTTGCGGGCGTAGATTTCGGCGGCCGTCTGCAGGTACAGGTTGGCGTACTTGGTCAACTCCGTGAAGGTTGGATCAGGCTGACTCTGAGCGATCGTGGCGGCCTCATCCTCGCTCAGCGACGTCCTGGGCCCTGCCGCCATCAGGTGAGGCGCCCGGCCATCGTCAACGGCGGCGAGGAAGGCCTGTACGCCAAGCCGCCCGCCCACCGCATCACTGCACCCGATGACGATGACGTTGTTGCCCCCGTTGTACGGGTAAGGGTCGCATACGGTTTGCAGTAGGTACCGGCCCTCGCCCGGGGTCGCGGCATCGGCGAAGGTGTAGCGGTTCCAGTACAGGCGCTCGACGAGCGGGTTGTTGAGCATATTGCCCAGGCAGACTACGGTGCGGTGGGCCGGATCGGCCTGCCGGATCGTGTTCACGCGCTCGGCGCCGAAGGCCTGCAGACCCTCGAGCAGGCTTCGGGTGGCCTGTGCGTACTCACGCAGGCGCGGCGCCAGCACGGCAGGGGGCCGCTCATCGACGACCAGAGGGGTCTGCCTGCTGATGGGGCGCACCAGGGGAAGCTCGGCAAGGAACACGCCTTTGTCACCGGCGCGAGCCACATCCCCGGGAAGGGCCTGACCGATGACCTCGATCTGTCCAATACAAGGGTGGGCTCTGCGGCCTGCGGAGACGCCGGCCAGTGACCGGAACCGTAGGGCTCGCAGACGGACAGGAGCCCACTGGTGGGCCATCCATTCGCCCACGACGGCGTTCTGTGCCGGTGCCAGGGGGGTCTCGAAGGCGCCGTCCCCGTCCACGTCGCCGGTCAGTTCGTAGCGGGTGGCGTAGTAGACTTCCGAGGGTTGGTAGATGCGCGCGCCACTGACGGCGCGAGGTCGGTCAAAGGACAGCGTGATGACTCCCTCGCCGCCGGTACCGACGGCGAAGGCGCCGGATGTCTTCAGATTGCCGTCGGTGAGGGCCGCGATCTGTTCGGGCTCCATCGCGGGAGTGCAGGTGATGTCCGCGGTGAAGGAGATGTCCATATCCCCCGCGGCGGCTATGGCCGAGAAGGCCACGAGTAGGGCCAGCAACAGCGTGGGTTTGCGCATGGTGGGCCTCCGGGGCACGGCAGTTGGTCTGCAATTCACCCGCTGCCAAGGAGAATCCTGTGCGGGCGCTGTTGGGCAGGTGGCGGAGCGCGTCACCGGCGCGGGCCTACCCGTCGGGTGCTGCGCGCGGGCCGGTCCTCACTCCACTGCGTCTCCTTAGTCGTAGAACCCGCTCTTGCGCTTGCAGGCCTGGATCACCCGCACCACCTCGCAGGCCTCCTCAGGCTTGACGACCATCCGGGCGCCCTGGCGCAGGACGGCCCACAGGTTGTCGTAGAAGTCCCCGATGGCAGGCGCCGTCGCGGACATATCCTCAGACTGCCAGGGGATCACGTCGTCATTGTCGTAGCGCCTATCGGCGGGAGGGGTCTCATCAAGCTCGATGGGCGCCAGTTCATCGGGATCGAACCACTCGATGTGCGACCGTGAGCCGTCACAGGTCATGGTCCCATTCGTGCCCAGTAGTGTCCACTTGGGCTCGGGGATTTTGCAGCCCATGGATATTTCCATATCGAACACGCGACCGTTTTCGGCCCTGACGATGATCTTGACGTGGTCTTCGGCATCGCCCGCGCAGGCCACTCGCTTCAAGTCACAGTAGATGTCCTTGACGGGGGCCCCGAGAAGCTGCAATCCCAGGTCGAGGTAGTGAGACCCGGCGTTATTGAGCTGGCCGCCGCCGTACTTGCGCATCGTCTGCCAATCGAAGCGCCGGAAGAAGACCAGGTACCTCATGCGGATCTCGAAGACGTTGCCGAGGCGGCCATTGTTGACCATGTCCATCAGGTGCAGGAACTCGGCGGAGAAGCGCCGGTTGTGGTGCATGAACAGCTTCTTTCCGCTGTCTGATGCCGCACGGATCATGCTGGTCGCCGCCTGAACGCTCGAGGCCATGGGCTTTTCACACACCACGTGCCTGCCGCTGCGCAGGGCCTCCCGAGTGATGGACGGATGGGTGTCCGAGGCGCTGGCAACAACGACAACATCGGCGTCCGCGTCTTTCAGCAGGGCCCGGTAGTCGCTGAAGCCTTCGCACCCGACGGCCTCGCAGGCCTCCTGGATGCGCTCGGGCAGCCAGTCGGTGACGGCGGTGATGCGGTAGCGCTCATCATCGCGCATGCGCTTGATGTGTATGTTGTATCCGGCGCGGCCCAGACCGATGACCGCAACCTTCAATGGCTCATGGGTTGGCATGGTGGAGCTCCTCGCATACAGGGGGCGACGGGGATTGCCCCCGAAGATGCTGTGCCGGCCGAGGCATCATAGCGCATTCGGTGTGGGCAACGCCACACGCCACGGGGATAGCTGCCTTCCGGCGCCTATCGCAAACGACTCACGCCCACACTCCGGGGCTCTGCCCCGGCCCCGCTGGGGCCCAGGCCCCAGACCCCAGTTCTCGTATGCGGAGGTCCGCGTCACCCAAAGGCGAGGACCATCGGATGGATGACGACAGGAAAGATAGCAGCATCTGCCGATTCCGTCGACTATGGGGATGCCTCGAAGGCCCCCACGCTGGGTGGGTCCGGTCGCGGCCTGCCGTAGAAGTCAGACTTCACCGCCCGGCGCAGCTCGGCGGCCTGCTGCATGTGGGGCGTGCCCGCGCCGGTGGCCGGCGAAGTGGGGAGAAGGCGGTAGTCTCCCGCGGCAGGATCCCTGAACCCGGGTTCGGCTTGTGTGAGCAGGCTGTGGGTGTCGAAGCCCGCCGCCCGCCAGTCCTCCCACGTGGTGATGACCCGTCCGTGCTCGCCTCGCGGCTTGAGCCAGGACCGCGGGGCCGGCATGGAGTAGATGCACCGGTCGGGCTGTATCCATGTATCTTGCTCATCGGCCTTGCCCCATGGCTCGTACATTGACCCCGGCGACACGGGACAGTGGATCAGGCAATTGCGCAGCAGTGTCGGGCCGTCCCGGCAGTACATGGTCAGGAAGTACCCGCCTCCGGTGTGGTTGATGAAGGTCTCATGTACGTGCCAGTTTGGCCAGCCCGCGTGGTAGTCGGTCAGCATGCTGTCAAGGTACAGGTTGTTGCACCACAGGATTGAGCAATCGCCGCTGCCCACCGCGCCGTTGGTCTTCACCCGGTGGCAGCGGTCGAACACATTGCGCTCAACCCGGAAGTGATGCCTCCGGTAGCCCGGATCGCTGCGCCGGTGGGAGACATCCAGGCATGAATCGCCCTCGTAGTTTTCGAACACGCAGTTGAAGATCAGGCCATCGGCGGGAGCGTGCAGCAGGATGCCATCGTGGTTGGTGTCCGGCTCGGTGTTGGGGTGGTCATGGATGTAGCTGTTCTGGATGACGCCCCATTCCAGCTCTCTGAAGTTGGCCGCGTATATCGCTCCGGGGCGGTCTCTGGCTGCGTCCCAGCCGGCGCCGTTGTTGATGAATATCCCCGGCCCCGCCTTCATCCCAGCGTCGGGGTAGTCCCATCCCGACAGGTCAACCCGGTCGATGAAGTACTCCCTGCACCCCTCGATGCGGATCATCGCTCGGCCGCAGGTTCCGGCGATGTAGCAGTTCCTGATCTCGACCCGGCCGCAGTCCTCGAAGAAGAAGGTGGAGGAGGCGCGGAAGTCCGGGTCCGCGTTGAGGATCGCCATGTCCTCGATGACGACCTTTTCGCAGTGGGTGAATAGGTACAGGGCATGGCGGTACTTGTCGCACCCCGGCTTACTCCAGCGGACCTTCAGCCTCTCGCCGCTCAGGCGCACCTCGGCCTGGTTCCGGAAGACGGCACGCACTTGTTCACCGTTGACGGCACGGAAACTCTGCAGGGCGATGTCCCACTTGGCGAGGTCCTTGCCTGTCGGCAGCGCGGCCCAATCGCTCTGGTAGGTCTGAGAGTATCTTCCGTGCTCGGGGATGAGCTCATCGGCGGCGCAGGCGGCCATGAATGCCAGCAACAAGGCGATGGGGGGCCCAATGCGTGGACAAAGGCTACGGGTACTGCCAAGAAGCATCAGGGGCGCCTCCAGGGACTGGGAGCCGACCTAAGCCCGGTCTGCGGCAGCGGATCGTCAGGGAACGGGCACTTCATCCAGGCCGGTCACGTATGCGACCTTCTCGCTGCAGGGAATCTCGATCTCGCCCTCAGCGGGCTCGATGCTCAACCTGTGGCCGTGGTAGTCCAGCACGCGGATGTCCTGCCCTGTGACTCTCAGGCGCACGGCGTCGGCGCCGGAGGCCCGCCAGAGGGCCGCCGTCTTCGACGGACCCGCGTCGAACACGTAGCAGTAGTTGCCCGCCCCGACCTCAAGCTTCTCCAGGAACTTGGCCTGCCCCAGAGCCGTGGTGAGCGCCTGGTACGAGATGTACGCTGACTTCGGGGTCATATCCAGGTTGATGATCCCAAACCGGTGCTCGTTGTAGGTCGCATCCTGGCCGCCATCACGGAACTCATACCACATGATGTTCTCGAGGCCCTCACCCAGGGACAGCAAGAGCGCCCTGGGCAGATAAAGGCCCTGGGTGTCCTGGGTGACACCGCGCACGCCGATGTCCAGGATGGTGCCCAAGAACCCGCCTTTGAGGTCGCTGTCATACAGGTACAGTGCCACGGGGTAGCCTACGAATTCGTCGCCGTTGTACCCCGCCAGCAAGGGGACGAACTTGTCCTTTCCCTGCAGCTTGCCGTCTGTGAGCCAGCGCTTGCTCTGGGTGCCCTTGGGAACGACGATGCCTGAATCCTCGGGTGCCACGAGCCTGGTCGCTCGGGCTTCCTTGGGCGTGCCCTCGACGGTCCACCAGGCCTTCCAGCCCACGTGCAGAGTCTCTTTGGGCGCATCGCCCGCATGAGGGCCTTGCCACTGTCCGTCCTGAAGGCGCTGCGCGTAGTACAGCGGCACGCCGCCCAGGTGCACCAGAAGCCCGCCCTTGCGGACGAACTCGAGCATGGCCTCGAAGTAGTCGGCCGGGTAGTGCTCCCCGGTTGGCATGATGAGGACCTGTGTCTGCGTCGGGTCGAGGCCCGCCAGATCGCGCAGCTCGACCAGACGCGGGCTCATACCCGGCGCAGACTTGAGGGACTGGGCGAGCTGCAGCCCGAGCTGGCCGCATCCCGGCACGCCCTCCTGGTGCAGTACGGCAACGCTGAAGCCCTGGATGTCGGGGAAGCGCAGCTTCGCTGAATAGCGAATCAAGGAGGGCAGGAATGCTCCGTCCTGGACCGCGGCATTGATGTGAGTGGGCCAACCGTACTCGGTGATCCACAGCTTCTTGCCGCCGCCGAACTCATCCAGCAGTTCCCAGGTCTTC
>Ga0272441_10013893_pt1 | contig 11517 bp, 10 predicted proteins | sample SSMProp6N_FD_193582 | JGI IMG/M metagenome (GOLD analysis project Ga0272441, IMG submission 193582) | Marine sediment archaeal communities from Little Sippewissett salt marsh, Falmouth, MA, United States - SSM-Prop-6N | ecosystem: Environmental > Aquatic > Marine > Wetlands > Sediment ... | reverse complement strand
GGCCTGCAATTCATCCTGTATCGCAAGGCCGGTCGGGTCGAGCGTCTTTTCGCGCAATTGAGACTCCGCTCGCGCCAGCTGCTGGACGGCGCGCAAGCTTGTCTCATAGGCAGAAAGGCCGCTTGCAATCGCTGCAATGGGTTCACTGAATTCGGCAGCTTGCGGCGATCCGGCCAGATCATTCGTTCTCGACTTGGCAAGGCTCAGCTCTTTGGAGGCGGCACGGAAACTGTTTGTGCTGCGGGTTGCCAGAAACCGTTCGGTATGAAACTGGGCAAGCATCAGGTTTTCTTGAACACGACTGGCGAAATAGGCTGTCGCCGCCGAGCCACGGCCAAAGGCGGCCGAATTGAGTTGTGATATGGCGTCCTTTATGCCAAGCGCGGTATTGCCGAGATTTTCTCCGGCCTCCGTGACTTGCTGTTGCGGCTGACGCTCTTGTCGAAGGCTTCACGATAGGCTGCGACCTCTCCCCGGATCGCGCTCAGCCGTTCACTGAATGCATTTGCGCCATTCAGCCTCTGGCGAAAGCGCGCCTTTTGTTCAAGCAGTGCGTCAAGTTCACCGCGTACCGCTTCGGCGGTTTCGGGAAGCGGCGCGGCGCGGTATTGCATGTCGTTGATGCGCGCGCGAATGAGACGCTTATTGATGCTGTTGACGTCCAGGGCCATGCTGGTCGCGACTTCGTATTGCTTGAACAGCCCGACCAGTTGCGTGACACCGGAATAGGCCAGAAAGGCAAGACCGGTCATCAGGAACAGGGCGAGCGCGAATCCACAAATGATCTGGGTTGATATGGATATGCGTCGAAACATGGCTGTTTGGTCCTCTGGAAACAGTCGTATTCGTGGCCTTCGATCACGAACATGCTCCATGACGATCCGCACCACCTCTGCGCGAAAAATTATGCATAACACCCAAATATTCGGTTAATTCGGTTCGGCCGAGCCTGAAGTTCTTGTCGCGATCAAATGCCTGACAAGATCACTGGTCAGTTCGTCATAATCGCTCATCACGGCGCTGGCGCCCAATTGGCTTGCCGGAATATCGGAATATCCGAAATCAACCGCAATCGAAGCGATACCGGCCGCGCGGGCGGCTTCGATGTCGTTCTTGCTGTCGCCAATCATGATGGCGTTGCCGGCCTGTCCGCCTGCCAGTGAAACCGTTGCGTGAATATGATCGGGATGGGGCTTTTTCCTGCCGATCGTGTCGCCACCGGTCACGGCAGCGAATCTGCGCTCAAGGTTCAAGCCGGCAAGCAGCGGACGGGCAAGCCGTTCGAGCTTGTTTGTACACACGGCCAGAGTGAAACCCGACCGTGTCAGCCGATCCAGCGCGTCGATGAGTCCGGGATAGGGCTGCGACCGTCCCGGCATTGTCGCAAGATAGTGGTCGATGAAGATCGTCAGCAGCCTGTCCAGCCTGTCCGGGGAAAGCGACGCGCCCTTGAGTGCGTACGCCTTCTCGATCATGACCCGGGCGCCTTGACCGACAAGGTGATTGATGTCTTCGCGCTCGACCGGTGAAAGTCCTTCGCGAGCAACCGTGTGATTGAGGCTCGACAAGAGATCCGGGGCGGTATCGACAAGCGTGCCGTCGAGATCGAAAATGACAACGGGTGCGTTCACGTCATGGTGCCCATCTGCCCAGGATATCGCCACGGATCGTGACTGCAGGCCAAAGGGTTCGCTGGATGGAACTCGAACACTGCCGGACAGAACCCGTCAGTCGGTTTAAAAACGATCCTATGGTGAAGCATGATCTGTGGCAACGTCTCGGCCGCAACGCGATTGAAAGATATTGTGGTCTTTGCACATGTAATGCCACATGCTAATTCACAGGACGCTCTTGCGTTCGGCCCCGTCATTTCATCTCCGCCATGCATCTGTTCTTGCCAAAGGCGGAGCCGATCCAGATAGGCGTGATGTGCAGAAAGGCGCAGGATTTCATGAATGTGGTCGAAAAAAAGAGACAGGCAGCCGCGGCCGCATTGTCGCATGTCGATGATGGCATGCGTCTTGGTATCGGCACGGGATCGACCGCGGAGGAGTTCATCGATCTGCTCGCCGAACAGGTTGCCGCCGGTCTTTCGCTGCGATGCGTGCCGACATCGCAACGAACCGCCAGATTGTGCGCCGAACGCAACATCGAGGTTTGCTCGCTCGAGGAAATGCCGCAATTGGATCTGACGATTGACGGAGCGGACGAAATTGACGCCCGTCTTCGCGTCATCAAGGGCGGTGGGGGCGCCCTGTTGCGCGAGAAAATCGTTGCTGCGGCCTCCAGCCGCATGATCATCATTGCCGATAACAGCAAATGTGTCGATCATCTCGGCGCCTTTGGCCTGCCGATCGAGATCAATCCGTTCGGAATGGCGGCGACCCGCATGGCCATCGAGCGAGCGGCTTCGACACAGGGGCTTGTGGGTGATCTGATCCTGCGCATGGATGATGATCAGCCTTTTCGCACGGATGGCGGCCATTTCATCATGGATGCATCTTTTGGCCTTATTGCCGATCCAGAAGCCGTTTCATGCGCGCTTCTAGAAATCCCCGGTGTCGTTGAACACGGTCTGTTTCTCGGTATGGTGTCGAGCGCCATCATCGCCGGAGAAGACGGTATCAGCACCCTGTCGATTTGAGACATGTCAAACAGGAGTTAACAGCATCATGAAGCCTTCCAGAGTTCGGATCTTTCCGACAGCCCTCTTGTCCGCTGCCCTTGTGATTGCCGCACTGTCGGTCACGACAGGGCCGGTCTCGGCGCAAGAGCCTTCGCCCGAACACATCGCCGCAGCGCGCGCCGCCATTGCTTCCCTCAAGGTCACCGATCAGTTCGATGCGATCTTGCCCAATGCCGCTGAATCCCTGAAAACGCAGATGATCCAGGCGGCGCCAAACCTTCAGCCGGCGATTACCGAAACGGTCGATGAGACGGCGTTGAAAATGGCCGCGCGTCGCATTGATCTCGAACGGGAAGCCGCCTTGATCTATGCGCGCAACTTCACCGAGGAAGAACTGAACGCCATCACCGTTTTTTATCAGTCGGAGGCTGGCAAGAAACTGATTACCAACGGCCCGCTGGCCACCCGTGAATTGCTGCGTGCAGCCGAGATCTGGTCGAACGGCATTACCCGTGATCTGGCCGATGAGGCAACGAACACGCTGCGCGCTCGTCTTGGCAGTTCGGTTGCGGTTCCCGAAGACAATGGCAATTAGGCTGTGAGCAGGCCCGTCACAACGGGGTAATTTTCGCTCTTTACCAACAGCATCAATGGTTTCAACAATCCGCTTGTTTGAAAAATCCGCTTCGCGGGAGATTGTCGCATTCCTGTCATCTGTGCCACAGGCATTGCCTGCGCCGGGCGCTGCAAAGGCCATGCCGGCTTCGACGAAAATGGCCGCTTTACGGAAAAGTGAGCAAACGGACACGGACTTTGTCTTGCGCAGGAAACATGATTTGCATTGATGCAACGCCAGCAGCACAGATGCGAACAGAGCGAGTGCTTGCTGCCGACATGTCGGTTTTGTCGACACCATGTGCGTTTGACATGATGTGCGTTTGACATGATGTGGGTTTGATATGACCGGGGGCTTGAAAGAGCCGGGGCACAACAGGGATTTCAAAGGATGTGAGCATGGCCGATTTCGATTATGACCTGTTTGTCATTGGCGGTGGTTCCGCGGGCGTTCGTGCTGCCCGTCTTGCCGGCAGTCTCGGCAAGAAAGTCGCCGTGGCGGAAGAGTACCGCTATGGCGGAACCTGTGTCATTCGTGGCTGTGTTCCCAAGAAGCTTTTCGTCTATTCCTCACATTTTTCCGAATATTTCGAAGATGCGCCGGGCTATGGCTGGCATGTCGACAATACGTCGTTTTCCTGGCTGACACTGATTGCCAACAAGGACAAGGAAATCGATCGTCTGGAAGGCATCTATCGTTCGGTACTCGGCAAGGCCGATGTCGAGATTATCGACAGCCGTGCGGTTTTTGTCGATCGGCATCGGTTGCGTCTGGAGGCGACGGGCAAGACGGTCACGGCAAGGGATATCCTGATTGCGGTGGGCGGACGTCCGAACCCGCATGCGGCCCTTCAGGGTCATGAATTGTGCATCACTTCCGATCAGGCCTTCCATTTGAAGGAGCTCCCGAAATCCATCATGATCGCCGGCGGCGGTTACATCGCGGTGGAGTTTGCCAATATCTTTCATGGGCTTGGCGTTGAAACGACGATGATCTACCGCGGTCGCGAGATCCTGCAGCGTTTCGACAATGATCTGCGTCACATGCTGCACGAGACCATGGAAAGAAAGGGCATCAGAATATTGCTGACGGATGTCTTTGACCGGATCGAGAAACGCGCGGATGGCCGGCTTGATGCCCATACGGCGGCTGGCAAGCATTTTGTCGTCGATCAGGTCATGCTGGCACTGGGCCGCATGCCGAACACGAAAGGTCTTGGTCTTGAAGCAGCCGGTGTCGAGACCGATCATCGCGGCTTTGTCGGGGTGGATGACTATTCGAAGACTTCGGTGGACAATATCTATGCGCTCGGTGATGTCACCGATCGTGTGCAATTGACGCCCGTGGCCATTCATGAGGCCATGTGCCTGATCGAAACCCTCTACAAGAACAATCCGACCGCCCCGGATCTGGATCTGATTGCAACGGCGGTCTTTTCGCAACCTGAACTGGGAACCGTGGGCCTGTCGGAAGAAGAGGCGGCAAAGAAGTTTCCCGCGCTCGATGTCTACCGTTCCGTATTCCGGCCGATGAAGAATATTCTGCCGAACAGGGATGAGAAGATGATGATGAAGATCATCGTCAATTCCGCCGATCAGAAGGTCGTCGGCGTTCACATTCTGGGTCCTGACGCCGGTGAAATGGCGCAGCTTCTCGGCATATCCTTGAAAGCCGGGGTGACCAAGGACATATTTGACCGAACGATGGCGGTGCACCCGACGGCGGCTGAGGAACTGGTGACGATGTACACGCCAACCTATCGCGTTGAAAACTGTGTGCAGGTCGATCTCGACGGCAAACCGATCGTTGCAAAGGCCTCTTGAGGCGCATTCCCCCATGAATATGATGTCAATCGACCATGACAACACGCAGTCCGATCCTGCAGATGATGCGGCTGAGAGGTTTGTCGGCTATTTCGGTTACGGATCGCTCGTCAACAGGGCCACCTTGCGGACCCGTTTCGTGTCGCATCATCCAGCCCAGCTCGCCGGCTGGCGGCGGGTCTGGCGACAGCGTCCGAACATCGGATTTGCCAGCGAACTGCCCTTGCCACTGGCCTTGCTCAGTGTCGAACCGGCGCATGACAGCATCATCGATGGTGCCGTGATCGTCGATCGTTCGGGCAACATCTCCAGTGTCGATGCACGTGAACGCTTCTATGCGCGCCGTCCCCTGAAGAAAACCGCGCTGAGCCTGACGAGACCGTCTGAAGCGTTGCCCAATCCATGCGACGTGCATGTCTATCAGGCGCTGCCGCAAGCGGAACTTGACGCCCTCGGGCAGCCCGAGAAATCGAATCATGCCGGCATGTCAATCCCGGATCAAAAGCCTTCCTTGATCCTGCAATCCTATCTCGATGCGGTGTTGCAGGGTTTTTTCAGGGCATTTGGCCATGAGGGGGCTTCGCGCTTCGTCAACGAGACGGGCAATTTCGACAGCGCGATCGTTTCGGACCGGCGTCAGCCGCTCTATCCGCGTGCCGTCGAGATATTGCCGGGCGAGCGACGTCTGTTCGATCGGCTGCTCGAGGAACGCGGCGTGCACTATGTTTCGCCTCCCGGCGAATAGGCCGCGCCATCCGCAATCCGCCCACCCGATCTGATGATCATTGAAAAGCCGGGTTTCCTTGTATCATCTTTCTGGCTATAAGCCGGCGATCATTGACGGGACGGGCCGATGAACCGCGCTGCGTGTCAAGGGTTCAGGCTCATGCTCATTGCAGAAAGCCATTTGATTGCAGAGAGCCATGCTATGCGGAGCGAGCAAAGCCCGATGCGGGCAGACTGCCGGATCATGGCACCATTTGATGGAAATGGTTCCGCCTTTCGATTGTTGTAATGACGCTTTGTCCTGATTGCGTGACGATCCCGTCATGGGGGCAAGAGCAAAAGAAAACAGGAACAGGATCATGGCCGAAACCTTGAAGCCGACGCAGTGGAAACCGGATAGCTGGCGGGTCAAACCCATTCAGCAAGTGCCTGATTATCCCGATCAGGCCGCTCTTGCGGCTGCCGAGGCGCAATTGGGCAGTTTTCCGCCTCTGGTCTTTGCCGGCGAGGCGCGGCATCTGAAGAACATGCTGGCCGGAGTGTGCGAAGGAAACGGGTTCCTGCTGCAGGGCGGTGACTGCGCCGAATCCTTTGCCGAGCATGGCGCCGACAATATCCGGGACTTCTTTCGCGCCTTCCTGCAGATGGCCGTCGTGCTGACGTTCGGAGCGCAACAGCCCGTGGTCAAGGTCGGGCGCATTGGCGGTCAATTCGCCAAGCCGCGTTCGTCGAATGTCGAGCGCAAGGGTGACGTTGAACTGCCCAGTTACCGTGGTGACATCATCAACGGCATCGAATTCAGCCAAAAGGCCCGCATTCCCGATCCGGAGCGCCAGTTGATGGCCTATCGCCAGTCGGCGGCGACACTCAACCTCCTGCGCGCCTTCGCCCAGGGTGGCTTTGCCAATCTTCACAATGTTCATCAATGGATGCTCGGTTTCGTCAAGGACAGTCCGCAGGCCGAACGTTACCGGCAATTGGCCGAGCGGATTTCCGAAACCATGGATTTCATGAAGGCGCTCGGTATTACGCCCGACAATCATGCAAATCTGCGCGAAACGGATTTCTTCACCAGTCACGAGGCACTGCTGCTCGGTTATGAGCAGGCGCTGACACGGATCGATTCGACAACGGGAGAATGGTACGCGACATCCGGCCACATGATCTGGATCGGTGACCGGACCCGTCAGCCCGACCATGCCCATGTCGAATATTGCCGGGGGATCAAGAACCCGCTTGGACTGAAATGCGGGCCATCCCTGTCGCCTGACGGTCTGCTTGAGCTGATCGATATTCTCAATCCGAAGAATGAACCGGGACGGCTGACGCTGATTGCCCGTTTTGGCCATGACAAGGTGGCCGAGCATTTGCCGCAGCTCATTCGTGCCGTCGAACGCGAGGGGCGCAAGGTTGTGTGGTCCTGCGATCCCATGCATGGCAACACGATCACCCTGAACAGCTACAAGACGCGACCGTTCGAGCGCATTCTTTCCGAGGTCGACAGTTTCTTCCAGATTCATCGTGCCGAAGGCACGCATCCCGGGGGCATACACGTCGAGATGACCGGCAAGAACGTCACCGAATGTACCGGTGGCGCTCGCGCGCTTTCCGCCGATGATCTGTCGGACCGCTATCACACCCATTGTGATCCGCGGCTGAATGCCGATCAGGCGCTGGAACTGGCGTTTCTGGTTGCCGAACGCATGAAGGATGGCCGCGACATGCATGAGACGGAGAGCGGGATCATGGCCACGGCCTGAGGGCAGGTCCGGGCAGGTGGACAAGGCTATTTCGTGAAGCCCGTTGCCGTGGCAGCGGGCTTTCGCTAAATGCTGGGCATGGCATTCTTGAGCCCTGATATTCTGCGCATTGCGGTGGCCCAGCTGAACCCGATCGTTGGCGATGTCGCTGGCAATCTTGCCAGGGCGCGGCAGGCGCGTGCGCAAGCCGCCGCGCAAGGCGCCGATCTCATCGTTTTCACCGAACTTTTTCTGGCCGGTTACCCGCCCGAAGATCTGGTCCTGAAGCCGGCTTTCATCGCCGCCTGTGCGGCGGCCGTCGATGCGCTGGCCACGGATACTGCCGATGACGGGCCGGGCATCGTGATCGGCTTTCCGCGCGCTGACGAGGCCGGGCAATACAACTCCGTCGCCGTTATCGACGGCGGCAAGCTGATTGCCACACGCGACAAGGTCGATCTGCCCAATTATGGTGAATTCGACGAGAAACGGGTTTTTATCGCCGGCGCCATGCCGGGCCCGGTCAATTTTCGCGGCGTGCGTCTCGGCATTCCGATCTGCGAGGATATCTGGGGGGATCTCGGTGTTTGTGAAACCCTGAGCGAAAGCGGCGCGGAACTGCTTCTCGTTCCAAACGGATCACCCTATTGCCGCGGCAAGATGGACATTCGCCATCAGGTCGTGTTGCGCCAGGTCATCGAAGCCGATTGCCCGATCCTTTATGTCAATCAGGTTGGCGGACAGGACGAGCTTGTCTTTGATGGCGGAAGTTTCGCCTTCAACACCGACAAACGGCTGGCTCTGCAGATGGGCTCTTTCGAGGAGACGGTATCCATCGTCACATGCCGGCGCGAGCAACAGGGCTGGCGCTTCGACGGAGACAAGCTGTCGGCCGTGCCACAGGGCGAGGAGGCCGATTATTGCGCCTGCATGCTGGGCCTGCGCGACTATGTCAACAAGAACGGTTTCAGGAACATCGTTCTCGGACTGTCGGGCGGCATTGATTCGGCATTGTGCGCGGCGCTGGCCGTCGATGCGCTGGGCAGCGAACGCGTGCATGCGATCATGCTGCCCTATCGCTATACGTCACAAGCCTCGATCGAGGATGCGGCAGCCTGTGCCAAGGCACTCGGCTGTGCCTATGATGTCGTTCCCATCAGTGAGCCGGTTTCCGGTTTTGCCATGGCCCTTTCCGCGCTGTTTGCGGGCACCGATGAGGGAATTACCGAGGAGAATTTGCAAAGCCGGACCCGGGGCACGATCCTGATGGCCATTTCCAACAAGTTCGGTTCCATGGTGGTGACGACCGGCAACAAGTCGGAAATGTCGGTCGGCTATGCAACGCTCTACGGTGACATGAATGGCGGCTTCAACCCGGTCAAGGACCTATACAAGTTGCAGGTCTATGCCTTGTCACGCTGGCGCAACGCCCATGTGCCGCCAGGCGCGCTCGGACCATCCGGCACGCTCATTCCGTGGAACATCATCGACAAGCCGCCTTCAGCCGAATTGCGCCCTGACCAGACCGATCAGGATTCGTTGCCACCCTATGCGGTGCTGGACGATATTCTTGAATGTCTCGTCGAAAGGGAAATGGACGTCGATGCGATCGTGATGCGCGGGCATGACCGGGCCATCGTGCATCGTATCGAGCATCTGCTTTACGTGGCCGAATATAAACGCCGTCAGTCAGCGCCAGGCGTCAAGATCACCCGCAAGAATTTCGGACGTGACCGCCGCTATCCGATCACCAACCGGTTTCGTGATCGAAGTTGAGCGGGCATGGCCGGATGACGGGCGCGCTTTCTTGCCGGGCGATCTGCCGTCCTGATCGAAGCCGGCCGGTTTTTCATGGCCGGCCGAAGCGTGATCAGGTTGTGACAAGGGGTGCAAATCTGCCATGTGAGCAGGGGCGGCACGGCAATGCGGTGCCGGAGCCGAAGCACGGGTGATCACGCAGCTTGCTGCGAAATGATCCAACACTACTCATCGGGCAGGAATGTGGGTCCGACCACCCGGACATTTGGCTTCGGATCGCGCAAAGGGGCTGCTTCAGGCGCAATCGGCGTTCTTGGCGCTGGAGTCGTCACACGCCCTGGCACGCGCAAGATACTGCCCTCCTGGCTGTAGCTGCGCTGCCGTTCCCGGTCCTGCCGCTGGTTCAGGTCACTGTTGTGCTCTGAAGGTGCTTCCGGTAGCGGCATGGGATACGGATCGTCGTCCTCCGGCCAATGCTCGAATGCCTCGATCACGATATTGTCGTATATGATCCTGTCGTTAAGACCGGCCAATGGGGTATCAGCGCGCCTCAATGCGGTTTCAGCGCGACGGTCGTCAAGGATCCTATTGCCATAGACTTTGACGGTATTGCGATGACCCGATCCTGCGTCATGGTCCGGTTGAATGGCTGATGCAGAGCGCGGTATCGTCTGGCATTGCTGGTCACGCAGTGCTTTCTCAAGGCGCTCCCTCGCAGCGCCCTTGTCAGTTTGCGACGCCGCGATCACTCTTTCTCGCTCAAGCTGTGCAACGACGTCATTCATGCGTTTGAGTGTGTTTGCGATCTGCCGGCAACTCCCGGCCTCGGCTGATCCGACATGCATGATGCTTCCTGTCGGACAGTTGAGCGCGCGGCCTTGCATTCTCAGTGCATCGATCTGTCCGCGCTGGGCTGCGATTGCCAGTTCGAATCGTCTGACAGGGGCGGTGTTTTCCGTGCCGGCCTGAAGTGTGTTCAGTTGCGCGTGAAGTTCGTCGCAGATGTCCTGCGCGCTGGCAGCCAAGGGCGCAGTGCAGATGGCAGCCGTCAGGGCGAAGAGAGTGCTGCAAGCAAGGGCGGTGGTTTTCAATATGGCAATCCCGACAGGTACTTGTCTCCAACACCATGATGCCATGGGGCTTGTGCCGTGACCAGTTCTTTCATGCATTAGCCTTTATCGTCTGTTGCAAATCCGAAATTCGCAACAGCGTGTCTGACGCTCGCAACGAATTCCATTTCTGACCGGGATGCGAGCAAACCCATGTCTTTAAAAGGATTTGAGAATTTGACGGGCCCGGATGAGACAATCGCGGTCGGGACAGGAAACTCAAATCTCGCGCGCCGGCGAAACGGCCGGCCTGTCAGCAAGGCCGGCCGCCATCAAGCATGATGTCAGGCTGAGCGTTGTGCGGGCATCGCCCCCGAAGCAGGAAGATGGATCGGTTCCTTGACGAGCTGGCCTTCCAGTCCCGCCACGGTTTTCATGGTTTTGAGCATGGTTTCGTCAACCTCCCAGGCAATTGCGACGGCCGTCGTCGAGCCGATCCGGATCGCCGGTCCGAGGCGCTCGCCAGGGCAGCCCATGCGACGGAACATCCGCTCGAGCAGAAGATCCGTGACGGTCGCGATATGGGTGATGCCCTGTTGCAGGGAAAATTCACCGACGCCACACATCAGTTCGGCGGCAGCGACCGTGACCTGGTTGGAAGCGCGGTTCTGTGTCAGAGCCGGGTCGATACAGAAGCGACTCGATTCCCAGACCGAAGCACTGCGGATCTCGGGATTGTCGCCAAGCAGTTCGGGAAACACGTCGTCGAGCATGTTCGGCCCCAGTGTCGGCAAAAGCCTGAGCGCACCGCGAAGCGGCCCCTCCTCACCATCATGGGAAAGCACATAGACCGGATTGGCATCATCGAAATGGTCGATCTCCCAACCATCGACGACATTGACATCCCATTTGAGGAGGTCGTGAAATACAGCCTTGCGCAATTGAAACATGGAAGCAAGATTTTCACGGCGAAAGCCGGGTGATTGTGCTGGAATTATGCGGATCATGCCTGTTCTCCGTTGTTGAGACGGAGATAGAAAGGCTGATTTTTAGCACTCGTTAAACTGGCTAAAGTGTCAATTTACAACCAATAACGAAAATACGGTTCCCGCGGAATCGCGGCCTGGATTCCAGGCCATGCCGCCACAGGCCGCTTCTCTTGGACCACGGTCAGGGACAA
>Ga0272441_10013891_pt1 | contig 11520 bp, 8 predicted proteins | sample SSMProp6N_FD_193582 | JGI IMG/M metagenome (GOLD analysis project Ga0272441, IMG submission 193582) | Marine sediment archaeal communities from Little Sippewissett salt marsh, Falmouth, MA, United States - SSM-Prop-6N | ecosystem: Environmental > Aquatic > Marine > Wetlands > Sediment ... | reverse complement strand
AAAATTGGAATTTGTGCGACCAGCTTCACAAGCTGCTGGTGGGCCTGGCTGTCCTTTAGTTGCGCGGCATCTACAATGGCCAGCGTGATGGTTTTTGCTTGTACAGGATTCTGTTCGAGCTGTTGGAGCGTTGTATACGGTTCCAAAGTATGGTCGGAAGGAAGCAACGTTCGTACCGTCTGATTGAGAGACGGGTCCTCCGTCAAGATCAACACCCGGTATGGAGCCATAGATACACCTTGTTATATCTTTCTTGTTAGTGTCTTGCGTCCTTCAAAGGCTTTTTGTTGATTGACGTCATTGTTTAGCCAGGGCAGGACTTTTTCTAACGGTTTAGTCTGTACCTCATCATAACCCATATTTTACAATGATGCAACTGTTTGTTCCCTAAAAGGACAATTATCTTCTGATTCTTAACGTCTCTTTAACATGTGTGATTCCTGCAAACAGGCATAGAGTATGTCCTTTTTAATGGCACTAATGGCACTAATGGCACATGGCACACCTGGGATGCCAATAGCGGGAGCGTCGCTTGGGGGCCGTTTTAGCCAGATGCGCACGTCTTGGATTCCCTCTTGTGCGTTACGACTTTTTAGCACAAAATGCGTAGTATAAGGTATAGAAGATAAAGAACTTTCTCGCTTTGATGCGAAAGGAGTGAAAAATGAAACTGTTAATCCGTTGGGCAATTAGCGCGTTCTCGCTTTTTGCCGCAGCCTGGTTGGTACCGGGTATTCGAGTGATGGGGGATGGGTGGACGGTGTATGCAGCTATGGCTGTGATTTTGGGGTTGGTGAATGCTGTTATACGCCCCTTTTTGAAGTTTTTGACCTGCCCGCTCATTATCCTGACGTTGGGGCTTTTCACGTTAGTCATCAATGGCTTTTCGCTTTGGATTGCGTCGCTTCTGGCTAACCAGTGGTTTGGGGTTGGCTTTTATGTTGATGGCTTTTGGGCTGCTTTCCTGGGCAGCGTCATTGTCAGCGTCGTCAGTGTCATCCTGAACGCTTTCGTCAAAGATGAGGACGAATAGCTGAATTTTGAGTTGCTGTGGTTGCCCCTGGCCTCTTATCGCCAGGGGCATTGTGTTTTCTTGCCCTTTGGGTTGATCTCGTTATACTCGGTTGTGTGATATGTTTCAGCAAAGGTATTTTTGCTTTGTGCACATTGCCTGGAGGAGGTTTGTTCTTTGGATTGGCATATTCCTTATTTGACATCTGAACTCCCCGGTATCGGGGGAAAGCTACGTGTGCTCCCGGAGGATTTTGTAGTGGAGGAGGTCCCAGCTTACGAGCCCTCCGGGGAGGGTGAGCACACATTCTTTGGCGTGGAAAAGCGGGGTATTTCTACACCTGTGTTGGTCCAGAAAGTGGCGCGTGCCTTGGATGTACCGCCCAAGGGGATCAGCTATGCGGGAATGAAAGATGCGCGCGCTGTTACACGGCAGACACTCTGCGTGCATGCTGTGCCGCCGGAGCGCTTGCTGTCGTTAGAGCTAGAAGACGCGCAGGTCCTTTGGGCCAAGCGCCACCGCAACAAGCTGCGTATTGGGCATTTGAAGGGGAATCGCTTCACCCTTCGCATTCGCGATGTGCATGCGGATGCTGAGCCGCGCGCAGTGGCTATTCTGGACGTGTTGGCAAGCCAGGGGGTCCCTAACGGTTATGGCGTGCAGCGTTTCGGCAATCGCGGCAATAATCATGAGATCGGTTATCTGTTGCTGCGCAAGGATAAAGCTGCGCTGCGTGCGCAGGGCATCGGCTCTTTGCCGTTCCGGCGCTATCGTTTTTACTTGAGCGCTTTGCAGTCAGCGCTCTTCAATCGTTACCTCTCGGAACGCCTGCGGCAGGGGAAGATGGATTGTCTGTTAACGGGGGATGTCGTCAAGAAACACACAACCGGGGGAATCTTTACGGTCGAGGACGCGGATGTGGAGCAGCCGAGAGCTGCGGCTTGGGAGCTCAGCCCAACCGGGCCTATCTATGGCTACAAGATGATGCGAGCACAGGGGGAGGCGGCTGATTTAGAGGTGGCTGTTCTGGATGAAGCCGGGCTTACTCTGGAAGATTTTCGCAGCGTGAAGTCCAAAGGTTCGCGCCGTTATCTGCGCTACCAGCCGGAAGGGCTGCACTGGGAGATGGCAGGTACTGACCTGTTGATCTCGTTTTTTGCCCCCAAAGGGTCCTTTGCGACGATGCTGCTGCGTGAACTTCTCAAAACAGAGGTTATCTCTGATGAGGAGGACGAAGAAGACGGGTAGTTTTTGCATGTGACCGTTTTTTGTCAGGCCCTTGTGATGTTTCATAGATCCAAGGGTCTGATTTTTTTATTTTCTAATGTTCTACTAATGCTTGTATGAGATAATGGCTAACATTTCGGGATAGGTTAAGTGAGAATAGTTAGGAGACACGTGCATGGATGGACAACGACGTAAGAAAGTTCAATTTTCCCTTGTTTATGTGATTATCGCGGTCCTGGTCGCTTGGATGTTCCAGGAGCTGATTTTTCAACCTTTGGTCGTGCAGTTGACCGAGGTGAGCTACAGTGAATTCCTCGAACAGCTTGAGGAAGGGCGTATAGAGCAGGTCTCTTTGGGAGACACACGGATTACGTATACGTGTTGTGGTGACAACGAGAATGACCGTGAGCATCTTTATAATGTCGTGCGTGTGGACGACCCTGATTTGATTGAGCGGCTGTTGGGGGCCGGGGTCACTTTTTCGGCAGAAGCTGCGGAGCAGACGCTCCTGCAATCTATCTTAGGGTGGATTATTCCCATGCTTCCCTTTGCTTTTCTCTGGTTTTTCCTTTTGCGGCGTATGGGACAGGGCGGCCCTGGCGTTATGTCGATTGGAAAAAGCAACGCTCAGGAGATCGCTGGGGAGATGACGGGGGTGAAGTTCGCCGATGTGGGGGGCGCGGATGAAGTCGCAGTCGAGCTGAAGGAGATTATTGAGTTTTTGAAAGATCCGCAGCGTTTCACGCGGCTGGGTGCCAAATTGCCCAAGGGTGTGCTGCTGGTTGGGCCTCCCGGCACGGGGAAGACTTTGCTGGCCAAGGCGACGGCGGGTGAAGCTGGGGTTCCTTTCTTTTCCATCAGCGGCTCCGAATTTGTGGAGATGTTTGTCGGCGTTGGGGCTTCGCGCGTGCGCGATCTCTTCGAGCAGGCGAAGGCCAAAGCCCCTTGCATCGTCTTTATTGATGAAATCGATGCGATTGGGCAGTCGCGCGGCACGGTGGGTGTGGTCGGCGGGCATGATGAGCGTGAGCAGACCTTGAACCAGTTGTTGACGGAGATGGATGGGTTTGAGGCGAACAAGGGCGTGGTCATTATGGCGGCCACCAACCGGCCTGAGGTTCTGGATTCGGCGCTTCTGCGCCCAGGGCGATTTGACCGCCAGATTCAAGTTGTCCTGCCCACTGAGGGAGGGCGCGCGCAGATCCTTAAAATTCATACCCGAGAGGTGACCCTGGCGTCTGAGGTGGACCTGACCCGTTTGGCGCAGATTACGGCCGGTTTCTCCGGTGCCGACCTGGCTAACCTGGTCAATGAGGCCGCGCTGTTGGCGGTTCGCAAAGAGCGGGATGAGGTCACGATGGCGGATTTCGATCTGGCTATCGAGCGTATTGTTGCCGGTTTGCAGCGCAAGATTACCTTGAAAGAGGATGTCAAGCGGCGGGTTGCTTACCATGAGGGCGGTCACGCTCTGGTGGCTTATTTGCAGCCTGATACCGATCCGGTGCACAAGGTCAGCATTATCCCCACCGCCAAGGGCGCGCTGGGATACACGATGCAGATGCCCGATGAGGATACCTACCTGCTCGGCCAGAACGCCCTGCAAGAGCGCATGGCTGTGATGTTGGGCGGGCGGGCAGCGGAGCTGTTTATCTTCAACGAGCCTTCAACAGGGGCTGCTAATGATCTGGAGAGGGCGACCGCACTGGCACGCCGCATGGTCACCGAATTCGGGATGACCGAGGCGCTTGGTCCGGTCCGCTATTCCGCCGATCCTTCGATGACTTACTTGCGCGGGACGAACGGGGTGCGGTCCGATGTCAGCCCCGATACCCAGAAGCTGATCGACAGTGAGATCCGCCGTCTGGTTGATGAGGCTGAAGATCACGCGCTGTCCCTTCTGCACGAACATGAGGATGCGCTGCAGGAAGTCGCGCGCACCTTGATTGAGAAAGAGGCCATCAGCGGCGAGGAAATCGCCCGCATTGCTGATGCTAAGTAGCCTTATTCATATTTGGGCACGCAGCGCTGGGATGGCGCTGCGTGCTTTTTTTTGTCTGTTTTTTACAAGGTGCGTGTGATTTTTAAGCTCCATGTTCCCTGTTTTTGCGCGACATAGGCGTCGCGGAGTTTTGCAAATTGAGGGTCTATCTGCGATAGCGGGGTGACGGTTCCGTTTAGCAAGATAGGGGGATCGATGACGCGTACTTTGGGAAGCACGATCATATCGGGAGCTTTGTCCGTGCGTGCGAATGTGACCTCCGGCCTCAGCAGGTTCAGCCATCTTTGGACGTCTGGCTGCTGCGCGTCGCGCAGACGCTGCATGACCACCCGGTCGGTGCTCCAGAAGTCGCGTTCACTGAGCAGTTCTGTCTGCAGGGCTGCGCGCAGGGCGCGGGCCATGATGGCATACCAGCCAACTTCCTGGACCGAGCACCACACTGCGTTGTCCAGAGCCATGAAGCGCTCTCCCATCTGGCGCGCACGATTGGTATCCGTGGCCACGATCTGCCCGTGCCATGGCTGCAGGTGCGCCAGAAAATCCGCGATGGTCTCTGGATCTAAATAGCCAAGGCTGAGGCCGTCGCGGAAGAAGTAGTCGAGCCGGTCCGCGCAGAGCGCCGGGAGCGGCTGTTCGAGCAGGGAGAAGTTCTCAGCTTCCGAGAGCCACCGCCAGTCGATGGCGTGGTTGTTCAGGATTTCAGGCAGATCTGAAGATTGGATAAAGGCCTCGCGATGGACTTCGTGGTAGGTATGTTCGTGATTGGGAAAGACAAAATCTACTACATGCGAGAATGCTGTGTGGGGCGCGTCGTGAATAAGCCCAGCGGCTTGTTCCTCTATGCTCGCCCCAAAGTGCTGCAGGAGCGCCATGACGCCGAGGGAATGATCCAGCCTCGTGGTGTTTCGCTCTGGCTTGATGAACGCGGTGATTCCCCCTTGATAAATATACGCCAGGCGCTGTATGGTTTTGGAATGATAGAGGTCGTGGAGCAGAGGGTGCGTGATTTGGATATCTCCATAGACGGGATCGCTGATCTTTGTTATGTGCATAGGTTCTCCATAATGATGGTGTTCGTGCGGTGCTTTTATGTCGTCAAAAGACATGCCGCCAGCTTAGCAGCGGCTGGCGGCGGACTTGCGTGGATAAATGCCTTTAGGCTTCCGCTAACTGCACGTATTCGTCTCTGACCAAAGCCTCGGTCGGGATCTCGAGAAAGGCCAGGAGCTCGCCGATGAGTGCTGCCTTGCGTTCTGCATCCTGGCGCGACCACGTGCGGCTCTTGATTTCCAGGAAGACTCCCGGGAACTCGGGTTTCGAGAGGCAGTCGATGTTCACCGCGAAGTCGGTCCCGCCATAGCGGATATGGTAGCGCCGGCGGTCTTTCTGGACTTCGGTCACTTTGTCCGGGTTGAAGTATTCGCGGTAGAAACGCAGGCTGCGGGTGGCGGGGGCATCAAATCGGGAACGTGAGAGCAGGACAGAGTTCTCGTATTCCCGTTCTTTGGTCTGTGTGGTAAGGGTTAGTCTGTAGATCACGGTAAGCAGTTCATCGTCTTCGAGGGCGAGCACTTCGTCCTCGCGGTACCGCAAGACGCTGCCCCAGCAGTCATCGAAGAGGAAATAGGTGTCGTATTGATGGCGATTCGAGCCGCGCAGGATTGTGATTTCCTCGGACTCCATGAGCTTGGCCTCAATTGCCTTGATATCTTGCTGCTGCACTTTGACTTGGACCTCGAAGGTCTTGTCCTGTGCGACGCCCCCAATAGCTAGTAGCTTGCTGAGGACGCTCTCCTCGCGTTTGGTGAGGAAGCTGTCAATTTTGCCCGCCATCATCTCCGTCTCTTCGCGCAGCGCCTGGGTGTCGACGGTGAGCAGGGTGCGATCTTGCATCAGCCACTGCCCGTTGACCATGACGTGCTTGACATCCTCCGCATGGGAGGCGTAGACGAGCCGCGAGTAGATGCTCTCAGGGTCGCGGCGGAAGTAGGGCGCGTGGCGCACATCATCCATGCTCACAACGACAAGATCGGCGCGTTTCCCGGGTGTCAGGGACCCCGTTATATCGTCGATGTGCATCGCGCGTGCGCCCATGATCGTGGCCATCTCCAGGGTCTTGCGTGCCGGGAGTGCTGTGGGATCTTCGCTGGCTGTCTTGGCCAGGAAACTTGCCAGGCGCAGCTCCTCGAACATATCGAGATCGTTGTTGCTGGCGACGCCATCCGTGCCGATGCCCACGTTGAGACCGACTTCAATCATCTTGGTGATGGGCGCGATGCCGCTGGAGAGCTTTAAGTTGCTGGATGGATTGTGGGCCACACCGACATTGTGATGCAGGAAGGTGTACATTTCGCCCTCGTCCATGTGGACGCAGTGGGCCGCCGTCGTCTTTGCCTCGAAGACCCCTAATTTTTTGAGCCAGGGGACGGGCGGCATGCCGTATTCCTTGCGGTGATCCTCGACTTCCTGCGCGGTTTCCGCGACATGGATATGGAGGGGAACGTCGTACTCCAGTGCCAGGGAGACCGCGTCCTCCAGCAGTTGCGGCGTGACGGTGTAGGGGGCGTGAGGCGCGATGGCCGGGATGACGAGAGGATGTCCTTTCCAGCGCGCCATAAAGTCGCGCGTCCGTTCTATACCCTCATCGTAGCTGCCTGAGTCGGGCACCGGGAATTTCAGCACGCTCTGGGCGCAGACGGCGCGCAGCCCTGCCTGGGATGCGGCGTCGGCCACAGCTTCCTCGAAGTAGTACATATCCATGAACGTCGTGGTCCCGCTTTGAATCATCTCGGCGGCTGCTAATTGGGTTCCTAACCAGCTAAAGTGCGGGTTTACGAACTCTCGCTCCACGGGCATCATATAGCCCATGAGCCAAACATCCAGCCGCAGGTCGTCCGCCAGCCCGCGGAGCAGGGTCATGGGGGTGTGCCCGTGCGTATTGACCAGACCTGGCATGATGACGCTGTTGCCGGTATCCAAACGCTGGGCAGCTTTGTAGGTCTCGAGGATCGTCTCCTGCGGTCCGACCGCGATGATGCTGTCATCCTTGACCGCGACGGCACCCGGTCTGTAGAGTGCGTAGTCAGCGTCCATCGTGACCACGAAATCGCCAGTGATGATATGGTCCACAGCGGTTTTGCTTTTGCTCATCTTCTGTGCTCCCCTTTCTTCCGTTGGGGTAGGGATATTCTGGCAATCCTATCACAACTTAGCATTTGAGCAAAATGACCCCGCCGTGGCTTTGGCGGAGTGTGTATGAGGGGTTTTGTCTTTCTAGAGCGGTTTGGTGTCGCCGGGTTTGGGCGGCGATCCCTTTGTGAGGGACTCCATTAGATTTTCAAGGATGGCCCGGAGATCCGGGCTGATGTTGCCGTACTGCAGCGTGAACTTTGCTGCCGTGATGATATCGCTGGCCAGATCCGGGGAGCCTTTCCGCAGCCAGTCCGCCAGGAGCGCCAGCGTCTTCTGGTTGATCCCTACCTTTCCGGCTGCTTCAAGGTTGAGGAGCATGGAGACCTTTTTGGCTTGATCCTGGTTCGGTGTGGCTGCATAGAGCGTTTTCTTGCCCATGAAGTTGTAGCAGATGCCCCAGTTTGTCTCGGTGGTGACCGGCCAGTGTTTGCAGACGTAGTAGTACCAGTCCGTGACTTCGATGGCCCCTCTCAAGCGTGCCAGTTCCTCGAGCAGGTTGGCCGCGAGTTCTTTGAGGACGTCGATGTCTTTGCTGTAAACAAGCTGCCGCCGGATGATGTTTAAATCGGAGATTTCTGCTTCTTCCTCGTCGCCACCTTCTTGCTTAAGTGTCAGGTCACTTTTGTGTTCCATTTGTAGCCCCCCGCATGGTACCCTTCTGTCCTTCTTGATCAATACATGGTGCGTGTATGCCATTGGCTGCTGATGCGGTGTACGAGTTCTTTACGTGGGCATTCTTAGTATAATGCGATGTTGCCGGAAGGTCAATTTGGTTTGGGTTCAGGGCGTACGCATCTGAGATCTATAGTATCAGCATGGCTAGACCTCCGGGGTTTCGGTCGTGGCATTGGGTGTAAGTGTTAATTTTAGGCTGGCGGACCTGTTTTCGGGAACTAAGTTTTGTAAACCCCGGAGGTCTTTTAGCTTACCTTGTTCCCTTTGTCTTTGAAGTCAATTTGATTTGGGTTGACTTTCCGGTGTCTTTCAGGTATGCTTTCTTACTATGAAGAAGCAGCGCTTGGATCTTTTGATGGTCACCAGACAGTTGGCGGAGAGCCGCAATATCGCACAGCGGATTATCCAGGCCGGCGAGGTGCTGGTGGATGGAAAAATTGTGGATAAGCCAGGGTCTCAGGTCCGCGAAGCGGCGGAGATCACCGTAAAGGCAAAGCCGCGCTTTGTGGGACGGGGTGGCGAAAAGCTGCTCGCTGCCTTGGAGCGTTTTCCTGTCTCCTGCGAGGGGCTTATCGCGGCGGATATTGGTGCTTCAACCGGCGGCTTCACCGATTGCTTGCTGCAACACGGGGCTGCTCGCGTCTATGCTGTCGATGTCGGCTATGGGCAGCTTGCCTGGAAGCTGCGGCAGGATGCGCGCGTTGTGGTGATGGAGCGCACCAACGCCCGCTATTTAGAGGTGCTCCCAGAACCGGTCGATCTGCTTGTCTCCGATGTCTCGTTTATCTCGCTGCGGATTATTTATGCAACTGCGGTAAAATGGCTTAAAGCTGGCGGCGTGGTTGTCTCTTTGATCAAGCCGCAGTTTGAAGCCGGACCCTCGAAGGTGGGCAAGGGGGGCGTGGTGCGTGATCCCCAAACCCATCGTCAAGTTCTTGAGGCTGTGACGGCGTCATTGGGAGCGCTGGATTTAGGATTGCAGGGTCTGATGGTTTCGCCCCTGCGAGGGCCGGCTGGCAATATAGAATTTTTGGGGTGGTGGCGCCTGGGCGTGGCTGGGCATGATCGCGAGGACTGGATCGCGCGTGCTCTGCAGGAAGCCAAGGCGCTTACGTGAGGGTAAAACTGCTTGCCCCCCATTTTTTAGAGAATTAGGGACAGTATGGAATCTAACTATATCAGGAATTTTAGTATTATCGCGCATATCGATCACGGGAAATCGACGCTGGCGGACCGCTTGCTGGAGGTCACCGGGACTGTGGATGCGCGCCAGATGGCGGCACGATCCCAGCTCCTGGATAGCATGGACCTGGAGCAGGAAAAGGGTGTGACGATCAAGGCGTCCGCGGTGCAGATGCACTGGGTCGCGGCAGATGGCCAATCCTACGAACTTAATCTTATCGATACCCCCGGACATGTGGACTTTGGGTATGAGGTCAGCCGCGCGTTGGCGGCTTGTGAGGGGGCCGTTTTGATTGTCGATGCCACGCAGGGTATCGAGGCGCAGACGCTGGCTAATCTTTATCTGGCGCTGGAAAATGACCTTGAGGTTATCCCGGTGATTAACAAGATCGATTTGGCCACGGCACAGGTTGAAAAAGTCTCGTTGGAGATCGCGGAGCTGTTGGGGGTCGCGGTCGAGGAGATTATCCCTGTATCGGCAAAAGAGGGTACCAATGTCAAGGCCGTTCTCCAGGCGATTGTGGATCATGTGCCACCGCCTGCTCTGGTGGAAGAGACTGCGCCCCTGCAGGCGCTTATCTTTGATTCGCATTACGATTCCTATAAGGGCGTGATTGCGTATGTACGTATGCGCGCCGGGCAGGTCGATCTCAAGACGCCTCTTTTGATGATGGCGACGGGTGCGAAGACGGAGCCTGTGGAGGTAGGGGTCTTCACCCCGGAGATGACACCGGTGCCCCAGCTTTCCGCGGGCGAGGTGGGCTACATCGCGACGGGGCTTAAATCGGTGCGCGAGGCGCGGGTTGGGGACACGATCACACATATGCGGATGCCGGCAGCGGGTCCGCTGCCGGGGTATCAGCCCGCAAAACCGATGGTCTTCGCCAGTTTATACCCCTCCAATCCTGATGATTACGAGAACCTGCGCGATGCCCTGGAGAAGCTGCAGTTGAATGACGCCGCCTTGACCTTTGAGCCTGAGACATCCCAGGCCTTGCAGTTTGGCTTCCGCTGCGGTTTCCTGGGCCTCTTCCACATGGAAATTGTGCAGGAGCGGCTGGAGCGTGAGTACGATCAGGATATTGTCGTGACGGCACCCAGCGTGGCTTATCAGGTGCTGCTTACCAGCGGTGAGGAAATAGAGATTCACCGGCCCGCGGACTTGCCGGACCCCGCGATGATCGAACAGGTGCGCGAACCATGGATGAAGGTGCAGGTTATCACCCCCACTGATTATCTTGGCTCTGTAATGGAGATTCTGCGCCGCAAACGCGGGAATTTCCTGCTGACCGAGACCCTGGACCAGAACCGCGTGATGATGACATTTGAGGTACCGCTGGCTGAGATGGTGGTTGACCTGCATGACCGTATTAAGTCGGCGACACGCGGCTACGCGTCTCTGGATTACAGCTTTGACCGCTACCAGCCGGACGATCTGGTCCGCGTCAATGTGTTGATTAATGCTGAACCGGTGGATGCGCTGGCTATTATTGTGCACCGCGATAAGGCTTATGAGCAGGGTTCCTTATTGATCCGGAAGATGAAAAAGGTGATCCCGCGGCAGCTTTTTGAGGTCCCAATCCAGGCAGCGGTGGGCGGTAAGGTATTAGCCCGGGTGAACATCAAGGCGCTGCGCAAGGATGTGCTCTCCAAGTGCTATGGTGGCGATATCACGCGCAAACGCAAGCTTTTGGAGAAACAAAAGGCCGGTAAGAAGCGTATGAAGATGTTAGGGAATGTCGCGATTCCTCAGGAAGCGTTCTTGGCCGTGTTACGACTTGGGGACGATGAGATGTGATGCCGCTGATCAAAGCTGTTTCTCATTGAAAAGGGGGAAGGCATGAGCAGGCTGTTCGACGCATGGTTGGATATCCCTGTGCAGCGCCGCAAACGTCTGATCTTGATGTTAGCGGTTTTGTTCATTGTGGGGGGGATCTTCTGGGCGGCACGTGCGGTGCTGTTTCCTTATTTCTTTGGCCTGGCTTTAGCATATCTAATCTCTCCTTTGGTCAGGTGGGCTGAGAAAGGGCTCTGTTACCTCGGTAATTACAAGGGATTGGGCTTTTTTAAGCATATCGCGCGGGCACTTGCGATTCTATTTGCCTATATTGTCCTGATTGCCCTGCTGGTCGGTTTCTTCTCAATGGTGGTCCCGCTGGTCGTTCAGCAGGCCCAGGCATTGTGGGATGAGCGGGATGCTGTTTGGACTTATCTATCAGGGGTCGCTGATGAT
>Ga0272441_10013890_pt1 | contig 11520 bp, 9 predicted proteins | sample SSMProp6N_FD_193582 | JGI IMG/M metagenome (GOLD analysis project Ga0272441, IMG submission 193582) | Marine sediment archaeal communities from Little Sippewissett salt marsh, Falmouth, MA, United States - SSM-Prop-6N | ecosystem: Environmental > Aquatic > Marine > Wetlands > Sediment ... | reverse complement strand
TGTCGATCTCGTTGAACAGCGTCGGCAGGTCGACGACCACACCGTTGGCGATCACCGGGACGACATGGTCGTAGAGGATCCCGGAGGGCACGAGCTGCAGGGCGTACTTCTCGCCACCGACCACCACGGTGTGGCCCGCGTTGTGGCCACCCTGGTAGCGCACGACATACGTGTGCTCCTTCGACAGCAGGTCGATGACCTTGGCTTTGCCCTCATCGCCCCACTGGGCTCCGACGACGACGGTGACGGGCATGCACGCTCCCCTGAATGGTGATTGGAACGTGTGGAGATGGTACTCCCGGCGGACCTCCCCGCGCCGCTTTCGTTCGTGCCGCACGATCCCGCAACACTGGATCCGGCCGAACGATCGACCAGAGGAGCGTCATGACACCGTCCCCGTTGCTGTCCGCCGACGAGCATGCGAAGGTCACCGCACCGCTCGAGACCGCGTGGACACTGCCGCCTCACGCCTACGCCGATCCGGCGGTGTACGTGCGTGAGAGCGAGACGATCTTCCGGCGTGACTGGATCTGTGTCGCGCACGTCGATCAGTTGCCTGATGCACCCGGACACCTCGCCGTCCAACACCACGACCACCCGATCGTGATCACGCGCGGCGAGACCGGTCGGATCCGGGCACTGTCGAACGTGTGCCTCCACCGAGCGATGCCACTCGCCGACGGCGCAGGGACCGGGCGGTGGATGGTGTGCCCCTACCACCAGTGGTCGTACGACCTGGATGGCGGACTGCACACGGCGCCGATGATGGAGGGCGCCGTCGACTTCGACACCGCCGAGTGTCGGCTCCCGGCCCTGGCCGTCGAGGTCTGGGAGGGGTTCGTCTTCGTCTCGCTCGCGCAGGAGCCGACGCCGCTCGCGGCTCAGCTCGAACCGCTGCGCCGACGGATCGAGAACTACCGGCTGGGTGACCTGACCATCGCCCACACCATCGAGTTCGATTCGCCGTGGAACTGGAAGCTGCTGGTGGAGAACTTCATGGAGGCGTACCACCACATCGGACCCCACCGCGACACGTTCCAGCTGACGAATCCGGCGGCGCAGTCACACGTCGTCGACAACGAGGGTGGACCGTGGTCGCTGTTGCAGATGCCCGGCAACACCGACCTCGACGAGAGCCCCGACCTGCCGTTCCTCCCAGGTCTCGAACGCGAACAGCGCGCCGACCTGCTCGCGTTCTGCGTGTTCCCGTACACCCTCGTCGCCACGACGGGAACCCTCGCCACGTGGTATCAGCTCGTCCCTCACGCGCATGATCGCATGACCCTGCGCATCCACATCCTGCTCGATGCCGACGTGGCCGCCGATCCCGCCACGGAGGAGGCGCTCGCCCACCTCGTCGAGGGTGTCGCGTGGATCCACGGTGAGGACATCCCGGTGAACGAAGGCCCGTGGCGCGGGCTGCACTCCCCCCTCGCCACGCAGGGGCGGCTGTCGCCGTACGAGGCAGCGATCTGGCAGCTCAACCAACTCTGGGTCGATCGGGTGTCGTGACGGCTTCGGGAGCGTCAGCCCCCAACACGCCGTCGAGGGACAACAGGAGCGGACTGGTCGGCATGTAGGCGACGGTCGTGAACGACAGGTCGCCGCTCCCGCGCAGATCCCGGTACGCCCCGGTGCCCGACTCGACCGACCACACGTCGGGCCCCCACTGCTCGATCGTCACGAAGGAACCGGAACCGTCTGCGCACGTGTGCTCGACGACGAAGGTGATCTCCGTCGAGTTCCGGCGGGTGATCGCGTCGTGGAGGATCGCCGACCACACCCGGACGGGGACGGTCTCGGCCGTCGCCGGATCGATCCCCCTGATCACGTGACGAACACCGCTTCCGCACAGCGCGCCGCCCTCCACGGCCGGCCCCTCCGCCGTCCAGCGTTGTCCCTCCTCGAGCGCCACCTCGAACGCGATCGGGCCGTCGAGCGACCCCGAGGACTCGCCGCACGACACGCCGGCGAGCACGGTGGCCGACACGGCCAGGGCGAAGGCGATCCGCCCGAGGTGCGAAGTGGGCGCCATCAGTCACCCCCGGCAGGAGTGCACACCGTCAGGGGCTCCGTCCCGGTCAGCAACTCGTAGCGGGCCGTCAGTTCGGGGCAGCTCGGCGCCGGCTCGACCAGGTACTCGGCGCGACCGTCGCCGGCGAGGCCCCAGGCGATGGTCTCGGCAGCGACTTCGACGCCGCGTTCGGGCCAGAACACGTCGGCGTCCCGCCAGACGTCGAGTCCGACCCGACGGAGGAAGACGAGGTGATCGATCTCGTCGAGGTGGTCGTACATCCAGACGTGGGCCAGTTCGTGGAGCCCCTGATGCACCGCATGGTCGGACCACCGCTCGTTCGGCCAACCCGACACCACCTCGTCCGGGGTGAAGCACAGCGTGACCGTGTGGCTCCCTTCGAAGCGGTCGTCCTCACGTTTGGCGATGCCCTCGGCCAGACGGCAGTCGACAGACGGAGGGAACCAGACCGCGGCGACATCGGGCTGTGCGAGGGACCCGATCGCGTACCGTTCGAGGAGCCAGCGCAAGAAGTCAACCTGCCCAGGGGCGGCGTTCACGAGGTCGACCCGGTGGCCCGCGATCGTCATCGTCTCGATCGTGAGCTGCTGGGTGGGGGCAGCGGCGTCGTACCCGTTCCACCAACCATCACCCGCCGATCCGTCGCAGCGACGAATCGAGGGAACGTGCCCGTACCGCGTCTCGTCGACGATCAGACCGTCCTCGAACACCCAACGCCGAGCTTCGAGCGCCGGACAGGGCCCACCGAACTGGAACACGGCGATCTGCTCGTGACGATCCCCGTTGTCGTAGCGGAACAGCTCCGGCCAGGGACCGGGCTCGATCCACTCCGTGGCGTCGAACTCCCCGGCGAGTGCCTCGAGACCCACCCAGCGTTCACCGTCGAGTGCGTCGCGCACCACGACCCCGCCCGCGTACACCTCGGCGAGTCGGCGCTCGTCACCCGACGACCAGACGTCGATGTACTGCTCGTAGAACGGGTGTCGTGGGGCGTCGGTCCAGCGCATCGTGGGGTTGAGGTGCCCGAGGTCCTCGGTGAAGAGGCGCGAGCTGAGGGCGAAGTTGCCCCCGACCGCGTAGATCTGCACCCAGGGCAGACCGCCCGTCGACACGTGGGCATCGAAGCGCACGACCGCCTCGTGAGCGCCGAGGAACAGCTGGTCGACGTCGACATCGAGGTCGGGGTGGCCGCCCGATTGGCCGGCCACGGCGCGAGGCGCGATGTGGAGCGTCTTCCCGAGCGCTTCAGCGATCGCCAGTCGTCCGGCGTATTCGTCGCCTCCCCAGGCGTGGAGATCGAGCAGCCCGGTCTCGCCGTAGTGGGCTGCGGCTGCGTATCGATCGACGTCGGTCAGATTCCGGGCGATCGCGTCGAACAGCTCGACGGCCTCCTGCGCCCATGCCGTCTCGGCGCCGACCCCGTCATCGTGCTGGTTGCCCGATCGGGCGCACGAGGCGAGCGCAACTCCCAGCGCGGCGACGGTTGCGAGGAGAACCCGGAGGATGGACCTGTCCGACACTGTCCATCGAGCGCGCGGTCGTCGACGCACCGCCAGAGTCCAACATCACTGCTCGCGACGCTGCATGCAGTCGGTGATGACGAGCAGGATCGTGGATCGCGTCGGCCCGGTAGCGTCGGCGGGGTGAGCGTCATGCGCCGACAAGTGTGGAACCACATGGACGCGGATGCCCGCGCCGCCCTGATGCGCCGCGGGATCGACGACATCTTCGACCCTGACCTGCGCCGTTCGATCGGGAACCTGATCGACGACGTACGCGAGCGCGGCGATGTCGCCGTGTGCGACGCGCTCGGTCGGTTCGACGGGATCGAGGTCGGGCCCGATGGCCTGCGCGTGAGCGCCGAGGAGTTCGAACGCGCAACCGTCACACCCGAGGTCGATGCCGCGCTCGACGACGCGATCGCGCACCTGCGGGCCTTCAACGAGGCGCAGATGGAACAAGCTCGTGACTGGTCGTTCGAGAGCGAGCCGGGTCTGGCCGTCGGCGAGAAGATCACGCCGATCACCTCAGCCGGGCTGTTCACACCATCGGGCAAGGCGAGCTACCCGAGCGTGGCGTACCAACTCGCCGTCCCAGCCGTCGTCGCCGGCGTGCCGTCGATCGCACTGGTCGTGCCGCCCGTCCCCGGTGGTTCCGGCGAGGTCGATCCGGCCGTGCTGGTGGTGTGCCGCAAGCTCGGCATCGCCGACGTGTTCAGGGTGAACGGTCCGGCCGGCATCGCGGCGCTCGGCTTCGGCACCGACACCGTCCCGAAGGTCCGCAAGATCGTCGGGCCCGGGTCGCCGGCGGTCACCCTCGCCCAGGTCGAGATGCAACGCCACGGCGTGGCGACGATGATGCTGCTCGGCCCCACCGAGAGTCTCGTGATCGCCGACGACAGCGCCGACCCCGTTCTGCTGGCCGCCGATCTCCTGATCGAGGCCGAACACGGCACCGACAGCACCGTGGTGTTGCTCACCGACTCGGCGGTACTCGCGGATGCCGTCGACAGGGAACTCGAACGACAGCTCCCCGGGCTCGCCGAGGTCCGCGCCACGGCGGCGAGCGCATCGCTCGGCCCGAACGGCGGCTGCGTGCTCGTCGACTCGCTCGACACCGCGGTCGGCATCGCCAACGAGTTCGCACCCGAGCACCTCCAGGTCGCCGTCGCCGATGCCTCGGTCGACGAGGTCGTCGACGGGCTGGTCAACGCCGGTGAGATCCTGGTCGGCCAGCACACGCCGTTCAGTGCCGCGAACTTCGTGATCGGCTGCCCGGCCTCACTGCCGACGTCCGGGTTCGCCCACGTGTCGTCCGGCATCACCGCCGACACGTTCCTGAAGCGCACCGCGATCGCACGCGCCGATGCCAGAGCGCTCGCTCGCATGGCGCCGTCGGTGTTGGCCCTCGCCGACCACGAAGGCTTCCCCGCCCACGGCGACGCCCTCCGCCTCCGCCAACCCTGATCAGCACCCCGACCGGCGGCGTCGAGCCGAGTTCGACTCGGGGCTCAAGGTGACGGGCGGCGGACCCGATGACCAGGTGATGGAATCGACTCTTCGCGCACCCGGCGGTACGACGGTTCACCCGTTCACGACCGCAGTGCTCCTCGTCGAGGACGACGATCGGATCAGCGAGCCGTTGATCCGTGTGCTGCGCTCCGAGGGCTTCGACGTCGAACACGTCGCCGGCGGCCGGGCGGCGATCGAGTCGGTCGCCGCGCAACGACCCGACCTCGTCCTGCTCGACCTCACGCTTCCGGACGTCGACGGCCTCGACGTGTGCCGCAAGGTGCGTTCGGAACACCCCGACCTCCCGATCATCATGCTGACCGCACGCGCCGAGGAGATGGACGTCATCGTCGGGCTGAACGCGGGCGCCGACGACTACGTGGCCAAACCGTTCCGACTCGCCGAACTGGTCGCCCGGATCCGCGCCCGCCTCCGCATCGTCGAACACGCCGGCGCCGGCCCGGCGCACAGCCACCTCACCGGTGCGAACATCGACCTCGACGTCGAGGCGCGACGCTGTTTCGTGACCGACGACGACGCACACCGTTCCGAGATCGAACTCACCACGAAGGAGTTCGATCTCCTGCAACTCCTCATGAGCCAGCCGGGCGTGACCCTGAAGCGCGAGCACATCATGAGCACGGTCTGGGACGAGAACTGGTGGGGTTCGACCCGCACGCTCGACACCCACACCTCGACGTTGCGTCGCTAGATCCTCGACGACACGGACCCGCCGTCGAAGATCGTGACGGTGCGCGGCGTGGGCTTCCGCTTCGAACCGAACGGCGGCTGACGCCGATGCGCCGCCGCCTGGTGCTGTCCACCATCGCGGTGGTGCTGGTCGTGATCCTCGTGTTGTTCATCCCGGTGCTGCTGATCGTCCGCGATGCCCAGGGCGGCGACCTTCCCGGCGACGTGGTGGCACGTCTCGCCGTGATCGCTGCCGCAGCAATCGCGTCGGCAGCGCTCCTCGCGGGCGTCCAGGCCCGACAACTCGCCCGGCCGCTCGAACGACTCGCGCGGAGTGCGTCGCGGCTCGGTGGTGGCGACTTCAGCGCCGCGGCTCCCCCGCCGTCGGGAATCAACGAGATCGACGACATCTCACGTGCGCTGCGGCTGAGCGCCAACCGGGTCGACCGCATGCTGGAGTCCGAACGCGGCTTCACCGCTGACGCGACCCATCAACTCCGCACCGGGCTGACCGGCATCGCGATGCGGCTCGAGCTGCTCGAACGCAACCCGGACCCGGCGGTGGCGGCGGAAGCGTCCGCGGCGCTGACGCAGACCCACGAACTCAACCTGACACTCGACGACCTGCTCACGGTCGCTCGGACCGGGTCGACCAAGGAGCGCCAGGAGCTCGATCTGACCACACTCGTCGACCACCAGGTCGCCGACTGGCAACATCGGTTCGCAGAGAAGCGCCGGCAGATCGTCGTCACGACGGGCCGGGTCGACCCGGTGGTCGCGACGCCGGGGCTCGTCGGCCAGGTACTCGCGGTCCTCCTGGACAACGCCCTCCAGCACGGCCGCGGCACCGTCGCGATCCTGGTCCAGGACGACAGCGTCAGTGTCGAGGACGAGGGTCAGGGCATCAGTGCCGAACAGGCCGCCACGCTGTTCGATCGGCCGAAGGACCACAAGGCCGCACATGGGCGTGGCCTGCCACTTGCGCGCCGACTCGCCGAGTCCGACGGCGGTCGACTCGAACTCGTCGAACTCAGCCCACCGACCTTCCGCCTCACCCTCGTCCCCGCACGAGCGGACGTCCCGGGTCGCAACCCGGCCGCCCACTCCTCGAGTTGACCTGCGACGCCCGTCAGGCGCTGGTGATCTGCAGGCCGTCGTCACCGGCGCGGACCTGGATGGTGCCGCCGTCGGTGACCTCACCGCCGAGGATGAGCATCGATGCCTTGTCGCCGATCTCGCGCTGGATCACCCGCTTGAGCGGTCGAGCACCGAACGCCGGATCGAACCCCTCGCGTGCGAGCTGCGCCATCGCTCCCTCGTCGACGTCGAGGGTGATGCGCCGATCGGCGAGGCGCTTGCGGACCGATTCGAGCTGGATCTTGACGATGTGCTCGAGGTCGGCCTCGGTCAGCGCGCGGAAGCGGATGATGTCGTCGACGCGGTTGATGAACTCCGGCTTGAAGAACTCGCTGGGATCACCCGGCAGGTTCGAGGTCATGATCAGCACGACGTTGGTGAAGTCGACCGTCCGGCCCTGTCCGTCGGTGAGACGGCCGTCGTCGAGCAACTGCAGCAGCGTGTTGAACACGTCGGGGTGCGCCTTCTCGATCTCGTCGAGGAGCACCACCGAGTACGGGCGCCGACGGACGGCCTCGGTGAGCTGGCCACCCTCGTCGTATCCGACGTAGCCGGGGGGAGCACCGATCAGCCGCGACACGGAGAACTTCTCCATGTACTCGCCCATGTCGATGCGCACCATCGCCTTCTCGTCGTCGAACAGGAACTCGGCGAGTGCCCGTGCGAGTTCGGTCTTGCCGACGCCGGTGGGGCCGAGGAACATGAACGACCCGATCGGTCGGTTGGGATCGGACAAACCGGCCCGGCTGCGACGAATCGCGTTGGCCACCGACGTGACCGCTTGGTCCTGGCCGATCACCCGCTTGTGCAGCAGTTCCTCGAGGTGCACGAGCTTCGACGTCTCGGACTCCATCAGCCGGTTGAGCGGGATCCCGGTCGCTCGGGCGACGACCTCGGCGATGTCCTCGGCATCGACCTCCTCCTTGAGCATCGCGCCACCCTCCTGGACCGAGGCGAGGTGAGCCGTGGCCTCCTCGATGCGACGCTCCAGCTCGGGGATCCGCCCGTAGCGGATCTCAGCGGCGGCGGCCAGGTCGGTCTCGCGTTCGACACGGGTTCGCAGTTCCTCGAGTTCCTCCTTGAGCGAACGGATCGCGTCGATCGCCTGCTTCTCCTGTTCCCAGACCCGCTTCATCTCGGCGACCTGGACGTTCAGCTCGGCCAGTTCCTCGTGGAGCGAGTCGAGCCGCTCCTTGGAGGCCTCGTCGGTCTCCTTCTCGAGTGCGACCTGCTCGATCTCGAGCTGCAGGATGCGGCGTTGGACGACGTCGATCTCGGTCGGCAACGAGTCGATCTCGATGCGCAGCTTCGACGCGGCCTCGTCCATCAGGTCGATCGCCTTGTCGGGCAGGAACCGGCTGGTGATGTACCGGTCGGACAACACCGCCGCGCTCACGAGCGCCGAGTCCTGGATGCGGACGCCGTGGTGCACCTCGTAGCGCTCCTTCAGACCGCGCAGGATGCCGATCGTGTCCTCGACCGACGGCTCACCGACGTACACCTGTTGGAAGCGGCGTTCGAGCGCGGGGTCCTTCTCGACGTGCTTGCGGTACTCGTCGAGCGTGGTCGCGCCGATCATGCGCAGCTCGCCACGGGCGAGCATCGGCTTGATCATGTTGCCGGCGTCCATCGCACCCTCGGCGCCGCCTGCGCCGACGATCGTGTGGAGTTCGTCGACGAACGTGATGATCTCGCCCTCGGCGTCGGTGATCTCCTTGAGCACGGCCTTGAGCCGCTCTTCGAACTCGCCGCGGTACTTGGCGCCGGCGAGCATCGAGCCGATGTCGAGCGAGATCAGCCGCTTGTTCTTCAGGCCCTCGGGGACGTCGCCATCCGCGATGCGCGAAGCGAGGCCCTCGACGATGGCGGTCTTGCCGACGCCGGGCTCACCGATCAGGACCGGGTTGTTCTTGCTGCGGCGCGACAGCACCTGGATGCAGCGGCGGATCTCCTCGTCGCGGCCGATGACCGGGTCGATCTTGCCGCTCTCGGCGAGCGCGGTGAGGTCCTGGCCGTACTTCTCGAGCGCAGCGAACTTCTCCTCGGGGCTCTGGTCGGTGACGCGGTGCGAGCCGCGCACCTCCTTGAGTGCACCGAGCAGTTCTTCGGAGCCGACGTCGAGCCGGCTGTTCATGGCGAGCAGCAGGTGCTCGACGGACAGGAAGTCGTCGCGGAGATCCTTGCGGTAGCTCTCCGCGTTCTCGACGACGTTGTTGAGCTCCTTGCTCATCCGCGGCTCGGCGCCCCCGTAGGCCTTCGGGAGCTTCTGCACGGCTTCATCGGCGCGGTTGCGCACCATCAACGGCGCCTGGCCGAGCTTGGCGAGCACCGCGGGCACGATCGTGCCCTCCTGGCGCATCATCGCTCCGAGCACGTGATCGGGGGTGAGCTCGGGGTTCGACAGCTCCTTCGCCTGATCGATGGCGGCCGAGAACGCCTCCTGGGTCTTCAGCGTCCACTTCTTCGGATCGATCGCCATGTCATGCCTCTCTCGCGGTCAATAAACTTGAGTGCAAGTATATCAGGATGAGTGGTTATCCACAGCCTTCACCAAGAATTCGGCCAGTTCGTCGGCGACGGCCACGAGATCTTTGTAGTTGCGTACATCCGCAGGCAGCGAGACGAGCGCCGCTGCAAGGCGCCGAGCAGCCTCGGGATCGGCAGCGGCCGTCCGGATCGGCGTGACGTAGGTGCGGATGGTGAACAGGATGCATCCGGTGGTCGGGAAACGTCGAAGGGTCTCGCGTTCGACCCGGAGGTGGTGGGCGTCGGGCGTCAGGTCGCTCGGACGTGGTGCGGCGGTCCCGTCGATCGACGTGTACCAGTCCGGCGTGTCGAGCACGCCCCAACCCAGGCGCCAGAAGCTGCGGTCGGGGGTGAGGCGGTCGAAGAACCCGTCGATCGGGGCCTCGAGTTGGTCGTTGAGCCGGTCGACCGGTGCGTGGACGCCCGCCATCGTGAGGCCGAGCTTCGCGCGCAGGTCCCAGCGGTTCGGGAAACACACCGACCCGCCACCGAACACGAGTTGCCCGTCGCGCTCGACCAGCAGCACGAGATCCTCGGGCACGAGCCGGGCAGCCGCATCGAGCGGATGGAGCGCCGTGTCGAGGGTGGCGTCGCCGTACCGCTCCGGCCACCGGCGTCGGAGGTGCTCGACGAGTGCGTCGGCGACCTCCTGCGACTCGCGTTCGACCTCGTCGTCGAGCACTGCGAACACCGTGTCGGGGAACTGCGCCATCAGACGCGGCTTGGCCGCGATGGCCGCATCCGCGTCGGGACCGAGTTCGATCCAGTCGCGCAGGTCGAGCGGCCGCACGCCCAGGCGCCATCGGAACGCCTCGGGACCAGCCGGAGCCGGGCCGTCCATGAACGGCAGGTACGGAACCGGGTCGACCGTCGTCCCGGCGATCGGTCCGTCGGAGCTGTCCACACCCGAACGCTAACGGAGTCATCCCGCACGCGATGAGCCGACCACCCGAATCCCGTGCCCTCGCTCATCGCTCGCCCGCGCAAACCAGAAGCGATGAGCCGAACGCCCGAATCCCGTCCTCTCGCTCATCGCTCGATCGGTCGAGGTGCGAGACCGGCGCAGGTCGCGGCATGCTGAACACCATGTCGGACACGCACTCGATTCCGCTGTCGATTCTCGATCTGGCGATCATCGGCAAGGGGCAGACTGCCGCCGACGCGTTCGCCAACAGCGTGGCGTTGGCGCAGCGGGCGGAGGCTCGGGGCTACGAACGCGTCTGGTACGCGGAGCACCACAACATGGCATCGATCGCGTCGTCGGCCACGAGCGTGCTGATCGCCCACATCGCAATGCACACGTCGACGATCCGCCTCGGCGCCGGCGGCGTGATGTTGCCGAACCACTCGCCGCTCACGATCGCCGAACAGTTCGGAACGCTGGCGACGCTGCACCCTGGCAGGATCGACCTCGGCCTCGGGCGGGCACCGGGCAGCGACCAGAACACGATGCGAGCGATGCGGCGCGACGCCCGCTCGTCCGACCGCTTCCCGGAGGACGTGCTGGAGTTGCAGGGGTACCTGCGCGGCGAGTCCCGCATCCCCGGCGTGGTCGCCGTGCCCGGCGCGGGGACCGATGTGCCGCTGTACATCCTCGGCTCGTCGCTGTTCGGTGCCCGTCTCGCGGCGATGCTCGGCCTGCCGTACGCGTTCGCGTCGCACTTCGCGCCCGCCGCGCTGCTCGACGCCATCGAGATCTATCGACGCGAGTTCCGGCCGTCGGAACAGCTCGCCGAGCCGCACGCGATCGCCGGGGTCAACGTGATCGCGGCCGACTCCGACGACGAGGCGCTCGCCCAGTGGGAGACCGTTCGCCGCTACCGGATCGCTCGCTTCGTGGCGCCGGGACGGGATCTGTCCGACGACGAGGCCGACGCGATCCTCGCGTCGCCGCAGGGGCAACAGATCGCTCAGATGATGCACTACTCCGCCGTCGGCACCCCCGACCGCGTGAAGGCGTACCTCGACGAGTTCGCCGAGCGAGCGGGCGTCGACGAGCTGATCACCGCCCACGCGTCGCCGACGATCGACGATCGCCTCCGCTCGGTCGACCTCCTCGCCGACGCGATGGACCCCGTCACCGTCTGACCCGCACCAGCCAACCCCGTTTGCGTCGGGATT
>Ga0272441_10013888_pt1 | contig 11521 bp, 7 predicted proteins | sample SSMProp6N_FD_193582 | JGI IMG/M metagenome (GOLD analysis project Ga0272441, IMG submission 193582) | Marine sediment archaeal communities from Little Sippewissett salt marsh, Falmouth, MA, United States - SSM-Prop-6N | ecosystem: Environmental > Aquatic > Marine > Wetlands > Sediment ... | reverse complement strand
GGATCTCGAGGGGGTGGTGGACGCCCTCGAGTTCCTGCGCGGGCGTGCACTTGACCAGCCTGTGCCCTGCGGCAGGAGGGCGGTCGTGATCGGCGGCGGCAATGCCGCGGTGGACGCCGCGTCCTCGGCCCTCCGGCTTGGCGCCGAGCAGGTGCTGATCCTGTACCGTCGTACCCGCGAAGAGATGCCCGCGTACGCGGAGGAGATCGAAGCAGCGCTCGAAGAGGGCGTCGAACTCCACGAGTTGGTCGCGCCCAGGCGCATCTTGGGCAAGGCCGGCAAGGTGACAGGCATCGAGATGACGCGCATGCAGTTGGGCGACGCCGACGAGGGCGGCCGGCGACGCCCTGTGCCCATCGAGGGCAGCGAGTTCGTCGTCGCGTGCGACACCGTGATCCCCGCAGTCGGCCAGCGCGCCACGATCGCGCCTGTGCGCGACATCGTTGAGTTGACGTCTTGGGGAGGCGTGAAAGCCGACGCGGTCACCCGGGCCACATCGATGGACGGCGTGTTCGCTGGCGGGGATTGCGTATCGGGCGGCGCCACGGTCGTTGAAGCCATCGGCGCCGGACGCAAGGCTGCGGTGGCCATCGACCGAATGCTCGGCGGGTCCGGCACGCTTCCTGCCAACGTGGGCACGAGTCTGCGCCGTCCGTCGGCCGAGGATCTCGAGCAGACGGTGCCGCGGGTCCGCGAGCCCATGCTGCCGCCCGAGGAGCGGCGCCACAGCTTTGACGAGGTGATCCGCGCCCTCGCGCCGGACGCCGCCCGCACTGAGGCATGCCGGTGCATGCGGTGTGACCTGGAGCGCGCCGAGGCACGGAACAGCACAAGAGAGTAGCCGGGGCATGGAAGACCTAACATTGACCGTTGACGGACGGGAACTCACCGCCACACCGGGGCAGACGATACTCGAGGTCGCCTTGGCGAACGGCATCGATATCCCGCATCTCTGCTACGACCCGCGCCTGAGCCCCACGGGGGCCTGCCGGTTGTGTCTGGTCGAAGTCGAGGGGCAGGCGGCCTTGCAGACCGCGTGTACGCGCCTTGCCGAGGCCGGCATGTGTGTGCAGACCAACACGGAGGATATCCGCGCCCTGCGCAAAGCCACCCTCGAGCTCTTGCTCAGCGAGCACAACCCGACGTGCACCACCTGCGACCGGGACGGGGATTGCCTGCTGCAGGATTACGCGTACGAATACCAGGTCGAGGAGGGCCGCTTTCCGTCGGTCATGATCCCCCCGGGGAAGAGAAACTACACCAGCGACACCAAGGCCATCGTGTACGATCCCTCGAAATGCATCCGCTGCCAGCGCTGCGTGAAGATCTGTGATGAGGTGCAGATGGCCCGCGCACTCACGCTCAAAGGCCGTGCGGGCGACGTACAAGTGACGACCGGCTTCGAGGTCAACCTCTACGACTCGACGTGCGAGGTGTGCGGGCAGTGTGTGAGTGCGTGCCCGACGGGCGCCCTGCACGAGCGTGCCGCGGTCGGCCAAGGCAAGACCAAAGACCTTGTGAAGACCCGCACCACCTGCCCGTATTGCGGCGTCGGCTGTCAACTGGACCTCAACGTGAATCACAGGACGGGCCGAATCGTCCGCGCCACAAGCGAAGTCGGGTGCGTGCCCAACAATGGGAACCTGTGCGTGAAAGGCCGGTTTGGCACGGACTTCGTGGCCAGGCCCGACCGCCTCTCCGTGCCGCTTATCAAGGAGAACGGCACGTTCCGCGAGGCGTCATGGGACGAGGCGCTCGACCACGTGGCCTCGCGCTTCACAGAACTCAAGGCCAAGCACGGCCCGGATGCGCTGGCCGGGCTCAGCTCGGCCAAGACGACGAACGAAGACAACTACGTCATGCAGAAGTTCGTGCGCGCGGTGTTCGGCACGAACAACGTGGACCATTGTGCACGGCTGTGCCACGCCTCGACCGTAGCCGGCCTGGCCCGCGCCTTCGGCAGCGGCGCCATGACGAACAGCATCGAAGAACTCGGCCGCGCCCCGCTGATCTTCGTCATCGGATCGAACACGACCGAGTGCCATCCCGTCATCGGCATCCTGATCCGCCAGGCCGTGGCGTATAAGGACACGACGCTCATTGTCGCGGACCCGCGCAAGATCTCGCTCACCGATATTGCCCACCTCCACATGCGGCAACGCTCCGGCACGGACGTAGCGCTCATCAACGGCATGATGCACGTGATTCTCGAAGAGGGGCTCGAGGATAAGGCGTTCGTTTCGGACAGGACCGAGGATGTCGATGCCGTGCGGGAGGCCGTGGCCGAGTGCCCTCCGGAGTTGGCCGCCACGATCACGGGTGTGCCCGCCGACGACATTCGCCGGGCCGCGAGGCTCTATGCGTCCGCGCCCAGCGCATCCATTGTGTACTCGATGGGTATCACACAACACACGACCGGCACCGACAACGTGTTGTCCCTCGCCAATCTGGCCATGCTCACCGGGAACGTGGGTAAGGAGTGCGCGGGCGTCAACCCGTTGCGCGGCCAGAACAACGTGCAAGGCGCGTGCGACCTCGGCGCGCTGCCCAATGTCTATAGCGGCTACCAAAAAGTGGACGACCCTGCCGTGCGCGAGAAGTTCGAGAAGGCGTGGGGCGTGAAGCTGTCCGACAAGCCCGGCCTTACCGTGGTCGAGATCATGAACGCCGCGGCCGACCGCCGGATCCGCGGGCTCTACATCATGGGCGAGAACCCTATGTTGAGCGATCCGGACATCAACCACGTGCGCGAGGGACTCGAAGCCCTCGACTTCCTGGTCGTCCAAGACATCTTCTTGACCGAAACCGCTGAACTGGCCGACGTGGTGCTGCCCGCCTGCGCTTACGCGGAAAAGGAAGGGACCTTCACCAATACGGAACGCCGCGTGCAGCGGGTCCGCCAGGCGGTCCTGCCCCCGGGCCAGGCGCGCGTGGACTGGCGGACCCTGTGCGACGTGGCCGGCCGCATGGGATACGCTATGAGCTACGCCGATGCAACGGCGATCCAGGATGAGATCGCCTCGGTGACGCCCATCTACGGGGGCATCACTTACGACCGCATTGGAGAGATCGGTCTGCAGTGGCCCTGCCCAGACAGCGCTCATCCCGGCACCAAGTTCCTGCATCAAGGGAAGTTCTCGCGCGGCAAGGGCAAGTTCCATGCCGTCCGTTTTCTGCCTCCAAAAGAAATGCCGGACGAGGAGTACCCGTTCGTACTGACTACGGGCCGGATGCTCGAACACTGGCATACGGGGACCATGACACGGCGGTGCGAGGTGCTCGACGATCTTGTTCCACAGGGCGCGCTCGAACTCAATCCGCAAGACGCCGAAGCTATCGGCGTCGACGCTGGCGATAGCGTGACTGTCCAGTCACGGCGCGGCCGCGTCGAAGTTCCCGCCAACATCACTGACCGCATCGCCCCCGGCACCGTGTTCCTCGCATTCCATTTCAAAGAACACCCCGCCAACGCCCTCACCATTGCGGCGCTGGATCCCATCGCCAAGATCCCTGAATACAAGGCCTGCGCCGTGCAGGTCAGCAAGGCCGGATGACGGCGCGGGCGACAGAGTCTGTGCGGGCCGCTTCATCGATCACCATAGGGAACCCGGCACAACGCGCCACCGCCGTTGTGCTGGCGGGCGGCACGAGCGAACGTATGGGGCGCGACAAGAGCCTGCTGCCCATCCGCGGGCAGTCGATGACCGCGGCCCGCGGCGTATGCACCGTGCCCCTCATCGAACATGTGTGCGCACAAGTCCGGCCGTACTTCGGCCAAATCCTTGTCGCGGCCGATGACACGGAGAGGTTCGCGTTCCTCGGCGTAGACCTTGTCCAAGACCAGGCGCCCGGCCTGGGCCCGCTCATGGGTATCGCCTCCGCTCTCGAGGTCTCGGCGTATGACCTCAATTTCGTGGTTGCGTGCGACATCCCCGCCATCGACATGCCGTTCGTCAGAAGGATGCTGTGGGAAGCCGTCGGCGTTGATGCGGTTGTGCCCAAGACCGAGAGAGGGCATTTCGAACCGCTTTTTGCGGTCTATAGGAGAAGCGCGCTTCCTGCCTTCCATAGGTCCCTTGCCGCAGGACGCCGCAAGGTCATTGCCGCCCTCGAACACTGCTACGTCAAGCACGTGGCCCTCCCCGAGAGCGTCGAGCTGGGAAACGTCAACACCCTGGAAGACTACGAGTGTCTGCTTCGGCCCCCGTAGCAAGGCTGGGTCCACTCGGCTCCCAACGGTCTTCGGATCGAACAACGCGGGACGCGGGGTGTGCCCGCGCGCCACGCACGGCCCCAGCATAAAATCGGCCGATTGTTCTCGTTTATGCAGTAACGTGGGTCATGTTCTTGACCCGGCAACGACCTCATGCTAGCATTCCTGATAGCGTAAGGTGCAGTGTGGCTTTACCTGCGGCTCCGGACTGTTCGTACTGACGCAAGCTCCTGATGAGCGTCTGCAGTATTGGACGCGAGCGGAGGCATAGCCCAATGGTTCCCGGCGGGGTTTTCGCGGCTCTCACTCTGGGCGTGATATGTGTTGTCCTGTGCGTTGTTCTCGCTCAACAGCGCAAAAGACAGCGCCACGCCGAAGCTGCGAACCGTCAGCTTCTGGCGGCACTGGATGCCATCACGGATCTGATCCGGCAGGTCCAGCGGAATCCGAACTTCTCGCTTCGGTGCGAGAATCCCAACCTTGTCCCCTGTTGGACTGTTCTCGAGTGCGACAACCCCACCTGCGTCGCCTATGAAAACCCCGATTTGCGGTGCTGGCACCTGCCCGGCGTGTTGTGTCCGGGCTCTGACGAAGAGAGCTTCCTCCAGAAGATGGTCAAGTGTAAGACCTGTAAGGTCTACCACCACGCCCAGCCTGACAATGTCGCGGCATTGTCTGAGCACGTCAACAACCTATTGGCGATGCTTCAGGAGGAGCGGGAGAAGCTGATCCAGACGCAGCGCCGTGCGCAACAGGCCAGCAAACTGGCGTCGATAGGAGAGTTCGCCGCAGGCATTGCCCACGAGATCAACAATCCGCTGGACGGCGTTCTGAGCTGCATGGCGCGATTGGAACGCGACCCGGCGAATCTGACCCAGAACATGGAATACCTCAAGCTAATGCACGACGCGCTGGCCAGGATGTCGATGACCGTACAACATCTCCTCGAATACTCGCAGGAACACGATCCGAACTTCGAGGCTACCGACATTCATAAGGTCATCGAGAACGTTGCCGCCCAGATCAAGACCTCTGCGAGACGGAATGCGGTAGACATTGAATTTGAGTTTGGCGATACGGTTCCGCTGCTACTGGGGGATGTCTACCAACTCGAGCAGGCATTCTTGAACTTGGCGCTGAATGCCCTCGCGGCCACGCCGGAGGGCGGCGCCCTGGCCTTCCGCACGCGCATAGACGGGTCGGCAGACGGCGTGGGACGTTTGGTGCAAGTGGACGTGGCCGACACAGGCGACGGCATCGACCCTGCCAATCTGGGCAAGATATTCGACCCGTTTTTCACCACCAAAGAACCGGGGAAAGGTACGGGGTTGGGCCTGTCCATTGTCAAGAGCATTGTTGAAGACCATCAGGGCAGGGTCACCGTCGAGTCGGCCGTGGGCGCCGGCACTACCGTGAGCGTCTTCTTGCCGATAGGGCTCGAGACCGGCCCTCGGACGCAGGCGCATGGGGAGGCTACCTGACCTGTGAGAGTGCTCCTGGTAGACGATGAGAAGATCAAACGCACCGCCCTGCGCGACGACCTCGTCGAAGCCGGATACGAGACCCGTACGGCCTCCTGCGCGGACGAGGGCCTGAAAACGCTGCGGGTGGAGTCGTTCGATGTCGTTGTCACGGACCTGCGCATGAAAGGCATGGATGGCACCGCTTTCCTGGCGCGGATCAAAGAGAAATGGCCAGACATAGAGGTCGTCATGATAACGGCCTATGCCACCGTCGAGAACGCCGTGGCGGCAATGAAACTAGGGGCGTTTGATTACATTACGAAGCCTTTTGACAGCACGAAGCTCATCATCGTCCTTGACAAGATCGCCAAGATACGGGATTTGACCGAAGAGAACGTGAGCCTCAAAGCCGAACTCGCCAAGGCGACGCGGCACGGCGACATTATTGGTCAAAGCCCGGGAATGCTCGATGCGCTCGATTCGGTTCGCCTGGCCGTATCGTCCGAGGTCCCCGTGCTTCTGTGTGGTGAAACGGGCACCGGCAAGGAATTGTTCGCGACCGCGATCCACCAACTCGGTCCCCGAAGGGACGACCCCTTCATCCGAGTGAGCTGCGCCGCCTTGTCGCCCCAGCTCATGGAGAGTGAGCTGTTCGGCCATGAAAAGGGCGCCTTCACCGGCGCGGTCGAGACCAAGCCCGGCCGATTTGAACTTGCAGACCGTGGGACGTTGTTGCTGGACGAGATAGACGACGTTCCACTGGGCCTTCAGGTCAAACTGCTTCGCGTGCTCGAGGGGTTCCCCTTCGAGCGTGTCGGCGGCATCGAGTCGATTAGCTCGGACGTGCGATTGATTGCTGCCTCGAAGGTGAATCTGCAAGACAAGGTGGCGGAAAGTACGTTCCGGGAAGATCTCTACTACCGGCTGAGCGTCCTGCCGATACACATCCCCCCGTTGCGGCAAAGGCGTGAGGACATCCCTCTTCTTGTGGAACACTTCCTGCGCCTGTACGCAGGCCCCGAGGGTCCCGCAAGGCCCGAGGAAGACGTCATGGCCATTCTGTGGGACTGCGACTGGCCGGGCAACGTGCGGGAACTCCAAAACGTTATCCGCCGGCTCCTCCTGGCTGTTGGGGACCGCCGCGTCATCACACGGAGCGATATCCCGGCCGAGGTGCGCCTTGCCGCGTTGCGGGGCTCCGCGACCACCAGCAAACCGAAGTCGTTCCGCGAAGCGATCGAGGCCAACGAGAAGAACCTACTGGCAAAAGCCTTGGACGCCGCCGACGGCAACCAGAGCAAGGCGGCCGGCGCGCTCGACATGAAGCTGTCAACGTTCCGGGATAAGCTGGCCAAATACGGCATTCAGGCCCCGTCAAGCAGGACGCGCGCTCAGAGCGAAAACGCGGGCCAGTAACCCAGGGGCGCAAATCTCGTATCGCCGGCGCACTCGGGCAGGGCCGAGCAGAAAAGCAGGGACTGCGGTTGAGTATAGCTTACCCCACGCCTGTCGCGACCCCTTGCCTCTCCCACTGGGAGAGGGATCAAGGGTGCGGGGAAAAGACTTGCGCCCGGAGTTTCTCTCCTTGGCCCGCGAGCTCGCGGGTCAGCATGAGCAGCGCAGACCGTAGGCCCCCTCGATATGATCGGCTCTGCCTCGCCGACACACCCTCACCCCAACCCTCTCCCAGAGGGAGAGGGAGAAGAACGGTACAACCTGGGGAGATGCGTCGGTACACGTTGGCAAGGTGTAGTCTCGTACCGTGAAGGAGTAACCTCGCCAGGCGCGTCAGCAAGCGGCGATACGAGAACGGCACCCCGCCCCAAGGTCATCCGGCAGCTTCTTCGCCCGTCTGCGAGATGATGGCATCTATGATGGTGCGGACCTCGCTGGCCTGGGGGACTCGACCGGTAAACGGGGAACGTCCCTCGAGGTCGGCTTGGGCAATCTGCGGGTCGAGGGAGAGGGTGCCCAGCACCGGCAGCCCGGCCAAATGGCGCGCAAGCGGCTCGGGGTCCATGCCGGGGGGAAGCTTGTTGATGACCACGCCGAGACGGGGGATGTGTATCTCCTCGGCCAACTTGCGAATCGACCGGGCCGTCTGCATGCTTTGCTGGCCCGGCTCGACCACGATGATCATCATCGCCACGGTCTGTGCGGTGGCCCGGCCCAGATGCTCGATGCCGGCCTCCATGTCGAGAATCACCACTTCACCCGGCCGTAGCAGGAGGTGGGTGACCAAGGCTTTCAACAGGGCGCTTTCCGGGCAGATGCAGCCGCCCCCGCCCTTCGCCACCCCGCCCAGGGTGAGCAGGCGCACGCCGTGCACCGTGCGACTGAACTTGTCGGGCAGGTCGCGCACGTCCGGATTGAGCTTGAAGAACGTGCCGTAGCCGCCCTTGGCGCCCGTGCGCTCGTAAATGAGGTCACGCATCTGGCTGATCGGTTCAGGCCACTCACCTCTAGGAAGGCCGAGTGCCGACGCCAGATTCGCATCAGGGTCCGCATCCACGGCAATGACCGGCCTGCCCTCGCCGGCAAAGGTCCGCGCGAGCAGCGCAGCCAAGGTTGTCTTGCCCGTGCCCCCTTTTCCAGATATGGCGATCTTCATAACACCCCTGTGTGGTCAACAACGCCTCGGCTTAACCCCTCGTGCGTTGCCGACATTCGCGCCTCTGGCGCCCTTGGTGCAAAGGTCCGTCCTATTCTGTCTGTGATGATAGTGCATAGTGGGTCACGAAGCAAGATCGGGTCCTCTGAGCAGTCAGCGTCACGCCCTTTCGTCATCAAGGGGAACCCGCATGGCGTAGCGTCGAAAGCTGAAAAATACACGCCATTCCGTGCGAGAAATGCCGGGATCTCGCAAAAGATTGGACGAGTTCCCATCGAGTTGGCTGCAATTGGCTTAGGGTTGCGGTCGGCAGGCGGCCTCTGATCAGCAAGTGCGCGTTTCTACGTGCTTATTTTGAAAGGACTTATGCGCCGCACAGACCCTGGACCTCCCATCCCGCTTGCCATGCCGTGAGCCTTGGGCATGTTGGGCATGTGAGTTGCTCTCTTGCCCGTAAGAGGTAAGGGGTGTGTTTGTTTAGGGCGCACAAGACCCTCTGTGCTCTGCAAGAATCGAACAGACACCCGCCAGATCGAGCGACAACAGGGAGGAAGTGAGATGGCTGGTTCGAACCGGCGAAGCGTGGATCCTGCAGCATGCCAGATGTTTGACCTTGCGTGCCAGCAGGGGCAAGAGGTGGTGTACGATCGTTTCGAGGCGATGCAGCCTCAGTGCGGGTTCGGCCACCTCGGGATATGCTGCCGCAACTGTGTCATGGGGCCGTGCCGCATCGACCCATTCGGCGAGGGACCTCAGGAGGGCATCTGCGGGGCGACGGCCGACACCATCGCGGCGCGCAATCTTGTCCGCAGTACGGCCGTGGGTGCATCCGCGCACTCCGATCATGGCCGGGACGTCAGCCACGCGTTTCTTGCCACGGCCCGCGGACAAGCCCAGGGATACAGCATCAAGGGCATCACTAAGCTCAAGGCCCTGGCTCAGGAATTGGGCATCGAGGTGGAGGGCGCCACCCCCGAGGAGATCGCGGAGAAGGTGGGCGAAGCCGTCCTCGAGGAGTTCGGCAGACAAGAGGATACGTTGCGCTTTGCCAAGCGGGCGCCGGAGAAGGTCCAGGCCCGCTGGAGAGAGATGGGGGTCATGCCCCGTGGCGTGGACCGCGAGGTCGTAACAGCGCTGCACAGGACGCACATCGGCGTATCCAACGAGTGGAAGCACCTGATCAAAACCTGCGTTCAAACGTCCCTTTCGGATGGGTGGGGCGGTTCGATGATCGCTACGGACCTCAGCGATATCTTGTTCGGCGAGCCCATGCCCCGCAGTTCCCAGGCAAACCTGGGTGTGCTCAGGCAAGGTGAGGTCAATATTATCATCCATGGCCACGAGCCCACGTTGTCCGACGCGATTGTGGCCGCGGCCCAGCTCGACGAGATCCAGGCCGAGTGCGAGAAGGTGGGCGCTACGGGACTGAATCTCGGGGGCATTTGCTGTACGGCCAACGAAGTGCTCATGCGCCACGGAATCCCGCTGGTCGGCAATTTCCTCCAGCAGGAACTTGCCCTGCTCACCGGCGCAGTCGAACTGATGATTGTCGACGTCCAATGCATTATGCCGGCCCTCAGCAAGATCGTCGGAGATAAGTATCACACAAAGCTGATCAGCACCTCGCCCAACGCCATGTTTGAGGGCTTTGAGCATATCGAATTCGATGAGAACAAGGCGATGGATAGCGCCAAAGATCTGCTCTTGAGGGGGATTCGCAACTTCGCGAACCGCGACCGCAGCAAGGTTGTTATCCCGGACGAAAAATCGCCGCTCGTGGCCGGGTTTACCACGGAGAGCATCTTTGACCATCTTGGCGGCCGCTACCGCCCATCGTACCGGCCGCTTAACAACGGGATCATTGACGGCCGGCTTCGGGGCGTGGCCGGGGTGGTCGGCTGCAACAACGTCAAGATTACGCACGACTGGGGCCACCTCGAGATGGTCAAGGAATTGCTGCGCCACGATGTCGCGGTTGTGCTGACGGGGTGCTCGGCCATTGCCTGCGCCAAGGCGGGGCTGCTCGATCCAGAAGCGGCTGAGCACTATGCGGGCCGCGGCCTGAAACAGATATGCGACGCGGTAGGCATGCCGCCGTGCCTGCACGTGGGTTCGTGCGTGGACAATTCGCGCATCCTGACCGCGTGCACGGAGATGGTTCGCGAGGGCGGTCTGGGCGAGGACATCGCCGACCTGCCTGTGGCGGGCGCCGCGCCGGAATGGATGAGCGAAAAGGCGATCTCGATTGCGTTCTATGTGGTGACGTCGGGCGTCTTCACGGTTATCGGCGAGCCATTGCCCGTTCTGGGCAGCAAGAAGGTGACGGAATACTTGACCGACGGGATGGAAAAGGACTACGGCGGCAAGTTCGCCTTCGAGCGAGACCCGATCAAGGGTGCGCAGCTTATCATCGAGCACCTGGACAAGAAGCGCGAGGCCCTTCACCTGGCGCCGATGATGTTTGCGCCGCGACCCACCGACACGCTCGGGAAGCCCTGGGAGATTGAGGAGGCGCAAGCGTCGGTGGCGTGAAGGCGTCTGCGGCTTGGCGTTGGCTGTTTGTGTGTCCTAACCGAAAACAGAAGACGGGGTTGAAGAAGTGAAACGGATGCTCGTGGTCAGGGTGGATAGGTGCCTGGGGTGCAGGTCGTGCGAGTTGGCGTGTGCGCTCGAACACACGGCATCGCGGGATCTGGAACAAGCGATCTACGAGGTCCCGCGTCCGCGCGCCCGGGTCAAGGTGAGTCAGGGGGCGGAGTTCGCAATCCCGCTGCAATGTCGACAGTGCGAAGATGCGCCGTGTGTGGCTATATGCCCGACACGCGCCCTGCATCGCGCCGATCAGGACAGCCCCGTCTTCCTCGATCACGACCGGTGCATTGGGTGCACGTGGTGTGTATTGGCGTGTCCTTTCGGGGTGATCACGCTTGACCCCAAGGGCCACACGGTTATCAAGTGCGACCAATGCTTTGAACGCGTCGAACACGGCGAACTGCCTGCCTGCGTATCGGCGTGCCCCACGGGGGCGCTTCAGTTCAAGGCCATCGAGGAAGTGGTTGCCGAGAAGCGCGAGGCCAGTTTGCTCCAGATTGAGCGTTCCCTGAGCGTAGATGCGAAGTGAGTGCCGTAGCCGAACTTGAAATCGATGCCGTGGTGGAAGAGGTCCTCGGACGGTACCAGCGTGAGCCGGCGTCGCTGATTTCCGTCCTCGAGGACCTGCAGGAAGAGATGCAC
>Ga0272441_10013887_pt1 | contig 11521 bp, 7 predicted proteins | sample SSMProp6N_FD_193582 | JGI IMG/M metagenome (GOLD analysis project Ga0272441, IMG submission 193582) | Marine sediment archaeal communities from Little Sippewissett salt marsh, Falmouth, MA, United States - SSM-Prop-6N | ecosystem: Environmental > Aquatic > Marine > Wetlands > Sediment ... | reverse complement strand
AGATTTGCCGAAAGCGCAATGGACTGGTTTGACCGTATTAAACAACCGTATTATACTTTGATATAGAAAAGCCGAGCGACGCATCGACCATGCCCTTGGGGATGGCCGCCGGCGCGACGCTTGCGACCGAGAGTTTCGAGAAACCTGCAAACCGCGTGAACCTCACACGGCGAAGTCCAGCCGACCTCGCGTCGATGCGAACCCGCGACGCCCGCGTATGCACGTCGGTCCATCCGACAACCCCTGCACGCGGCCGGGCACAGATTGCGAGTCCATGAGGAATCCGGCAGCCACACTCACGGAGGGCCCGGTGACGGCCACGCTGGCCAAGATGGCCGGCGCGATGCTCATCGGGTTCCTCGCCGCAGCCGCCTTCAACATCACCGACACCTACTTCGTAGCGCGCCTCGGCACCAAAGAACTGGCCGCCATGAGCTTCACGTTCCCCGTGGCCATGCTGATCCACGGGCTGGCGATGGGGGTCGGCGTCGCGGCATCAGCCGTGATCGCGCGAGTCATCGGCCAGGGGCAACACCGCCGGGTGAAGCGATTGACGACCGACGCGCTGCTGCTCGCCGTCGCCATCGTGGTTGTTCTCGTCGCCGTAGGATTACTGACAATTCGCCCCCTCTTCACCCTGCTCGGTGCCACCGCCGAAACCCTGCCGCTGGTCGAGCAGTACATGCGTATCTGGTACGTCGGCACCATCTTTGTGGTCGTACCGATGGTCGGCAACAACGCCATCCGTGCCACCGGCGACACGCTGTCACCCAGCATCGTCATGGTCGTCGATCTCGGGCTCAACATACTGCTCGACCCGGTGCTCATCTTCGGATTCGGCCCGATACCGGCAATGGGGATTTCCGGCGCCGCCCTGGCCACGGTTCTGTGCCGAGCGCTCGCACTGGTCGCATCGCTCCACATCCTCGGACGATGGAAGGGAATGCTCACCCTCGAGCGTCCAACCAGGCGGCAGGTCTGGGAGTCATGGCGACAGATCCTGCACATTGGCGTCCCCGCCAGCCTCAGCCACACGCTGATCCCCATTTCAGCCGGCCTGATACTGAAAATGGTCACCTGGTTCGGGACAGCAGCCGTCGCCGCCTTCGGTGCCGGAAGCCGCATCGAGATGCTCACAGTCCTCCCACTGATGGCGGCCGGCGCGTCGATGGTGCCGTTCGTCGGCCAGAACCGCGGCGCGAAGAAGTTCGACCGGATCCACGCCGCCCACAGGGTCGCCACCCGCTTCAGCATCGTGTGGGGTCTGGCGTGCGCTGCGACACTGGTCATCGCCTCGGGCCCGGCTTCGAGAATCTTCAGCGACGACCCCGCCGTCCATCGCTGGCTCGCCCTGCTGCTCTGCATCGTCCCCCTGGCTTTCGGCTTCAAAGGGATCAGCCACCTCGCCAGCAGCGGCATGAACGCGATCGGGAAACCCTACCACGCTTGGGCCATGATGGTCTTGCGCCTGTTCGTGCTCTCACTGCCGATGGCCGCGATCGGGGCCAAGTTGGGCGGATTCCCGGGGCTGATCGCCGGCATCACAACTGCCGAAATCCTCACCGGCCTCGTGGCGGCAAGGTGGATACGCGCGCTGTACGATCAGCTCGGCGGCAAAGCCGGCCCCCAGAGACCGACACAACGTCCCACAGAACACGGCCCGCCCCAGCCCCTGCGTGCCGACTGCGTCTCGCCGCCATAGCGACACGATCCCCGCCTTGGTTCGCGTCCACAGGAACCGAGCTACTGGAATGCGATACAACAGGAATCATAAAAACATTGATAACAGTGATTTAACACAGAACCAGCGTACATGGTTTGACTGTTTTAAACACGCGTATTATACTACCATATAGTCGCCCGGAGAAGGCCGAGCCCGGGTCGAGAGTTTGCGAATAAAGAGGCAGAAGGCATGGGGCTTATTCGGAACGTAGATCGAATAACGAAGCAACGCACACTGTTAGGCATGGTGAACGTCTCGCTCCCACGCTCCCTGCCGCTGAGGTGCAGCGATGGCGAATGAGACGGCGTCGAACGCTCGAACGCGTGAACGGATACTAGAATCGGCAGCAGAGGTTTTTGCTGAAAAGGGTTTTGAGAAGGCGACGATACGTGAAATCGTCACTCGGGCGCACGCGAATCAGAACGCGGTCAACTACTACTTTCACGACAAGCACAGTCTCTATGTCGCGGTCTTCGAGCACGCACACCGAGCCCACGCGGAACAGGACCGGGCCGAGTTCGAGCAGATGCAAACGCTCCCCCCGGACGAACGCCTGCGCGCGGCCGTACGAGGAATGTTGCTCAGCGGCGTCATGAAGCAGCACGCGCCGTGGCACGCGCGGCTGATGGTTCGCGAAATGACGGAGCCGACGGGCGTGCTGGATGCCGTGGTGGACCGACTGATGCGACCGCGGTTCAACATGCTCGTTTCGCTTGTCCGCGATCTCGCGCCGCCGGGAACATCCGAGCTGCGCGTCAAGCTGGGAGCCGAAGCTATCGTGGCGCAGTGCCTGCATCTTACGCACGCGAAGGTGATCGTCTCGCAGCTTATCCCAGAGTTGTCATTCACACCGGAAGGTATCGAGGCCATGGTGAAACACATCGCGGCATTCTCGCTGGCAGCACTCCGGAACCTGCCCCGCGAAGGAGCCAACGAATGAATCCGACTGTGCACGAGAAGAATCGTGCCGAGACAGACCCAGCCCTCACCGCCCTGACGGCCATGCCCGTTCCGACTCCAGAATCGGCTGTCCCAGAGACGGCGAAGGTCTCTCAAACACAGCGCGAACGAACAACCACGGGACGCTTGACGGCCCTCTTCCTGCGGGCACTGCTTCCCATCGGCGTGATCCTGGCCGGATCGCTCGGTGCCGTGCAGCTCGTCCGAACGTCCCCGCAGGCGCGGCAGAGCCGCCCGAAGCACGTCGCCACTCTGGTACAAACCCGACCCGTGGAGAAAACCACGGCACCGGTCATCGTGGAGGCCATGGGAACGGTGATCGCCGCCCAAGAGATCACCCTGCAACCGCAGGTCAGCGGCACGGTGGTGAAGCTGAACCCGGCGTTCGTCCCTGGCGGGCGGGTGGAAGCCGGCGAGGTGCTGCTTGTCATCGAACCGGCGGAGTACCAGGTGGCTGTGGATCGCGCGCAGGCGACGTTGGCACGAAACGAGGCGCAGTTGCAGTCCGCGATCTGGGAACTCGAGAGATTGCAGGGCCTCGAGCGTCACGCTGTGAACAAGAAGGAGCTTGACGACGGTTACACCGCCAGGGCTGTTGCGGAAGCTGATGTCGCCGTCGCACGTGCCTCGCTCGAGCAGGCACGTATCGATCTGGCCCGCACCACAATCCGCGCGCCGTTCAGCGGGATCATCACCAGCGAGGCGGTCGATCTCGGCGCCCAGGTGACATCACAAACGCAGCTTGCGACGCTCGTCGGCACGGACGCCTACTGGGTGCAAGCCTCCATTCCGGTCGACCGGCTGAGCTGGGTCACGATTCCGCCGGCGGACGGCCAGCCGGGGTCGCCCGTCCATATTCAACAGCAACTCGGCCTGGGCACACGGGCGGAATGGGAAGGGCATGTCGTTCGTCTGCTTGGTGATCTCGAACCGCAGGGCCGGATGGCGCGTCTGCTCATCACCGTGCCGGATCCGCTACGGCTCAAATCGGCACCCGACAAACGTGTCCCCCTACTGATCAGCTCGTATGTCGATGTGGCGATCGAGGGCCGGTCTGTGCGGAACGTCGTCCTCGTCGGACGAGACGAACTGCACGACGGCAACAACGTCTGGATCATGAACAGCGACGACCTGCTCGATATCCGCCCGATCGAGATCGCCTTTCGCGGCCGCGAACAGGTGCTCGTCAGCGGCGGACTCACCGCGGGAGAGCGGCTGGTCGTCTCCGATCTCCCCGCCCCCGTCGCGCGCATGCCCCTGCGGTTGTCGCAACCGGAGTCTGCTCCCCCGACGACGACCTCCGCCCCAACCGCCAAGCCCGCAGCCCCCGACGCGGGAGCCCAAGCATGAGCGCATCCTCCCATTCGAGCGATCAGCGCGGCCCGATTGCGTGGATGATCCGAAATGCGGTCACGCCCAATCTCGTCATGATTGTGCTGCTCATCGGTGGCCTGATCATGGCCACCCGCATCAAGCAGGAGATCTTCCCCGAGTTTGACACCGACATGGTGACCGTCATGGTCCCCTACCCGGGCGCCAGCCCGGAGGAGGTCGAGAAGGGCATCATCCTGTCAATCGAGGAGGCCGTGCGTGGGCTGGAGGGCGTCAAGGAAATCAGCTCCACTGCAGCCGAGGGGGCGGGGACGGTGCGCGCCGAGCTGCTCACCGGTGCCGACCATCAGCGCGCCTACCAGGACATCAAGCAGGAGATTGACCGCATCACCACCTTCCCGGAAGACGCCGAAGAGCCGCAGGTGATGCTCGACATGCACCGACGGTCCGTGCTGGACGTGGTGATCTATGGCGACGTGGATGAACGGGTGCTGCGCGAGTTGGCCGAGCGCGTTCGCGACCGCCTCCTGCAAGATCCACAGATCACGCAGATCGACCTTTCTCCGGACCGACAGTACGAGATCAGCATCGACGTCTCGCAGGAAAACCTGCGCGCGTACAACCTGACGCTGAGCTCGATCGCCGCGCGCATCCGGCAGGCAGCCCTTGAATTGCCGGGCGGAAGCGTGAAAACTCAGGCTGGCGAGATCCTGCTGCGCATGACAGAGCGGCGCGACTACGCCCGCCAGTTCGCACGCCTCCCCGTTCTGACGGCGCCGGATGGCACGCAGATCTACCTCGACGACATCGCCACCGTCAGGGACACCTTTGAGGAAACCGACCGAATCGAGACGTATAACGGCAAAGCGTGTGCAACCCTGCAGGTGTTTCGCGTCGGCGATCAAACACCGATGGGCGTGTCCGACGCCGTACAACGCTGCCTGATCGATGTGGCGAGCGAACTACCGCCCAGTGTCGCGGTCGACATCAAACATGACAGGTCGGACATCTACCGTGAGCGGCTCACGCTTCTGCTGCGCAACGGCCTGATCGGACTCGGGCTCGTGCTGCTTGTGCTCGGCGTCTTCCTCGAGTTCCGCCTCGCATTCTGGGTGATGATGGGGATTCCCATCTCCTTCCTCGGCGCGATGCTGCTCCTCCCGGGGTGGGACATCTCCATCAACATGATTTCCATGTTCGCGTTCATCATCGCCCTCGGTATCGTCGTCGATGACGCGATTGTGGCCGGCGAGAACATCTACGAATACCGGCAACGCGGCATGAGTTTCGTTCGCGCAGCGATTCTCGGGGCGCGCGACGTGTCGATCCCCATCGCGTTTGCCGTTCTCACGAACATCGTCGCGTTCCTGCCCCTGGCATTCGTGCCCGGCATCATCGGCAAGATCTTCCGCGTAATCCCCGCGGTCGTCATAACCGTGTTCGCGATCTCCTGGATCGAGTCGCTCCTCATCCTGCCAGCACACCTGGCACACGCGAAGGAAGGTGGCGTGACCACCATCGGCAGATTCCTCCATCACCAGCAGCAGCGGTTCAGCAGGGCGTTCTCTCGCTTCATCGAATCGTGCTATGCCCCGTTCGCCGACCGGTGCCTGAAACACCGGTATCTGACGGTCGCGGTCGGGCTCGCCGTACTGATCCTCACCGTCGGCTACGTCGCCAGCGGGCGCATCGGCATGACGCTCATGCCGCGCACCGAATCCGACGTGGCCGTCGCCACGGCGGTTCTGCCCTACGGAAGCCCCGTCTCCAAGACCATCGCCGTCCGTGACCGGCTCGTCGCGAGAATGAATCAGATTGCGGACGAAAACGGCGGCGAACAGCTCATCAAAGGGGTTCGCGGCAGCATCAGGGACAACCAGGTCACGGTTATCGCCTACCTCACCGACACGGAGACGCGCCCGATCGGCACAACCGAGGTCACGCAGTTATGGCGCCGACAAGTCGGCCAGTTCATCGGGCTCGAATCACTGAGGTTCGAGTTCGACCGGGGTGGCCCTGGTTCGGGAGCGGCTTTGACCGTCGAATTGGCGCACCGCGACGTCAACGTGCTCGACCGGGCCAGCCAGCAACTCGCCGCCTCCCTGGCGCAGTTCTCCAACGTCACGGATATCGACGACGGCTTCACACCCGGCAAGCAGCAGCTCGACTTCGAGATGCTCCCCGAAGGACGCAGCCTCGGGTTGTCCGCCAGCGAAGTCGCGCGTCAACTCCGCAGTGCCTTCTACGGCGCCGAGGCTCTTCGTCAGCAACGCGCGCGCAACGAGGTCAAGGTGATGACGCGTCTGCCGAAGGCACAGCGTGTCAGTGAGTACAACGTCGAGGAGTTGACCATTCGCACGCCGCACGGCGTCGACGTCCCGCTGCGGCAGGTGGCCCAGGTGAAACGTGGCCGCGCCTACACGACCATCACGCGCCGTGACGGCCGCCGAACCGTGCAGGCCACCGCGGATGTCGATCCGCCGAGTGAGGCCGAACGGATCATCGCCACGTTGAAGGCCAGCGTCCTGCCGACACTGGTGCGGGATTTCCCCGGGCTGAGCTACAGCTTCGAGGGGCACCAGGCGGACATGCGTGAGAGCATCAGCAGCCTCCTGATGGGCTTTGTCCTGGCCGTGCTGGTGATCTACGCGCTACTCGCCATCCCCTTTGGCAGCTACGCCCAGCCCCTAGTCGTCATGATGAGCATCCCCTTCGGAATCGTCGGAGCGGTCATCGGGCATCTGCTCATGGGCTTCAGCCTCAGCGTCATGAGCATGATGGGCATCGTGGCCCTCGCCGGCGTCGTCGTCAACGACGCACTGGTGCTCATCGTCTACGCCAACAAGCAGCGCGCCGCGGGCGCCAGCGCGCACGCCGCCATTCACATGGCGGGTATTCGACGCTTCCGCCCCATCATCCTCACGACGCTCACGACGTTCGGCGGCCTGGCGCCGATGATCTTTGAGACCTCGCGGCAAGCACGGATGATGATTCCGATGGCGCTGTCGCTGGGCTACGGCATCGTGTTCGCCACGCTGATCACGCTGCTGCTCGTACCGTGCTTCTACTCCATCGTCGAAGACGTGAAGAGCGCGTTCGCCGCCCTCTCCGCCCAACGATCCGCCCCCCGCGCGAGCACGCCGCAGACGCCGGCCTGAGCACCTGGGGGTGGCCGATCCTTTTGAGGACGGCGGACTGGCCATGCCGCTGACTTGACCGTCACGCGGCGGACGGCGCCTGATGTACGTGCACATCCGACTGCGGGAAGGGGATACTGATGCCCTTCGCGTCAAACTCGCACTTCACCTTCTCGGTGATATCGAAGTACACGCCCCAGTAATCAGCCGTCTTGACCCACGGACGAACCGCGATGTTCACACTGCTGTCGGCCAGCTCGACCACCGCGATCACCGGCGCCGGATCGGCCAGCACGCGCTCGTCCTTCTCCATCACGCTCGCCAGGATGTCCTTCGCCTGCTTGATGTCGTCGCCATAGCCAACGCCGAAGACCATGTCGACGCGGCGCAGCTCTTTGGCGGAGTAATTCGTGATGTTGCCCCCCGTGACCCCGGCATTGGGCACCACGATCAGCTTGTTGTCGGGCGTCTTCAGCGTGGTGGCGAAAACATGAATCACCTCCACGGTACCACTCACGCCGGCCGCTTCGATGTAGTCACCGGTCTTGAACGGCCGGAAAAGAATCAGCATCACGCCCGCCGCAAAGTTGGCCAGCGAACCCTGCAGTGCGAAACCAACGGCCAACCCGGCGGCGCCGATGATCGCGACAAACGACGTGGTCGGGAATCCGCCGGCGCTGAAGGCCGAGATCACGACCAGTGCCATCAGCGCCATGTACATCATGTTGCTCATGAAGCCGGCCAACGTCGGATCGACCTTGGCTCTCGTCATCAGCCGGCGGCTGGCGCCGGTCAGAATCCGCACGACGATCCAGCCGATGACGAGCACGGCCAAGACGGCCAGGACCTTCGGCCCATATGTCGTGAGCAGGTTCTGCCCCGTCTCCAACCACCAGTTCGGGTCCTGAAGTGTTGCGGCCTCGCCAGTTGTGGGAAGGGTCGACATTCGGTGTCTCCTTTCGAGAACAACTCGTGACGTTCGCTCATCGCTGCGGGGTCAGCAGCAACCCGGCGCGACAACTGGTATTACCCGATGTGTGCGAAACGGCCCTTGCTCAGTAGCAGTACGGAGCTTCCTCGCGGCCATCGTACCCACCCTCAACAGCCGCATGCAAGATGAACGTGCGGTATCCAGGTACCCGCACGGCGGTCCCGATAGCCGTCGGCATGGCACGCCAGCCGCTCGGGCTGGTCGCGACCGCAACCCGCGCGTAGACTGCCCGCATGAACACAGCAGCCGAACACGATTGCTCACAACCGTTCCAGCGCCTCGCGATCCTGGGCGAGAGCACCGTTGAAGGCGGCGACTGGGTCACCACGCGGGCCGACCGCTACGCCGACATCCTCGTGCAACTGATCAACCGCGTGCAGGCTGAACCGGTCGAGTACATCAACGCCGGCATCGGCGCCAGCGTGATCTCTCCGCGCAGCCCCGGCTATGCGGCCTCGCGCAAACCCAGCGCTCTGGAGCGGTATGCCGAGGATGTCATCGCGGCTCGGCCGGACCTGTTCCTCATGGCCTACGGGCTCAACGACATGCGCGCGAGCATGCCGCTCGATCTGTTCATGGAGGATCTGGAGACGATCGTCCGCGACGTGCAACAAGCCTGCCAGCCGCTCGTCGTCCTGGTCAGCGTCTACCACATGACGGGCTACGAGTGGTATCCACCCTTCGACCGTGGCAGTGTGGCGGCGACACAGCGCTACAACGCCGCCCTCCGCGAGCTGGCCGCGCGGTCCGGCAGCCTCTACGCCGACGTCTACGACGCCGAGGGTCGCGCCGACTCGGTCATTCACCAGGATGGCGTGCACGCGAACGAGGTCGGCAACCTGCTCATCGCCCACAAGATCTTCGAACTGCTCGCGACGCATTGCCCCGGGCTCAGCGTGGCTGTCCGCGAGCGCGATGAGGCATCCGCTTGGACCGCCAGCACGCGGAAGGAGCGCCACGGCGGCATCGAACCGCTCGACCCATGAAGCACAGCGCGGCGGTTCTCAGAGGACGACGCTACCGCCCTTTGCTGAAGAACTCTTTGATGCTGTCGTAGATGTCGTCCTTCGTGTTGACGCGGCTGGTGACCATGTTCTCGGCGGCACCGAGATGCTCGCGAAGAACGTTGATGAAGTGGCCGCTTCCGTAGGCGCTGGCAACCTGGCAATAGCCGAACTGGTTGGCCTGCGGCAGAAGCTGGTCGCGCAGGAGCTCACAGCAATCGCGTGAATCGGCCTCGGAAGAGTTGTCGCCGTCGGAGAAGTGGAAAAGGTAGATGTTCCACTCATCCGGGGCGTAGTGCTTCTCGAGAAGATCGCGGCAGCACTTGAACGCGCTGGAGATCTTCGTCCCACCATCCTCCCGGATATGAAAGAAGGTCTCGCGATCAACCTCCGCGGCGTGCACATCGTGGACGACGTAGCGGCTTTCGATCCCCTCATAATTCCGGCGGAGCCAAGCGTCGATCCAGAACGCCTCGACGCGCACCAGCTCCTTCTGCTCGTAACCCATCGAGCCCGAAACATCCATCATGTAGACGATGACGGCGTTCGACTGGGGCTTGCGCACCGGCTTCCAGCTTCGATAGAGCTTGTCCGACCGCTCGATGACGATCTTGGGATTGTTCGGGTCGTACGCACCGGACATGATCAGTCGTCGCAGAGCCCGTCGAAACGTGCGTTTGAAGTGCCTTAGGGACTCTGGGCCGGCCTGACGGATGCTGCTGTAGCGATCCTTGATGCTGGTGATGTTGTGGTGGCCCTTGGGCTCGATGCGCGGGAGCTGAAGCTCTTCGCCGAGGATGTCCGCGAGCTCCTCGAGCGTGACCTCGACCTCGAGGATATGGCTTCCGGGTTCGGTGCCGCCGGGCCCCTGGCCGCTCTGATCGCCATCGACCGTCTGGCCGGCCTGTCCGTCGCCCTGGCCGACACCCTGGTCATTGTTGTCGCCGTAGCGGAAACGCGGCAGCTCGATGCCGGGGACGGGGATGCTGACGAGGTGCTTCCCCTCCTTGCCGATGAGTTCACCGCGCGTCAGGAACTTGCGCAAGTCCTTCCGGATACGCCCCTTGACGATCTGCCGGAAGCGCTGATGGTCCTTTTCGATTTTGAGAGGGCCTTCGACGCCCACACGACTACCTCAGCTCACACGGCCCCTGTGGAGCGACCCACAGGAACTCACTCCCCCTGCTTGGCGTCACCGCGGGCAAAGATGCTGGCGACATAATTCAGCACATCGGTGGCGCTGGTCTCGTTGTAGCCGAAGAACTTGATCAACCGCTGTTTGACGACGTCGATCTTCGCCTGCGTCTCGTCATCCACAACGCCGGAGACGACGTTCTTCAGCTTGATCGTATCGCGCGAATCCTCGAAGAGCTTGAGCTCCAGCGCTTTCTGGAGACGCGCGTTGGTGTTGTACTCGAACTTCTTGCCATCGAGCGCGAGCGCGCCGATGTAGTTCATGATCTCCTGCCGGAAGTCGTCCTTCCGGCTGTCGGGGATGTCGATCTTCTCTTCGATAGACCGCATCAACCGCTCGTCGGGCTCCTCGTCGCGACCGGTGTACTTGTTGCGCACCTTCTCGTGCTGGGTGTAGGCGCGGACGTTCTCGATGTAGTTCGCGCAGAGGCGCTGGATGGCGTCCTCGTCGGCGGAGATGGCGCGTTGCACCTCGTTCTTGAGAATGTCCTCGTACTCCTCGCGGACGACGGTGAGCAGCTCGCGATAGCGCTTCTTCTGCTCCTCGTCGGTGATGAGCGAATGGTGGTCGAGCCCGCTTTCCAGCTCGTTCATGACCATGAACGGGTTGATACCGCGGTCCTCGTGCGCTTGCTCGCTGACGAGCGAGTTGGAAACCTTGTCCTGGATGTAGCGCGGGCTGATCCCCTGCATGCCCTCGCGCCGAGCCTCCTCGCGCAACTCCTTGACGGAGTCCTCGGTGAAACCCGGGATGCTCCGCCCGTCATACAGCTTGAGCTTCTGCAACAGCGTGAGCCCGGCCTTCTTGGGCTCCTCGAGGCGAGTCAGCACAGCCCACATCGCGGCGGTCTCGACGGTGTGCGGCGCAATGTGCAGGCCGCGGACCTTCTCGCGCCCAAAGTCCTTGTCGTAGATCTTGATCTCGTCGGAAAGACGAATGTTGTAGGGCACGTCGATCTTGATCGTGCGGTCGCGGAAAGCCTCCATAAGCTCGTTGCTCTGAAGCTTCTTGTACTCGGGCTCGTTCGTGTGGCCGATGATGACCTCATCGATATCGGTCTGCGCGAACTTCTTCGGCTTGATCGTGTGCTCCTGCGAGGCTCCCAGGAGGTCGTAGAGAAACGCGACGTCCAGCTTCAGAACCTCGATGAACTCGCACAGCCCGCGGTTCGCGATGTTC
>Ga0272441_10013886_pt1 | contig 11521 bp, 9 predicted proteins | sample SSMProp6N_FD_193582 | JGI IMG/M metagenome (GOLD analysis project Ga0272441, IMG submission 193582) | Marine sediment archaeal communities from Little Sippewissett salt marsh, Falmouth, MA, United States - SSM-Prop-6N | ecosystem: Environmental > Aquatic > Marine > Wetlands > Sediment ... | reverse complement strand
GCCAGATTTTATATTTACTCTCTGAAACCAATTTTTTATAAGTGTCACTTTTTCGTTCGTATTCCAGCACTTTCATGCCATTTAGCCAATGCTCCACATGGTTATCTTTAGAAAGGATGCGCGCATTGTTCCATTCACCAATAGGATTCACTGGTTTATCAGGATCTACCTTTATGAGATCATACAAAGATGCCATGGTTCTACTACCTTCGTGATTGCCCAACTTAGCATCAGGATGATTGTCATCATCCAGAATTTGGTATTCAAGTCCAATTGATGATCCAGGGCCTTTGTTAAGGTCGGTATCCACAAAATATTTTATACCACTGTTGGCACCTTTTGTAAGTTTAAAATCCAATTGAAATTCAAAATTACCATAAAGGTCATTGGTCACAATATCGCCCCCAGCCGTAGATTCTTCCCCACCTGATGATAAGACTATAAGCTCACCATTTTCTATAACCCAGCCTTCAGCAGGAAAGTCATCCAGGCGTGCTCCCCGCCATCCGTTGGTCGTGCTGCCATCCCATAGGAGTTTCCAACCATTTTTTTCTTCGTCAATGGTGAGTTGGTTTTTAGTAATGATTGGTGTAAGTGTACTTTTCCTTGCATATTTAGCAAGGCTGTCTGTAAGGATTCTAATGTTTTTCCATTGAATTTCTGTACCTTCCTTTTGGTCCTTTCCAATACTGTGCACCTGGAGACCAATAAAGCCACTACTGGTTTTATCGTCTATCAGATAGGCTGCGGGCACATCGTTTATCCAGGTTTTAAGAGTATCTCCAAGGGCTTCAATTCTATAATGATTCCAGTCATTTTGCTTGAATGCCTGTTGAGCCTTTGGATTATTATCCATAGTATTAAGCCAGCCCCTTCTGGCCTCGTCATAGATTCCGGCGCTCCATGCCCTATCTGAAGGATCTATCTCTATCTGGTAACCATGGACACGTCCATTCCTGTAATGAGGGAAGCTATTGCTTCGGATTTGAATCCCGGAATTCATGGTGGAATCTACCTTATAATCTAATTCCAGGATAAAATCGCCATACATCCCGTCTGTAGTTAAAAAGGTATTAGGTGTATCATGTACCGTACTGCCCACAATAATTTCATCTCTTACCATATAATGCGCTTCACCTCCTTTAATAGTCCAGCCATTAAGGGTTTCTCCATCAAACAAAGGAGTCCAGGGTGTATTGTCCTTCACGGAATCTGAACATCCCATTGAAGTGAGTACTATTAGAATTAATACTGTTTTGTAAAAATGGGTACTTTTTATGTGTTCCATTTGGAGTTAGATTTGTATTTATCCCTTAAATATAGGCTGTAGAATGCACAAATAAAAAAAGCGACTTAAAAAAAGTCGCTTTTTGTTTGATTGCCTAAGTTTTATAACATTGCCCTAATGCACTTCCTTTTTAAGATAATCCGGGAAGTTCTTTTTAAATCGATTCAACCTCGGAATAGATACTTGTCTGACATAGGAATTATTGGGGTTTTTTCTTTCGTAATCCTGATGGTAATCTTCAGCATTATAAAATTTGGTAAAGGCAGTGACTTCTGTCACAATAGGGTCTTCATAATTGCCACTTTCTTCCAGTGCAACCATATAGGTCTCTATGATTTTTTTTTCTTCCGGATTCTTGTAGAAAGCAATAGATCGATATTGCGCTCCCCTGTCAGGGCCTTGTCGATTTAGGCTTGTTGGATCATGAGATCCAAAGAATACCTGGACCAGCTCTATATAGGATATTTCAGTTGGATCATAATATACTTCCACTGCTTCGGCATGGGAAGTCCTGCCATAGCTTACCTGTTCATAGGTCGGATTTTCTTCAGTTCCACCAGCGTAGCCTGAGATTACTTCCTTAACACCTTTTACACTCTCGAATATGGCTTCCACACACCAAAAACATCCACTTGCAAAATAGGCTGTTTCATATTTTTGAAGATCTTGTTTGGAATATTTTTCCGCTAAAACTACTTCTTTGGCTGGCTCTATTTTATTCTTAATTTTGGATTCGCAACTTGTAGTGAACAAAGTTATGGCCAGTAAAATACCTGCTTTCAGAAATTTCATCTTTCGAATTTATTTCAAAAATCAATAAATCTTTCTGGAAATGAGGTTAAAGACCTGTTAATTAATGCCTTTGAGTATTTGAAAAGCCCCAGTTTCACAAACTTTAATACGAATTTCTATGACTTTGCTTGAAGAAGTACTTATAAACCATTCTAAAGGTCCAATAGCCATATTGGACAGCGAGATTCCAATTGGTAACTATATTCCGCTTGATTTATCTGTATTTAATAGAGACCTGAACCCCCTGGATATTAGCAATCCGTCTGTTTGCCAGGCGTATATAGACAAAGTCCTGAAAAATGACTCCTTTTCCATAGCATATGGTGGGTATTTGGAAAGGCGGAACCTATACAGCAAAAGCCCTGGCTTTGCTGTTAAGGGAGAAGAAGAACGCAATATTCATTTGGGAATAGATTTTTGGGCTAAAGCCGGCACTAAAGTAATAGCCCCTTTAGGAGGCGTTGTACACAGTTTCAAAAACAATGCCATTTCCGGGGATTATGGCCCAACTATTATTTTGAGGCATGATTTGGATGGAATTCAATTTTATACCCTTTACGGACATTTATCCATAGAATCACTTCAAGGGTTATATAAAAACAAGGAATTCAGGGACGGAGAAGCATTGGCGACTCTGGGCGATACCCCAGTTAATGTGAATTATGCCCCCCACCTTCATTTTCAGATTATACAGGATTTAGGCTCTTTTGCAGGAGATTATCCCGGGGTTTGTGCTCAAAAGGACCTACAGGGATATCAAAAAAATTGCCCGGACCCCAATTTATTGCTAAAAATCACACCACCTTATATCGGTTAAATACACAAAATATCGCTGAGGTGTTTTAGGGTGCTGATCCGTTCATCGACACTTTTTTGCACTTAATCCATATTTTTGCCAGATACCGAAAAATAAGGGTTTTTCGACGAATTACAACCGGGATGAGATGCATATTGGGCGTTTTATATATATAAAACGCCCCAAGTGATGAAAACGATTGTAACTTTAATTTTTGTTCTTTTTATCGGAGTAGCTGCTCAAGCTCAGGATTCTAAAGTTGATACCAAAGTAGAAACAATAGAAATGAGTATAGTTACTTCAACTACTAAAGAAAACACTGTTGCTCGTTTGTACAAAAACAAGAATAGCCGAGTAAAGAAAGCTTTATCTTTTACTACAAAAAGAAACAAAGCTAAATTGGCTTAATTCTTAGCTTTCATTTTAATGCCTTTCATTTAGGCCATCAGATATTTTTCCAAAAGCATACATCCCACATAGAAGGAAGCGATAATGATCCAGACGATTTGTGGAGTCATCCATTTATATTCCTTAATTGGTAGTTGTTTGAGTTTTCGCATATAGACTACTGTTGCCCATAAGGTAATCAGATTGCCCAAAAAGGCAACTTCTAACTGGTTAAAGAGAAAGGTGTAGAGTGGATATAACCATACCAGGACCAGCAGGAAGATACCAAAGTGGAAGATTGGATGTTTCCTCCCTTCTGCTTCATATACTTTATAAAGAAACCAGAACATAATAATTGTAAGCAGAATCCAAACCGTGGCAGCGGCAGAATCTATCCAGGAAAGTGCATTGATGATATTATCCATAGTATCCATATTGTGCGGGATTAAACGTTTATTTTGGTTATTTGGTCAGTACCGGTTCCAATACTTCCCATACGTTATTAGCCACAATTTTTTGTCCTTGAACGGTAGGGTGAATACCGTCTTCCTGGTTTAATTCAGGAATACCTGCAACATTATCCAGTAAAAAGGGAATAAGATAAGTTTCGTTCTGGTCAGCCAACTCAGGGAATATCCTTCTAAATTCCGTAGTATACTCCTGGCCCATGTTTGGCGGTATCTGCATCCCGGCAAGGATGATAACTGTATCCGGGTTTTTCTCTTTAACAGAATTCACAATGGCCTGCAAGTTTAACCGGGTCTCATTTAAAGGAATACCTCTCAAACCATCATTGGCGCCCAATTCCAGAATAAACACATCGGCTTTTTGATTTAGCACCCAGTCAAGCCTGTTTCTTCCACTGGCTGTTGTTTCGCCGCTTAGTCCCGCGTTTACAACCGTGTAATTTAAATTAAGGGAATCAACAATTTGTTGAATTACTGCCGGAAAAGCCTCCTCTGTGTCAAGACCGTAGCCTGCTGTGAGGCTATCACCAAAGAACATAATAACTTTGTTATTTCCGGTTTGATCGACACTATTTTCCGTTTGCCCGGAGTCAACGGGAGAATTTTCTGAGGATTTTCCGGACTTTTCTCCACAAGCCAGCAATAGTAAAAACACTAAAAAATAACGAAATTTTAAGAAGGTCTGCATGTTTTAATGGTCTTAATGTCGAAATCATTTCCTTATTTTGCTGCGTCGTTGCAAACAAAATCTAATTTCTACCAATGTCAAAGATATTAAACGTTAACCAACTGGGGAAGACCTATTCCAGTGGTTCAAAAAAACTAACTGTTCTGGATGCTATTTCTTTTGAAATAGAGGAAGGGGATACCTTTGCTATTGTTGGTCCCTCGGGCAGTGGTAAGACTACTTTATTGGGGCTATGCGCAGGTTTAGATGATCCCGACTCTGGTTACATTGAACTTTGTGGCACTCGAATTAACGATTTAAGTGAAGATCAGCGTGCCCTATTGCGCAATAGAGAAGTGGGATTCATTTTTCAGGATTTTCAGTTACTTCCTACGCTAACAGCTCTGGAGAACGTAAGTGTGCCTTTAGAATTACAAGGGGCAAAGGAAGCCAGGAAGCAGGCGATGGAACTTTTACATAAAGTAGGATTGGCAGATAGGTCTCATCATTATCCCTCTCAGTTATCAGGTGGTGAGCAACAGAGAGTTGCTCTGGCAAGAGCTTTTAGTAATAGGCCTTCTATCCTTTTTGCCGATGAGCCTACCGGTAACCTTGATGAAGAAACAGGAGAAAAAGTTGTTAAACTGCTTTTTGAACTTAATAAAGAGGCAGGTACCACTTTGGTTATTGTAACACACGACCTGGACCTTGCAAAACGCACGCAGCATATTCTAAGGCTCAAAGGAGGAAAGATAGTTGCTAATGAAAGCACAGTAATCTCGTGAAAAACCAACAGCAAGCTTCATCTTTGGCAGGCGCAGGCTGGCTTTTTAAAATGGCATGGCGCGATGGAAAGGCCAGTGGAGGCCGACTTACTTTGTTTATGGCCTCTATCATCCTTGGTATTACGGCACTTGTTTCAATCCAATCTTTTAGTGATAATCTTAAAGAAAATATTCGTCTCCAGTCCAAATCACTTATGGGAGCGGATTTTATAATTGATTCAAGACAACTACCGAATGAAAGAGTGCAGGAAATTATAGATTCATTAGGAGGAGCAAAGGGTATGGAAGTGAATTTTGCATCCATGGCAGCATTTCCAAAGAATGAAAGCAGTAAACTGGTTCGTGTAAGGGGGCTTGAAGGTGATTTTCCACTTTACGGGGAAATAGAGACTGAACCCGCAGATGCGGCAACTTCGTATATTTCTAATGAAGGTGCCCTGGTAGATGCCACAGTGATGCTGCAGTTTGAATTGGAAGTCGGAGATATAATCAAAATAGGCAATGCTAGTTTACCAATTACGGGTACACTTATATCTGCACCCGGTAATAGCGCATTTGCCAGTTCTGTGGCACCCCCGGTTATTATTCCATTTGGCATTATTGAAAGAACGGGGCTACTGCAGGTAGGCAGTCGTCTGGACTATAACTATTATTTTAAGGCCCCGCCAGAGATGGACCTCGATGCTCTTGACAAAGAACTCGACCCCATTTTGGATGCTGAGAATGCAGATCTTGATACGCATACATCAGGGAGCAGACAACTGGGTAGTTCCTATGGAAATGTTGGAAAATTCCTCAACCTTGTTGCATTTATTGCTCTTTTATTGGGCTGTGTAGGTATCGCAAGTTCTGTACAAATCTATATAAAGGAAAAATTGAGGTCGGTGGCTGTACTTAAATGTATGGGTGCCAGTCGAAAGCAGACATTCCTTATTTATTTGATTCAAATAGCAGGTATGGGCCTTCTTGGGGGTGTTATTGGAACGATTGGAGGTATATTGCTGCAACTAACATTTCCAAGTCTGCTGCAGGACTTTTTACCTTTTGAAGTGCAATTGTCACTGGCGCCTCAGCCCATTATAATGGGTTTATTACTGGGAGTGTTTATGTCTGTGCTGTTTGCACTATTACCACTTATGAGTACCTGGTACGTCTCTCCTTTACAGGTACTGCGTATTCAAGAAACACAAGAGGAGCGTCCCCGAAAAGCCAGGGCCCTCGTATTTATAGGAATATTAATCTTTATTTTCCTGTTTTCCCTTTGGCTTTTAGAAGACTTGCGTTATGCCATTGGTTTTGTGATCAGTATTGCGGTAACCTTCTCCATATTGGCTGGTGTTGCCACTCTGTTTATGAGGGGAATAAAAAAGTTCTTTCCTACCAAATGGAGTTTTACCTCAAGACAAAGCCTGTTAAACCTTTTTCGGCCAAATAATCAAACTATGGTATTACTAGTAGCTATTGGGGTAGGAGCTTTTCTAATTAGTACGCTCTATTTTACCAAAGATATGCTGTTGGCAATGGCACAGCTTGATAGCAACAGTGATAGTCCTAACATAATTCTGTTGGACGTGCAAAGCGAGCAAAAAGAAGACGTGGCAAATAGCATAACCCCTAAAGGCCTTCCGGTATTAGATAATATTCCAATAGTTACTATGCGTATGCATACTATAAAAGGACGGGCTGCGAATGATCTTCGACAAGACACAACCCTGACAATGAATAAATGGGTTTTGAACCACGAATTTCGGGTTACCTACCGTGATTCCATGATTTCTTCGGAGACCCTTACTGAAGGTGAATGGGTACCGGAAACCCCTAAAGAAGGTCTTATCCCTATTTCCATTGCTGATAATATTGCCAGAGATGCTGAAGTGGTGGTGGGAGATACGATTGTTTTCAATGTCCAGGGTGTTTTGATGGAAACCGTTGTGGGAAATATTCGGACCGTAGACTGGGCACGAATGCAACCTAATTTTAACCTGGTTTTTCCTAAAGGAGTTTTGGAAAATGCCCCGCAGTTTCACGTTATAACAACTAATGCACCCAATGCAGAGGCTTCAGCCAACCTCCAACGAGAATTAGTTCAAAAATTTCCTAATATCTCGGTGCTTGATTTGCGGCAAATTGTAACACTCATAGAGAATGTTCTGGATAAGATTGCTTGGGTAATTAATTTTATGGCCTTTTTTAGTATCCTTACTGGTATTATTGTATTAATAGGAGCTGTACGTACCAGTAAATATCAGCGTATAAAGGAGAGCGTTCTTTTACGGACCCTGGGCGCAAAAAGCAAACAAATTCTAAAAATCACAGCCCTTGAATATTTTTATTTGGGTATTTTGGGGAGTGGTATAGGCATATTTCTTTCACTGATAAGCAGCCAGTTACTGGCTACATTTGTTTTTAAAGCGCCGTTTGTACCTTCTTTAGTACCCTTTTTAGTACTGTTGCCCGGAGTTACATTACTCGTTCTCTTAATTGGCCTTAGTAACAGCAGGAGTGTATTAAACAGTCCGCCTTTAGTAGTGCTACGCAAGGAAGGGCGGTAGATTTACGAGTACTTTACCCCAATGCTGTGAATGTGGAAAATCTCTTTTGATCATATTTCCACTTACATTTTAATACAGTCTAGATTTCTCAATCGTTGCTTTGCAACTCATTTCGAAATGACCCGGTTGGGTTATAAAAAACGGATGTAAGCCAGATCTGTCATTTCGAATCGAACGAAGTGAGCATGAGAAATCTCAATTTACCTGTTTTCAATCACACTTACATACAGTCTAGATTTCTCAATCGTTGCTTTGCAACTCATGACGAAATGACCAGGTTGGTTTTATGGTAAACCAATGTTGTCCAAATCTGTCATTTCGAACGGAACGAAGTGAGTGTGAGAAATCTAAATTTACCTTTTATCCCTTACACTTGGGTGCAGTTTTGATTTCTCAATCGTTGCTTTGCAACTCATGTCGAAATGGCCTGGTTGGTTTTGTAGTAAGTCAATGTTGTCCAATTCTGTCATTGCGAACCGAACAAAGTGAGTGTGAGAAATCTCATCAAATAACCTCTTGATTTATGAATTCCCATTTCGGATTAAATGAATTTATTAGTTTTTCTTTCTTTTTTCTTCGCCATTTCTTAATTTTTTTCTCTCTAAGTATAGCGCTCATCGGATCTTGGAATCCCTCGTAGTATATTAGATAAAAACAATTATATTTTCCGGCAAAAGACTTTTTTGAATTTTGACTATCAAAAAAATGTTGTGATAGTCGTCTTTGGATATTATTGGTCATTCCGATGTATATCGTGGTCTTGTTTTCATTAGTGGTTATATATACAAAGTAACGGTGCAGCATTTCTTTATTAGATTTCTCAATCGTTGCTTCACAACTCATTTCGAAATGACCCGTTTGGGTTATAAAAAGCGGATGTAAGGCATATCTGTCATTTCGAACCGAACAAAGTGAGCGTGAGAAATCTCAATTTACCTGTTTTCAATCACACTTACATGCAGTCTAGATTTCTCAATCGTTCCTTTGCAACTTATTTCGAAATGACCAGGTTGGTTTTATGGTAAACCAATGTTGTCCAAATCTGTCATTTCGAACGGAACAAAGTGAGTGTGAGAAATCTAAATTTACCTTTTATCCCTTACACTTGGGTGCAGTTTTGATTTCTCAATCGTTGCTCCGCAACTCATGTCGAAATGGCCTGGTTGGGTTATAAAAAGCGGATGTAAACCATATCTGTCATTTAAAACCGAACTTAGTGAGTGTGAGAAATCTCAATTTACCTGTTTTCAATCACACTTACATGCAGTCTAGATTTCTCAATCGTTGCTCCGCAACTCATGTCGAAATGGCCTGGTTGGGTTATAAAAAGCGGATGTAAACCATATCTGTCATTTAAAACCGAACTTAGTGAGTGTGAGAAATCTCGTTTTTTCAAATATTAACTTCAATTGGATATATTGAAGTCCGTTACCAAATAAATCTTCAAGAAGTAACAATTTCTTACATTATTACATTTCCTTTTCCGTGTTTTTTTTCTCATTTCTCTCAATAATACCCATATAATCCCTTTACAAAACCGGCTAAAAAACCCAAAATGCCGATGAAGGGTTTATTGCTTCAATTCTTTTCATCCGAAATTTTTATCGCTTTATCGCAAATTTTCCCAGCTACCGAAAAATAAGGTGCTTTCAGCGATTTATACCCTAGGGGTACCACTTTCTGTAGTTATTTTATTATACCCAATCTAATAGCATGAAAGCATTTTTAACCTTAGTACTTATACTTTTATTCGGAGCTGTTGCTCTGGCCCAAAAAACTACAGACTATGGTAAAGTTGAAACATTTCAAATGGATATTGTTCTGGATGCTAGCCTTCCTGTTTCTTACAATAGTGGGCAAATTGAGGCAACAAAAGAAGACGCTGTTGCGCGCTTATACAAATTCAAGAATACACGAGTAAAGAAAGCTTTGGCTTTTACTACTAAAAAAAATAAACCCAAATTAGCCTAATCCCCAAACCCCAAACCTAATGATACTATTTATTCTATTATTACCTGTTGCACTTCTAATGAGTTATTTGATTGTTTTTCCTAAAACAAAAGGAGTTTTAAGACCTATTAAAGTCCCGACAGGCCGAAGATAAGTCGTCCCATTGCACTTAAAATAAAGCAAGAGTCGATTAAACTGATTATTATTCCTGAATTCCAGGTTGTTTAATTTGATAATTCAAACGCTTTTTTTCTGCATCCACCATTTGCTTTACTTCCTGGAGTAGTGCTTTGGCATCGTAGATTATACCATCTTTTATGGTGTATTTTACCCCGCCAACACGCACAACTTCATTATCTTCAGTAAGTTTTATGGCGCCAGTGCCATATAGTACTTTCAGGTTTTCTAATGGATTTTCGGATACAACAACAAAGTCGGCAAGTTTACCAACAGTTACTGTACCTATTTGATCATCCATTCCTAAGGCTTCTGCTCCGTTTAAGGTTGCTGAGCGAATAATCTCTAAAGGATGAAACCCGGCTTCCCGTAACAATTCCATTTCACGTATATAGGCAAAACCATAGAGCTGAAAGATGAAGCCCGAATCTGAACCTGTGGTTACCCGGCCACCTCTGTTCTTATACTCATTTACAAAGGTCATCCAGAGTTTGTAATTCTCCTTCCAGGCTACCTCCTGTTCGGTACCCCAGTAATGCCAATAAGAACCATGACTTATTTTGCTGGGCTGGTAGAAATCCCATAATGAAGGCAAGGTATAGTCTTCGTGCCATTCAGCCCTTCGTGCCCTTTGAAGGTCTCTGCTGGCTTCATAAATATTAAAGGTTGGATCCAGGGTAAAATCTAATGAGATAAGTTCGTCCATAACTTTATTCCAATGTTCAGAATAAGGTTTTGCTGCCTGTTGCCATAGTTTACCAGCCTCCTCAAAGCGGTCCTGTTCATTGTTGTAATTGTAATCCAGTGGATAATCCTGCACCGTACGGTCTTCAAAAAGTGCTTCCGGCAGTCCATACCAGTGCTCCATACTAGTCAGACCAGCCCTGGCGGAATTTAGAACATTCCATCTGGCAACATTAAGCTGAGCATGATGACAAGCTGACCGTAAGCCTAATTTTTTATTTTCATCTAAAGCAGCGGTCATAATTTCCGGAGGTGCCCCAAATAATTTAATACCATCAGCCCCTTTTTTGGCATTATTCCTCACCCATTCACGTGCCATTTCCGGCGTGCTTATAGTAACATCACTACCTTGTCCAAATCCGGTATAGGCTAAAATACGGGGTGCTACAATTTCATTTTTTGCGCTTTTTCTTTTTAAATCCAAAGTAAAATCCACCCCCCGACCGCTCGGTTCACGTACCGTAGTAATTCCATGAGCCATCCAGAGTTTAAAAACATAGTCCGGTTCTGCGCCCTGGGCTTTTCCTCCAATATGTCCATGCATATCTACAAAGCCCGGAAGTAAATACATGCCTTCGCAGTTTAATTCTTTGCCTCCTCCTTTAAGCTGTGGTCGGTCTGAATCTTTTATTGCTACTCCCGGATAGCCTACTACCTTTATACTTTTAATACGATTGTTGACCACTTCTATATCTACGGGCCCCATTGGCGGAGCCCCATTACCATTAATAAGGGTAACTCCCCTGATGATAAGTTGAGAAAATGGCCCATCGCCCTCGTTTCTCTGTGCAAGTATTGAAAGATTGCAACATAAGATGAGAATTAAGAAGGAATTTATTTTTTTGTTCATACTAGTCGTTTTGTTTAGGTACCTCAATCTTATCTCCCAAAAATAAGGCGTTAAGGAATAATCTGT
>Ga0272441_10013885_pt1 | contig 11522 bp, 9 predicted proteins | sample SSMProp6N_FD_193582 | JGI IMG/M metagenome (GOLD analysis project Ga0272441, IMG submission 193582) | Marine sediment archaeal communities from Little Sippewissett salt marsh, Falmouth, MA, United States - SSM-Prop-6N | ecosystem: Environmental > Aquatic > Marine > Wetlands > Sediment ... | reverse complement strand
GCGGTGGCCTGCATCGAAGACACAGCCGTTGCGGTGGAGGACCTCCCCTCCTACATCGCAGAATTTACGTCAATGATGAAACGCTTTGAGCAAGAAGCTGTTTATTACGCCCATGCGGGAGCCGGTGAGCTTCACCTCAGACCCATTCTGGATCTGAAGAAAAATGAAGATGTCAGGCTCTTCCGTGAAATCACCACGGAGGTTGCCGCTCTTGTCAAAAAGTATCGCGGCTCCATGAGTGGAGAACACGGTGACGGAATCGTTCGCTCGGAATTCCTGCCCATGATGATCGGCAAAAAGAATTACGAACTCATAAGGCAAATCAAACGTCTCTTTGACCCCGAGGGAATCCTGAATCCCGGTAAGATCGTCGATCCCTGGCCCATGGACCAGTCGCTGCGATATACAGCCGAAAGAGAAGAACCCGACCCATCCACAATCATGGATTTTTCCGATTCCCTGGGCATCCTGCGCGCCACCGAAAAATGCAACGGCTCCGGGGATTGCCGCAAATCGGTATCAGCCGGCGGGACGATGTGTCCGAGTTACAGGGCGACAAAAGATGAAAAGGACACCACCCGTGCCCGCGCCAATGCACTGCGTGAGTTCCTGACGCATACAGAATCCGGGAATCCCTTTGACCACGAAGAACTCAAGATGGTGTTCGATCTCTGTCTCAGCTGCAAGGCCTGTGCCAGTGAATGTCCCAGCAACGTGGATGTGGCTGCTCTCAAGGCCGAGTTCCTGCATCAATATCAAAAAGCGAATGGCATCCCGCTGCGGAACAGGCTTTTCGGCGACAATGTGAAGTGGAACAAAATCGGCAGCAAAGTGCCATGGATCACCAATTCCCTGCTCAATATGAGTTTGACCAAAAATCTTTTGGGTGTGGCCAGGGAGAGAAGCATCCCAAAACTGAAGACTGAGACCACGAGGAAATGGTTTGGAAAAAATATGCGGCGACTGGAACGGGATTCACAAGCCGGTCAAAACCCCAAAAAAGAAGTTTACCTCTTTCTGGATGAATTCACTGACTTCTACGATAGTGAGGTTGGACGGGATTGCATTGAGCTTTTGCATCGCCTCGGGTACCATGTGCTTGTCACGGAACATGCAGAAAGCGGCAGAAGTTTGATCTCCAAGGGCATGCTCGACAAAGCCAAAGAGGTGATCGATGCGAATGTGCAGCATTTCAAGTTCCTGGTCAGTGAAGAAAAGCCACTTGTCGGAATTGAACCCTCGGCCATTCTCGGGTTTCGGGACGAGTACCTGAGGTTGGCGGATGACAAAGAAGCAGCTTTGGAGATTTCAAAATGCGCCATGACCATTGAGGAATTCTTTCAACGAGAGATACGTTCGGGTGAAATCAAACCCGAGCAATTCACCGATGAGGCGAAGACGCTGAAGATTCACGGACATTGCCACCAAAAATCCTTATCGGATGTAAAAGCGACTTTTGACATGTTGAATCTGCCTTCCAATTACGAGGTGACTATTATGAATACGGGATGCTGTGGTATGGCGGGCTCCTTCGGCTACGAGAAGGAGCATTATAAGATCAGCATGCAGGTGGGAGAGGACACGCTATTTCCAAAGATTCGTGCCGCGGGAACAAACGTTGAGATCGCTGCCTCCGGAACCAGTTGTCGCCATCAGATACTGGACGGCACAGGGACCCAGGCGCTTCATCCGGTCAGCCTGATGCGGAAAGCCCTAAAATAATTTTTGCGGGCAAGGCTTTTTTAGTTAATTTTAACCGCTTGTAACGTAGACAGATCGCCCTAAAAGACTGAAATAAAGAATGTTTAGCCTGGGGAGGGTCTTTCGAGATTATTCATATAAACAAATCGAAATGAAATTATTGAGATCGCTAGTTGCTTTTACCTTTGTTGTATTCATTTCCCTCTCTTCTTTTGCTCAAACCGAATCCTCTGAGGAACCCAAGCCTTCCCTGGACGGCGGAACCCTGGAGAGTCAGTTCGACTACCTCTACAGAAAATCGAGCTCCTACCAGGAATATAAAGTGGTGAAGAAAACATCCTATCAAAAGATCAAGGGCAACGTGCTGGACTCCTTGAGCTCCATTAAGAAAGAACTTGGAGACACTAAGAAAATCGTTGATGTTCAAGCTTCTGAGATAACGAACCTGAAAGATGACTTGAAGATAACAAATGACAACCTCTCTGCGGTGACCAAGGAAAAAGACAACATAAAGTTCCTGGGGATGCCCATGACCAAGTCGGCCTACAATAGCCTGCTCTGGACCATCATCTTCAGTTTGGTGGCCCTCCTGCTTTTCTTCATTTTCAAATACCGATCCAGCAACTCGATAACCACTCAGGCCCAGGGTCTGCTCGCTGACACCGAAAAGGAATTTGAAGCTTACAAGGCCAAAGCCCTGGAAAGGGAGCAAAAGGTGCGAAGAGAGCTTCAGGATGAGCTGAACAAACAGAAATACGCCGGAAAAAAGACCAAAAAATAAAAGTACCCACAACTCTAAATCACTTTCCATGACCCGAAGATTACTCCTTGCCCTGTCGCTCCTGGTGGTAACGACATCCTACGCCCAAAAAAAACTTCCAAAGAACAAAGCTGCGATTTCAGAATCGGTTGAAAATCACAAATCGGACCTGATCAAGATCAGTGATGACATATGGGCCAATGCGGAGATTGCATTCGAGGAATACGAATCGTCAAAACTGTTGGCAGATTATGCAGAAGCAAACGGATTCACTGTTGAAAGAGGCGTAGCTGACATGGAGACGGCCTTCGTCGCCACATACGGATCAGGAAAACCTGTGATTGGAATCCTGGGTGAGTTTGACGCTCTTCCCGGTATCTCACAAAAGGCAATGCCCACCAAGGAGCCGCTCGAAGATGGAGCCGGAGGTCACGGATGCGGACACAACATGTTCGGTACGGCGAGCCTGGGAGCCGCCATTGCGATCAAAGAAATGATGGAAGCCGGAAAGATCAAAGGCACCGTCAAATTCTTTGGAACCCCAAGCGAGGAAAAATACTTCGGAAAGATCTGGATGGTTCGTGACGGGCTTTGGGATGACGTTGACGTGAACATAAGCTGGCATCCGTCCGCGAAGACGGAAGCCGACGTGCAAAGCAGTCTTGCGCTGGTCGATTTCATGGTGGAATTCACCGGTCAGGCGGCGCATGCCTCTGCGGACCCGTGGAATGGGAGAAGCGCTTCGGATGCCCTGGAGCTCTATACTACAGGGATCAACTACTACAGGGAGCACGTCAAGCCTACGGTTCGCATGCATTATCACATTCAGGACGGCGGACAGGTGGTCAACGTGGTGCCTGACTATTCAAGGATCTGGGTGCGCATTCGCGACACGAAAAGAGCGGGTCTGATGCCGGTATACGAGCATGCCAAGAAAATGGCGGAAGGTGCGGCCATCATGGCCAATGTCGATTACAAGATATCCCTGATATCCGGAATCTATGAGGTACTCGTCAACCGGGCCGGCGGTGAGATCATGCAGAATAACCTGGAGCTTCTAGGGCCCATTACCTATAGCCCGGAAGAAATAGCTTTCGGAAAGACCATCCAGGAACAAACCGGAAAACCACAGGTCGGTTTCGACAGTGAGATCCGACCTTTGAAAGCGACAGAAGAGCATCCGGGAGGAGGCTCTACCGACGTGGGTGACGTGAGTTGGAACGTAGCCAATATCAACCTCAGCGTTACTGTGGCCCCCAAAGACACACCCTGGCATTCCTGGGCCGTAGTCGCCTGCGGAGGAATGTCCATTGGGCACAAGGGCATGATTTACGCCTCAAAGGCCATGGCCATGACCATGCTGGACCTCTTCGAAGATCCAAAGCTGGTCGAGAAGGTCAAAGCTGAATTCAAGGAGCGCAAGGGTGACGAGGTCTACAAGGCCAACATCCCTGATGGCCCTCCACCTACACCTGAAAACAGAGAGAAAACCTCGGATTAAAATGCTCAATGCATTTGAAGTAGCGAGCGATGCTCTTCCAGGTATTGCTGAGCATTGGTTCCTTCGTTGAAAAGAAGGTCCAACACACTGAGATTTCCAAGAAATCCAAACTTGTTCTCAAAGACCTGGGTGTAGGGCTCAAACTCAAAAACCTGCTTTGATTTGGCATTGACCAGGAATCGAAAGTCATTCCCATAACCTTCTATTTCATAGCTGTCAGTGGTCGAATAGTCAATATCCAGCCCGAGACACTCGTTGATCACCTCAATCGAGGCCAGGTTCAGGTCGAATAGAAAGTCGTATTGTTTTTCGAAAACGGGCCGGAGGTCGTCCTCATAGAATTCAAAAAAGGGAGAGGATCGGTAGGAGGCCTCCAGCGATCGAAACATATTGATCTGCCATCGAAAACTATTGTCTATGCGAACGTCTCGAGTCTTCTGCCGCCCTTTTCCATGGGAGTGCACAACGGGTACCGAAAGGAGCTGTTTGCCATTGGCCCCATAGATATAGCAGCGGTTTCTGTAGGTCTGCTTCTGAAAATTGTCCTGCATTTCAAAAAGCACCGACCTCACTGAAGCCAGGGCAACGTATTGAATGATCGGGGCGAAAAATGTGGGATGCAGGATCAAGCCTTCTTCCTCTTTCTGATCCAGTTGAAAACATAAAGCGCCACCATAAGTCCGACAAAGGGCCAGAAGTAAGAAACCGGCTTGCCGCTGCCACCAACTGTGGTAAAGAGTCTTTCCCATCGGATTTTGCCCAGACCCTGGCCATCAGAATTCCAGCTGAACCAGATAAACACCGGTTTGCCGACCACATGGTCAAAAGGCACAAAGCCCCAGTATCGCGAGTCTTCCGAATTGTGGCGATTGTCACCCATCATCCAAAAGTAATCCTGTTTAAAAGTGTACTGGGAAACCGGTTCTGAACTGTCATTCAAATAGATCTGACCCTCTGCAACGCGAAGTGAATTCTTTTCGTACTCGACAATGATCTTCTTGTAAAAGGGCAAACTCTCTGCATTGAGCTCCACTGTCTCTCCTTTTTTGGGGATGTGAATCGGCCCGTAATTGTCTTTGTTCCATCGCAGCGATGCGACATTCGGAAAAACGTCCTCCCCTTCTCCTTTTGGCGTGATACGTCTTTCCAGGCTCTTCACCGTTGGATTCTTGGACAGGAGCTGGGCATCCTCCTGGGTGAGGTTCAAAATATAGTTGCCATCCCGCAGCTGTCCGCCCTCACGCACATGGTATCGACTCTTGAGGCTCTTAACACTCAGAGGTTGACCATCCGTGTCGGTGTCGTAAAAGAATTGAAGCCTGGCCCGGTCAGGAAGCTCGTTCTTTTTGCCGTTTATAAAGACATAGCCGTCTCGAATTTCCAGGGAATCCCCGGGAAGTCCAACGCAGCGCTTGACATAATTCGATTTTTTGTCGATGGGTTTTCGGATTCGCCGATTGGTCTTCTTGAAAAACTGCTCCACGGTATCCACGGGCCAGCTGAAGACCACAATGTCGTTCTGTTTGATCTTTTGCAGGGCCGGCAGCCTCAAATAGGGCAACTGAGGCTTGTTCAGGTAACTCCGGGTCTTGATCAGCGGCAAAGTGTCATGAACCATAGGGGCAGCCACCGTAGTCATGGGAACGCGCGCCCCGTAGTGAAATTTACTCACGAAGAGAAAATCCCCGATCAACAAGGATTTCTCAAGAGAAGATGTCGGTATGGTATAAGGCTGCATGAAGTAGGTATGCACCAGGGTGGCCGCAATGACCGCGAAAGCAATCGAGCTGACCCATTCACCGGTAGCCGTTCTCGGCTTGAGACTCCTGTTCTCAATGTATTTAACATCCAGTGCGTAGTTCACATAGTAGATATAGAAACCCAGGGTCAGCACTACGAGCCATGTGTCCTGGCGCGAATTTCTGCCAAAGCTCCGAATCGTCTCTATCCAAATAATGGGAAACATCAAGAGATTGATGATCGGGATGAACAGCAGGATCACCCACCATTTCGGCCGGTTGATGATCTTCATCAGAACGATGGCATTGTAAACGGGCACTATGGATTCCCAGGCCTTTCTGCCCGCTTTGACATAAAGCTTCCAGGTCCCTAAGGCGTGAATCACCTGAACTGCAAGAAAAAAAATCAACCACTGTGAAAAGGTCATAATCTCTATCGTATTTTAAACGTTCTTCTTTGTTAGTGTGCTCGTTCTCGGATTTGTTACTCTTTCCCTGAACAAATCTGAAGGGAACCACTCATAATTCCGGGACTCTATAAATCCAGGACGTCACTCATGCTGAACACTCCTTTTTTACCAAGCAGCCATTCAGAAGCGACTACAGCGCCCAGGGCGAATCCGGTTCTGCTGTGGGCCTCGTGTTTGATCTCAATGCTGTCCACCTCGGAACTGTATCGAATCTTATGAGTTCCCGGCACTTCTCCCTCTCGCATCACTCCAATGAATAGCTCTTTTTGCGAACCTTCCTCCAGGCTCCATCTTTCTTTTTCACTATGCTCCAGAATGCCTTCGGCCAGGGTGATTGCCGTGCCACTCGGCGCATCGAGTTTGTGCACGTGATGAATCTCCTCGAGCTCGACGTCATAATCCTTCAAAGACCGCATCATTCGGGCAAGATAGGTATTTAAATTAAAAAATAGATTTACCCCGATACTGAAATTTGAGGCATACAAAAAGGCTCCCTGTTTCTCTTTGCAAAGGGCTTTTGCCTCCTCAAAGCGATCCAGCCAGCCCGTTGTTCCGGACACCACAGGTATCCCCGCTTCAAGGCAGGAGACAATGTTGTCGAAGGCTGCATTGGGATGACTGAAATCGATCGCAACATCAGCCAAACCCAGATCCTCCGTCAGAGGCTCCATGTCCTTTCGAATCACGATCTCATGCCCGCGTTCCAGGGCTATTTTCTCAATGGCCTGCCCCATTCGTCCGTATCCGAGTAAAGCTACTTTCATAAATCGTATTGTTTGCGTAAAGTTAGACGTGCTTGAGCAAGGTTAGAAATCAAATTTCAAATTGACCCCGGCGATGGCCCGGTTGTCAATGGGGTTCAACTCCAAAGTGGGCCGTACGGAAAGGTTCCTGCTGAAGGCCCGGTCATCCAAATGTGCATCCACGTTGGCTTCGATGATGTTCAGGGCGTAGAGGCCGATGGTGATGAAAAGTGCCAGGTCCCGATTTCGTTTGAGCACCTCCTGGGCGCGTATCAAACCGTCTTCACTGATATTGGGATTGTCTCCCGTGCCGTCAAACTCATCCGGCCGTCCTGATATCCTCAGCTTATAGGCATCCTGGTACCTCAAATATTCCTGCTGGTTGTCCACCACAAAATACACCCCGGTACCGATAGCGGCGTAAACGATGGGAATCTTCCAATATTTTTTATTGTAGGCCTGGCCCAATCCGGGAAGCACGGCTGAGTAAAAGGCGGCTCTGGCAGGCGAAAGCGGGTCAAGGCCCTCGACCTCAACAATGGGTTGCTCCGATTCGATTATCAGGTCGCTGTCTGTATCCTGGGCCACGGCCCAACTCCAACAAAAAAAACAGAAGATGGCGCTATTGATAATCTTCAAAAGCATCTATTCCAATAGTTTTCTGATGCGATTGAAATCTTCTTCGGAATGAAAGGGAATCAGGATCTTGCCTTTATCCCTTCCTGAGACTTTAACCTCGATCTTGTGTCCAAGGTAATTTGACATGTCTTTGATACCGCTTTTGACAAACTCGGGTACTTCCTTTTTCGCGGCCGGCGCCGGATTCAGCGGCTTGCCCGACTTCACATTTTTCACGAGTTGCTCCGTCTGACGCACAGAGAGCTTGTCCTTGATGATCTTTTGATAAACCTGCAGCTGCAAATCTGTGTCCGGGATGTTGATCAGGGCTCTTCCGTGACCCATGCTCAAGAATCCATCTCTGATCCCGGTCTGAATGATCGGGTCGAGCTTGAGCAGACGCAGGAAATTCGTAACCGTTGAACGGTTCTTGCCTACGCGGATGCTCAACTGCTCCTGAGTGAGTTTCACCTCCTCGATCAGTTGCCTGTATGAGAGTGCCACCTCAATGGGATCCAGGTCCTTTCTCTGGATGTTCTCCACAAGCGCCATCTCCAGCATTTCCTGGTCATTGGCTATCCTGACATAGGCAGGTATGGTTTTCAACCCGATCAATTTCGAAGCACGGAACCTTCTTTCCCCGGAGACGAGCTGAAACTGATTGCCCTCCATTTTTCGAACCGTAATGGGCTGAATGACCCCAAGCTCGCGAATCGAACCCGCAAGCTCCTTCAGGGCCTCTTCGTTGAAGTTGGTCCTGGGCTGAAAGGGGTTGACCGCAATGGCCTCCAGCTCGATTTCGAGGATATTGCCGATCAGTTTGTCGGCGTCCTTGTCCCTGATCGAATTTATATCCTGGGCCGAATCACTCAACAAAGCCGAGAGTCCTCGTCCAAGCGCCTGTTTTTTAGTTGCTTTGGCCATCACTGTTCTTTTTTATGATCTCGTGTGCGAGATTGATATAATTCACTGCTCCACGGCTCGTTGCGTCATAGGCAATAATGCTCTCACCAAAACTTGGAGCCTCGCCCAGGCGAATGTTTCTTTGAATGATCGTCTTAAACACCATATTGTGGAAATGCTTCTTGACCTCAGCCACCACCTGGTTCGAAAGCCTGAGCCTGGAGTCGTACATGGTAAGCAACAAGCCCTCAATGTCGAGATCTGGATTGTGTATTTGCTGAATGCTCTTTATGGTGTTGAGCAACTTGCCCAAACCTTCAAGCGCATAATACTCGCACTGAATCGGAATGATCACCGAATCCGCTGTGGTCAGGGCATTGACCGTGATCAGGCCCAAAGAAGGGGCACAATCGATGACGATGTAGTCATAATCGTTCTGAACTTCTTTGAGCGCCTCTTTCAACATATATTCCCTCCGGTCCCTGTCGACCAACTCTATCTCGATGGCTACCAGGTCGATGTGGGCCGGAATGATGTCTACATTGGGCGAGGCCGTCTTCACGATGGCCTCTCGGGCTGGAACAGCATGCTCGAGCACCTGGTAGGTACCCATTTCAACCTTTTCAACCTCAATACCAAGGCCCGAGGTTGCATTTGCCTGCGGGTCGGCATCCACTAAAAGCACTTTTTGCTCAAGCACCCCAAGCGCGGCGGCCAGATTCACGGTGGTGGTGGTTTTCCCGACCCCACCTTTCTGGTTCGCAATCGCTATGATTTTTCCCATTCAAAATTTGAATTTAACGCTGTAAAAATACAACTATTTATGAGCTTATAAAACGAAGTTTTTAACATCCGGAGCGGTATTATCCACAACGAAATGCTCTTCTAAAGGCAGGTTAGTCTTTAGGCAGGTTGGTCTATTTGTTTTTCTTGCTTCGGATCATCATCTCGAGCATGTCCCACATCTCCTCGGGAATCTTTTCCAGCATATTGAACTCACCGGCGCCTTTGAGCCATTCTCCGCCATCAATGGTGATGACCTCCCCATTGACAAAGGCTGAAAAGTCAGAGACGAGGTAGGCTGCCAGGTTCGCCAGCTCCTGATGCTCCCCAACGCGACCCAGAGGAATCTTCTTTTTCATGTCGAACTCTTCTTTCAGGTCTCCGGGCAATAGTCGGTCCCAGGCCCCCTTGGTCGGAAAAGGACCGGGAGCGATCGCATTCGTGCGGATACCGTATTTCGCCCATTCAACCGCCAGGGATCGGGTCATTGCCAGAACCCCCGCTTTTGCCGTAGCCGAAGGCACCACATAGGCCGAGCCCGTCCAGGCATAGGTCGTTACGATATTGAGCACGGTTGATTTTTCCTGTTTGGTTTCAATCCAGTGCTTGCCCAGGGCGAGTGTGCAATTCTTGCTTCCCTTGAGGACAATATCAATTATGGTGTCAAAGGCATTGGCCGAAAGTCTTTCCGTTGGGCTGATGAAATTTCCGGCAGCGTTGTTGACCAGGGCATCTGCCTTTCCGAATTTATCGAGGGTTGATTGAAGCATGGCCTCCACCTGGTCGTAATGTCTTACATCACAAGCCAGGGGCAGGACCTCTCCACCTGTCGACTCTTCAAGTTCTTCTGCCGTTTTCTTCAGCTTGTCCAGGTTTCTTGAGGTGATCACCGTCTTCGCTCCCAGTTGTAGAAAATAAGTGGTCATGGCTTTGCCCAGACCGCTGCCCCCACCGGTTATGATAATGACCTGTCCTTCAAGTGCGTTGTCCCGTAACATCGGTTGATTGTATCCCATTTTCAAGAAATTTTCCGTAAAATTACGCTTATAATATGAATCCGCCCGAACCCCTGGCAGTTTTTTTATTCAACTCCTTGTCAGAAATAAAAGTCTTTGTATATTTGCCGAACTTTTGTCCAAAACGAAAGCGAGAATAGAAATATCTAAGATTCAAAAGAAATGAAAAGAACGTTCCAGCCATCCAACAGGAAGAAGAAGAACAAGCACGGTTTCAGAGAGCGCATGTCGAGTGTGAACGGGAAGAAGATCCTTGCCCGAAGAAGAGCGAAAGGCAGAACCCGTTTAACCGTTTCTTCAGAACCAGGCCACAAAAAATAATATGAAAGAATCATATACAGAAAGGTGTTACTTTTACAGGTAACACCTTTTTTTTGACCTAAATTCAGGATCCACAGGTCAAATCAAGATAAAATACTCGATCACAAAAAGTTAAATAATCAATCTTAAAAAAAACAGAACAGCATGCCGAGAAACAAGTCCATCAACTCCATCTTGATCATAGGCTCCGGACCGATCATCATCGGCCAGGCCTGCGAATTTGACTATTCAGGAACACAAGCCATTCGATCCCTTCGAGAAGAGGGCATTGAAGTGGTTTTGATCAATTCGAATCCGGCTACCATCATGACCGACCCGACCATGGCGGATCATGTTTACCTCAAGCCCCTGACGACGAAATCGATCATTGAAGTCCTGGAAAAGCACAAGGTGGATGCCGTATTGCCAACCATGGGTGGTCAAACGGCACTGAACCTATGTATCGAGGCGGACGACAAAGGCATCTGGGAAGATTACGGCGTGGAGCTCATTGGTGTGGATATTGACGCCATCCAGATCACAGAGGACCGCGAACAGTTCCGGGCCCTGATGGAAAAGATCGGGATCGGACAGGCGCCGTCGAAAACGGTGACTTCTTTCCTGCGTGGAAAGGAAATCGCTCAGGAATTTGGTTTCCCGCTGGTGATCCGGCCTTCCTTCACCCTGGGCGGCTACGGAGCATCGATCGTACACGACCCGAAGGAGTTTGACACCCTGCTTCAACGCGGTCTTGAAGCCTCGCCGATCCATGAGGTGCTCATCGACAAGGCCCTGATGGGATGGAAAGAATACGAATTGGAGTTGCTCAGGGACAAGAATGACAACGTGGTGATCATCTGTACCATTGAGAACATGGACCCAATGGGAATTCATACGGGGGACTCGATCACGGTGGCACCCGCCATGACCTTGAGCGACAAAACCTACCAGCGCATGCGAGACATGGGAATCCACATGATGCGATCCA
>Ga0272441_10013884_pt1 | contig 11523 bp, 6 predicted proteins | sample SSMProp6N_FD_193582 | JGI IMG/M metagenome (GOLD analysis project Ga0272441, IMG submission 193582) | Marine sediment archaeal communities from Little Sippewissett salt marsh, Falmouth, MA, United States - SSM-Prop-6N | ecosystem: Environmental > Aquatic > Marine > Wetlands > Sediment ... | reverse complement strand
AGCGTCAACTCCGTCTGTGCATAGTGGAGCACACCGCGGCCATCGACAATGCCGCCAAAGATATCGTCCGCCTCGGTTCCGGCCGCGGCGTCGGCGCCGTAGGCGCTGGACGTGCCGCCGCCGGCGTTCAGCGTGAGCGTGACCGGGATGTATTCGCCGGTTCCGTAATCGCGGAGCGCGCCCGACTCGGCGCGCGTGAGAACCGTGATGTTCGCGGCGGGCTCTGACGCGGTCCAGCACAGGTCGTTGTAGGCGTCGAACGCGCCGGCGCTCACGCGCGTGCTCGTGACGCGCACCGGCTCGCAATAGGGCCCATACCCGCTCCCGTTGATCCCGCGCAGCTTGAAGTAGTAGGTCGTGTTCGCGCTCAGCCCGCTCACGATGTATTCGGTGGTGTTGGCCGGCGGATAGACGGCCGGCACCGCGTACCAGTCCACGCCGTCCAGGCTGCGGCGCAGCATGTATTCCGTCTCGTTCGCCAGGTCCGTCCAGCTCAGGCGCACGGACGAGGCCGAGAGCGGGGTTGCCGCAAAGCCGGCCGGCGCGCTGGGTGGCGGCGTGATTTCGATGTGAACCTGGATCGCCAGCGGCCCGTTGCGCGAGCCGGACCCGTCGTCCTCAACGGTGAAGCTGCGCTCATAGGTACCCGCAGGCAAATCGGCGGTCGTGAAGTGGATCGTGTGCGTGCACCGCTGGGTCGAGCCGGTCGACGTGCCCGAGCTCGGCGCGATGCTGAACTTGCCGGTCGATTCGACGACCTGGTATCGCAGGGTTCCGTTCAGACTGTTCCAAACCTGGAAGGTCGCCTCCGGGCAGTCCGAACCCTCCGGCCCAGAGACCGAGATTTTCGTGGTGCTCACAGCCATGCCGGGCGCCTCCCGATGCCAGAGGTGCAGCGCGGGTGCATGGTCCGGATCGCCGTCGTACGAATCCGCTACCCGCCGCCCGCTGCCGCTGATGAGGATGGCCAGCGCGTTGCCGCTCTGCCAGCCTGACTGCTCAACGATCTCTTGGACAACCGCAGAAATATCGGGTGACTGCCGCGCTTCGCCGATCGTGTCCCAGGCGCCGGGCGCCCAGTCTACGGCGGCCGCCGTTCGCGAGCGGCTGCTGATGTTGCCGGTCGCGGTGGTGAAGGCGGCCGCGTTGTCCGCGGCCTGGCCCTGAATCACAAGTGCGGTCGTTTCGGAGCTTGCCTCGTCGGTTGTGAACTCGAGCCACGCGGCCTCGATCACGGCACGCGGCGGGACCTCTATGCCCGTGAACCGCACGCCCACCAGTTGGCTGGTCCCGTCCCGCACGAGTTCGATGTCGGAGCTGGTCAGCGAGACCGCGCCCGTGTCGAGCCGTTCCTCCGCGTCGTCGGCGCTCGAGCTCACACGCGCAACGGCCGGCACGAATTCACAGGCGCCGATGTCCGGGGCGGTGCCCTCGTAGGCCGGGCTTACACCCTGGCCAGCCGTCCAGCTCAGGCTCCGGTCCAGAATCAGCACGCCGGCCTCGTAGTCGACGTCGATCACTCGTGCCCGGACGGTCTGGCCCTCGAACTGGATCAGGTCCCCCTCGAGCAGACCCCAGCCGTCCATGAAGCAGTGCGCGTCCTGCACGGGGACAGCCGTGCCGCTGCCGGACCCGACCGTCTCCGTGAGGAACGCACCTGCATCAATGCACGGCGACTCGGACCGTGGCCGGAAGTCCGCGGCCGACACATCAACCAGCAGTGGGGCTTGCGAAAGCGAATCGTGCTCCAGTCCCGAATGCGCCTGCCATTCGCTCAGCGTGTACCAGGCCCTCGCGTCCTTGTTCAAGTACTTCGCTGCGATGCAGGCCGCCCGATGCGGGTTGTAGTACAGGTTGTTCCGCATATCGAGCGGACGCGTCGAGGCAGCGTGCCGGATCATCAGAAGACCCGCCTGGTATGGCCCCGCCCCCAGGCACAGGTTGTTGCGCACAACATCGTCGCCGAGCGAGTCCTGCCCCGTCGTTACGAGGGCCGTTCCCTGGCCACTGTCATAGATCGTGTTGTGGAACACGCAATTGCTTTCGCCGCCGTGCAGCATCACGCCGTGATTCGGGCAATCGTATACCGTGTTGCGCCGCACGATGAAGCCCGACGCACCGTTGTCCAGGTAGATGCCGTCCACGGTGAACGGCTCCGAATACGGCGTGCCGTCGCGGTTGCCGACCATCTCATGGAATACGTTGTCCGTTATCAGCACGCGCTTGTTGTCGTTCCCGCCCCATACGTAGATGCCGCCGCCGTCAAGGACAGCTTGTTCGCAGCCGGACACATCATTACGTGAAATGACGAGTGTCTCGCATTGCCCCACGCTGATGCCGTCATCCCCTGTATTGGCGATCCTGTTGCCCGCGACCATGCCGTTGCGCACGGTCACAACCACCATACCGGAGGAGGACCTCGGTGAGCCCTCGTCCATGCCGATGTTCTCCACAACGTTGCCTGCGACCTCAACATCGTCCGGCTTGTTCAGTGCGATTCCGGCACTCGTTGTCCGCTCGACCCGGTTGCCGCGGACCCGTATGTTCCCGTGAGACCACTTCGAGGTGGCCTCGACAACAATCCCGCAGCCGCCGGCAAAGGAGACCGTATTGCTCAGAATCTCCACGTTGTCGCAGTCGCCGACATACAGGCCGTCGTCTGCGGTGCGCGTCACACTGATCTCGCGGATCGTCACGTCGTGCCTGTCTTCGAGCGCGATGCCGCGGCTGCGAACCGCGCACTCGACAACATGGCTGTTCGGATCGGTTGCCCAATACAGGTACACGTTGCCGTTTCGGTAGGTCCACTCGCCCGGCGCGTCGATCTGCTCGCGTTTGCCCTCCATGAAGAACCCATACCCCTGCTGTGCGGCCGAAAACGGCGCGTCGTACTGCCAGTGAAGTGTGGACCCGGAGTTGCCCGTGATCTTCCTGCGGGCAATGCACCAGTGTGTCGGCTTGAACACGACGTAGGCGTCTTTCCAGTAGTCCGTGGGTTGAACGATGGCTTCACTGTAGAGCGAAGTCATGTTCGTTGCGTCCGCGTCGATTGTGAGCCAGCCGCTGTTCGGCCAGCGGGCAACAACCTGCTTCTGGCCGTCGACAAAGAGCTGGTTGGGTTCCACCGCGATCGGGGCCGAATAGATGCTCCCCGCATACACGCTCCAACCGGTTATGCGATCGGCCCCGTCGATCGCCGGAGCTGCACCCGTTCCGTAGGCCGCAACGGAGACCGGGTTGCCCGCCACCCCTGAGGAGGGAATCGTGAGCTGCTCGCGCCACCGCTCGCCCCGTTTCAGCAGGATGGCGTCGCCCGGACTGAACGTGTGCGCGTTGACCTTCGCCAGGGTCCGCCACGGCCCGCTCACACCGCCCCCATACGCGGCGTAGCGCCCGTTCCATGAGTCATCCCCATTCGAGGCGTCCACGTAGTACGTCGATGCCCCACATGCGCCCGGCCCCGCAAGGAGTGCGGCCAGCAGGATTCCTTCAACCAATCCAAAGCACCTCGGCTTGACTAAACGGTCTACGCTCATTGTCTTCGCCCTCCTGGCAGCGAGAGCTGGCCGTCACCGAACCTGATCTAACACAATCCGTTATGGTCTTCTTCCGTCCCTTTTCTCGATAGCTACCTCATTTCATGCACGCCAATGTCCATTCCCTCGCCCATCGCCCCGGCACATATTGTTAGCCTAATGTTTGTATGCTAACAATATATAATACCGCACAGTGTGGGGCGCGTCAAGGGGGGTACGGGTGCTTTCCGCTGTATGCGCGGGTGGCGCCGAGGCGCCAGATCGAGACGCTCGAGAAGAGCCATTGCGCCATTCATCAAGGGACGCGCCGTGCCAATCAGACGGCGAAACGGGGCAACTTCGAGACCGCATAGAGCGGCACATTGCACACGCGCCCGTCACGCCTGAGGTTCAGCAGGCTTGTGCGGAAGAGATGGCTTGGACCGCAGAGTCAAGGCTAATAGGTGATAAATGTGCGCACATGCACTCTATTAGGGTGTATTACGTGATAGCGGAGCGTCTATATAGCTCAAGAAGAGGCAGCCACTCGTCGTCCACCGTCGGCGGGGCGTGCCTGCCCGGGGCGGACTCTTTGCACGCGTAGTCCCACATCAATTGGCCGTCCAGATCGATCACGCGCGCCTTCCGGTTGTCGGACCTGAACGCGATCTCCATCCGCCCATCCCCGTTCACGTCGCCCACGTCAATGGCGCGTACCCTGGCGCCCGCCGGTGCCAGCCAGCGGCGCTTGCCGCTCGCATCGTACAGGGCCAGGCCGTCGGACTCGCCGGCCAGGCATCCCGCCCGGCCGTCGCTGTCCAGGTCGCACACCATATGAACGGAATTTGTCTACTTCCGAGTAATCCGCAGTCCGGTGGGCGCCGCCGGCGCGGCCGGCGTGGCGAAGGGCGTATCGTCCAGTTCGCCGCGCTTGTAGAGCGAGATGCAGTCGGGATAGTGGGTGACGACCAGGTAGCCCAGCGCATAGCGCAGATCGTTCGTGGCCGCCGCCGGGATCTCGCCCCGCGCCGGCATTCGCCACGCAAACGCCACGCAGAACAGCACGGGCAGGACCGGCAGGTGGGCCGGATGCAGCGCTCGTCTCATGGCGTGTCCTTCCGTATCGCTTCATCTATCCGCCGCGTGCAGTATCATCGGTCGGCACGCCACGCAGCCTGCCGCCCGAACCCGGCCACGGCACTTTCCCAGTATAGCGGCGCGCCCGCCACACTGCAAGGCACTGCGCACACCCCTGATCCGAAAATACGGACCGCTCATTCCTGCTCGCCGGTCGTACTCGCACTCGCAATCGCATATCGCGGCGACCTGTACATAAGCTCCGGCCTGAAACCCAACTAATTCCCCTGATTCAACCTGCCACTTCAAAAAACTTCGTCGTTGCACCTCTAACTGCCTTTTTTGCACGTTAGCGCCTTCCTGTCCCCGTCTAATTCATGTTTTTGCCATTTTCAGGGGCGCTGCCGGGGAAGCCGGAGAATGACTTGACGCCGAAGCGTCCTTGATGTACAAGGAATCCACTCTGTCTGACGTATGGGCAGAGGTGGAACCAGGCGCATTGCAACCTTTGCTGAGCCGGACGCGTTACGCCGGCTTGTCACGCCGAAGCCTTGGCGGAGGCGGAAGCAGAGCAAAGGCGGATGCGCCTTTTTCGTGGGAACAGAGGAATGCGGAGCGTGGGCTCAGGAATGGATGCCGGGGGGTCGTCGGAGGGCGCCGAAGTGAGAGCAGATACTCAAAAGGACCACGCACTTGCATGGCCGTTAACTTCTAAATTGATTCCGTTGAAAAACCCTTGCGGCCGGCACGGAGGCCGGCCCTCCACCACAACATCATGGGGTTTTGGAGGGCGCGGCTCCGTCCGCGCCGGGTTTTTCAACGGAATCTAAATTAAGGGCTGACCCTGAGTCCCGTACGCGAAGTACTTGACGTCGCCAAACCCGGCCCCCGCGGCCGCCGCTTTGACCGATTTCCCCGAACTCAGCAACTGCCTCGCGTGCGCCATCTTGCGCGCCACAACATACGAAGTGATCGTCTGGCCCGTCTCCTGCTTGAAGACACGGTTGAGATAATCGGGATTGAGCTGAAGACGCCGAGCCAGATCACGCGCCGAAACGGGCTCGCTCAACGTTTTCGCCACCCAGTACCGGACCTCTTCCGCAATCCGCTCCTGCCGGCCCTCAGGCAGCACACGCACCTCCGAGAAGTAACTCGCAGAGAGCCTGCACAGCAGAAGGTTCCCCAGCAGAGACCGCTCCAAAGCATAGCGCTTCTCGCGCTCGGCCAGCGCGTAGGCCAGATGGAGCAGCTCCGAAATATAGCTCGGCCTGCAAAACTCAGGGATCAACACCTCACGCTCCGCCGGCCCACGGCGCGGGCCGTGCACGGCCAGCTGCTCGCGAATTCGGCCGACTTCCGCCACGCGCAGCTCGGAACGTCGAACCCGCGCCTCGAAATGGAACCACGCAAACTTCACGCCGTCGGGCGAGCGCGCATGGCCCTCCTGCCGCACGCCGGCCGGATGGAACAGAATCCCGCCTGCCTCTACGCTCACCTGCACACCGTCAGCGGCCATGTGCAGCTCGCCCTCCTCCACGAGGAACAGCTCGTGTGCGTGCAGCGTACGTGTGTGGTGACGGTAGCCCGCCAGGCCGGTCGCCACGCCCGCCGAGTAAAACGAGGGCAGCGGATCGAGCTCAATGCTGTAGAATCTCATCGCGTCTCTCCCGAGAAAGTCGGAATCCTCCACCCTTTCTGCACTTGGGCCCAGCTGCCAGCATAGTGAAATGTGTCTACAGTAGGCAAGGTCCACAAGACGGGGCGCTTGCACGGGAGAACACCTGATGAGCACACAGACAGTAGAGGAAACACTACTCGCGCGGGCATATGAACCGCTTCCGCTCGGCCACGTCAAGCCGGCAGGCTGGCTCCGACGCCAGCTACGGATACAGGCCGACGGGCTGAGTGGTCATCTCGACGAGTTCTGGCCGGACATCAGAGACAGCGGCTGGCTCGGGGGCGCGGCCGAAGGTTGGGAGCGCGGCCCGTACTGGCTGGACGGCGCGGTGCCGCTCGCCTTTCTGTTGGAGGACGAGGAGCTGACAGAGAAAGTCGATCGCTGGATGGACTACATTCTGGCACACCAACACGAGGACGGCTGGCTGGGGCCGATCCAAGACAAGGGAACGGGCAAGTACAAGGCCTACGACTCCTGGCCGGTGTTCGTGTTCCTGAAGGCTGCAATCCAGTACTGGGAGATGCGGCGGGACAAACGAATCGTACCCGCCATCAGCCGGTTTCTTCATCGCGTCGACGTCCTGCTCGACAAGCAACCGTTGTTCCGGTGGGGCAGGTTCCGATGGGCGGATCTGGTGTTGAGCATCCACTGGTTGCACGAACGGACCGGCGAAGATTGGCTCCTCGCGCTGGCCCGGAAAGTGCACGACCAGGGCTTTGACTGGCGTGGCCATTTTGAGGGGTTCCCCTTCAAGGACCGCATGCGGAAGGAACAGACCAGCCTGGTCAGCCACGTCGTCAACAATGCGATGGCCATAAAACAACCGGCCGTCTGGTGGCGTCAGTCCAGGCGCGACGCAGATCGGCAAGGCGCGGCGCTCATGATGGACATGCTCGATCGGTATCACGGCCAGGCTACAGGGCTGTTCACAGGCGACGAACATCTCGCCGGCCTGAATCCCTCACAAGGCACGGAGCTCTGCGCCGTGGCCGAGTACATGTTCTCGCTCGAGCTGCTGATGGCCATTCTCGGCAAACCCGAGTTCGGAGACCGACTGGAAAAGATCGCATTCAACGCGTGGCCGGCCACCTTCAAGCCGGACATGTGGGCCCACCAATACGACCAGCAGGCGAACCAGGCTGTGTGCAGGATCGCGGAGGACCGGATCTACACGACGAACAACAAGGACTCTAACCTGTTCGGGCTCGAACCCAACTACGGCTGCTGCACGGCCAACATGCACCAGGGCTGGCCTAAGTTCACCACCCATCTCTGGATGAAGACGCCGGACGACGGCATCGCGGCCGTCGCGTATGCGCCCAGCACCGTCCACACCGTGGCCGGAGGCCAGGCTGTCCGCATCACGCTCGACACGGACTACCCGTTCGGCGAAGAACTCCGGATCACCGTCGAATCCGAAGCCGGGGCACGATTCCCGCTGCTGCTCCGGATTCCGGGCTGGGCCGACAACGCCATCGTTGCGGTAGGCGCCGGCCACACACTGGCCCAGGCCGGCGCGTTTCATCGGATCGAACGAGAATGGCGAGGCCGGGAAACGGTGACGTTGCTGCTGCCCATGGAACTCCGTACGCGGCGGCGTTTCAATGACAGTGTCGCGATCACACGCGGGCCCCTGGTCTATGCGCTGCGCATGGGCGAGGACTGGCGCCGCATCAAGGGCGAACCGCCGCATGCTGACTGGGAAGTGCATCCGACCACGCCCTGGAACTACGCGCTGGCCGTGGACCCGCGAGATCCTCGCCCTTCAATCCAGTTCGAGCAGGGCTCCGTCGGCGACTGCCCGTTCTCACCCGACGACGCACCGGTCACTGCGAAGGTGAAGGGCCGGCGCGTCCCGGACTGGCGGATCGAACGCAACGCGGCCGGCCCGCTGCCGCACAGCCCGGTCACGTCGGACCAGCCGCTGGAGGAACTGACGCTGATCCCCTACGGTTGCACGAACCTGCGCGTGACCGAATTCCCGGTGCTCGCTCCGCAGACGGGAAAATGACCACCAGGCAACTTGACCACGGCAGAGGACACGGCGCGGCTGCAACCAGAAGGGGGAGATCGCCGCAAAGAGGCACAACGCGGCTATTGTCCCGGGCTCCCGGGAGGCTTCGATGCACACTCACCAGACGGAAGTAGAGACGTCCTGGAAGAAATGCCCCCAGAACCCGGTGCTTGGCGGCGAACTGGGGACGTGCTTCGACATCGCCGTGCTGCGCGAACACGAACGACACCACATGTACTTCTCGTGGCGGCCGAAGAAGTCGATCGCCGTGACAGAAAGCGTTGACGGTATCCATTGGGATCAACCGCGTATCGTGCTGCCCCCCAACCCGGAGACCAACTGGGAAGAATGGGGGTGGATGGCCTCATCCCAGCGTGCTGGCCCACCTCGGCTATCGGCCATGTTCCTGCTGGCCCAAATCTTGACCCCGGGGACAGGCTTCTGGTACGATTCGGCCAGAAATCGGGACTTCACGTGGCCCGCAAGACCTGTCCGCCCTAGTCTCGGAAAAGCTTATCAGCTACCTGCGCGCGTTCGATTTCCGCAACAGCAACAGCAAAGGCAAACGCAACGGGATCGGTAAGAAGGACGACCAGTTCTGGATCGACGACTTCTCGATCGGACCGCGTTGAGGAATGGTTGATGGTTGATGGTTGATGGCCGAGGAAGGAGAATGAATTCCGATGCATGCAACACGCGAAACCTCGACATGCATGGTTGTCGCCGCTGTGTGCGCGGTGGCACAACTGGCCTTTCCCTCCGAGTACTTCGTAGCTCCGGACGGGAGTGACGACGGGCCCGGCACGCGGTCGGCGCCTTGGCAAACACTGGCGAAGGCGAGCGCTGTGCCGACGCCCGGCGACACGGTGACGTTTCTGCGGGGCGACTATCCCGGGATGCTGGCCCCGGCGAACGACGGCGAGCCCGGCCAGCCCGTCGTCTTCCGCGGCGCGGAGCCGGAGGCCGCACGCTTCGTAGGGGGCGGAGGAAGGAAGAAGGGGGCCATATCGCTCGAGGGGAGGAAGCACATCATCCTGGACGGTCTCGCCGTGGAACCGCGGAGCGGTTCTCCCTGCCTGACGGCGAGGGAGTGCAGCCACCTCACAATTCGCAACTGTCGCATGGAGAACGCGCGGTATGTCTGGCAGGCTGTGACGATTAAACAGTCGGACAACATCCGGGTACTGGACAACACGATCCGGCGTAACGTTTCCTTCAGGAGCGGCGAGGCAATAACACGTCGGAAACCGGAATGGCGCGAGGAAGAGCGGCGCGTGTTCGGCGAGCTGCGAACGTCGACCATCTATGCCGAGGTGATGGGAATGGTGGGATGCCGTTCCGTTCTCCTGCAAGGCAACCGCATCACGCATGGCGGGCACTCTATCTGCTACGTCAAGGGTGAGCGCGTGGTTGTTCGGCGCAACCTCTTTGCCGGGCGCTGGGGCCGGGTCATGGTCGTGTCTGCCGACCAATGCCTTGTCGAGGAGAACATCGTGACCGGCGCCGTCGACAGCGGCGGCTCCGCGGGGCCGGGGGGCAACTTCAAAGTGACCCACGGCATTGTGCGGCGGAACCTGATCGCCCGGAACTGGGGCTTGCCTCTGTCGCATGGCTTTCCCGTCAAGCACGGGAAACCTGTCGGCTATCTCGGCAATTCGCGGCACTATCACAACACGTTGTGCTGCAATCCGGAGGGCGCCTTGCGCGTTCCCATGAGTCTGCACGAGGACTTCCAGCATCTCTACTCGAACAATGTGTGGAAGAACAACTTGTTCTACAACAATAACTTCAGCGGATCGTTTCCAACCCTGACTCTTCTCGTTCACCCCAAGCAGGACAACCGATTCGTGCACAACCTGATCTGCGGCACCAGGCCCGGGCAGGAAATCATCAACTACCGGTGTGGCGTGTCGAGGCAAGAACTGAGCAACGAGAGCTACACCGTGCCCGAAGCGGAGGTGGCGGTGCCCGAGCGCTTTTCGAACAATCTGGACGTCGTGCCGACCTTCGTCGATATGGCGCGCGACGACTTCCGGCTGCAGTCGGGAAGCGCCGGCATCGACGCCGGTGCGTTCCTGACCACGGCCACGGCTTCCGGCACGGGCCGCCGGATTCCCGTCAAGGACGCTACCTGGTTCTACGATGGGTTCGGGATTGCGGGTGAACAAGGCGATCAACTTGCTGTAGGCGCCGCCAAGCGGTCCGCGCGCGTCGTCCGGGTCGATCGCGAACAGAACCTGGTCATTGTCGACCGCGACCTCGAATGGCAGGCAGGCGACACGGTGACGCTGCCCTACGTTGGGGCCGCGCCGGACATGGGTGCCATGGAATTCGGCGCGGACGGGGAGCCGTGGCACTACCGGCTCGTGATGCCGCCCGACAGTTACCACCAATTGCCCACGGATGACAAGACGCCGCTGCTGGTCTGCGACTTCGAGGACGATACGGCCGAGCAATGGGCGTTCGTATGGAACACGGACCGCAAACGGCGCACCATCCACGGGTCCTCGGCGGCCACCGCCGCGACGGGCAAGAAATCGTTTCGAATCCACGCGCTTTCGGACGGCGCCTCGCTGGCCATCGATACCGAAGCGTGGTTGTGGGACGTTCAACGCTATCCGTTTGTCGAGTTCGCCTACCGCATCCCCAAGGGTGTGCCGATCGGCATCTGGCTGCGGCGTTTCGATGGGCACAAGAGCTACGACCCGCGAACTTGTATCGGGAGCTCGCCCGCGCTTGAGCACCAGGGGAAGCTCAGCCAGACGTACGCTTTGCGCGACGACGACCGCTGGCATACGCTGCGCGTGGATGCACGTGTGATCCACAAGCTCTTTCCCGAGCTTCGCTACATGCGCGCGTTCGAGTTTCGCAACTCGACCACGAAGCGCAAGGGCTTTGCCGAGAAGGGCCAGCATTTCTGGCTCGACGACTTCGCGATCCGGCCACTCTGAATCTTCGCCGTTTCCTACGAAGAAATGGCACGTGTACTCGGGAAGAAGGACAGGGGACATCGCTTGATTCGGAAAGGATACGCATCGTGACCACGCGTTCACTTGAACCGCCTTCCAACTTGTCCGCACCGCCGGGTGCCCCACGACCGGGGAGCCGACCATGCTGCGGACCGTCAACGATCCCGATGCCGAGACCACGCTGGCGTTTCTGACCGTGAATGCCAGGACGATTGGCGGCGGTAAGAACGAGCTGGGCGCGCATGCCTGCGACCGGTTCAACCCGATCCA
>Ga0272441_10013883_pt1 | contig 11523 bp, 9 predicted proteins | sample SSMProp6N_FD_193582 | JGI IMG/M metagenome (GOLD analysis project Ga0272441, IMG submission 193582) | Marine sediment archaeal communities from Little Sippewissett salt marsh, Falmouth, MA, United States - SSM-Prop-6N | ecosystem: Environmental > Aquatic > Marine > Wetlands > Sediment ... | reverse complement strand
CATAATTAATGATTATAATATTCATTCTCGATAGACTTATAAACAAAGAAATGTAAACAACGCCAATGCTGTAAAGGCACTATAAAAAGGAGGAGAGTGACACATTGGCTGAAGAGAAAAGTGGAACCACCAAAGTTTTAATGGAAGAAACTAGAATTTTTGAGCCCCCCGCCGAACTGGCCGAGAACTGCAACGCTTGGCAATGGGCAAAAAATAAGGGTTTCAAGACTGAAAAAGAGATGCGTGCATGGTGTGGAGAGAACTACCTAGAGTTCTGGGACGAGATGGCAAAAACCTGTGCTGACTGGTATGAACCCTACACCAAGGTAATGGACGACTCTGCAAAACCTTACTTCAAGTGGTTTACAGGTGGCAAAATCAACATGTTCTACAATGCCATCGAAAGACACGTCAAGGCAGGTAAAGGCGACAAGGTAGCCTACCACTTCATACCCGAAGCTACCGACCAAGCGGAGAAGGCCTACACCTACCAGGACATGTACGAAACCATCAACAAGCTGGCCAACGGCTTGAAGAGCCTGGGCGTAGTTAAAGGTGACAGGATATCCATCTACATGCCCATGCTGCCAGAAACCGTTATGGCCATGCTGGCATGCGCCAAGATTGGTGCTATCCACAGCTTAGTATTCTCCGGTTTCAGTTCCAAGGGATTCGGAGACAGAGTAAACGACTGTGAGGCAAAGGTTGTCTTCACATCTGACGGATTCTACAGGCGTGGCAAGCCATTGCCACTGAAACCACAATGTGACGAGGCTCTAGAGGACAACGAAACCGCAAAGAACGTTATCGTCCTCCAGAGAACCGGTCTGGAAGTCCCATGGACTGAGGGTCGTGACATCTGGTTCCACGAGCTGGTAGAGAACCAGTCTGCAGAATGCGAGACAGAAGTTCTGGACGCTGAAGACAGGTTGTTCATCCTGTACACATCCGGCACCACCGGCAAGCCTAAGGGTATCGAACACGCCCACGGCGGATACTGCGTTGGTCCTGCTTACACTTGCAAGTGGGTTTTCGACCTTAACGAGGATGACGTATACTGGTGTACCGCTGACGTCGGATGGATCACGGGCCACTCCTATGTTGCCTACGGACCTCTGTGTCTGGGCGTCACCAGCGTCATGTACGAAGGTTCTCCGGACTATCCCGACTTCGGAAGATGGTACAAGATCATTGAGGACTACAAGGTTTCAGTCTTCTACACCGCTCCGACCGCCGTCAGAATGCTCATGAAACAGGGCGACGAATGGCCCGAGAAGTACGACAGGTCCAGCGTAAGGCTGCTGGGATCCGTGGGCGAGCCCCTCAACCCTGAAGCTTACATATGGTACCGCAATATGTTCGGCAACGGAGTGTCACCCATTATGGACACATGGTGGCAGACCGAGACTGGATGCCACGTGATATCTCCACTGCCAATGACACCATGCAAGCCAGGATCTGTAGCATACCCACTGCCAGGGTTCAACACCACCGTCTTTGACGAGGAAGGAAACGAAGTACCTCTCGGATCTGGCGGCAACATCGTCAACCCCACCCCCTGGCCATCCATGCTCAGAGCCTTCTACAAAGACGAAATCAGGTACAAGAAGGAATACTGGGACATGTACTGGGGAACGAAGCCCGGCACATATCTAGCAGGAGACAAGGCAACCAGAGACAAGGACGGATACTGGTTCATACAGGGCCGTATCGATGACGTCTTGAGCGTTGCAGGCCACAGAATCGCCAACGCAGAGGTCGAATCTGCATTGGTTGCTCACCCGAACGTTGCTGAGGCTGCAGTCATAGGCAAGCCCGACGAGATTAAGGGAGAAGCCATCGTAGCATTCGTTATATTGAACAAAGGCGTCGAGGCCAATGACAACTTGATGAAGGAACTGAGGACCCACGTCAGGACGTCTCTTGGTCCACTGGCCATACCTGCAGTAGTCATCCCAGTCGAGGATGTGCCCAAGACCAGGTCCGGCAAGATCATGCGCCGTGTCATCAAGGCAAAGGCACTGGGTAACCCCACCGGCGACACATCTGCTCTGGCCAACCCTGAATCGGTGGAATACATCCCACTGATCGTTTAAGCCAGTGCAGAAAACGGAGAAAATTTCCCCCCTATTTTTTTAATATTTTTTGGCATTTTTACCAGTTAAAACGTACCAAATCGTTTATGGTTCGAAAAAAAGCGTTTTCAAGCTAGTGGTTACTATACAATCAGCTTCCAGATATTAACTAAAACACTACCAAATTTTAATCCAATTTTTGACTTAAATAATCTGAAAATATTTCACAATTGATCATCATATATCGACATTAATCATTATAAAATACATTTTCGACAGATTTATAAGCGAGAAAATTGAGACCTATTTAGTGTTTCCAGGTTTAATCTCGCTTGTGAAGAGGTAGATCGACAAGATAATATACAAAACAGAGGCTGTTATTTCATAAACAATCATATCTCAAAGAATAACACGTCTGTGGGGTAAATTTTGTGGAAACACCAACAAATGTAAGTTCAATAGTCTATAGGAGGTAGAAAAGTGGCTGAAGAGAAAAGTGGAACCACCAAAGTTTTAATGGAAGAAACTAGAATTTTTGAGCCCCCCGCCGAACTGGCCGAGAACTGCAACGCTTGGCAATGGGCAAAAAATAAGGGTTTCAAGACTGAAAAAGAGATGCGTGCATGGTGTGGAGAGAACTACCTAGAGTTCTGGGACGAGATGGCAAAAACCTGTGCTGACTGGTATGAACCCTACACCAAGGTAATGGACGACTCTGCAAAACCTTACTTCAAGTGGTTTACAGGTGGCAAAATCAACATGTTCTACAATGCCATCGAAAGACACGTCAAGGCAGGTAAAGGCGACAAGGTAGCCTACCACTTCATACCCGAAGCTACCGACCAAGCGGAGAAGGCCTACACCTACCAGGACATGTACGAAACCATCAACAAGCTGGCCAACGGCTTGAAGAGCCTGGGCGTAGTTAAAGGTGACAGGATATCCATCTACATGCCCATGCTGCCAGAAACCGTTATGGCCATGCTGGCATGCGCCAAGATTGGTGCTATCCACAGCTTAGTATTCTCCGGTTTCAGTTCCAAGGGATTCGGAGACAGAGTAAACGACTGTGAGGCAAAGGTTGTCTTCACATCTGACGGATTCTACAGGCGTGGCAAGCCATTGCCACTGAAACCACAATGTGACGAGGCTCTAGAGGACAACGAAACCGCAAAGAACGTTATCGTCCTCCAGAGAACCGGTCTGGAAGTCCCATGGACTGAGGGTCGTGACATCTGGTTCCACGAGCTGGTAGAGAACCAGTCTGCAGAATGCGAGACAGAAGTTCTGGACGCTGAAGACAGGTTGTTCATCCTGTACACATCCGGCACCACCGGCAAGCCTAAGGGTATCGAACACGCCCACGGCGGATACTGCGTTGGTCCTGCTTACACTTGCAAGTGGGTTTTCGACCTTAACGAGGATGACGTATACTGGTGTACCGCTGACGTCGGATGGATCACGGGCCACTCCTATGTTGCCTACGGACCTCTGTGTCTGGGCGTCACCAGCGTCATGTACGAAGGTTCTCCGGACTATCCCGACTTCGGAAGATGGTACAAGATCATTGAGGACTACAAGGTTTCAGTCTTCTACACCGCTCCGACCGCCGTCAGAATGCTCATGAAACAGGGCGACGAATGGCCCGAGAAGTACGACAGGTCCAGCGTAAGGCTGCTGGGATCCGTGGGCGAGCCCCTCAACCCTGAAGCTTACATATGGTACCGCAATATGTTCGGCAACGGAGTGTCACCCATTATGGACACATGGTGGCAGACCGAGACTGGATGCCACGTGATATCTCCACTGCCAATGACACCATGCAAGCCAGGATCTGTAGCATACCCACTGCCAGGGTTCAACACCACCGTCTTTGACGAGGAAGGAAACGAAGTACCTCTCGGATCTGGCGGCAACATCGTCAACCCCACCCCCTGGCCATCCATGCTCAGAGCCTTCTACAAAGACGAAATCAGGTACAAGAAGGAATACTGGGACATGTACTGGGGAACGAAGCCCGGCACATATCTAGCAGGAGACAAGGCAACCAGAGACAAGGACGGATACTGGTTCATACAGGGCCGTATCGATGACGTCTTGAGCGTTGCAGGCCACAGAATCGCCAACGCAGAGGTCGAATCTGCATTGGTTGCTCACCCGAACGTTGCTGAGGCTGCAGTCATAGGCAAGCCCGACGAGATTAAGGGAGAAGCCATCATCGCATTCGTCATTCTGAATGAGGGTGTCGAAGCAACCGATGAACTGATGAAGGCCCTGAGGACCCACGTCAGGACGTCTCTTGGCCCACTGGCCATACCTGCGGCAGTCATCCCAGTCGAGGATGTGCCCAAGACCAGGTCCGGCAAGATCATGCGCCGTGTCATCAAGGCAAAGGCACTGGGTAACCCCACCGGCGACACATCTGCTCTGGCCAACCCTGAATCAGTGGATTACATCCCACTGGTATAAAGCGGAAATTACATATTAAATCGTGAAGAGTGGGGTCGCACCCACTCCAAACCTATTTTTGTTATTGAAAGCTCCAACTACGTAAAGCTGAATTTAGAACTCGCTGATTTTCGACGGCATCGTAGTCAATCGGTCAGCTAAGACGGTGAATTTTAGTAGACTAATATGAATTTTATAGTTGTTATAGAAATATTTTGTAATACCTGCAGATATTAATCAAAATTTATCAAAACGCAGCGTATGTAGGATTGTTTTGAGATAATAATAGATAAGTTTTTATAGATAATTTTGAAATAAAATAAAATGGTTAGTTCATTAATGATAAAACATATTATCAATTTGTGGAAGAGACATCTGAGAAATATCAATTAATGAATTACAAAAGCTTTATAACTATCCGAATAGATGAAAAGCGCACCTCACCGAATGACATTTGACGAAAAGATCAATGAAAAGGCAAATTCACCGTTGGTCGAAAATTCACAAAATGATCTAAAAACCAATAGGTGTGAGGGCAGAGAATTAATTCGCAAGGCGATGTATAAATATGGCTAAAAGCGATAATAACGGAGTATACAACCCACCAGACGAACTGGCGGATAATTCCAACGTCATGCAGTGGATGAGAGAAAATGGATTCCAGACTGAACAGGATATGAGAACTTGGTGTGACCAGAATTACCTAGCGTTTTGGGATGAAAGGGCCAAAACACTGGTAGATTGGGTTGAACCTTATTCAAAGATCCTCAACGATGACGATGCCCCCTTCTACAAGTGGTTCGAAGGCGGCAAGATCAATATAGCCTATAACGCCCTGGACAGACATGCGAAATCATGGAGACGTAACAAACTGGCTTACATCTTCGTGGGAGAGCCCGTGGGAGATGTCAGAAAGATCACCTACTACGAGCTGTACAGAGAGGTCAACAAATTGGCCAACGGGCTAAAGAGCCTGGGCATTAAAAAAGGCGACAAAGTGGGTCTTTACATGCCCATGATTCCAGAGCTTCCCATATCCATGTTGGCCTGTGCCAAGATCGGTGCCGTTCACGTGGGAATATTTTCAGGATTTAGTCCAAGTGCTGTCAGCGAAAGGCTGAACGTCAGCGAGTGCAAACTGCTCATAACCTGTGACGGATCTTATAGACGCGGAAAGCCGGTCATGCTGAAACCCCAGGCGGATGAAGCCTTGAAAAGCGCACCTTCTGTGGAAAAGGTGATAGTCTGCAAAAGGAACGATACCGATATTCCCTGGTCCGAAGGAACCGATGTTTGGTGGGACGACTTGGTCAAAGAGCAATCCGCAGAATGTGAGACGGAAGCCATGGACCCAGAGGACAGGCTGTTCATCTTATACACGGCAGGCACCGCAGGCGGTCCAAAAGGAATTGAACATGTACATGGAGGGTATTGCGTGGGTGCAGCCTATTCCTGCAATTGGGTCTTCGATTTGAAAGAAGATGACGTCTTTTGGTCCACGGCCGACATCGGATGGATAACAGGAATCACCTACAATGCCTATGGACCTCTCATTTTAGGAGCTACCTCCGTCATGTACGAAGGATCCCCCGACTATCCTGACTTTGGAAGATGGTTCCAAATAATCGAGGAGTACGGAGTATCTGTCCTATACACCGCACCGACTGCAATCAGGATGTTCATGAAAGAAGGCCCCGAATGGCCAGAAAAGTTCAACTTGAGCTCTGTAAGGCTCATGGGGTCCGTTGGTGAAGCCATGAACCCAGATGCGTTCATATGGTGGCGAAAATATGTGGGGAGCGGCCAAGCACCAATTATGGACACGTGGTTTTCCAGCGAGACTGGCAGCCACATAATTGCACCGTTGCCCATAACACCCCTCAAACCAGGATCACCCTCGTTCACTCTGCCCGGCTACAAAGCAGGAGTCTTCGATGATGACGGGAAACCAGTAAACCCAGGAGAGAGTGGAAACGTCGTAATTGCCGCGCCTTGGCCATCCATGTTCAGGGGAGTTTACAAAGAACCAGAGAGATACAAGGCAGATTCCTGGGAATATTATAAGGAGAAAAACATCTATTTAGCAGGTGATAAAGCTCGCTTGGACGAAGACGGCTACGTATGGATTACAGGTAGAATTGACGATGTTTTAAACGTGGCGGGCCATCGGTTGAGCAACTCTGACATAGAGCAAGCTTGTATGGGTCACGAAGCGGTCAAGGACGCAGCGGTAATAGGAAAACCAGATCCAGTAAAAGCCGAAGCACCAGTGGCCTTTGTAATATTGAACGAGGGCATAGAAGGTAATATGGACCTTAAAAAGGCCATAAGAACGTTGGTCAGAACTACCCTAAGCCCCATCGCCATGCCTGCAGACATACAGTTTGTAGACGATTTGCCCAAGGACAAAGCAGGAACGGTGGTACGAGACGTAATCAAAGCCAAATCCCTGGGACAAGATTTGGGAGATACGTCCAAGGTGGCAAACCCAGAAGCCATCGAGAACATACCACTAATCGTCGAAAAATGAATGGTGGGAGGTTTACCCCTTATTTTTTGGGAGTATGAACAACCGAAGTTCATAAACCAAGCAAGTGGTGGCCAGGTTAAACCTGACCATTGCCTATCTCCTAAGAAAATTATTAATTATACATGCGCAAAATAATAGAACGATTTAAGTTTTTAGTTACAATGCTCATGATCGTGACCACATCCACAACCTTCCTCTTCGGGACCTTGGATCACAAATCCTTTGCCTAACTCTTCAGTATCGACATAATCTATAATGGTCTCAGAAAGAAGTTCAGCATCTGAAGGATTCATGCGAATTTCAACGCCATTGCTTTCAAAGATTACGTCGCCATCGGCGGGGTCATCCCAGGAAAGAACGTAATTCGCACCACTTGGATCCACGGCAACGAGGACCATTCTGATTATCTTGCCCTCGACCAAGTTGCTCATCAAAACCTCTGCAGCCGCATCTGTAACTTCGATCATATATATCACCACTAACCGCAATTATATAATCTATAACAACTCGTATTTAAACATCACATATCGAACCTTAAAAGGTTGTAACGTATCAATACAGGTAGATTTCATGGGTGTGGATCTGGGAGACCTCTTCGATAGGAAGAAGATTGAAATAACAAACCTTTCTGGCCGTTGGGTAGCAATAGATGCATTCAACACATTATATCAATTTTTAAGCATAATAAGACAATCAGATGGGACACCCCTCATGGACCACACAGGAAAGACGACATCACACCTATCAGGCATCCTATATCGAATGACAAACCTGATTGAAGCGGGAGCTAAAGTTGCCTTCGTATTCGACGGTCAACCACCCCCACTCAAAACGCAAACATTAAGGGAAAGAGCAGAGATCAAAGCCAAAGCGGGAGAAATGTGGGAGAGAGCTAAAGCGGAAGGTCTGGAGGGATTCAAATATGCGCAAGCTAGTTCCAATCTGAGCAATGAAATGTTGGACGACTCCAAACGACTTTTAGAAGCCATGGGAATTCCCATAGTTCAAGCCCCATCGGAAGGAGAAGCCCAGGCAGCCCACATGGCCATTCGTGGAGACGTGGATATGGTGGGAAGTCAAGACTATGACGCTATTTTGTTCGGTGCTCCACAGACTGTGAGAAATATGGCCATCACCGGAAAGAGGAAGCTTCCCGGAAAGAACTTTTACATCGATGTTCAACCAGAGATTATTTCTCTGGAGGAAGAACTTCAACGCCTAAAAATCGATCGAAAACAACTGATAGAGATTGGACTAATGTGCGGTACAGATTACAATCAAGGGCTTAAAAGGGTAGGACCAAAAACTGCGTTGAAACTTATAAAAGAATACGGCGACCTTGAAACCGTACTTAATGCCAGAGGAGAGAACATCGATTATTTCGAAGAAATAAAAAAATTATTTTTGCAGCCACAAATCACCGATGATTATTCTATCAACATGAAAAAACCAGATATCGACGAGATACTTACATTTCTCTGCGACGAAAGGGATTTCTCCCCGGAAAGGGTGGAAAAAGCAGCAATTCGGCTTGAGGAGGCTTTAAGCGTTGGACAGTCCACGTTGGACCAGTGGTTCTGATTGTAGAAGGTCTGAGATTTTGGAAATTTTCGATATGGATTTAGATGGTGTAATTGAGCTAATAAAAATAAGTGGAGCTCGCCGAGTTGGAATCCAAGTTCCAGAAGGGTTGAAGAGAGCCGCGCCAAAAATTGCAAAGGAGATCGAAGATGCTACCAGATCGGAAGTAATAGTATCAGGAGACCCTTGTTATGGTGCCTGTGACGTAGATATGGAATTATGTCATGAGGTGGACCTACTAATACACATAGGCCATGCAGAAATGCTGGGAGGTAGCCCCCTTCTCGACAAAATCATCTATCTCGAGGCCAGAATGAAGTCCGATGTCAAAGAGGCCGTAGAAAAGGCAGCGGACGTACTTGAATCTAAAAAAGTAGGATTAGTAACTACAGTTCAACATGTCCACAAGCTTCACGAGGCTGTAGAAGTTCTAGAAAAACAAGGCATCAAGACGACGATTGGATCAAACGGTAGCAGGACCAAGTATCCAGGACAAGTGCTAGGATGCAATTATGAAACTGCACGGGCCGTAGACGTTGAAGAGTACCTATTCATAGGAACGGGACAGTTCCACCCCTTGGGCGTTTCTCTGGCCACCAAGAAACGAGTGGTGACCGCAGACCCCGTAACCGGCAAAGTTTCGGTTATCGACACAAAGCCGATGTTAAAACGTCGTTACGGTGCGGTGGCCAGAGCCATAAATGCCAAAAAGATCGCCGTTCTAATTTCCAAGAAACCCGGACAGAAAAGAGCGAATCTGGCAAGAAGGATGAGGGACCTGGGAAAAGTACACGGAAAGGAAATGGTATTGGTCTACTTGCAAAACGCGGAACCCGATATCCTGATCAACTTAGGGGTGGATGCCGCCGTTTGCACAGCCTGCCCGAGAATCGCTTTGGACGACCAGGCCAAGTACCCAGTTCCGATCTTGACACCGCCAGAGTTTGAGATTCTTCTGGGCGAAAGGAAGGGTGATTATCTTCTCGACGAAATGGAATAGTCGTGCATCATACAACGTTTGGACATACGTCTAATCCAACTAAGTTGATCGTATCTTTTTAGAGTAATACCATCACATTTTATGATTTATTATCACAGATTTAATTAACATAGGGGGCTTGACGCCGCCCATACCGTTAGTAATTAAAAATAAAAAATGTAGATAGTATAACTGTTTGTTGATTAACAGTAACGTAATGCTCATATAGTATAATCAAGATAACTATGATACGGAGGTAAAGTAAGTATGGTTGTAAAAGCTGGTATAATATTAGCTTTGCTGTTAGTGTTCGTGTCTAACAGTATGGCAACAGAAGACAACACTGCGACTTTAGAAAAAGCTGGTTTCTTGGTAGCCGATCAAGAGATTTATATGTCTGTCATTTGCGCGGAAGTGAGCACTCCTGAACCTGCCTGGCTACTGATTCACGACAGTGAAGATGGTGAACTCGGTGAAATATTGGGTGCCATTTATATAGACGAAGGCGTCCACAAGAACGTGTCGATGTTCATGAAGGTCCCCGAAGACGGTACGCTGGATGAGTTAGCTTTGGTTATGCATTCAGATAAAGGCGAATTGGGCATTCTTGATGAACACGACGTACCTATGGAAGATGTGGATCAGAAAGTGATCAAGCTTCAGGATCCTTTGAACGTTGTCAGGGAGTCAGAGGAGGACGAGGACACCCTTGTCAACTCAGAGGATGAAGACAGTTATCCGTATTCTCCGATGCCGACGTACTATGTTAGGAGTGACGGAAGAAGTTTTATTTGAGGCGACTAGGTGTGACATCCAGGGGAGGGGTTATATCCTCACCCTTTTGAAACGCCGCTAAAATATTTTTAAAATAAATATCCACTATTTTCATCAACGCCGACTGATTTAACGTTTGACAAATCCACTTTTGATCGGGCTTTTAGGACGCAGTACGCCAATACACGCCTATATTCGTAGTACCATGTTCCATAATTATAGTCATAAATTGAAATATTAATACAATATCGGGTTAATGTTTTATCGTGCCTAAATCTGAACAGATTCACATTCAAAAACAAGTCAGTCTTGAAGAACTCAATAAGAAAATACAATTTGAGCGCGATGGAAGGATTCTAAAAAGATTATATTTTGTTAAATATCGTTATGAAGGAGAAAGCGTTGCAGTCTCGTCACAACACGTTGGAATTACACGAAGCGTAGGATATCTTTGGCAAGAGAGATGGAATACAAATGGTTATGATGGTTTGATCCCAATATATTGGGGTGTGGGGCGACCTTCTAAGCGATCAGATCATCAAAAAGATGAGCTAAGAGACCTTCTTCATCAAAAAGACAATTGGACAACTAAAGAAGTTGGAAATCTAATACTTAGAACTGTTATAGTCGAAAACCGATTAGATGATACTAATTGGTTTTCGTCAGAATAGTGTTTAACAATACGAATAGGCCAAATCTCTAACTCTTACGAGTTCGAGATTAATCCGAAAAGTATCGTTAAACACTATAATGTGGAGTATACGCTGAAACAGGTAAGAGTGATTTTACATCAATTTGGAATGAAGTATGCTAAACCATATCCATATGACTACCGAAGGCCTCATGATGCAGAAGAAATTCCAAAAAAAAAACTGCCATATTTTGACAAGAACGTCATAATTGGATTTTTTGATGGAGCATCACCCCAAACAACAGCAAATACCCAGCGTTTCTGGCCATTTGGGAAGCCAATTGTGTGCAAGAATTCTACAAAATACAAAGCTAATATGTTTGGTTTTTATGCATTAAATGGGAATTCTGTTGTTGATTTTGAAAAGAATTCGAAAAAAGAATCTATATGTGCTTTGTGGATTAACCCATCCATTTTGTAGTCTTCAGTATTTTATCCCATCATG
>Ga0272441_10013882_pt1 | contig 11525 bp, 9 predicted proteins | sample SSMProp6N_FD_193582 | JGI IMG/M metagenome (GOLD analysis project Ga0272441, IMG submission 193582) | Marine sediment archaeal communities from Little Sippewissett salt marsh, Falmouth, MA, United States - SSM-Prop-6N | ecosystem: Environmental > Aquatic > Marine > Wetlands > Sediment ... | reverse complement strand
TCTGCCCTTAACTAAACCGTATTGGTTTTAGCACCGAACGGCTGCCTTGCGCTTGCGAATTAGAGCAAGACGACAGCACTACGGGTGATTCGTGTCACTACAATATCCAAGAGCTTCCAAATGGTCAGGCCAAAGCCTTCTTTAAAAATGTTGCGAGAAACCTGGACAACTTCCAGATCTGCACGAACGCTCATTCAAGGCAATTGAGTCTGGCGGATGTGCAGAACTGAACTATTGGGCACTCATTCCCTGGGTGCCCTTTTCAATGCCCAAGATGACGCATTGTGAAAAAGTTGACATGAGATAGCCCCGTTTCCGTCAAGCAAGATCAGATCAGAAAAAGAAGATCGCTGGATCTCCGAAAGACCCAGCGATTTTTTGCGCCTGGGTGATTAGGTGTCCTCAAAAAATTCGATTCGATATACATCTACACAGATATACATCTACGTAGATGTGTAATTTATACGATTCTTGGATTACCTACACCCTCAAATCCAGTCCAACCGCCGGGGGGCGTCCGGTATCGTCGCCTTCAGATTCCTGAAGCACCCGGCACGCAATATCCGAAACCGCATAGCCGCATCGCTCAAGGCCGGTCCTCAGATCGTCGGCCACGTCCTGAAGAAACGCCGCCCGCCCTTCGTCGGCTGCATGAATGCGGCACACAGCCCTGCGGCCGACTGCCGAAAGGTCAATCCGCAGGGGGCCAAGACCGGTGAGATCCAGCGAAAGAGAAACTCGGACGTGGTCAGGATCAATGTGGCGGCGCCCGCCCTCTTCCCGGTAGAAAATGCGGAGGTCGGCGGTGGTGACCTGCCCGTCAAAGAGCAAGGGGATCTGAAGGGAAAGGCATTCTCGGGTCGGAGACGGGAGGTTGGATGCCTGGAGCGTGTCCAGCAACCGGAGGGTCTCCCCAATGCGTTCCTGCAGGGCGCCCATCGTTCGCCCGCTCTCGCCGTGCAGAAGATCGGCGCCGGGGGCCTGCAGGCTTGACATCAGCCTCAAAAGCGCCAGTTTGAGCGTGTGGTCAACGCCGTCCGGCAAGCCCTCGCGTCCGGCGGCCATCCAGGCGGCCAGCTTCCCCTCCAGGTCCAGGCCCAGATCGTTCAGCAGCCGTCTGAGCGCGTCGCCGGTCAGCGCGCCGGCTTCAGGGATGACCGCCCGCAGCCGATCGACCAAACTGGCAAGGTCAACGTCCGAACGCACGGGCAGGCGCAGGGCGCGCACGAACGCGGCCAGACCTTCCACAAGCCCGCCCAGGGCGCCGGGGGGCAGGTGGCTGAGGGTCGCAGCAAGGGTATCCGGGGTCACAGGCAGGCCCTGACCCCGAAGAAAAAGCGCTCGAGAAACCGCCTCTTCGAGCGCATCCATATCGGCCAGGTCCACGGCGCCGCTCAACCCCAGCAAAAGCTCCCGCAGCGCCTGAACCTCTTCCCGCGTGACCGGCAGGCCGCGCGTAATAAGGCCCCGGACAACCGCGCGGTTGAGCGCATCGTCGGCAAGGGCCAGGCTTCTGAGGGCCTGGCCGAGCGCGGCGCCTTCGGAACGTGCCTTTCCGGAAAGAGAGAGGACCAGCGGCGGCCCCAGAGATTCTACGCGGGCCTCAACAAGCTGGCCTGGGACGAGCGAGAGTCGAGACTCCGCCACGAGGGTATGGCCCAGAAACCGGATGGCCCAGCGGCCCTCGGACGTCTGTCCGAGCACGCGGGCCTCCAGCGTCTGCCCCTGCACAAGACGGCCGATAAGCGCCCGGCGCTGGGGCTCGGAGGCAAAGTCGAGACGGAGGGTTTGGGGGAAACTCTGAATCTGCATGGTCTCTGGGAGGCGTATGCGGTCTTTTGGAGCAGAAACTCGCTGCCACCAACGGTTTTGACGGACATTTCACTGCCCAGGATAGAAACGTAGAGGGAGTCCGTGGTCCCAACGTCCGTGTCAATGGGAAATGACGACCTGAGCGTCAGGATCACCATCCCCTTACCGAACTTCCAATCGCCCACAATCCGTTCCACCTGCCCCTGAGGGGAATCGAAAAATCGGATCTCAAAATCCCTGCCCTGGAACGTCCAGTCCACTTCCCCGGAGAGGGTGCGCCCCATAAGCGTGACGTTGACAAGGGCGCCGCTCCACACGCCCTTCAGGTCCGAAGAACTCACGCCCGTAGGGGTTTCCGGCTGGCATCCTGTGAAAAACCACAGGCCAAGCCAGAGAGAAACGGCATAAGCCATGCGTTTTGAAAAGTGCGATATGGCCATAGGCATGGGAATGCTATTCTCCGCTCTGCGATTCACCCGATGCCTTCTCCTGACCCATCATCCGGGCAATCATCCGCACCTCAGCAGTGCCAATATCAAGCGTCCGGGCCACATCCACAGACGATCGTCCCTTTTCCAGAAGCGCGCGGGCCTGTGCGTAAAGATCGGCCTCCTCTTCGGCCTCAACCGGCGGTTTGGCAGGAGGTGGAACGGGGATATTGGAAGATTTGGGTTCTGCCGGTTCTGCCGGAGAAAACGACGCCGTCTGCATCTTTCGGATGGCCCTGCGCAGGTTTTCCACATGCTGGGCGAGCAGTTCGTCTGCGGTTTGCAGGGAGGCAGCCGTGTGCTCAAGGGCGTCCACGGCTTGAGTCAACCGACCGATCTGCGAAGAAAGCGCCACGATCTGGCGCGCGGTCTCTGCGCGTTCCTCCCTGCGCCACCCACGGCACCAGAGAAGAATCGCAAAGCCCATGGCCATACAGAAAAGGATCGAAAGCGCCCAGTAGACAATCTGAATGCCCTGCATCGCGCCTCCGGAAAAGTCTTGTTTAGTGGCCGTTTGCCTGCGGCCCCGCAGGCAAACAGACGGTGAATACCGCGCCCTTCCCCTCTTGACTTTCTACGCCGATCTCACCATTGTGCTTTTCGATAATCCCCCGAATAATCGCAAGCCCCAGGCCGGTGCCCCCGCGCTCCTGCCGCGTGGTGAAAAAGGGATCGAAGACATGGGGCAGATGCGCCTTTGAAACACCTTCCCCCGTATCCCGAATGCGGGCGGTCACACCGCCATCTCCGGAACTCAACTCAAGGGTGATCGTTCCGCCATCGGGCATCGCCTGCTGCGCGTTAATCAGAAGATTGAGGAAAACCTGCTCCATTTCGCCCACATTGCCGTAAATCTTGGGAGGGGCGCCATCCGAAACCTGAATTCGAACCTCAATCCCGGCCTTTTCCATCAGGTGTTGCATCAGATTGGACGTCTGCGTAACCAGATAGGCCAGGTCGATTTCCTGCCATGTATCCTCTTCGCCGCTGTTGTGGCGGGCAAAGTCGAGAAGTCCGCGGATGATGCGTGAGATGCGTTTGACGTTGGACTCAATCAACTGCAGATCTCTGCCCAACCTTTCCTCGTCCCTGTAGCGCATCATCAAAAGCTGCACCCGGCTGAGGATAATCTGAAGGGGGTTGTTGACCTCGTGGGCAACGCCTGCGGCCAGTTGACCCACGGCAGCCATTTTTCCGGATTGCACGAGTTGATCCTGGGATACCTTGAGCTTCTGCTGCGTATGGCGCTTCTCCCTGTCCAACGCCTCCGCTTCATTCATAAGGCGGTCAACCAGACAGACCAGCAAGGGGAAAATGCCACGCATCTGATCGCTCTGATCCGCATCGTTTTGAGGCGCCTGCCCTTCGGCCAGCGCACGCGCCTCTTCCAGAACCAAAGTCCAGTCTTTGGAAAGCGGCAGTTTTGGCGGCTGATTCGGCATCTTGGGTGTGGACGACAACCTTTCCTTGGCGTCTTTGCGCGAGACATCCCCCGTTTGAGGCCGCAGAAAAATGCCTGCGGCAATGACGCAGCCTATTCTTCGTTCAGATCTCTAAAGATCTGCGCCTTCTCAAGCTCGGCTTCCAGCCCAATGCTCAGGCGGTCGAGAAGATCCGCATCAGTAATATCTTCTCCACGTTTGAACGGATTTGCCACCCGGGGGTGCAGCTTTGCCCCCATCTGATCCCCGCTGCAGCCAACCCCGCAGTGGCGAACCAGGGCATTGGCCATGTGGACGACCAGAACAAGCGCCTCCGGCTTTTCCAGTTCATAGGGCCTGTGATGGCAGGTAATGGTCTCCACAAGAGATTCTGGAAGGTTCCACTTTTCCGCCAGCCAACCGCCCACATCCGCATGGGTAACCCCCAGAACCTTTTCCTCGGCCTCCACAATGTGCAGCCCCTCTACATGGGCCAGTTCCAGGGCTTCTGTGAACTCATTGGGAAAATACTCAATGAGGATCAACTTGCCAATATCGTGGAGGATGCCGCCCACAAACGCCTCGCCTTCCATCCGCGGCCGGAGTCTGCGCGCCAGCATCCGCCCGGCCACGGCGCAGCCGATGGTATGCTCCCAAAACCGCTGCCGGTCAAAAAGCGTGTGGTCCTGTCCGGCGGAAAATCGTTTGAGTACGGCCACGCTGAGGCTAAGGTTTTTAACGGCCTCAAATCCGAGCACCACAATGGCCAGTTGAACGGTGGCGATCTTACGCGCAAACCCGTAGAACGCCGAATTGGCCACCTTGAGGATCTTGGCCGTAAGCGCCTGGTCCGTCGAAACCAACCGTGCCACGTCCCTGGCGGAAGACTTGGGGTTTCCCACCAGGGCAATGAGTTGCGTGACAATGGTAGGCAGCGTCGGCAGACCGATAATCTTCTCGGTCACCCGGCGCAGCCTCTGGGTGCGATCTTGCCTCATCGTTGTTTCTGGCTGGACCGTCTGAACCGCACGTACCACCGTTATTGCCTCTCTCTATTGCATCAACCGCATCCGGAGCTTGGCGCGCAGGCTGAGAACGGCCTTGGTGTGAATCTGCGAAACACGAGACTCGGAAAGTTCCATAACCTGCCCGATTTCCTTCAGCGTAAGTTCTTCATAGTAGTAAAGCGCAACAACCAGCCGTTCCTGGTCGCTCAACAACCCGATAGAGTCCACCAGCAGGTTGCGCATCTCATCCCGTTCGAGTTCGCTGAGGGCATCCGACCGGTCCTCGGACCGAAGGGTGTCCACCAGAGGAACCGGCTTGTCATCGTCCGAGCCATAGGTCAGTTCGTCCAGAGAGAGGAGGGTGGTGGAACTCAGATCGTCCAGAAGTCTGTAAAGATCGACCAGAGAAATGTCCAGATTTTCGGCCACTTCCTCGTCGGTAGGAGACCGTCCCAGACGATTCTCAAGCGAGGAGATGACCCGCTCCATTTCCCGGGATTTGGCCCGCGTGGACCGTGGCGCCCAATCAACCGCCCGAAGCTCATCCAGAATGGCCCCCCGAATACGCATGGAGGCATAGCTTTCGAACTTGACGCCCTTGGTCGGATCAAAATTGTTGTAGGCCTCAATAAGGCCCACAACACCCGCATTGATCAGATCGTCAAGTTCTACCGACTTGGGCAGGCCAATGGCAATCCGCCCGGCAATATATTTCACCAGCGGCAGATACTCCATCAACTGCATTTCGCGCTTGGCATCCGTCAACTGTGCCCCGTAGGCCTGAGCCATTTGCGCCTTCTGTTTCCCTCGTCCCTGTATCATAAAAATTTTCCTGAACACTGTACACTGGCAACTGCTTAGAAACAGTCGAGAGTCAAGGGTCGAGAGTCGAGAGACAAAAGCGGTAACCGTATTGCTTTCAGCTTCTGCTCTGGACCCTGGACGCTGGACCCTGGACGTTTCTTGCTCTGGACCCTGGCTATATCCCGGTTTCCACCACACGGCCCACCAACCGGTCGAACAGGCCTGGCTCTCCAATTTGAGGCATCACCTGCGGGGCCAGGGCCTGAGCAAGCTGGCTGATGCAGCGGGAGGCAAGCGAGTCGGGATGGGAAAGGACGAACGGTTGCTGGGTGCGCGCCGCCTGCTCCACGGCGAGATCCTCCAGAACGTGTCCTGCCCTGAAAACCGAAGCGCCCAGAAAACGATCCACAATCTGGCTGAACTTCCGATGAAGCTCGTGGGCCTCACGAGGAGACCGCGCCCGGTTGACAATCAGACCCATGTCCAGGTTCTGCCGCTGGTTGCGGCAGACCTTGACCATCGCATAGGCATCGGCAATAGATGCCGGTTCCGGCACGGCCACGGCCAGCATCCGGTCGGCCGAAAGCACGAAATCGATCACCTTGGAGGAAATGCCGGCGCCGGTGTCAATCAGGATCAGATCGAAACCGCGCTCAAGCCGGCCCAGTTCCTCTGCCATCCTGCCCGTGTCTTCGGGACGCCATGCGTCGGCTTCGGCAAGACCTGTTGCAGACGGGAGGACGGTCAGGCCCTCGGGTCCCTCCTGGATCACGTCCAGCGCCGTGGCCCTGCCCTGAAGCAAATCCTGTAACGTGAGTTCGGGAGAGATACCTAGCAGAATATCGACGTTGGCCAGACCCAGGTCCGCATCCACCAGGAGCACCCGCTTTCCCAGCCGGGAAAGCGCAATCCCAAGGTTGAGGCTGAGGGTCGTCTTTCCCACACCGCCCTTGCCGCTGGTAATCGCCCACACGGCCGCCCGACGCCCTTCGGCTTCACGCGGCATGGCGTCTCCTGCTGAAAACCATACGGGCCAGGGCCTCGGCGTCTGCCGGATGCAGCTCTCCAGGAACGGCGCGACCGTCGGTGGTATACGACAAGGGCAGCTTGGATTCCGCGCCCAGCGTGCATGCCGCCCCCAAACGGCCGGTTTCGTCGAGTTTGGTCAGAATGAGACGATCTGCCTCAATCCGGGAAAATGCCGCTGTGGTGTCGCGCATCTGCTGAAGCGCCGAAGTCGCGCTGAGCACCAGGTGGATCTCGTTGGGCGCGGCCTCGCGCAGCAATCCGCCCAGGGCGTCTATCTGGTCTGTGGCCAGCGGGCTGATGCCGGCCGTGTCTATGAGAATCAGATCGATGTCCCGCCGGGAACGGATGGCGTCTCCCATCTCCTCCGGGGTGTAAACCACATCGACCGGCATACCCAAAATACCCGCGTAGGCGCGAATCTGTTCCAGGCCGCCCACACGGTCTGTATCGGCGGCGACAAAGGCCGCGCGGGCGTTTTCCTGCGAGGCAAAATGGGCGGCAATCTTGGCCGCTGCGGTGGTTTTCCCCACACCCGCAGGTCCCACAAGGGCAATCACCGTCCGCACGCCTTTCCCCAGACGTATGGGCGAAGGTGGGCTGAATCGATGCGCCAGCATCCGAACCGCGCGTTCCTGGACCGGTTTCAGATCCTTCAACCCGGCGTTGCCCGGATCAAGAAGAATGGCCTCCAGCACATCCTGAGCAAGCCTGACGCCCACGCCGGCGTCCTCCATCTGCCGGGCAAGCGGCCCGAGCGCCCCGGGCAGAAACGGGCTACCCTCTCGCGGACCTGTGGATGCGGCAGATTGAAGGGCCGCCTGCATCTCCTGAATCTGCCGGGAAATCCGATCGGCCCATTCCGAACCGGGAGACGGACGGTCTGCCCGGGCCTTTTGGGAGACGGACGGCCTGGCGGGCGCCTGCCGGGGCGCAGCGGCCTCGGCAGCCGGGCGGGGCGCACGCCGGTCGGTCTCGGTTGCGCGACCGGACGCTCGCGCCTCCGCCTGTTTGCCGTCGTCCACTGCGGCCGTCACCTCCACCTGGCCCTTTCCCAGAATCCCGAGCTTGCTGTTTTTCCGGGTGGTCCGGGTGTTCAGGATGACCGCTTTGGGGCCCAGGTCGGCCTTGACCAGTTTGAGGGCCTCCGGCATGGTATCGGCCACGTATTTTTTAATGCGCATCGGCACCGTTCAAAGAAACCGTTCCAACGGAAAAGACCTCGACGCCGGCCACGATCTCATTGTAGGAAAGAACCGCCAGGCTGGGAAAAACGGCTTCTGTCAGCCGACGGAAGCCAAGCCGAACGTTGGGTGCGGTAAGCACAACGGGCTGCTGCCCGTTGGACACCATGGTATCGATCCCTTCGGACAGCCGTTCGGACAGCCGGCTCACCGTGTCCGGAGAAAGAACGACCTTGATGCCCCCGGCCGTACTTTGCATGCCCTCCGAGATCTGCCCTTCCAGGCTGGGGGAAACCGTCAGCACCGGAATGCTGCCTTCTGCGGTCTGGTAGAGCTGACAAATGGTCCGGCCAAGGGCGGATCGGACGTACTCGGTCAGGATATCCGCATCCTTCGTGACCGGCGCATAATCCGCAAGGGTTTCGAGAAGGGCTTGCATATCCCGGATAGGCACCCGTTCCCGCAGCAGGTTCTGGAGAACCTTCTGGATGCCGCCAACGTTCATCTGATCCGGGACCAACTCCGCCACCACCGTGGCATTTTGCTCCTTGACCTGGTCAATCAGACGCTGCGTGTCCTGCCGGGACAACAATTCGTATGCGTGGGATTTAATCACCTCTGTCAAATGGGTGGCCAGAACCGCCGGCGGCTCCACCACCGAGTAGCCCAAAAGCTCCGCCTGCTCCCGAGAGCCTTCGGCAATCCATTTTGCCGGCAGGCCAAACGCCGGTTCGGTGGTATCGATCCCTTCAATACCGCCCTCCACGTAGCCGGGGTCCATAGCCAGCAGGCTGCGCGGCTGGATCTCGCCGCCGGCAACCTTCACGCCCCGGATGCCGATCGTATATTCATTGGGTCGGAACGTGATGTCATCCCGGATGCGAACCGGGGGAACGACAATGCCAAAATCCAGGGCCGTCTGTTTTCGAAGCATCGTAACCCTGTCGAGCAAATCCCCCCCCTGCGCGGGATCAACCAGTGGGATCAGGCCGTAGCCAATCCTGATCTCCAGGGGATCCACGTGGAGGTAGTCCTCTATCTTTTCCTCTGGAGCGGCCGTTTCCCCTTCTGCGGCCTCTTCCGCTGCAGCATCACGCTGTTTGCGCTGCGCGGTAAAAGCCACCACACCCGAAGCGGCGGCCAGAACGAGGAAGGGAATCGAAGGCAGGCCCGGAACCAGGGCGAAGGCGATCAACACCGCCGTGGCAATCATAATGGCCCGTGGCTTGGATGTCAGCTCGCGCCCCAGGTCTGCGCCCAGACTGTCCTGCGAGGTCGAACGGGTGACAATAATGCCGGCGGAAATCGAGGTGATCAACGCCGGGATCTGTGTGACCAGGCCGTCGCCAATGGTCAAAATCGTGTAGGTTTGAGCGGCTATGGAGGCGGCCATGTTCTTTTGAAGAACGCCAATGGCAAGCCCGCCGATGATGTTGACCAGTGTGATCAGAATACCGGCGATGGCGTCGCCCCGGACGAACTTGCTGGCGCCGTCCATCGCCCCGTAGAAATCGGCCTCTCGAGAAATGGACTGACGCCGCTGGCGCGCATCTTCTTCGGTAATGAGCCCGGCGTTGAGGTCCGCGTCGATGCTCATCTGCTTGCCCGGCATCGCGTCCAGCGTGAACCTGGCCGCCACCTCTGCAACCCGTCCGGCGCCTTTGGTAATGACCACAAACTGGATAATCACGATGATCAGGAAGACCACCATTCCCAGAATGTAGTTGCCTTTGACGACGAACTGGCCAAACGACTCAATGACCTCTCCGGCATACGCCTCGCCCAGGATGAGCCGTGTGGACGCCACGTTGAGGGAGAGCCGAAAAAGGGTAAGCACCAGCAGCAGGCCGGGAAAGACGGAGAGCTGGAGGGGGTCGGTGATGTAGATCGTCATCAGGAGGACGATCAGGCTGAACGCGATATTGCAGGTTAAAAGAATATCCAGCAAAGACGACGGCAACGGAATAATCATCACCGAGATCATTCCGATGATCGACAAGGCAAAGAGGACATCCGTGTATCGGACGACCCTCTCAAGGAACGCGTTCACGCCTAACCTCCGAGTCTACCGTTAGATAGAATATACCTCTATTCCGTCGATGAAGTCAAGTAAAAGGTCCAGAATGTGAACCGTGAAACGGGAAAGAAAAACCACCTCTGCGTGATGCCCTATGCCGCCACTACCGCCCCTTGAGCCGGAAAACATAAGCGAGCACTTCGGCCACGGCCCGGTAGAGGTCTTCGGGGATTTCCATGCCCACTTCCACGGCCTTAAAAAGCGCCTGCGCCAGCGGTTTGTTTTCCACAACGGGGACGCCGGCGCCCCGGGCGACTTCCTTGATCTTCTGGGCAATCAGGTTCTGGCCCTTCGCCACCACCTCTGGCGCGGCCATCGCCTCCATATCATACTTGACTGCCACCGCGTAATGGGTGGGGTTGGTGATGACCACGTCGGCCTCGGGGACCTCTTCCATCATCCGTTTCCTGGCAGCCTCGCGCTGTAGCGACCGGATGCGCATCCTGACCTGAGGATCTCCCTCGGTCTGTTTCATCTCTTCTTTGACCTCTTGCTTGGTCATCCGAATGCCCTGGTTGAATTCCCAGCGCTGATAGAGATAATCAAGGATGGCCAGGACCAGAAGCACAAGCGCGGTTTTCAACCCCACCTTGAAAACCATGTAACCGATATACTGGAAACTGGACCCCAGGTCCACGTCCGCCAGCGTGGCCATCCGGGGCATCTCGGGCATAATGGTCGTGTAGCTGACATATCCGATGATGAGGATTTTGAAAATGCCCTTTGCCAGCTCAACCAGGGAACGCTTGGAGATGAGGCGCTTGGCGCCTGCAATCGGGTCAAGGCGGTCGAGCTTTGGGGTAAGCGCTTCCTCGTTGACCATAAATCCGACCTGCGCAAGACTGACGGCCAGCGCCGCAGTGCCCACCACCAGGACGATGGGACCCACCGTCCTGAAGAAGATGTTCCCCCAGGTAAGCATGTGGGTGTGAAGGCTGGATGGGGTGATTTCAAGGTGGCAGCACCGTTCCAGGATCTGGACGGCAAAACCGCTCAGGTTCTGGTAAAGGATGCCGCCAAGCAGGTAGATCCCCGTAAGCGCCGCAAGCAGCACAAACGCCGAGTTCAGTTCCTGGCTGCGCGCCACCTGCCCCCGCCGCCGCGCCTCTTCACGGCGTTTTGGGGTGGCCTGCTCGGTCTTTTCCTGGAAGGATTCTTCGGGCATGTCAGGTGTCAGGTATCAGGTGTCAGGTGTCGGTTGTCTACTGGCCACTGACGACTGGCTACTAAGGTTTATACATCTGCTCAAGCACGATGCTCAGGTCGGCGCCCATCTGGGCGAAAAACTTGACCAGCATGATATGAAAAAAGGGCAGTGTGGCCATGATCATCCCCATCCCTATGCCGATTTTCAGGGGGAAGCCCACGATAAAGACATTCATCTGAGGCACGGTTCGGGCGATGATGCCCAGGGCCAGAGAGGTCAGAAACAGGGCCGTGATCACCGGGGCCGCCAGCTTGATGGCCATGACAAACACGCCGGAAGTGATGTGGATGAGACCCTGTCCGAGCAGTTCGGTGAACTGGACGCCGCCGAGGGGGACCATATCGAAACTTTCAGCCAGGGCGTTCAGCAGGATGTGGTGGCCATCGATAATCAGAAAAATCACAAGGGCGATCAGGTTCTTGAAGGTGCCGATAATGGAGATCTGCTCGGCGGAGAGCGGATCAATAATATTGACGACCCCAAAACCGACGTCGATGAC
>Ga0272441_10013881_pt1 | contig 11525 bp, 13 predicted proteins | sample SSMProp6N_FD_193582 | JGI IMG/M metagenome (GOLD analysis project Ga0272441, IMG submission 193582) | Marine sediment archaeal communities from Little Sippewissett salt marsh, Falmouth, MA, United States - SSM-Prop-6N | ecosystem: Environmental > Aquatic > Marine > Wetlands > Sediment ... | reverse complement strand
GATGGGTACTACGAGATGCTCTATCCAACAATGACTCCAGTAAATACATTTCGAATGATCCTGAACAAGTGGTTCGGGACGCAGTATCCCTTGCTTGCAGATCACTCCTATTCCCATGAGCATTCACTTGCAACACCATATAATCGAATGCCGGAATTCACAGATATTTGCATCCAGTTTGATCTTTGTGCGCCTGAATCACCCTGATGCTGCCGGCTCAACACAATTTCATTCATCTCAACCAGGCAGGACGTTTCAAGACGCGGTTCATGGTTTGAACCAATTGGACTGCGGAAAGGAAAAAAAGCCGAATGCAGGATAGAAGCTCGATGCTCAACGCGCCTTGTGGTTTGTACTGCGGTGTGTGTCGCATCTACCAGGCAACCTTGGCAAACGATCTGGCCTATTTGAAAAGGTTGGGAAAACTCTATGCACGTCGTTTTCCGGAGATCGCGTCTTTTCCTGTTGAAGAATTACGATGCGATGGTTGTTTATCCTCTAGAAGATTTCCTTCTTGCCAGATTTGTGTGATCCGGGATTGTGTGCAGGTAAAAGGAATCGAAGGCTGTCATGCATGCGCTGATTTTCCCTGCGATCATATCGATGAATTTCCGATACCTGCAGGAAAGAAAGCCATTTTGCGCGCCGTACCATATTGGTGTGAAAATGGAACGCAGGCCTGGATTCAATCCGAAATCGAGCGCTATCATTGCCCGACCTGTGAGCAGCGTTTGTATCGTGGTGCAAAGCAATGCCCGGCTTGTCACTCGGTTGTGGATTTGGATTGACCATTGGATTGGAACACATTCATGTGCAGGTCACGAAGCAGACATTGCCAGGATGAAACCGTTCAGCATAACTTAAATCATCCCGTTTCCGCGTATCCTCCATCGAATCGGTGTTAACTATCAAGGGAATGATGTGTTCCATACTCCGGTGCAATACCGGCATAGATCGGGAGAGTTGAAATGAATCGTAGCTCAAACATGCCTTTAACCATCGCGGATACCATCTGGCCAAGAACTGGCTTGCTGCGAGATATCGCTTGTATCGGGATGGGAGCACTGCTAACGGCATTGCTAACCAGAATTGAAGTCCCACTGATGCCGGTTCCCATCACGGGGCAGACTTTTGCCGTCTTGCTCGTGGGTGCGCTGCTGGGCAGTAAACGCGGTGCCTGGAGTATGATCGCTTATCTGGGCAGCGGCTTGATGGGAGCGCCGGTTTTTTCCAACGCTGGTTGGGGATTCTCCCATCTTTCAGGTCCCACCGGTGGATACTTGCTGGGCTTTGTTCTCGCCGCGTTTTTGGTTGGGTGGTTGAGCGAACGCGGCTGGGACCGGCGTGTAATCACAACGGTACTTGCCATGTCCCTTGGTATGATCGTGATCTACACCTCGGGTTGCCTGTGGCTTGGACAATTCGTGGGATGGGATATGGTGTTGGATCTTGGAGTACTTCCCTTTCTCGTCGGAGATGCGATAAAGATTGCATGCGCCGCGATCGCCTTGCCCAGCGGTTGGGCTTTACTCGGAAAAACCTGGGCGCGAGGAGCCCATCTACCGGATTAGCGAATTCGGTGAAGCAATGCTCTTGTCTTCGTAATCATCTGCCTCAATCCAGATATTCTGTGTAAGACCTATTACCCATCACAGACTCGTCCGGCTTGTTGTAGAATTATCTATGCCACCAGTCGGGAGGATGAGAATCGTGGCTGGATTCGAAGACGAAACCTTTGATGCTGAATTCGATTATGCCCGGGGGATTGAGTTAACGCAGCAAAAGGCCGTAGTGTTAGTGCTCACGGGCGCTGAACTTGGAAAGCGATTTCCCTTGAACGGCGAACCGACGGTAATTGGACGTAACCCCGCCAAAGCGAATATCATCATTTCCGACCGCACGGTCTCAGGAATTCACTCCCGCATCGATTTCAATCCCCGCAATCAAGAATATACGATAACCGATCTCGAGAGCAGAAACGGTATTCTGGTCAACTTCCAAAAGACCGATACGTCTCAACTCAACAATGGGGATAAGATATTCATCGGCGCTACGGTTTTGAAATTTACATACGAAGATGATTTCGAGGATAAATTTCACTCCCAACTCAATGAGATAATGAACATCGACGACCTCACAGGCCTTCCCGTAAAGCGCATCTTCGATCGAGAGTTTAAACTGGAATTTTTCCACACCAAACGAAATGAAAAGCAACTATCCCTCTTGATGATGGACATGGATGGTTTGAAGCAAATCAATGATACCTATGGCCATCAAATGGGATCCTTTTCCATCTCTGAATCCGGAAAGATCATTCGGAAAACGATCGGCCGCAAAGGAATTGCCAGTCGCTATGGTGGTGACGAGTTCATCGCTTTTCTGCGCAATACGCCGATCTCAAAAGCGGAAAGCATCGGCGAATCGATTCGGGAAAAAATCACCAAACATGATTTCACCCGCAAGGATGTTGCTGTAAACCCCACCATCAGTATTGGGGTTGCAGAAGTCAGCGATGAACTGCAGTCTCCGGAAGACCTGGTGCGCATCGCGGACGAAGCGCTCTATCGGGCGAAAAATGCGGGGCGAAATACGGTTTCCCGCTAACCAAGGCGGGGTTTGACACTTTATAAACCAGAAAATATATTGGCCAATCGAGAGTGATCCAACGCAGCCTGACTTAACTAGCAGTCAGGTTCTTTGTTCGTTAACCCCAGAAAAACGAATATTTGTTCTACTTACAAGCACCTTGCGGATCAAACACAATCAATCGATTTCCAAATATAGTGAATAATGTCAATCGGTATCATTTCAACGAAATATTCAGCAACCGATTGCAGACGTGGTTAATCAGATTCTTATAGGCATGGGGAAAGGATCGTTACAATGAAGTCTTCCCTAACAAGGCTCTATACCTCAAAAGAGGCTGCGATGTATTTGGGGGTCAGTCTTGCGACTTTGAACCGGGTGGAGAGAGATGGCTTTCTGGTGCCATTTCGAACACACGGCGGTCATCGCCGTTACAGTAAGGACATGCTGGATGAGTATCTTGAGAGCAATAAGGAACGTTGGATGAAGGGTAACGAATCTCGATGACAAAAGTACTTTGTTGTGAATTCCGTGGTTTCTTAACAGGTCTTTTCGTATCGCAAGTTGAACGGAAGACCCATTCGCAGGGACGGTTCGTATGACAGCAAAAGCGAAATCTCCAACCGAGACGAAGAAAGAATCACCGGCTGCAAAGGCAGGCGCCCAATCGACGAGGCAGCAAATCAGCGCGGGTGGGATTGTACTCTCCACTGTGTACCATGGTTTGTTCGAGCCGTTGCAGTCCATAAGCGGCCATATCGAACTCATCCTGGACGGCAAGGTCCCCGATGTGAAACAGCGTAAAGAATTTTTGACTATTTCCTATCGGGAGGCACAATACCTGGCCAATCGCTTTCGAGATTTGATCATTGCTTCATCGATCGAGACGGGCGAATTTCAACTCAAGCTCTCGAAATTTTCCATGGATGTGCTCATTCAACGCTGTATTCAGCAGCTTTCCTTTAAGGCGGACGCCAAGGAAATTCACTTGCAAAACAGCACATCTGAGCTTCCATTGGTCGAAGGTGACGAGACGATGATCAGCAATGCGTTACTGAACATCGTCGATACGCTGATTAAATTCGCGCCTTCCGAAGCGCGCCTAACGGTTAGCGCCGGCTTGGAGGACGACCATCTGATCGTGCAGACCGCTGACAGCGGGGGCGGGATAACCAAAGAAGACTTGACGAAGTTGAGTTGTTCAACAGCAGATACTTCCGATCCGTGCACGGGTGCAACTGCTGGCCTGGGATTGGGATTGGCGATCGCCAGACACATTATAGAATCCCATGGTGGCCGGATCTGGTTTGAGGAAGACAAGACGAAAGGAAGCATGCTTGCTTTTAAACTGCCGATCAAGGCAAAGGTAAAGAAGGTTAAGCGGCCAACACCGGCGAATCCCAAAATATTGATTGTCGATGATGAGCCTGCATTCCTGCACGTGATCGAGTATGCCTTGCACCATGAGGGTTATGAGACGCATAAAGCGGGCAACGGCATCAAAGCCCTGGAAATTGTTGAGAACGAGCAAATCGATCTCATCATACTGGACGTAATGCTTCCAGGAATGGACGGATATGAAGTCTGTCATCGTCTGCAGGCAGAATCCGGGACAGCCGATATTCCCGTGTTGATGATTTCGGCGAAATCACGCATGGAAGATAAAGCCACGGCGATGCGTGTGGGTGCAAATCTTTACCTGGAGAAACCGTTTGGCATGGGTGATCTCATTTCAGCGGTGAAGCAGCTGCTCAGCGGTTCAGACGAGCAAGAGGGAGGAATTGATGGCATTCCCAGCGTCGACGAGTAATCCGTATCCGAGTCAATCTCTGGGTCAGGTTCTGATCGAGTCGAAATTGATCACTGCCGAACAATTGAGCCAGGCGCAGGAAATGGTGAAGACCACCGGAAACCGGCTGGGCAGCATCCTGATCGATAATGGCTGGGTGAACTCGGAAAGTCTGGCCATGGCTCTCAGCCTGCACTTGAGCCTTCCGCTCATCGATTTGAAACGCCATCTCGTGCAGCCGGAAGCCTTGCAGAGCATTCCGGAGGACCTTGCTCGGAAGCGTCACCTCATTCCCCTCGATATCGTCGATGGGGCGTTGGCGGTTGTTATGGAAGACCCCACGGATATTGGCGCGATCGAGGAACTCACCGCCCGTTCCGGGCGACGGGTTCTGCCGCTGGTAGGCGTACGGGCGGATATCCGCTCTGCGATCGATCTCAACTATCGTGCCGGGGATGAGATCGAGAAGGAAATCGCAGAATTTGCCCCTTCGGTTGACTATGTCGTCACCGAGGAAATGGCTCTGGTTTCGGACGAGATCGATCAAGATCCGGTGGTGCGTTCTGTAGACTTGATGCTTGAACAGGCCTATCGCGACCGGGCTTCGGACATCCATATTTCCCCGGACCGCGATGGAGTCAAAGTTCGTTTCCGTATCGATGGTGCTATGCGTGAAATCCTCTCCTTGCCAAAGGGCAGTCATTTGCCGCTTCTATCCCGCATCAAGGTGTTGGCGGATATCAACATCGCAGAACGAAGGCGAGCCCAGGATGGCCAATTCTCGTGTGTTTTCGACGGCGAAGAGGTCTTTTTCCGCGTGGCGACGAGCGACACGACCTGGGGCGAGATGGTCGTGCTTCGTCTCCTGGGCCGCTCGGATACGATCCTGGATTTACCCGGACTGGGTTTTCTTCCGGCGCCACTTACCAGTTTCAATAGTATGATTCGCGCGCCCTTCGGAATGGTCCTGGTTTGCGGTCCGACGGGCAGCGGCAAGACGACGACACTCTATGCCGCGCTGAATCAATTGGACCGGAATGATCTCCACATTCTTACGATCGAAGACCCCGTAGAATACAACTTCCCGGGGATCAACCAGATCCAGGTCAATCGAGCCGCAGGAATTATCTTTGCCTCAGGTTTGCGGGGCATCATGCGGCTGGATCCCGATGTGATCATGGTTGGGGAAATACGCGACAGCGAAACGGCGAATACGGCGGTTCAATCTGCGCTGACCGGACATACCGTGCTTTCCTCGATTCACGCCAACGATGCACCGGGCGCCTTGATCCGTCTGGCAGATCTTGGGGTGGAACGCTATCTGCTGGTCTCGAGTGTGGTTGGGATTGTGGCGCAGCGTCTTGTACGGCAGATTTGCCCGCATTGCAGGGTCGAAAAAGAACCCACGCTCCAGGAACGCGCTGCCTATCGAGAGGAAATGGGCCAGGAACTGATCAGTTGCTTTGCCGGAGAGGGATGTAACTTCTGTGGACAGACCGGCTATCTGGGGCGTACGGGGGTCTTCGAGGTTTTAACCGTAGGAGATTCGATCCGCGAACTTCTCATGCGCTCGGCAAGTGCCTCCGATATGAAAGCGGAAGCTATCCGACGCGGGATGATTCCCATGCGTCGTGATGGCATGTTGAAGGTCAAACAGGGTGTGACCACACCGAGTGAAGTGATGAAGAATGTATACACCTTGGGCTGATGCAACCTGAACCTCACCAAGACGATGGAAGGTAGAGAAATATGCCTTATAAGTATCTAGCATTTACAGCGGCGGGAGAACGACTCGAAGGCGTCCTAGATGTCGATTCGGAAGCGGCAGCGGAGCGCATTCTCTTCGAGCGCGAGCTGACCGTCGCCGATTTGCAGGAAATGCGCCGGCGCCTCGATCTCAGCCGGTGGTTCCCCTCGTTTTTTGGCCCGAAAAAACGTGATGTCATTTTATTCTCACGACAGTTGGCGACGTTGGTCGATGCTGGCGTAGCGTTGATGTCCGCATTGCGGCTTCTGGGCGAGCACGTCACCAATAAGTCGTTGGGCGAATCCATACACAAGATCGAGGAAGACGTCCGCATGGGCAGTTCGCTTTCCGATGCCATGGAGAAGCATCCATTTGCCTTCGACAATATCTACTGCCGCATGGTGGAAGTTGGGCAGCGAACGGGAAATTTCGGCGTTATTCTCCGGCAGCTCGCCACGTATATAGAGAAAGCGCAAGCAACCGCGTCGAAGATCCGGGGCGCCATGACGTATCCGATCGGCGTGCTCATGCTGGCGGTCGTTGTGGCGATCATCATCATCAACGTCACGCTGCCGCCCTTGATGGGATTGTTCGAAGAATTCGGCACCGATTTGCCCTGGACGACGAAATTGCTGCTGGCCTTGGTCAACGCGTTCACGGCCTATAACCTCTACCTGTTTGCGGGGGGTTCGCTAATTGCCATTTTCTTGACCTGGTACCTTTCCACGGAGGAAGGACGGCGTCGCCGTGATGCGTTGCTGCTCAAGATGCCGCTTCTGGGCCGCATCATGGTCCAGGGAACGATCTCCCGGATCAGTCGTACGATGGCGACATTGCTGCAGGCGGGATTACCGCTGCCTGACGTTATCGAACTAACCCGACAAACCGTGGGGAATATCGTCATTTCTGAGGCGCTTGATAACGTGCGCCAGGAGACTTTACAAGGCCGCACGGTTTCAGAGCCGTTTTCACGCATTCCCCATTTCCCACAGATGGTTTCGTTCATGCTGCGTATTGGTGAAGAAACGGGAACGATGGACAGCCATCTGGAGACGCTGGCAGACTTCTACGAGGATGAAACCGATCGAGCGATCAAAGCGATGACTTCCATGTTGGAGCCGGCGATGACCGTTTTTGTCGGCCTGGTTGTCGGCTTTGTGGCTGTTTCCGTGATCATGCCCATGTATCAGCTGCTGGGAGCGATTAAATGATCTCTACGCGGGTGCGCATCGCACTGCACGGTGATGAACGCGGCCAGGCGCTGGTGGAAGAATTGATCGCGCTGGCGATCCTGGCATTATCGATGGGCATCATCCTCACCTCGATTTATACCGGCATGGCGGGTGTGAAAGCCAAACATCAACAGGTGAGCGCCGAGGCACTTGCCAGGTCTCAACTGGAACTGATCATCGATGCGCCCTACAGCGCCAACCCGGTTTCTTCGCCGTATCCTTCCGTGACTCCGGTCGCGGGTTATTCGGTCAACGTCAATATCGAGTACTGGCGGGCCTTCAGTGGGACGTTCGTTAGCTGGGTGTGGAACGACGGGATGCAGAGGATTACTACAACAGTATCGGGAAGCGAAGGCGTGATCCTCGATTTAACCTGCTACAAGGTGGATCGATGATTGAATTTGCACGGAAGTGCTGGCGGGTTTGGATAGGAAGCGTTCGCCGAACGTATCGATGTGAACGCGGCGTTACGATTCCGGAATTGATGATCTCCCTGGTAATTGCTGCGTCCGTGGCTGGCCTGATCGGCACAGCTGTATATCAATTTTTCATCGTCTCCTCGAACGGTAACGATCGCCTGACAGTGCTGCAAAGCCTGCAAAACGCTTCTGTCTGGCTGGGTAGAGATATCAGTGAGACTCAATCGTTCTCGGCTGGAACCGGAACCGTGTACGGCACGCTTACGACAGGGGATCCAACGGTGGCGTATCGCTATTCCTACGATACGGCCGAGAAGACGCTTGTTCGAGAACACCTGGTCAGCAGCATGGTCCAGTCGACGCATGTTGTGGCCAGACGCATCGAAATTCAAGGTGATATTGTTTTTTCCGTAAGCGGGAATCTCGTCAGTGTGTCGATTACGGTGACCAGTGATAACGGCGCCGTCTCCGAGACAAGGACACTCGATCTGGCCATGCGGGTGCATTGATCGGGTTTGTACGACAGGAATATTAAGATGCTTGTGTTAAGGATGCAATCTAGGTAGAAGCGTATGAAAGATAGATTGGGAACAGCGGGCAGGAAAAAAGAGCGGCTGTCAGCGTCGATTGACGTAATCACGAATGTATGCTGGCGCGTGCGTCGTTCACTTCGCCGGGTTCACAGATCTGAATCTGGAAAGACACTGCCAGCCGCCCTGTGGGTACTCGCCATTGGGGCGATCCTCATGGGGCCTTTCCTGTCCCACGTAAGCACCAGCCTGCTCGCAGGTCTTGACCTGGGCGATAAACAACGAGCGCAGTACGCTGCGGATGCCGGAGTCGAATTTGCTATCTGGAAACTTCTCAATGATCCAACCTACCGCACACTGGTCGATTCAAGCCCGGGAAGCCCGGTGGGGCTTCCCTCGATTGCAGTCAACCAGTTCGTTACGAGTATCAGCGCAGAATCGATTTCCAGCGGCGGTTGGTCGGTCATGGCGAATGCACCGGCGACGGTGAGCAGCGGCGGCGCGCTGTGTTACACCGGTGGGGATGATATCTATGCCTTGCGGGGTAACAATTCAAGAACTTTTTGGCACTACAGTATCTCGGGGAATAGTTGGGTTTCATTGGCCAACGCACCTGGAACGATTGGCGCCGGTGGCTCGCTCGTTTGCACGGGCGGGGATTACATTTATGCACTGCGCGGCAACAACCAGGATGATTTTTATCGCTATCAAATCTCAAGTGATAACTGGCGCACGATGGAGCAAGCGCCGGCGCGCATCGGCGCCGGCGGTGCATTGGCGTATCCCGGCGGTGATGACATTTATGCCTTGCGGGGGAACAATCAGCGCAGTTTCTATCGTTACAGCATTTCACGCGATCGTTGGTACAGTATGCGCAACGCACCGTCACGCGTGCGCGAGGGCGGCGCGCTGGTCTATACCGGCGGGAATGAAATCCATGCCTTCCGGGGCCGCAACTCAACAAATTTCTGGCGCTACAGCATATCCGCCAATCGCTGGTATTCCGAAACGGCTGCGCCGGATCGGGTGCGAGGTGGTGGGGCGTTGGCCTACGATCAGGGTGGGTTTATCTATGCGCTGCGCGGTAACAACGCCACCGATTTCTGGCGCTACGATATCTCGGCCAGCAGTTGGTCGCCGCAACCTGCCGTACCGGCGACGATCAGCGATGGTGCGGCGCTGGTATATACAGGCGGCGGTGTTTTTTACGCATTACGCGGCAACAATCAACCGCACTTCGGCCGCTATGAAGCCGGCGGATCTCAATACGAGATCGTTGCCCAGGCGGATGATTTCACCATCACCAGCGTGATCGACATCGCAGGTATGAACGTAACCGTTCTGTCGTGGGACATCGATTGAGAGGAGCGGAAATCCAACCATGGATTCAAGAAAAAAGAAACGCAGCAAGCAAGTGCAAATGCTGGATCTGAACATTCTTCCTGAACGCTACCAGCGCCGCAGGCTCTCACTGCGTACGCTGCGGCTTTGGTTTGTCATGCTGGCCTTTGCCGGTTTGATCTATCCGAGCTATTTGATTTACAGCCAGGCTGATACGGCATTGAAGCGGCAGGAAAATAAACTTGCCGGTATTCAACTGGTCCTTGATGAGTATGAGCCGCTGGTGGAAGAAAAAGACGAGCTTCTGGCGCAGATCCAGGAAACCGAGAATCAAAACCTTGAAATCGAGATGGTCGCGGAGAACGCCGTGATCCAGGACGAAGTATGGAGTGAGATTTTGCAATCCATCGTGAGTACGATCCCGGAAGGAATCGAACTGGTCAGTATTCACCAGCGGGATACGGAGGTGCTGATTGTAGGTCTGGCGGAAGACCGCCGACTACCGCCGTCTTTGATGGATGCACTCCTCGACTCTGGAAACTTCAGCGAAGCACGTATTGAGTACATGGTTAAACAACTGCCGGAAGAGACGGAAAGCGAAGAAATCGTCGCGCCGATATCTTCGCCGGCGTACGAATTCGAAATCATGCTCGATCTGGGCAGTGATGTCGAGGAAATTCCATGATGGTATTGTGTTTTGTGTTCTGCGAAGTTGATGTGCTTCAACACGTAAGTGGAATGCAGGATCGACAGCGCAGCATGATGGGGAAGGGTTGAAATGTTGAAAAAGACTTGGCGTGTATTGAAAGAGAATCCCACCTGGGTGTTGCTTGGCTTCGCCATGATATTCGCCGGTGTGAATCTATTGCTGCTGGGCGGCAGATTTCAAAAAGAACGCCTCACGCGAATATTGGAAGAGCAGGTTTCGGAACTCGATTCTAATGTCGAACTCCTGCAGAAAGCCGAAAGGGATGGTTTGCAGAAACTTCAAGATGAACTGGACGCCGTGCGAAGTAATTTGATTTCACTCGAAGAGACTTTTCCGGATTTCGAAACGCCTTTCGATCTGTACCGCCGCGGTTATTCGCTGGCAAATACAAGCGATGTGGATATAACGAGCATTCATCGACTGGGATCTGAGACTCAACCGACCATCCTGGGATCGCTCGAAGTGACCAATTACAGCGTGCTCTCAAATGCAGATGTGGAGTCATGCCTGGTGTATTTATCTAAGCTTGAGGACGAAGGATCGGAAACGCTTGCACTCAACAATATCACCATCGAACCGGACCTGGAAAGCTGCGGTTTCGAGGTTCGCATCGCCGGGATCGTAAACCCGGAGGCGGAATGAACGTACCACTTCTTTCGACTTCAGGATCACCTGCGAGCATGCCTAAGGAGGATACCCTTGTTTGGTAGAAAGATCGTTACCTTGGATTTCGATGGACGTGATATTCGATTGCTGGTCGTTCGGGGCAAGAGTGCTTTGCGCTGGGCGACGGTTTCCGTCTCTGCGGAGCTTATGCAGCAAGGCCTGGTTCAAGAGAGCGAGCGGATGGGCGCGGGATTGGAGCGTTTTCTGAGCGTGAATAAAGCCTCCAAACGCAATGTTGTTTCCAGCGTTACCGGGCATCGCTCGGTTTCCCGATTGCTGACATTGCCGCAGATTAAACCCGAGCTGCTCGACGATGCGGTTCGACGCAAGGCGAAGCAAGAAATGCCACTGCCACTCGACGAGACATACCTTTCATGGGAAGTTGTTCGCCGGGAGGGGGAGAAGATCCTGGTGTATGCTATGGCAGTCCCCCGATTGGTAATCGACCGGCAGGTGGAAGCCTTACGAGCAGCAAAGATCAAACCGGGTGTCATGGATTTGAAACC
>Ga0272441_10013880_pt1 | contig 11525 bp, 7 predicted proteins | sample SSMProp6N_FD_193582 | JGI IMG/M metagenome (GOLD analysis project Ga0272441, IMG submission 193582) | Marine sediment archaeal communities from Little Sippewissett salt marsh, Falmouth, MA, United States - SSM-Prop-6N | ecosystem: Environmental > Aquatic > Marine > Wetlands > Sediment ... | reverse complement strand
CCTTTCATGGTAATGTGTTTCAAACCGATAGTTTTATTTTATAGCGAGGAGGATATGATGAAATACATATTGGCTATCGTTCTCCTCTCAGTGAGTGTGAATACCATGGCATATGAACGGGCTTATGAGCCGACTCCAGTGGGGAAAGTGGTGATAAAAACACTTCCTCCCGTTGTATATATCGAATCCGAGACTGATTCGGGCGGGTCAGGCGGGAGAAACGGTCTCTTCATGCCGTTGTTCCGGTATATCGACTACCGGGGGATATCAATGACCACACCCGTGGAGATGGATGGAACGAATCCCCGCATGCGCTTCTTCATCCCCCGATCGCTCCATGATACGGAGCTGCCCGCAACGGGGATCGTCACCCCCGGATCAAGGCCCGAAACAACGGTCTTGAGCGTGGGGATTCGCGGCGCATACCACACCCGATCCTTCACCAAAGGATTGTCAGTACTCGAAAACTGGCTTGCCGAACATCCTGAATGGGAGAAAGCGGGAGAACCGTATGCCGTGTACTGGGATGGGCCGTACAAACCCGCGTTCATGAAAAAGTCGGAAGTTCATCTTCCCATACGTCAGAGTTCAGTCGACGCGCTATCAGTACCGTCAGTGGGAGGCAAAAATTGATCAGAACATCCGTAGTTTTACTGCTTCTGGGAGCAATTATTCATTCCGGGTATCCATCGGAGGACGGCATGGCGACACAAACACCCGGCAGTATATACGATATAGTGGTTCAGGATATAACGGGAAACGGACTTTCCATGAGTGATTTTGAGGGTTCGGTTCTGCTTATCGTGAATACGGCCAGCAGATGCGGTTTCACAAAACAGTACGAAGGGCTCGAAAATCTCTATCAGGCCTATAAGGACAGCGGTTTCGCGGTACTCGGATTTCCCGCAAACAACTTCATGAATCAGGAACCCGGTTCAAACGAGGAGATCCAGACCTTCTGCACTACCCGATTCAACGTCACCTTTCCCCTGTTCTCGAAGATATCCGTGAAGGGTGACGACATGCATCCGCTGTACACCTTCCTGACCGACAAAACAACGAATCCCGAGTTCGAAGGATCGATAACCTGGAACTTCAACAAGTTCCTCATCGGAAAAGACGGATCCGTCATCGGCCGGTTTGACACGCGAACCGAACCCGAAAGCGAAGAAATCATAACCGCCATCGAGGAAGCACTGGCCGCGGATTAAAGAACATTTTCGCGTTCCGTCGTATCGCCGACCTTCGGCCTCGGCAAATCACGGTTATCATTGAGTGAGATCTGATTTTGAGCGTTGGAGGGGCGCGTCGGGTATTTCTGAAGGATGATCCCGCTACGCCTTCACGACGTTCCTGGCTTCGAGGAACAGATCCGTCTTCGTCTGGTCGTCGCCCTCCGTGGCACCTGAGGGGAGCGCGATCACCAGATCGCTGATTCCCCTCCAGTCGTGCTCGTCAGAGTGTCCAATTCAAACCGGTGATTCTGTCCAATTTGTAACCGGTGGTGAGTTCAGGACCTTCCTTCTGTCGGTTCGAACAGGCTATGGTCTTAGGTAGTCGCGATTGATGACATCTCCAATGTCAGCGATGGGCATATTGCTGTCACCTAGTGCCCCGAATGCACGATTCGGTATACCGAATGCTGTATCGAAATCTTACAAATGGATACTGTCAGATTTCATTAAGCAACTTGGGATATGGAGGCTTGTTCCTATAGTGTCCGGTTGTAGGGCAGTGAGTTTGATACATTATGGGTTAATCTGAGGAGGCTGATAAAGCGGGGATATAGAACCTTTCGGTCTGCTGGTGTGCTCAATATGTGAAAGTAAGACAGTAGTATGACCGAATATAAGGTAAGCGATCGCGAACTTAAATACGCTCTTGATATCATCGACTGAAATGCTATGTTAACAGCATCAGCATCGTCAGGGGCGTCCGTAAGGACGAGATGCTGGTTTTTCAACCAGGAGAAGAGTGCCCTCGGAAAGATGGTACCAATGTGCTTGTGTAACCTTGCATATTTTGTGTTTGATTCGCTGAATAGATCATTTAGTTCGTTTGTTTCTACGGTGAATATTCTGTCGATTAATATCTCATTGGATAGGGTATTACATGTAAGTCCGGCATCGGAATACGTATCACATGATTCTTTATCTTCCTGGTAGGAAGGTATGACCATCGCTTGTAATTATGGGGGTTCACATCTATGAAGATTCGTTTGTACTCAACCGTAGCGATTTCAATTATGGTATTGGCCTTGACTTTTGTAGTTCCAATTCAGGCCGAATGGACGACAACACTTGAATGGTTGAAAGTTGTGGTACCAGGGGGAGGGCTGAGTTATAGCGATGAGGGGCCGTTCAGGTGTTTCTATGACGGTCATAGACTCACGAAGATCAAATTTTTTGACTGGAACGGGGCTTCTACGGGTGATTCTATTGTCTTCAGTGGACGAACGAGTCGGATCTGGAACGGGGAGAGTGGAGAATACGTGGGGGCAATTACTGTGGATAGTTCGGGTGTAACCGAACGATTCGCAACATATGACAGAACCGGGAATATGGTTTTGGAGTGGACCGAACGAGACAGCCTGATTCCGTTAACAAGTTTTATGGTGCACGGGAGTGGTCATGTGTTGAGGGTTCGTAAAAACTATAATAGCCAACGTGTTCATGTAACGATCTACGAACCGGATGGCACCTCCTTGTTTACCGTATCAGAAGATAGTATCTGTATTCCTTGGGTATTCGATGGTGGCGAGAGACTCTATGTGCCTGTCGGATGTTGGATCTGGGGATTTCCACTTCCTGAACGTACATACCGAGAGCTGCGCGTCTATGATGTAGATTCGGGTGCCCTGATGTATACGCTACCGCGTGCTCCATATTATTTCCATGCGCGTGATGCTGACGTGATTGCTCTCTGGAAGGATGAAGTCCTCACGGTATACTCCGGCGGCGTTTCCATAGGGAGTCCCGGGAACTTGGGGGGAGTTGGATTAAGTCCGAACGGTGAATATCTGATAGGGACAACACCTGAGCCCAGCCATATCGCTGCATATGAAATCGTAACCATGACACAACTGTGGGCGATAGCGGATTCATTGGATAGCGGAGAGCAAGATCCCTGTCCCGATATAGGGAATAACGGAGTAGCGATCTATACGCGAAAGCTGTCAGGAAGCGGATACGGGATCACCGTAGTCGCCCCAACGGGAGACATTATCTTTGAACAAGATTATCCAAATGGAGCGCGAGGCGAGTTGGCAGGTACGGGTATGTTTTTTGCTGTCGAACGATATGACGACCACGTTGTATCGTACTATAGCGTGACCGATGAATAGGGGCATTGGAGATGAGTGCAAGGGGGGTATTATTCTTTGTGTCATTATTTTGCGCACCAATAGCTTCTCAACCGTGGCCGTGGCCGACATTTCATCAGAACACGGTGTATCCTATAGATAACAACTTTGGTGAGTATCAGGAATTCTTGCAAGACGATGGAGTTGATATCTATTGTCATCCCGGTGTTGATATTATGATGTCTGCGGGGGATAGTATCTACTCCGTCTTGCCTGCTGGTAAGGTTAATATCGACCGTTCGGATTCCTCAAAAGAGAGCTGCACCGATAAAGAGTATTTCGAGGCGATATGGTACAACTATCCGCCCGAGGACAGAGAGGGCTGGGATGGAGGCGAAATCGGTCGTCTATATTTTGGTATCAGTACATACACAATGGACCATAATATACTCATAGGAATGGGACACTATGAACCATGGTCGCTCAGCCCACAAATCGCGAAAGCCTTCCTGAATCAAAATACAAGATTTTATTATCATGGTTCTCATGAGAAACTTGCGGAAATCGTTGATTTTGGAGACAATGATCATCTTCACTATTCGGTACTTGACCTATCTGAGTTTATTACGTCACGCGATCCAGATGATATAAAACGAATCAATCCCGTGAAATGTCTCACTCCCGATCCGGCTCTTCCCACCTGCGCGATTGAGTTCGACGATGATGAAGATCGGAGAATAACATTCAGACATGCCGAGGATGAAGGAATGGAAGACGCGGATTATTATGGTACAATTACGGTACCAGAAGGAAGCGGGGATGTGGAGTATATCCATCTCTGGAATAATACTGACGTCATAACGAGGTGTGAAGATGAATATCAAGACACACCTCAGGATCTGGTACTTGTTCCCTATGAGGTCGGAATTACGATAAGTAAAAATGATGTTGTTACCGGCGATCCCGTTGTATTGGTAGATTACTCACCATTGGTCGTGTTTGATGGAAACGTCACCGGGACTGGATACAATCAAGGCATTTGGAATGAAGATGCAGGCAGCGAAGATTATGTGGCAGTCATTTTCGAGAATGATAATACTAATCAGACAGAGGCAGGACCTCCAAAACCCGCCGAATTTTCTTTTATTCTAACGAATCAGGATGGGAGCGTTGATGAAGACGGACGACCAGTTGTAGAGCTTTCTGATTCCATGTACTACTGGGATACCAACGGATTCAGCGGCGATGATTGGAACGATCAGGATGAAACAGCGGGGCATGAGGCGTTCAGACAATCCGAGGCTCTTTTTCCTGACCAGGGATATACGGTTACTGCGGTAGCAAAAGATCATCGGGACAGCGTTACTGCTTACTCCCGTAAGGTTCTTATAGACAATTTTGCTCCGATAGCGGAACGAGTCCTGGTGACGATTGAGAAGAACGGCGGCGGTATCATAGATATCTATGAAGCGGAATGGGACGAAGGCGATCTGGAGGTAGTTACCCGGACAGCGGCGAGACCAATACAGGGTGATATTCTCAGGGTTGATGTGTATTTCAGCGAAGCAATGAGAGATGAGGGGATAGAGATCAGGCTCCTGGGCGGTGAGGTCATAGGCAATCTGCTCCTGACTCAGGAATCACTTGAAAGCGATACGTATGAAAATGATCACTGGACGGGACGCGTGACGCTGACGACGTGGGGTGCGGCTCTCAGGGATCAGTTATCCGGGAAACTGTTCATCTCAATCGAAGCGGAAGACAAAGCAGGAAATCAGCTTGACTGCTGGCCGGTAACTTCGGCGAGAAGAACCAATCCCGAAGGGGTCTGGACTGGATATGAGGATGAAAACCTGAATCCCGGCGATTCGGGAGGTACGGACAAGAAAACGCATTGGTTCGAACTCTCGCCCTGGATCAGTCAGGCACTGCTCTTCGATCATTCGGGGTCAGAATACAATTACTGGGCAAGCGGTGCCATCAATATCGGGCATCACCTCCTGGATTTCATGAATGCGGAGCACGCAGCTTCCGGGCGGAATGATATTTATCGGGCCAGTATATACCAGTATTATGCCGCTCCGGGCAGTCAGGATCCATCAACATATTTACTATTAAACCTGACATCCGATCTTTCGTTAGCCCAGGGTTTAATGGACACACTATATCAGCTGGGTCCCGCTGATTTCTGTTCGAATCAGCAGTACCCTCTTGAAGAGGCAATGGTGGATCTGAAGAACGCATATTGTGTCCCGAGGCGTCTCGTCTGGATCTCTGATCTGCAGGTGAACTCAGGGCCGTATGTGGATACGCAGGTAGCTGCATGGATAGGCGCTGCGGCTGATACGACATACGGTACTAATACGGTAATGTATGCTGTTATGCAGGAAGATCGCCGGGGAGTCGAGCCCGAAATGGCGGGAATCATTAATCAGACCGGAGGAGGATGTCTGACGTCGCCGTTCGGAACTTTGTATAATGATCCGCCGATAGCTGAGCATCTGTATCATCTGATACGGGATGACGCGGTTCTTCATCAACTGACCGAAGAAGATCCTTCCGGACGGACGAGTTATACCTTCAGAGTCGATCCCACAATGACCAGTCTGTTTGCGCTCGGGAGCTGGACCGACTGGGGCATGCAGGTAGCGGCTGATGAAGAGTGGTGCTGGCATACTGGAGGATCTGCCTGTTGCGGTGATGAGAGTGAGCCTGGGGATTCGATCCAGGTAATGAACGACGGCGTGGCAGATATAACTAGCAAGATGAATGAGAAGGATTCTTCGGCTTCCCGGGGCGACATGAAGAAACCCCGGCAAGACCATATCCGAGGAGGATCACGGGCCACATTCCAGCTTTTCGATGCGTCGGCAACGGAGATACTCCCCACGGATACTTTGGGGAGTAACGTCTTCTGGAAGATCGATGTGGATTCCTCGGATGCCGGGGAATGGACACTCACCGTATCCGGAGAGGCACCGTTCAGCGCTCGGATGTCAGGGATAAGTCCGGTAAGGATTGAGAATACTGGGAAGAAGGGGGTTCTTGCCGCAAGCACGGAAACAATCAGGGTACGAGTGGATGGAGTCGAGCTGTCATCACCGGACTGGGCTGTAGTCAATGAAGACGGAATCATCCATGATGATGCATTCGAGTTGTACGATGACGGTATGCATGGTGACGGGGCGGAAGATGACAACGTGTGGGCGAACTCCTATACCTTCCCGGATTCCGGAGCGTACCGGATGAGGGTTCAATGGAGCGATGGAAGCTATGATTATGAAAGAACCACCGCTTCGGCAATAAAGGTTTATCACGTTCCGCGCTTCACGTTTCTGAATCCGGACGGAGTATCGGATTCAACGGGCAGCAACTTCACGATTCGATGGGAAGATAACGCGGATTTCAGTGCCACGTTTGATCTCTATTACGATGGCGACAACTCGGGTGCGGACGGAACTCTGATTATGAGTGGAATAGAGGAGGATGATCCGACGGATTCGTTGAGATGGAACGTCTTCGGACTCAGTGAGGGTGATTACTACCTGTATGCTGTAATCGACGACGGAATGAATCCCGCTCAGACAGTATATAGCGATCATACCGTGACAGTTCTGGCAGGATTCCAGGATGGTTGGCCGAAGACAGTAGGCGGTAACGTTTTCGCAAGTCCCGTAGCAGTCGATCTGCATGCGGATGGATCGACTCTTGAGGTTGTGGTGGCATGCGAGGATAGCTCGGTTTATGTGTGGGATTGTTACGGTAATCTCTTGTCAGGGTGGCCCGTGGATCTGGTAAATAAGTCCAATACGACTCCGGCAATCGGGAATATAGACACCTCTGATCAAGAGTTGGAGATAGTTGTCGGGGCGAAGGATGGTTCAGGAACACTTTATTGTTTGAATCATAACGGGACTGCGGTAAGTGGATGGCCGATAACTCTCGGAATTCCGATCAATTCGGCTGCGACGTTAGCCGATCTGAATGGAGATGGGGAGCTGGAGATAATCGTAGCATGCGGTGATTCTCTGCATGTGAGAGAGAGTGACGGTACGGTCTATCCCGGTTGGCCGCAATACACAGGGTACACGTCTATTTTGTTTACTAGTCCGTGTGTTGCAGATTTCGATGGTGATGGGTATCTGGAGATAGCAATTGCAGGGTATCCGAGTACGCTATATATGTTTGAGGACGACGGGACGCTTGCGTGGGATGAAAGCCTGGTGAGTCTGATTGTTTATTCACCTCTATCAGCCGGGGATCTGGATTGGGACGGACTTCCGGAATTAGTTGTTCAGGATTTCGGGAGTCCTGGATCGCGCTTATATGCTTTTAACGGTGATGGCACTTCACCGGCAGGCTGGGAGACTCCTATCCAGGTGGGGTTGCAGGCGAGGTCAGGAGCTTCATTGGGCGATATAGATGGAGACGGAAGATTAGAGGTATTTATCGGTGACGGTAATATCGGATATGTATACGGGTATTCGAGCGATGGCAATCCTCTGCCTGGGGACTGGGGCAGCGGGATTCAAGTAGCGGCTCAGGTTTATGCTCCGATAGGCATCGCGGATATTGATGGCGATGGGGAAGATGAAATAATCGCCCTCGGGAATACAATTGACAAGATGTATGTCCTTGAAACCGATGGGACGCTTATTGACGCGTGGTGCAGATCACTAGATGGTGATATCTATGCGGCGCCCTGTATTGCGGATATAGATCTCGACGGAGATCCGGAGATCTTGATCGGGACAAATGTAGGAACGGTGTACTGTTACGACTTCGGAGGAAGTCACGATCCGCTGCGGTTCGACTATCCGAAGTTCCAGGGGGATCTTCATAATACCGGACTCAATCAGGACTTGATAACGCCGGTATCTCCGGAGCTTTTGTCAGTGGAGAAGGTGGAGCCGGATTCGCTGAGGTTGAAGTGGAATACGGTGAGGACGGATATGTATGACCGTGATGAGTATGTGAAGAAGTATCTCATCTATCGCGGAGACGAGCCGTACGGAGATGACTGGAGTACGCTGGCGGGAGAAGTGGAAGCGCCGGATACGACGTTTACTCACCGGAGCGGTACGGTGGGGGATACGAATACGGATGTCTACTATCGGGTGAAGGCTGAAGACATGCACGGGAATCGCTCGGAGTTGTCAGATGAGGCGTATGGTGAGAAGGAGTTCGGGACGAACGGGAGCGGGAAGAAGAAGACGGAAGAGCGGGAGGAACGATAATAGCTGTCGTAGGCTGAAATAGGAAATCGGACACTATTCTAAGGTTAGAATAGTGTCCGATTTATCTTGTCTATGATGGAGATCAGGATCGGTTTGATCCGATTCAGTCGGCGGACCGGTAAGATTGAATGCGTCGTCTGATCGGTTGTCCGGGTACATTCATGCCTTCCGAAACACCGCAAGGATATCCTTTGACTCTCCGGGACGATACGGCTTATCCTCGGAAAAATCGGAATACACTCCGGTGGTTTTCAATCCTTCCTCCGAAGCCCATGACTCGATGGCGCGTACCCCGTGTTCATGGAGGCGTTGGTTCCCGTGTTCATGTTTTACGCCCTGGCGGGTGTTCCGGGTGACATCGATGGAGATCATCGCGCCGCCGTCAACGGCCCGAATGGATTTTTCGAACCGCGTGTTCTCTCCGTTGATCACGCCGCCCCGGGAAAACCGTACGGGATGTTCCTTCAGATAATCAAAATCAATGACGTGAAGTATGAAAACACCTGATCCCGCCAGGGAACCGCCGATTGATCCGAACGCCTCCCGGGCCTTATCATTTTCCATGAGTGACAGGGTATTTCCGAGAAGCAGGGCTACGTCGAACCGTTCATCAAAAGACTTCAGGATATCGCGGCAATCCCAGCGGACTCTATCACCGCCCGGCAAAGTCTTCGCGCGCTTGATGGTATCGCAACTGGCATCTATCGCTGAAACATCAAACCCTTCGGCGGCCAGGCGCCGCGCGTGGAGACCATGTCCACAGGCGAAATCAATGATCCGCGTATTCGGAGGAACATAGTGGCGCATAAGAGAGAGTAAGAACAGGCCCTCCCGGCGCCATCTGAGATCTTCATCCGAGGCGAGGAAAAACGCTCTCGACCAGCGCTGAAATATCGATTTGTTTGTAGAACGTGAATCCAGTTCGTCAATGATCATGGAAATATTCCTGATTCGGCGAATCTACCCCGTCAGCTCCAGCTCCCGTTCGATGAGCGTTCTCAGGTCTTCTCCCCGCTTGTCCACGGCAATAACATTACCGTCTCTGTTCAACAGAACGGTGCAGGGAATGGAACGGATGTGGAACTGCCGGGCGAGCGGGGCATTCCAGCCGTCTCCCGTGAAGATCTGCGGCCATGTCACCTGGTTTTTCTTAAGCCATGATGTAAATGATTCTTCATTCCCCCCATCGAGACTGACGCCGATGATCTCGAATCCATGCGGCTTCAGGGATTCGTAGGCGTCCACGAGTGCGGGAATCTCTCCCACGCAGGGTCCGCACCACGTGGCCCAGAAATCGATGAGCACGACGGTACCCTTGAGCGACGTATGATCAATAGTTTCGCCGAGGAGATCGACCCCTGAAAACCCCTCGAATCCTTCCATTGTCATCATAACACCCCGTGCCTGTTCACGGGCAGCATGCAGGACCGCCTCATCCGTTCCGTATAGATCCAGAAGCGTATCGTACAGCTTTTTGACATGCGGCGTAATCTCTCCACCGGACGCATGAGACGATATCACCATTCGTTGAATCAGGGCATCCGCTGCAGCCTGTGATCCCGGATATGTGTCACTGACGTCCTGCAGGAGACTGTCTGTCAGGGCCACACCAGCAGGGGGAAAGTAATCCACGGCATCCGCATCCATATCCCGTGGCGCTTCCCGTGAAAACCAGATGGCCATTGCTCGCCTGAGAGAAACCGCGGGGACATGGTGGCTGCCCGGAAATTTCTCGAGAAACCATTCAGTCGTCTCACGGGCCTCATTTCCGTCTTCTCCCCACGTATCCCAGATCCAGCGGTCGTGGTACCCCATCATGGTTTCAACGAGTTCAAAAGCAGCGACGTCAATCGCATCATCGTTCTCATGTTCCGCTATGAATCGTTTGAGCGCGGCGGCCCGTTCGTCACGGAGTTTCCATTCACGGTCGGAGTATCCATCCCATCCATACAAAAATCGTTCGTTTCGAAGCGTTTTGAGACGTTCGTCAAATGAGGATCTCAGGGAATCCAGCGTAGGGAATACCGGTGCCTGGAATGGATCAATAAACCGATGCGCCGGATTCGACCGGCTCTCCCAGGCAGCTGCCGACTGTTCCATCTTGTGCAGGATATCGTCAAACAGGGGTTTATCCCGAAGAACGGCAAGGTCTGAGTCCGATCGCGTATGTTCCGCATCATGCCATCCTGCCGCTACGGCCCTGTCGAGGCTCTCAAGAGCGCTCTCTGTATCTCCTGATAAACCATACGCACACGCAAGATTGTACAAGGGGGAGGGGTTGAGAGGAGCGAGCGTGTGCTGCTCTTTAAGAAGCTCTATACCACGATCATACTCTCCATTCGACAGAGCCTCCGACGCTTTCGATCCCAGAGTTCGAAAGTGTTCCGACGCATCTCCTGCTCGCGACACACCGGAAATAAAGAGCAAAAAAGAAAGCATAACGAAAATACGGGTTCTCATTCCATAGCCTCCGCGGAGCTGTAATGAATTATGAACGAAGTGTTGCCGTGAGTCGCCGGGGATGCGAGAGAAGATCCAGAGCCGATATGATATCCGTAACCACGATATCCGCTGAACGTAGCGTATCTCCGAATGCTCCTTCTCCCTGTATGGTCGCTATACCGACGACGGCGGCTTTGAGCATCAGTCTGTCGTTTCTACCGTTCCCGATGGCCGCCACGCCTCGCGCACCGAGTTCCTTGATATATCGAAGTTTAGCTTTGGTCTGTTCGTGGGAAGGAAGTACGGTTATTTCGCACGGAATCCCCTCAATCTGCTCGCGAACCGTACCAAATGTATCAGCGGTAATCACATGAATCGTACATGATTCAGCCAGCGCTCTCAATCTCTCCGCCACACCGGGAATTATGGTTCCGTCAACCGCAAGCGTACCGTTATAATCGAGTACTATATGTTGAATGTGTACTGTCCCGTATCCCGGTATGGTATGTTTTATCACATTACTCGGTATTTATTCAAGGATTACC
>Ga0272441_10013879_pt1 | contig 11525 bp, 6 predicted proteins | sample SSMProp6N_FD_193582 | JGI IMG/M metagenome (GOLD analysis project Ga0272441, IMG submission 193582) | Marine sediment archaeal communities from Little Sippewissett salt marsh, Falmouth, MA, United States - SSM-Prop-6N | ecosystem: Environmental > Aquatic > Marine > Wetlands > Sediment ... | reverse complement strand
AAAGGTGTATTGCCTTTTTTACTGCTTCTGGAGTAATGTTTGGACCTTTGACAACATAGTTGAGGTGGATTTTTGTGAATATCCTTGGAGGTGGGCTTTCTCTTCGTTCGGCTGTAGCTTCAACAGTGTACGTTTTCACGTTTTGTTTCATTTTTTTCAGTATAGTTAAAACATGAAAACTGCTGCACGCTGCCAAACTTGCTAAAACATTCTCCATTGGAGAGAGAGCAGTTTCTTCTCCACCATGTGTTAAGGGGGCATCAAACTTTACAGAAAGCCCTTTTTCGTTTTGCGCTTCAAGTTGATAGTTGTTTTTCCACTTTACTTTCATCTTTTTTTGCGAATGCAATTTATCTCCCTCACATACTCCTTTCTGTTTCCATCCTATTATTAACTGTTGATTTTAAATCGTCAACTGAACGAACATTTTTTGCGCAATCAATTCTTTTGGTTAGAATGTATAGGGTGGCACATAGGACTTTCATAAGATGAAAACACACATTCCTGGATGGTAAATACACGGTGCCTATGCGCCGACTTTCTATGAATTGAGTTTTTTGTGAAAAATATTTCTGCCATAGACTATAGTCACCTATTTAGTTTCTTAGAGCCCTAATTTGCTCTAACTCGCGGCAGTTCAGTGGCTATTTCCGTTTTTGTTATATGCTGTAGACGTCTAAGTATCTACAGAGCACATGTGCTGATTGGTGGGATTACACTGGCAGGTAGGTTTGCTTCTGTTTTCTCTGATGTTTTGGGACGCTTCAACAAGTGGCGCGTTATTCTTCTGGTTATTCTTCTAATGTATGCAGCCTTTTTGGCGCTGTACCTAGATTATGCGCTGATTCAATGGGATGAAACACAACATCTTGTTGGTGGCTTACATTTAAGCCGTGGGCAGTTCCAGGACTACCTGCATTTCTCGTACTATCCTCCCCTATTCGACGCCACCACAGCATTAGCCTATATTCTCATGGGTCCAAGCCTCTTCGCAGCCAGACTTGTTTCCCTCGCATTCGGCGTCCTTTCAGTGTGGGCTGTCTTCGAGTATGCCTATCATATGTATGGACCTAAACAGGCAATCCTGTCAAGTGTTATGTTGGCGACGATGCCTGGCTTCATTATTCTCTGTAGAATGGTGCTAATCGAGACTATGTTGCTGTTCTTTTTTTCCGTTTCTTTGCTCCTGTTCTTCTCTTGGCTGCAAACAAATAACGAAAGAATGTTGATCCTAAGTGGTGTGGCACTGGGTTTGGGGGTCATTGCCAAGTATCAGACTATAGTCGGCGGCGTAGTTATGCTGGTTAGTGGGTTTCTGATGTTTAGGAAGCGGCTAACACGAAATATACGCAAGTTTGTTTTGTTGGCAATTGTTGCGGCAGCCATTGTTGTGCCGTGGCTTCTTGTTATGTATCAGCAGATTACTCCTGAGGATATTGCAAGATGGTTTTATACTGTTTCGTCGGGCAGTGATGAAAGAGTTGAGTATGGTAAACGGATTCCTCTGCCCATTTTCTATCTGGTAGAGATGACCTACCCTTACATGGATCTGCATCCGATTTCGTTGCCCATCTACATAATTGCTTTTCTTGGGTTAAGTTACTGGATATGGCGAAGAAAACCTGAAGACAAGTTCTCGTTAATTTGGTTCATCGTGGTCTATGTGTTCTATACTCTCTTCATTTCAAACAGAAACTGGCGCTACGTCATACCTCTATTTTCTGTACTGGCAGTCTCTGCTTCAGATTTCATTCTGCTCATCTGGAACAAACTAACGGCGCCTATCAAGGCACAACAAACAAAACGGAACAGCATGCTGTTGCATAAGATTGCTGCCGCCTTCTTTGTGTTGCTGATTGCAACTTCTTTCATCTACAGTCTAATGAATGCCTACTATTGGGTAGAAAAAGAGCATGTTCAGGTCCGTGTCAAAGCTGCAAGCCAATACCTGAGCGAGAATTCAGGGGCAGATGAGGCTGCAGTGCTCTTGTTTCCAGTGAATTACTTCAGTCCAGACGCAGTGAATTTCTATCTGCTCCAATATGATTCAAGCCAAAGGGTGCTCTTAGAGTATCCCAAAGACCCTGCCGACGTTTACACTCCCGTCTTCAATGAGACTGTGCTGATTCAGCAGTGTGAAAGCTTGAATGTGAAGTTTCTGCTACTGTACGAAAACGGCAACAAAACCTACTACCAATCAGACATGAAAGCCTATGACTTCCTAGATCTGATCGTTGATTCTGGTAGCTTTTTGCTGGAGACAACTTTTGGGAGTAGCCCCCAGCAAGTATACGTTATACGTTATCTGCCAGATGCTACGGAATAAAGTGACTTATGGTCTGACATGTCCTCTGCCTAGGATGAAGAATTTTGTTGTTGTCAGATGCTGGGCACTCATGGGTCCTCGTGCATGAAGTTTCTGGGTGCTTATTCCAATCTCTGCTCCTAGTCCGAACTGATTGCCATCCGTGAAGCGTGTAGAAGCATTCCAGTAAACTGCCGCAGCATCAACTTCGCGAATAAACTTCAGTGCTTTGTTGAATTCTGCTGTCAATATTGATTCAGAGTGCATGGTGCCGTACTTGTTTATGTGGGCGATCGCCTCGTCTATACCTTCAACCACCTTGATGCCGATGATTAGGTCAAGATATTCGGTTCCCCAGTCCTCTTCAACAGCGGTTTTCACCTTCGGAACTATCTTAGCTGTTCTTTTACAGCCTCTAACCTCAACTCCATTTTTGATGAGGGCGTCAACTATGGTGGGCAGAAACTGTTCTGCAACGTTCTTGTGAACCAAAAGTTTCTCTTCAGCATTGCATGTACCAGGTCTCTGGCATTTAGCATTAATTATTATGTCCACAGCTCGGGTTAAGTCAGCATCCTCTTCCACGTAGATGTGACAGTTTCCTGTTCCCGTTTCGATAACAGGAACCATAGACTTCTCCACCACAGTCTTTATCAGATTGGCTCCTCCACGGGGAATCAGCACATCAATGTAGTCTCGCATCTTCATGAGCTGCTCAGCATAGATTCGGTCGGTTACGGGAACAACCTGTATAATATCCTTCGTTAATCCTACCTCTTCCAGCGATGCACGTAACGCATTGCCTATGGCCATGTTCGAGTTTATGGCATCTGAGCCCCCCCTCAAGATTATAGCGTTTCCAGATTTTATGCACAGGCCAGACGCTTCTGAGGTTACGTCGGGTCTAGACTCGTAGATGATTCCGATTACTCCAAGGGGCACACGAAGCTGACCAATGATTAAGCCGTTAGGTCTTGTCCATGTCTTCACGATTTCGTTAAGGGGATCACGCATCTCAGACACTTCCCGTAGGGTAGATGCCATGCTGATTACTCGGCGCTTGTCCAGAATCAGCCTATCAATCAGCGCCTCTTTTACGCCGCGGGCTCGGGCAGCTTCCACATCCTTCTGGTTTGCCTCCAGAATTTTGGTGCAGTTTCTTTCAATAGACTCTGCCATCTTGCATACTGCATTGTTTCTTTGTTCTGTGGAAGTTTGTGCCAGCTGTGATGAAGCAGCTTTTGCTTTTTTGCATATTTCTTCTATCATCTTTTTTCACACTCTGTTATGTGTATGTTTTTTCGGGCAATAATTTCTTTGCATCTTATGTAACCGAGGGCTTTTTTGATTTGGTTTGTTTTCAGCCCTTTAATGATGTTTATTTCGCCACTGTTATAGTTGGGGTTTCCCTTCGCAAACTCTACTCCATCCTGATCCACGAGGCTGATTACGTCTCCCTCATTGAAAGTTCCTGCGAGTTCGACTACGCCAACGGGAAGAAGGCTGGCGCCCTTCAGTATCGCCTTTTTTGCGCCCTCATTCACGACAATCTGTCCCTTTACTGAGGCCCCGTAGGCTATCCACCGTTTTATTTGGGGCAGCCGCTTCTGGGGCTTGAATATGGTTCCTACCTGTTTTCCTGCGAGTATATCAAGTATCACGTTTTCGTGTTGGCTGTTAGCTATTACTAGAGGTACGCCACTGGAGGTAGCGATTTCTGCGGCTTTCAGTTTTGTTTTCATGCCTCCTCTGCCTAGGCGGCTTTTGCCTTCCACTTCACATTTGAGTTCTGGGGTGATTGCTTCAACTGTTTTGATTAGTTTTGCGTCCCTCTTTTTGGGGTTCATTGTGTATAGTCCGTCTACGTTGGATAGTATGATGACAAGGTTTGCTTCTAGGGCGTTGGCTACGAGGACAGACAGGATGTCGTTGTCGCTGAAGTTCACTTTGTAGCCTTTCGTGATGGGAATCAGCTCTTCAGTGGATGTTACGTCGTTCTCGTTGATGATGGGAACAATGCCCAGTTGCAGAGTCATTTCCAAAACATCACATATATGCAGATAGGCGGCTCGGTTAGAAAGGTCTTCTGCAGTCAAAAGGATTTGAGCAACTTTTAGTCCATGCTTCTTAAAGAGTTCACGGTACGTGGACATGATTATGCTTTGTCCTGTTGCGGCTGAAACCTGCTGGAAGACTATGTCGTTAGGTTTAGGGGGAATTCCGAGCTCGGATATGCCTGCGGCTACGGCTCCGCTGGTGACGAACACGATTTTGTTGCCCTGCTTTATGGCGTCCGCTATCTGGTCAACCAGTTTTTGCATCAGTTTCTTGTCGAGGGTTCCACCGTTTTTGGTTAGACTTCCGGTTCCAACCTTCACGACAATCAATTTCGAGGACATGTCCACTCTTCTTTCCATTAAAGATGCATCCTCCTATAAGCCTTATCAAAGTGCAACCTACGGTTCTTCTGAAGTTATCAAAAAAAGACTATTTTCAACATTGTACATCTATTAGGCTCCTAATGGAGGTATATTTGTAAGGGTAAACTTACTTTTTTACTATTAAACAGATACATGTTGTATGCGCTTGCACACCTGCAAAACTATCGTAGGCATATTGGATTTTTGATGTAATCTTGATTTCTTAGCTTCTTTACATGTATTGATTTTTTGCAGTCTAGTGGGTCATCGCTTTGGGTGATGCTGATTTCTCCATCAAAGAGATTTAGAACAGTTGTTGCTTGATCTGGAGGATGCTCTTTTGGGTCCATAACAGCCAATATAGTAAAACCTTTAGCTCCCAAATCAGTAATAAGCCCTGAAATCCATTCCCTTGTCGTATTTGTTCCATGCTTCACCAGAACCTCAGAAAGAATGTCAACACAAACTCGTTTCTTGGTTTCAGATTGGTCTATACTTCGATGTGCTTTAATCAATGCAATACCAAGATTTGTGAGGTCAGTTTTACCCTGAAGCTTATATACATTCGATAAATCAGGAACCGTAACCTTAGGCTTAGGATTACACAAGAAAAGAAAGAAGCTTGATTTATCCAACAGATTCCTTGTTCCGCCAACCTCTGTTGTAACATAGAAACTAATTCCCTCTTTGACTCCCGACTCTAAGAAATTATTCACAATCATCTCTCGTTCGTCACATGGGGGACAAGACAAAACAACTGCATACTCGTTTGGGATTCCACCAAGTAATAGAGAATCTAATTCTTGTGTTCCCGTAGAGACTCTGTCTTCTAGAAGCACTACTTCAACTTTAATTTCTAACGTTTTTAGTTGAAGTGTTTTGTTTTGGCCCCTTTCATCTAAATAATGAACTTTAGGCTTAACTTGATACTTTCCTTTCTTTGATGGTTGAAGAACAAGCTTGGCTTCTACCAACTTTAAAGGCGCAATCTGTTTTCCTTTCATATTCAGAGTTGTTTCTTCTAGTCTATAGATTTCCGGTTTCTTAACTACCACAAAATCTGGGGGAACAAAATCTTCAACTTTCATCAATAAAGCAGGTTCTCTACCAGCATTAACAAACTCGATAGACAAACAGAAAGACTCCCCAACTCTAGCCTTTCTCATAGTAGCAACTAGGTTAGCTTGGACATTCGCATGTTCAAAGCTTTCCAAACCAACTGATGTTTCACTGGTTGGAGTAGGTGCTGAAAAAGACATAGTACTTGACGCTATAGTTGGTGCTTGCATTACTTGACTCAAAGAAACTGCTAGTGCTTTTTCTTCCTTAACATTAGCTAAAATGTTTTGTACTTGAGCTTTCTTTTCAGGCTGATTAGCCTTCACAAACGAACCCGCAGCTAACTGCAATAGATTCTCTGCCATCTGATACTGCTTAGCCTTCTTCTTGGGATCAACTTCGCTTTCAGCTTGATTCATGAAAACATAAGCGTCAAAAAGACGAAGAGTAGCCTTAGCATATTCTGAAGCGTTCTTTAATCCCGCCTCAAAATAACTGGAGGCAGCATCCTTGATATATCGCTTAGCTAAAACATTTTCTTTTAAATCCATACTAATTTTGTATCTGATACCCGCTCCTAAGCCTTTACAGAAGCTACTATTCCCTAAAGCCCAAAGACTAGCTTTTTTAGTAAAACAGTATTCTTTTGCTTTTTCAAAGAGGATTGCAGCTTCAATGTAGTATTCAGAAGAGGAGGCTTCTTCTGCATTGGCCATCTTTTCCCAAGCTTGACACAGAATCGCGATATATTTTAGTTCTTTTTGTTCAGTCTCTGCATCAGCCTCACTTACTATTGTAACAAATTTTTGTGACGCCTTTGCATAATCTCTTGAACTGTCCAGATAATTTCCTTCTCTTTCAAGTAATTTTGCTTCCTCCATCAGAATTCTGGCTTGACAATATTGGCATCTGAGATTAGCAGCTTTCAGTATTTTGGTGAGTAAATCTTTCTCTTCAGTAGCTGGACTTATGTTGATTTTGGTTTTGATGTTAGTTTCTGTCTTTTTAAAAAGTTCCCTTGCCTCTTGAAACTCATTTATTGCTTCTTGAGGTTTTTCTGTTCTGCTCAATTCTTCAGCTTGTTCCATCTTAGCCCATGCAAAATAGTTAGAAGATAAATAACTCCAATCTTCGGTTTGTTCATGAAGCCTACCTGCATTCTCATAGTGAATTTTTGCTTCACGATATTCTTCCCTCGAATGGTTATGTTTAGCTTGCTCGATTTCGCTCCAAGCCTGCATGTAATTGGAGTGGTTACTGTAAAATTCTTTTAGTTTAGGCTGTTTTTCTGCTGCAAGCTTGTAGGTTTGGGCTGCTGTTTTGTAACTTTGGGCAGATTCAAGGTTGTGGCCGAGATGATTTTCAAGTCGCGCTATCTGCCAATAAGCTTCAGCTACTCTGGATTTTAGGTCTAAGCTACTAAAGTGTTTGATGGCAATTTTGTAGATTTCTATGGCTCTGTAAAGCAATTTTTTGTCTTTGGTCAGAGTGTACAGCTGTTCTAGAATTCCTCCGAACGAGTAATAGCTTAATCCATAACCGGGGAAATTAATTCTTTCTGGAGTATCCTTCAGGTCTTTTTCAATGTATTCTACACATTTTTCCATATCTGAGACAGCTTTTTCAAGTAGCTTGATTTTCTTTTGTCCCAATTCTATTTTGGCTAATTCAGCCAGTATCGAAGCTTGAAAGTTGTAGGACCAATTATAGACAGCATAATCAAAAGGGGATATCTGCCGCATCGCCTCGAGCTGTTGCTCTCTGTAATATAAGGACTCTTCGAGGAGTCGCTGCTTTTTGTCTACTCTTGTTTCAATCTCAGACAATCCATATAGTGCATCACTAAATGCATTAAACAGAATTGGAGAGGAATGAACTGTCTCTCCTTCTAAATCTTTGATGTGCTCTCGTCCAATCTTTACTGCTTCTTCTAAAAGGCGACGTTTTGTCGCAAGATTGGTTTCGATAGATGCCAAAAACTTGATTGCAGCCGCATAACTAGAATAAGCTTGGAAACGCTCTGAAAAATCATCAATTACTGAAAGGTTGTTGATGCCATCTTGCGCGAATTTTAATGCAGTTTTACATTCTTCTCGTTGCTTATCAGGATCCACTTCTAAAATCTTAGTATGAACGAAAACCATACTTGTCCATGTGCTTCCACTACCTCTGAGGTTGTTATCTTTTGAGATCGCACCATATTTTACTGCTTTCTTCCCGAATTTTGTTGCAGGTCCTATATTACCCGAAGCGCTAAAGAAATTCAATGCTTGTACGTTTGCCCTGCCTATTAGATATGCGTCTCCAGTCTTCTCAGAGAGTTCCAAAGCCATTTTTATGTATTGCAAAAGTTGTTTGTTTGTCTGATCACTAATATCATACACACGGAACCACTTGGCTTGACTGTAGTATCTACTTATCCAATAGTAGGCGCGAGCTAGTTCATACTCGTTTCCTGCTTCAGATAATGCTGTGATTGCTTTCTCTCCATAATCAATGCCTTCTAGCATAGTTCGCTTTATTTCTGACCATGTTGATTCAAGTCCTTGTTTTTCAAGCAACCACTCTGAGAGATTATTATATGTTTTTCCGATGGTTAACTGGTTGCCTGTTTTTTTGTAAAGTTCTAAAGCAGCTTTTTCCAGTTTCCATAATTCAGCAAGAATCTTTCTTCTTTTTGCTATATCTGATGTAAGCCGTGCGTTTACGTAAGCAATCATGGCTTTAGCATGACAAATTTTTGCTTCTTTATTTTCTGTTTTACTCTTTTGGAAAAGACTAATTGTATTTTCATAAGCATCTGCCGACTGCTTCAATATCCTTCTGAATTGCTCATTTGTTTTGGCTTGGAAGGCGGCTCTAAGTAAACAGTACCCAATCTGTTCGTGGAGTTCGGAAGCCTTCTCATAATCTTGTTGCACTAAACTGGAGGCTTCTTCGTAGGAGTCTGCAGCTTGGAGCCATTCATATTTTTTTTCTTGTTCTTTTGCTTTCTTTAAAAGAGACTCCAAGTTACTGCCCTGCAAAGCCATCAACAAACCATAGTATTATCAGTGTGCTCTTCAAATAATTTTTCACACAATCTATCCTAGAGTAAATGTTAAAACTATTTTCAATACAATGTTAAAATAATCAGAGGAGATGCTACAGTGTTAGGTTCCAAGGCTTTAACAAAAGTCCAATCGATAATTCTGATTGCACTAGTTGCTGTTGCTGCAGTAGGAGTAGCAGCTTATTTGTTATGGGATAACCCCCGTCAATCTTCTGATACTATCAAAATAGGTGTTTGCGCTGATTTAGATAAGCCATGGGCACAAGAAGATTATGAAGGCGTTAAATTGGCAGTTGAACAAATTAATGCTGAAGGAGGCTTGCTTGGAAGACAAGTTGAGGTATTTGGTGAAGATGATGATGGAGGTTTAGATCCCACAATAACTAGCACTGCATTAAATAGACTAATAACAGTTGATAATGTTGATTTCATTATTGGACTTGGATCTTTAACAAAACTAGAAATTATTGCTCAACACAAGAAAATTTTCATATCCACTTTGGGGGTAGAAGAGTGTGAACAACAGGTGCTAGATGATTATGAAAAGTATAAATATTATTTCGCATGTTCACCTAATTCAACATCAACTCGTGTACGTATGATTAACAGTCTCTTAAATTTGAGAGACGTCACTGGCTTTAATAAAATTGGACTCTTAAGTCTAGATTTTGAAAGTCTTAGAGCAAGTTTTGAAGTACTTGAAAGTTCTCTATCACAGAAAGGATTTGAAGTTGTTTACAAGAACTTCTTTCCAATAGGAACTTTTGATTTTTCAAGTTACTTTGCGGCTGCTGAGGCTGCAGGTGTTGAAACTTTGCTACCTATAATGACTGATGAGTATATACCCTTTGTAAAAGAATATTATGATCGCCAATCACCTATTCTCATTTTTGGAGGTAGTCTTGGCGCTCTTCCGAGACCGAGCGCTTGGGATTATACTGATGGCAAATGTGAAGATGTATGTAGTGGTAGTATCGGTGCGGCGGTTGGTGCTGGGTATCCTTTAACGAGTAAGACTTTGGCAACTATACAGGCGTTTATTGATAAAGGATTTGAAGCGCCTCTTACTGCCTTGGGATATGATATTGTGCGTTTTATTTTGGCTGATGCTATAAAACGAGCAGGAACTATTGAAACAGAAGCGGTTATCAAAGCTTTAGAAGAAACAAGTGTTGAGACATCTAATGCAAAGAAATTTACTTTCACTGAATCGCATGCTGTCATGGTGGGAAGTGATCCTAATGATCCAGAAGCAGATTACATGCTAGATATGCTCTTTCAATGGCAAAACGGCGAACTTGTTCCAGTTTATCCAAAAGCAATCATGGAAGAAGCAGGAGCAACCTACACTTTTCCTGATTGGTCTGGACCATGGGATGACTTGGACTAAATCAGATTTGCGCATACATTATTTACTATTATCTAATCTAACTTATAGAATAGTAGTTGATTGTTAAAAAAAATGTTTTTTCTGGAAAAAATCTGCCCCAGTCACGAGATATTTTTTCTATGTGTGTTTTGGGATTGTCCATGAACCGTCGCATACTCCAGAATTCAGGTTGAGTCCTTCTCTGCAGCATCCGAACTTCATGTTGTGTTCTTCGGTCAATTCTTTTGTTTTTTTCATTAAACTGAACCGTAACTTCTTGGGTAAGTATGTGGAACGTCCAACTCTCTCGCCCTCGCTGAAGTATAGTGGCTTCAGTTTCTCTGCTTCTTCTGGAAAAACTGTCATGAATCGTTTCCAGTTGTCGGGCTTCACTTTGTATGTTGAAAAGGTGACATGCAGCACGCCTAATTCTGCAACAGCTTCCACAAGCGTTGCCACATCATCGTTAACAAAGGGAATAACGGGGTCAATTCTCACGGTAGTAGGGATTCCTGATTTTACGAGCTTTTCTATTGCCTTGAGTCGCTTCGAAGATACAGGGGCTCTGGGCTCAAGCTTCGCAGAGAGGCTATCATCCGTGGTGAGAACTGTAACTGAAACCGCGCAGGGAACATTCTGGAGTATATCAATGTCTCGCGTTACTAAATCAGATTTTGTTACTATCTGAAGCCTGCAACGGCTTTCTGCCAAGGTCTCTAAGCATTTTCGGGTTAAACCCTGTTTTTGTTCCAGCCGTGGATAAGGGTCAGAAGAGTTGGATATGGAAACCAGTTCTCCCTTCAACTTTGTCGCTTCCCGTTTTAGTCTAGTTAGCAGGTTCTTTTTTGGTCTGCAATCATTGAATCGGGGTATATATGAGGACGCATAGCAGTAGATGCAGTTGTGATCGCATCCAGTGTAGGGGTTAAAGGTTAACTTGTCTGGGCAAGTGCACAACTGAGACTTCCACGGATCAAAAACAGTAAGCAACATGACTCTATTTCCAACAACAAAATAGGGTTAAGAGCAAGTATTAAAAATCTAACCTTTACTTGGCTGGGTCTTTTCTTTCTTCAGCTTAGCTAATTTGTTGTCTAGGATCTTTAATTCGTCTTGGAGCATCTTAATCATGTGCTGGATTCGCTTATGTTTCATTTCAAGAGCTTCTAGCTTATTCTCAGGTTTTTTTTCTAGGAATGGCAAAAACGGATTTGGTACGTGGGGTATTACAACTGCCTCAGGATCTAAATCCAACACCGTTTTTGCATACTCTTCAAACAGACCGTTCATGCTATCTGCAATCTGACTGTGCTTCAGAAG
>Ga0272441_10013875_pt1 | contig 11527 bp, 10 predicted proteins | sample SSMProp6N_FD_193582 | JGI IMG/M metagenome (GOLD analysis project Ga0272441, IMG submission 193582) | Marine sediment archaeal communities from Little Sippewissett salt marsh, Falmouth, MA, United States - SSM-Prop-6N | ecosystem: Environmental > Aquatic > Marine > Wetlands > Sediment ... | reverse complement strand
CCAGAAGTGCGGTTCTGAACAGCCGATGCAGGGGTGGCCGGCCTCGATCGGAAAACTGACCCCGCCGTTCCACTTCATGGTCGCGCAGGCATTGTAGGTCGAGGGTCCCTTGCAGCCGAGTTTGAACAAACACCAGCCCTGGCGTGCGCCTTCATCGTCAAAGGTCTCGGCAAACAAGCCCCTGTCGTAGAACGGCCGGCGGTAGCAGCGGTCGTGGATGCTCTGGCCAAAGAATGCCACCGGACGACCGAGATGGTCCCGCTCCGGAATTGCCCCGAAGGTCAGGAAATGCGTCAGCACGCCGGTGAGCACGCCCGGAATTGGCGGACAGCCGGGTACATTGATGATCTCTTTGTCTTTGATGATATCGCTGACGGCAACTGCCCCGGTCGGATCCGGTTTTGCATTCGCGATGCCGCCGAAGGCGGCACAGCTGCCGACCGAGATGATCGCTGCGGCGCCTTTGGCCGTGTCGGTCAGCATATCCACGTTGCTGATGCCAGCGATCGTCGAATAGCCGGGATTGCCGAGCGGTATCGAGCCATCGACGACCAGCAGGTACTGGCCGTCGTGTTCTTTCATCGCAGCTTCACGCGCAGCTTCAGCGGCGTGTCCGGATGCGGCCTGCAGCGTGTGATGATAATCCAGCGAGATCGCGTCGAAAATCAAGTTCTCGATCGTGGCGGCCTGAGCGCGGGTCAGCGATTCGGTGCAACCAGTGCATTCCTGAAATGACAACCAGATCACCGAAGGCTTCTTGGCCTTTTCCAAAGCCTGGGCGATCGTTGGAATCATCGCTGGCGGCAAGGCCATCATCGATGCCGTCGCGGCACAGAATTTCAGGAAACTGCGGCGCGAAATTCCCTGACCGCGGAGCGCCTCACCCAGTGTTCTATCTTGGCGGGATAAGTCCTTTGTCATGATATTTCTCTCCACATCGGTTTCGTATTGGTTTATCCAGGATCGTTCTCTAGCTCGCGCTGAAGCTGCTCCAGCGCAGCGGCCATGTCCTCGGTCTGTGATTGCAGAATATCGGGCAATCGGGTTATCTCGATGAAGCGCCCGATCACATTGTTCGCCGCGTTGTAATGCGTCACCAGCCAGACGCCGGCGAAGCGGGTCTCATAGATTTCACTCGGTCCGAGCGCGTTCAGCCTGGCGTGGACTTCGCCGGAGCCGAGCGTATCCAGCAGGGTTTCCTCTTCGCCGGGAGCCAGCGGGATACTGCGCAGATCAATAATGCTGCTCTGATCGCTATCCAGAAGCCGGCGCAGCGCATGGCGAATCTCGTGCAAGATCGGCTGCACGTTCCAGGTCAGCGCATTGCCAAGCTGGATATTGAAGCGGGATTCTGCGTGTTCAGTCATAATGGCCTCAGTCGACCACCGGGCACTGCGGTTCCGCTGACCAGACCAGCAATGGGCAGTTTGCATGGCGTATCACTTCGGCGGTGACACATTCATCCATCGCGATCTTGTCACCGCCGGTGCCGTGGCTTGCCATCGATACCAGATCGATTTTCAGCGTGTCGATGCGTTCGAGAATTTCCCGGATGGGTCGTTTGTACGTGGTCATATCCAATGTCACTTTCAGGCCGGAATTGGCCAGCGTAACGCTCTGTTCTTGCAGCTTCGCCTTGATCGCGGCTTTCTGCTCCTTGTATTCAGCATGTTCCAGTTCGTCATGAAACAACACGACTTCGCAGTCGTGCATCTTCGCAAATTTCTCCACGCAGCCGAGAATCGCCGATGATGCGTCGGAGCCGTCCAGCGGGACCAGGATACGTTTGAACAGGTCTTCGGTACGCTCGTCCATGGGTGCCGGTCGCGCGCTGTGCAGGATGAACACCGGGCAGGGCGATTGTTTCAAGACCTGCTCGGTCACGCTGCCTTCGCGAATGCGCTCGAGTCCGGAACGGCCATGCGTCGTCATCACGATCAGCGTCGCAGGCAACAGGATCGCCATTTTGACGATTTCCTGAACCGGATCACCCATTCGGGTTTCACGCTCGACCGCCCAGTTTTCATACTGCAGCTGATCATAGATCGTGCTGATGTGGGGTTCCAGATCCACGGCTGCCGAGTTGGATTCGATCTCGGGCGTCACATGCAGCAACACGACCCTAGTTCTTTCCCTCGGTGTCAGCGACCTGACATAGAGCAGGGTTTCTACCACGGATTCAGTACCATCGATTGGGATAAGTATTGTTTGCTCCATTGTTTTATGCCCCCGTTTTTGGTGATTCAGATGGTGGTGTGTTGCGATGTTGCACTGCTGTGGGAGTTGCATCGGTCAATGGTGGTTGCGCCCACAACTGCAACAACGTAGCAGCCTGATCCACAGCTTCGGGCAAGGCGTGACCGACGTTTTCGGTCGGTTGCATGCCCCAGTCCATCAATTGCGGCTGGATACCGATCAACGCGCGATTGACCGGTAAGTGGTCGGTCAGTCGCGCAATATCCATCAGGTCCATCAGTCCAACTTCATGGGCACTGCGCTTGGCAGCGCCGAGGTAGGCATCCATGTCAGAGCCGGCAAATACTTTCACGGTTCCAGGCGGCGCGTGCAGTTCAGCAGCATCGAACACGATCAGGTGGTGACATTCCTCGATCCAGCATGCCAAGCTGAAGCTGAGCGTGCCGCCATCGAGGAAAGTGAGATCGGAACGCGCGTCGAACGTTTCCTTCATCAGATTCAGCGCATGGATACCCGCACCTTCATCCGACAAAAGCGTATTGCCGATGCCGAGGATCAATGTATTTTGTCCGATTATCATTTCTGGGTAATATGTTACCCTCAGGCATTGTTATAATATTGACTTGAATCAATTCAATTACCGATAGTTCAGTATTAAATGAAATACTAAATAACTGGGAATTGCTCAACCTGGTAGGTCGCCTATGTGTCTCGGAATACCCATGCAGATCAAGTCCATCGAGGGCTACAACGCGCGCTGTGAAGCCAAAGGTGTCGAGCGTGATGTCAGCCTGTTCATGATGCAGGAAGAACCGTTGCAGGTGGATGATTTTGTGGTTGTGCACGTCGGCTATGCGATCCAGAAAATCACGCCCGAGGAAGCCCAAACGGCGTGGGAGTTTTATGATCAGATGCTGCAAGCCGAGGCTTGAGATGCACGAACTCGCTATTTGTCAGGCATTGATCGATCAAATCGAAAGCATTGCGGCGGAACGCGACGCCGCCAGGGCTGTTGCGATAGTTATCGGCATCGGTCCGTTGTCCGGTGTCGAAGCGCAGCTATTGAAGCATGCATACCCGGTGGCCAGTGCCGGGAGTGTGGCTGAGGGTGCAGAGCTGGTGATCGAAGATCTACCGGTGCGCGTGAAATGCACGCAGTGCGGCGAAGAATCCGATGCTTTGCCGAACAAGCTGCTGTGCAAACACTGCGGTGATTGGCGCACCGAGTTGATCCATGGTGACGAGCTGATGTTGATGAGCGTGGAATTGGAGAAGCAGTCAGTCGGCGCCAATTCCACTGCCGGCGAAGCGAAGATGACATTGCATTGACCGGCGCTGAACGCATTTTTCTGTCGTTGCCGGCCAGTGTGCGCGCGCAAATTTTTTAGGAGAGCAAGACAATGTGTGATACCTGCGGATGTAACATCACCCACGGCAACGAGGGTTTGATCAGGCCCGGGGGCAAGTTGGCCAAGACCGAGAGTGGCAAGGAGGCCGTCACGGTTCTGCACAGCCTGCTCGACGAAAACGATCATACGGCAGCGCACAATCGTGCGCATTTCGACAGCCACAACGTGCTCACGATCAATCTGATGTCGTCACCTGGCGCAGGCAAAACCGCACTGCTCGAAGCAACGATCAAAACTCTGCAGGCCAAAACGGGTAGTGCCCTGTCAATCGCGGTGATCGAGGGCGATCTGGAAACCGAGAACGACGCCGAACGCATTCGCAAACACGGCGTTGAAGCGATACAGATCGTGACCGGCAGTGCCTGCCATCTCGACGCGCACATGATTCACCAGGCGCTGCACCAGCTGGACCTTGCCAAATATGACATTGTCTTCATCGAGAACGTTGGCAATCTGGTTTGTCCGGCGAGTTTCGATCTTGGCCAGCATCTGAATGTGGCTTTGCTTTCGGTGCCCGAAGGTGATGACAAACCTGCGAAATACCCGGTGATGTTCCGATCGGCCGATCTGGTGCTGATCAGCAAGTGCGATCTGTTACCGGTGCTGGATGATTTCAAACCGGCGCAAGCCAGGCAGTATTTGCACGATATCGCCAGTGACGCGCCGGTGTTCGAGCTTTCGGCGAAAAACGGTTCCGGCATGCAGGCCTGGTTCGACTGGCTGGACGCAGAAATCCACGCGCAGGGATCACGTGCAGCAGTGTCGTCGACACACGCCGACCACGATCATCACCATACGCACGAGCATCATCACGCCTCGCACAGGCACGATTCCAGGTAATGACCACGTCGGCCGCGCAATGGCTCGATCGCATCCGGGCGCTGCCGTTGCCGGAGCGTGTCAAGATCATGAACGTCTGCGGCGGCCACGAGCGTTCGATCACGATGGCCGGACTGCGCAAGGCGCTGCCGCCAGAGATCGAGCTGGTGCCGGGTCCCGGATGCCCCGTGTGTATCTGCCCGGAAGAAGATGTGTTCGAGGCGATACAGCTGGCGTTGAACGAAGATATCATTCTGGTCGCCTTCGGGGATATGCTGCGCGTGCCCGTCAACGTGAAAAAATCACGCGCACGCACGATGGAGCAGGCCAAGGCACAGGGAGCGGACATCCGTCCGATCGCCTCGCCGACCGAGGCCGTCGCGATCGCCGAGGCCAATCCGGACAAGGCCGTTGTGTTCTTCGCAGCCGGCTTTGAGACCACCACCGCACCGGTGGCAGCGATGCTGGTGGAAGGCGTGCCCGACAATCTCTCGTTGCTGCTGTCCGGACGCTTGACCTGGCCGGCGATTGCGATGTTGCTCGAATCGGGTGAACCTGGTTTTGATGCGCTGATTGCGCCGGGCCATGTCGCCACGGTCATGGGGCCGGAGGAATGGACCTTCGTCGTCGACAGGCACAACATCCCGGCCGCCGTTGCCGGCTTCAACAGCGAGAGTCTGCTCGCGGCGATGTATTCGACGTTGCGACAGCTGCTCGAAGGCCAGTACTTTCTCGACAATTGCTACCCGCAGGTCGTCCGACCCGGTGGTAACCCTTCAGCGCAGGCGCAGCTGCGCAAGGCGATGAATGTCGTCGATGCCAACTGGCGTGGCGTCGGTATCATTCCAGCGTCTGGTTTCAGCATCGCCGATGCGTACAGCAAGCACGATGCCAGGCAGCTGTTTCCTTCCTACGCTGAGGACGCGCGCAAACGGGCCGGCGAGATGCCGCCGGGCTGTGACTGCGCGAAGGTGGTGCTGGGCAAGATCTATCCGAATGAATGTCGGCTCTATGGCGTCGCCTGCAAACCGCGCAATCCGATCGGTCCTTGCATGGTCTCGGATGAAGGCGCCTGCCGCATCTGGTGGTCGGGCGGCATGCGTGAACCCGCAGCAAAAAGTAGTGCCATCGCCTAGCCTGCATTTCTCACCAGGCGGCCTAGTCTACCAATATGGTATCGGCTCCTTGGATAAAGCTTGGATGATCGAAGATACAGCGTGTTTTTCAAGCATGCCTATCACGGTTCAGGCTGGTTTTGATTCGTGCAAGATTGTAGGGTGCGCCGTGCGCACCGGAATCGGCCACCAAACCGAAGATGCGCGGTGCGCATGGCGCACCCTACGGTTACTTTGCTCAAATTGTAGCAGCGACTACGCGTTTCGCTCCAGGGCGGCGCTAACGACCACAAATCCTGCGCCTACTCCCGTGATCCTGGTGAAAAATGCGGGCTAGAACGCCTGCTGCGAGTGGCCGGTCAGCCGATTTAGTCAAAAACGCTGGTCGCGAATGTGCCCGGCATATCGTGCTGTCTGGAACGGTGCAGGGCGTTGGCTTCAGGCCGTTCATCTACACGCTTGCGGTCGAACATCGGCTGTCCGGCTGGGTCAGGAACCGCCTTGGCCGTGTCGAGATCCACATTCAGGGGCCGGCGCCGCGTCTCGATAAATTTGTCAACGACGTGTTCGCCAAAGCCCCGAGAATGGCTCACCCGCTGCTGCAGTCGGACCAGCGCGTCGAACCGGGGAGCTTCGAAGGCTTTTCCATTCGCGACAGCGTCGCCGACGGTGAGTCCGATATCAGCGTGCCTGCTGATTTGTTCACCTGCGATCAATGTTTAGCCGAACTCTACACCCAGGCCGATCGACGTTACCGTTACCCGTTCATCAACTGCACACAGTGCGGGCCGCGATACACGCTGATCCGCAGCCTGCCGTATGATCGTCCCAATACCACAATGGCTGGCTTCAAGCTGTGCAGCGCGTGCCGCAGCGAATACCAGGACCCCGCCGACCGGCGCTTCCATGCAGAACCAGTGGCCTGTCCCGTGTGCGGCCCGACGCTGACATTTCGTAGCGATGGGGCTGAGCCAATCACCGGTAACGAAGCGGCGTTAGCCGCAGCCGTCCAGGCGCTGAGGGCAGGCCGGGTCGTTGCGGTCAAAGGCATCGGCGGGTACCACCTGATGTGCGATGCTTGCAGTGACACAGCCGTGGCCAAAATCAGGCAGAACAAACCGCGACCAGCGAAACCGTTGGCAGTGCTGTTCCCGGGGCCGGTCGAGCGGCCTTTTGAGCTTATGAGGGCCCATGTTGAGTTGTCGGACTCGGCACGCGAGCTGCTGGCGGGCCCGGCCAGGCCGATCGTCTTGTTGCCCAGAACAGCCGCTTCCACACTCTCGGACCTGATCGCTCCGGGTCTTGTGGAGATTGGAGTGATGCTGCCGTATAGCCCGTTGCATCATCTGCTGCTGGACGATTTCAGCGGCCCGCTGGTCGCGACCTCGGCCAATATCAGTGGCGAGCCGGTATTGACCGACAATGAGGCGGTCGAGAAGCGGCTCGCGCACGTGGCTGAGGCCTACCTTCATCATGATCGTCCGATCGAACGGCCCGCGGATGACCCGGTGTTCAGGCCGATCGCTGGAAGGCCGCGGCCACTGCGACTCGGACGAGGCGTCGCACCGGCCGAATTCTTGTTGCCATTCGAGCTGAAAGTGCCCGTCCTTGGGGTCGGCGCGCAGATGAAAAATGCAATCACGCTGGCATGGGGCAATCGTGCGGTGCTATCGCCCCACATCGGTGACATGGGTTCGGTGCGCAGTCTGACGGTTTTTGAAAAGACTGTCGACGATTTGCAGCGACTCTACGGCGTCCGCGCCGAACGGCTGGTTTGCGATGCTCACGCCGGGTACACCACCTCGCGCTGGGCGCTTCGCCAGGGTCTACCGGTCAGCCGTGTCTACCACCATCACGCGCATGCGTCGTTGGCCTGCTATCCACGACTGCCGCTGGATCCCGACAAACCACGCCTGGTATTTACCTGGGACGGTGTCGGTCTCGGCGTCGACGGGACCTTGTGGGGCGGCGAGACATTTCTGGGCCAGCCAGGCGCGTGGCAGCGCGTGGCCAGCATGCGACCGTTCCATCTGCCGGGCGGGGAGAAGGCCGGGCGTGAACCCTGGCGCAGCGCAGCTGCGTTGTGCTGGGAGGCAGGAAGAGATTATGCGCCGCCGGTTCAGAACGGTCGCCTGCTATACGAATTCTGGCAGCGGCGCCAGAACGCGCCAAAGACCTCGGCCGTGGGCCGCCTGTTCGATGCCGCCGCTGCATTGACCGGCGTCTGCCATACCGCCAGCTTCGAAGGACAGGGGCCGATGTTGTTCGAGGCGCTCAGCAATCAGCCGGATCGCCACATAGAATTAACATTAAATAACAATGATAATTTATTGATTACAAATTGGGAGCCATTGGTGGCTGCGATGTTAGATTCTGCTTTAACTATCGCTCAGCGCGCTGCGCTGTTCCATGCTTCTCTGGCGCAGGCAATAGTGCAGCAGGCAAACGTGCTGCGTGCTGCGCACGGCGTGAACGCAGTCAGCCTGACCGGCGGTGTGTTCCAGAATCGTGTACTGACCGAGCACGCGATGAGCCTGCTACAAGAGCAAGGCTTCGAGGTGGACCTGCCCGAATCGCTCCCGGTCAACGATGCCGGCATCAGCTTCGGACAGGTGATCGAATATGGTTTTTCTGAGGGCTAAGTTCACCGCAAAGGCGCAAAGAGCGCAAAGAATATTTCACCGCAAAGGCGCAAAGAACGCAGAGGGTTTATTCACCGCAAAGACGCAGAGGACGCAAAAGATATTTTCACCGCAGAGACGCAGAGGCGCAGAGGAGGCTAAGAGTTTTTTTGGTTGGGGGATAATTTGAATTTGCCGTCTGATTCAAGGTTGAAATGCCCAGTCTTGAGACACGACGGGGGCGTTGCCAAGCTCGTTTCACGTATCGTCGCGTCCGCAGGACGCGGCGACAGTAACTCACTATCATTTGTCTTTACGTCCTCCGCATCTCTGCGGTGAAACCCCAAGCGAACCTGCCGAGAAAAATTAGTACGCCTCCGCAGCGAATAACGCATAAATACCCGCACAACAAAAATCCCTTCGCGTCCTTTGCGCCTTTGCGGTGAATAAACCCTTTGCGTTCTTTGCGCCTTTGCGGTGAAAATCCAACGACTATGCAAGACACACACATTTCGCTGGCCCATGGTAACGGTGGCCGCTATATGCGCGAGTTGATCGATGAGATCTTTGCGCGCCATCTCGCCAATCCGGATCTGGACGTTACGGCCGATGCGGTGCCGATCGCGATCGAAGGCGGCGAGGTGTTATTCACGACCGATGGCTTCACCGTGCAGCCGCTCGAATTTCCCGGCGGCAACATCGGCTCACTGGCGGTACATGGCACGACCAATGATCTCGCGGTTGCCGGTGCGATACCCAAATACCTGAGCTTGAACGTCTTCATCGAGGAAGGCCTCGAGGTCCGATTGCTGGAACGGGTCATCCAGTCGCTCGCGGAGACCGCGGCCCAGATCGGCGTCAAGGTTGTCGCCGGGGACACCAAGGTGCTGCGCCGCGGTGAAGGCGGTGGCTTGTACCTTGCGACCACCGGCGTCGGCCTCCGCAGCGGACAGCGCTTGTCCATGGGAAACATCCAGGACGGTGATGCGCTCATCGTCAGCGGTCCGGTGGGCGATCATGGTATCGCGGTGATGCTGGCGCGAGAAGAGTTTGGCTTGCGTGGCGATATTCGTTCGGATGCGGCAAGCGTGTTGAACCTCACGACCCGCGCGCTCGCCTACGAAGGCTTGCGTTTCATGCGCGATCCGACCCGCGGTGGTCTTGCGACGGTTTGCTCTGAGCTACACCGTCGTATCGGCATGGGCGTACGCCTGCAACAGACGGCTCTGCCGGTGCGCGATCCGGTGCAGTCAGTCTGCGACATGCTCGGTTATGATCCATTGTATCTGGCTTGCGAGGGAAGGGTCGTCGCCGTGATCGATCCGGTCGAGGCTGATCAACTGCTCAGTGACTGGCAGGCAACCGATGAGGGTAAGGATGCCTGCCTGATCGGCCATATCGACAGCACGATCGACCATGTCCTGCTCGAAACCGAAATCGGTGGTCAGCGTATTCTCGAGGAACTCGAAGATGATCCGCTACCGCGAATCTGCTAGCATTGCCGCACGCTGGCTGTGCCCCGCGCAACTGCACTCGAGAAGCTCTAGATGATGAAGATGCTCCAAACTCGCGAACGCTGGTACTTTTTGGTGCTGTTGCTGCTGCTGCCCTGTTTCGCGATAGCCGAGACCGAAACCGAGCACGGTTTCCATGTCGGCCACAATGATCCAATCGCACCGGTCATTCTCGGGGTGACCGGCATCCTGTTTTTCGCGCTGATCGGACGCTTTTCGGCGCGCAAACTCGGGTTCCCATCCGTGCTCGGTGAACTGATCATGGGGATTGTGCTCGGTAACGTTGCCTACTATTTTCACTATGACTTGATTATGGTGCTGCGTGAAGGCACGGCGATGTTCGACACGATGGACAATCTGCTCAAAGGCGAAACTCTAGAAATTTCCTGCCTGAAAGCGGTTGGCGATGAATGTGCAAGGCCGATCCTGGAGATCCTGCGCGGGCCTCACGGCAATGAAATACTGCAGGTGGCCCATACCGTCGATGTGTTTTCGCGCTACGGGGTGATTTTCCTGTTGTTTATGGTCGGCCTCGAGACGAGTATCGATGACATGCGCAAGGTTGGTCCCGATTCCGGCCGGGTCGCTGTCATCGGTGTGCTGTTGCCGTTCCTGCTCGGCATACTGGCATCCACTTTATTGATCGAGGATGTCGAACTGCATACCAGTCTTTTCCTGGGCGCGACACTGGCGGCGACCAGTGTGGGTATCACGGCGATGGTGTTACAGGAACTGAAGATGCAACAAACCGATCTTGCGCGGATCATTCTCGGTGCCGCGGTGTTCGATGATGTGCTCGGCCTGCTGATGCTCGCGATCGTCAGCGGTATCGTTGTGACCGGCAGCGTCGATGTTTTTCATATTGGGAAGACCATTGTCCTGGCCACGGTATTTCTGACTGCTGCAATCGTGCTCGGACCGTTCCTGATTCGCTGGGTTGTCATACTGTTCCGTCGACTGGACCTGGTCGAGGCGAAAATGTTCGCTTCCTATCTGTTCGTGATGGTGCTGGCGTGGATGGCGAACCTTTCCGGGCTGGCCACGATCATTGGCGCATTCACGGCGGGGCTGATCCTGCAAGATGCTTACTTTGAGCGCTGGAACAAAGGCGTCAAATGCCCAATGAGCATCAAAGACCTGATCATGCCGCTTGAAGTCATCATGGTGCCGATCTTCTTCGTGCTGATGGGGATCCAGGTCAAGCTCGAGACCTTCCTGCAGCCTGAAATCATGATGCTTGCCGGTGGTCTGTTGATCGCTGCGATTATCGGAAAAGTCCTGTCGGGCTACGGTGCTTTCGTCAAGAACCGACTGGCAATCGGAATCGGCATGATGCCACGCGGCGAAGTCGGGCTGATCTTCGCTGCGATGGGTAAGAGCCTTGGCGTGATCGATGATGCGTTGTTTTCAGCAGTAGTGCTGATGGTCATCGTGACTACCTTGATGTCACCGCCCTTGTTCAAGCTGTCTGTCAAACGTTCGTCAGTGGTTGATTAGAACCCGTCGCGCCAGCTTACGGGCCTCGTTGCGATGAACATGTGGACACAGTCGAACTGCTGGTGAACAGACCGCACTGCATTAAACGGCTTGGGGAGGAGTAAATGTACGATCCAATTGGCGCAATACTGACCGACGGCGGTTGTGATTTCCGCGTGTGGGCGCCGTACGCGGACCAGGCTCGCGTACTTTTGCAGACCGGCGACGAATGGCTGCACGAGGACGAACCGGTTGCGTCAGCCTCGTTGACGCGATCCGAGGATGGCTACTGGACCGGCTTCGTACCAGATGTCAAAGCCGGCTGGCTGTATCGCTACGAATTCGAGCACAATGGCCACAAGTTTCAGCGTCTGGAT
>Ga0272441_10013872_pt1 | contig 11528 bp, 11 predicted proteins | sample SSMProp6N_FD_193582 | JGI IMG/M metagenome (GOLD analysis project Ga0272441, IMG submission 193582) | Marine sediment archaeal communities from Little Sippewissett salt marsh, Falmouth, MA, United States - SSM-Prop-6N | ecosystem: Environmental > Aquatic > Marine > Wetlands > Sediment ... | reverse complement strand
TGTCTTACAGCGGGCGGACTGTCATCTCATGGAGACTCGCTGGGCTGGGGAAGCGTCAGCCATTGCCTGCTAGAAGTTCATGATCAAAGAGACAATGGGTAGGACTGCTGCTCCCACCATCATCCCGAAGATGCCGCCCCAGACACTACCAGAAACCACGGCCATGCCCAGTGCCTGCGGATACTCGAAGCGTCCCCAGTAACCGTCGGGGACTTCGAGTAGAGGAAACGCGAGCGCGAAATTGGCCGTGAAGGTGATGCTGCCCACGAAGGCTCCCGCGAACAGCCCCAGCCAAGCTCCTTCGAGGAGAGCGAAGAGCGGTGCGGGTTGATGTTTCAGTACCGTATCAGCGATCCACCGCCCAGCCAGCGCGCCACTGGCAGCTCCAACTGCGGCGATGGGAATGGTCAGCAGCAGGGTATTCGACAGGGGTGTGTCGATGGCATCCAGACTGAAACCGATGGCAATGGCGCTTCCAGCAGCCAGGCCGAGCCCGGCGATCGTGATCGTCATGCCGGTCCGCATCCACTCGGCATCTGAGGGAGTCGCGGCTTGCCCTAGCATAGGCACAAAGGCAGTTAACAGGATCAGCGTACTACAGAGGCCTGCACGAATCGGCTTCATCTTGCCTGCACCATGACACGAATCGATCGCAACTGTCAAGCAAGAGAGAGGGGCGGATCTCGATTCATCCATCGTCTTCTCACGGCGTGTTACGACACATTGGATGGCAGTGTCACATGAAGCATCGAACGAAGCAGGGGAAGGGGACGAAGGTGGCGTCAGATCTTCGGCATCCCGGTCTGCTTGGACAAGAAGCATGCCGCTTCTGTCACTACGCAGACGGGGTGCTGAAGATCTGTAATAGAAGCTACTGCCTCAATGGGCAGCGCCAATGGATGGACTAGCGATTGCTGCGGCGGCACTCCAACAGCGCTACGAGCACGCCGAGAACGATCAAGATGACAGCAGTCCAGTAGTAGCCGGTAAGGCTCAATTGATAGTATTCCGCGCTGTAGGATCCTGCGGCGGCTGCCTGATAGGCTGCACGGCCGACTACTGGCATCAATTGCTGCGCCAATTGCCCCAACGCGATCAATACAAGCCCTGTTACAACGGAAATCAAACCTCTGCTCGTCTTTAACACGTGAATCCCTCCTTGTGTAAGAGCGGGGAGATTACACGGGCCTGCACGTTGAGTCAATAAGACGGCTGAAGGAGCTCGCTATTCATACTTTCTGCCAAACTCTGTTCGCGGGGTGGTCACACTTTCCGCCATGTCGTGCTCACGGAGGAAGCGTGATGGGCACTCGTTAGAGCCAGGGAGACACGGTCGCCGTCTGCTCGAACGAACTCGACAGCTTGGTTGATCAACTTGGACAGGAGGGCCGCGTGGCTTTAGAGTTGCAGGGACGGTAGGCGGGCAACAGACAGGCTCGAACTCCGGGAGGGGAGAACATGCGTGCGAAGAAATTGGCGATCCTGTTGATGGTCGGGTTGGTGCTCTGTCTTCTTCCTGCGCTTGATGGGCACATGGCTGCCACCTATGGCACAGGTTCAACGCCCGATCTTCCCTTGGATCAGTGGATCCCTCGCACGCAATGGGGCGCCGATCTGGGTGTACCTGCTGACAGCCCTCCAATGCTTGGCCAAGAGGATCACACTCGCATCCTGGACGATCGGGGAGGTATCACCCACATCATCATCCATCACACCGGAAATTCGAACGACACGATTCGCACGGTGTGGGATTGGCATGTCGCCAACCCTGATGGTCGACGATGGCCCGACATTGGCTATCACTTCCTAATCGACTCCCTGGGGAAGGTGTACCAGGGTAGGTCGAGTATCCAGCTGATCGGATCGCATACCGGCCTTGCAAACACTGGCACGGTGGGAATCGCCCTTCTCGGCAACTTCAACACGAGCCTACCGTCGGTCGCCGCCCTCGATAGCGTGGCGCTGCTCATTCGCTGGCTGTTCAAGACAGCCGATATCACGAACCCGTGGGAAGAGGCAGAGCACAACAACGCGGGCATGATGCCGCGAATTGCCGGGCATCGGGACTACCCGGGCCATGCCTCCAACGATTGTCCCGGCGACGCCCTCTATGATCAGCTGGACGGTTTGCTGCGGGCGCCAGTCGCCGAGTTGCTGGGAATGACCGTGTCGTCCACTTCGGAGGCTCCGACGATTAGTGGCATCGAGCCGGCTCAGCCGGTCGCACAGCCAACGAGGCAGTGGCTAGTGATTCTTGGCAGTGGGTTCGTCGCCGAATCGCACGTCATCCTGTGGATTGGCCCCGAGGTCTACCCAATTCCAGCAGATCGCACCCGCTACCTGGACTCCTCAAGACTGGAGGTATTGGTTGGGCTTACCGATTCGGGGACATGGTCTGCTCAGGTGGTCAATCCCGATGGTCGCGAGACGAACGACTTCGATTTCGTGGTTAGCCAACCCTAAGAATAACTGAGCGTAGTGGCGATGGGATCCGGTTATCCGCGCCAAAGTGTTCGGGGAAGCGCGTCAGAAGCAGGGGCGCTCACGGCTTGCTCGCGATCCTAGCGGCTGGGCTCTCGTCCCGTCATCTTGCGTCGGGTTACGTGCAATTCGTCGAGTGCTTTCTCCACTTCCTCGGTGGTTGGCTTGTGCCCCAATCGTCGTTCAAGCTGCTTGAGTATTCGTTCGCGCTCACGCTTTTCTTCTCGTCCCATGATGTGTTGCTCCTTCGTGAATCCATCGGATGCGACCCTATTATGCTCCCAAGCAGGTTCTAAATACGAAGCCTGCATACAATGGCTTCGTAGGAAAGGAGACGACATGCCCGAGCTTCCGGAAATTTATTGCCGTGCGCGAGAGATGAATGAACATCTGAAGGGACGAACGATCACGTCGATTGAAGTGAAGCAGCCCAAGTGCCTCAACGTGCCGGTTGAGAAGTTCGAGGCCGGACTGGTGGGAGCAACGTTCGACTCGACAACGTATCACGGCAAGTGGCTGCTAGCGAATACATCGCAAGGGTATCTGCTTATCAACCTAGGCATGGGCGGGGAGTTGCTGCTGGTGAACGCCAACACGTTGCCTGACAAGTGGCGCGTGCGATTTGACTTCAAAGACGGCCAGGCGTTCGTGGTCAACTTCTGGTGGTTTGGCAGTACGCACTATGTTGAATCAGGCAAACTCGGGGAGCATGCCATGACCGCCAAACTGGGAAGCAATGCTAAGGATGTGACAAGCGAGGAGTTTCGATCGTTGCTGGCAGGACGTCGAGGCCGCATCAAGTCGTTCCTGCTCAATCAGACCAAGATTGCTGGCATCGGCAACGCCTACATCCACGACATCCTGTTCCGCGCCAAGTTGCATCCACTGCGTACGATCCCGACGCTCGTGAGTGACGAGATCGATGCTCTCCTTCAGTCGATCCATAGTGAGTTCGAGCGCAGCATCGCGAAGGGAGCGGCCAACTACGAGTTGAATCTGTTCGGTCAACGCGGCGACTACGGCGCCGACGACTTGCTGGTCGGATACAGGGAAGGTAAAGGGTGTCCGGAATGCGGCACGACGATCCAGAAGCTGAAGACGGGCAGCACCACCAGCTACATTTGCCCGAGTTGTCAACCGCTGTAAATGTGGATCACACAAATGGAGCAGGTTTCATTCGGTTTCGCGAGAAACGTGATGAGTATCACGTTCGGCGCGAACGACTGGGCCTTCGATGTTGGTGAGCAAGCCACGCTGTCGAGCGTAGACAGGGTGGAAATGCGGGACTGAGAGCGAGGTTTCTGTGCGGACCCCGGTCTCTGGTAAACTGAGAGTATGAACGAGGACAAACGGCTAGGTCTTCAGCTTTTCGGTGCGCCGATGCTGCATCGAAACGGCAGTCCGCTGCCCTTGAGTCGCCGCAAGGCGATGGCGCTGCTCGGTTATCTGGCTGTGACTCGGAGGCGGCATCACCGGGAAATACTGGCTGCGTTGCTGTGGCCGGAATCGGAGGCAACGGCTGCCTACTCGGCGCTGAGGAATGTTCTTTGGATTCTCCGACAAACACCGCTGGCCCCCATGGTGAGAAGCGATCGTAGTGCGGTGGAGTTGATCGATGATGAGAGCATCGTGGTCGATGTCAATCGCTTTCGCGATCTTACGTCAGCCTGTCCCAGCAGGTCTCATGACCCAAGAGAAGTCTGCTGTGACTGCGAACCGTTGCTTCGGGAAGCGGTGCAGCTATCAGGGGGATCGTTCATGAGCGGGTTCTCGGTCAGTAACTCGGCTCGATTCGAGGATTGGCAGTTCGCCGAGAGCGAGGCCCTCAAGCGAGAGCTGACCGAAACGCTGGAGCGGTTGATCGACTACTACTCCGCGATCGAGGAATGGGCGGCAGCGGTTCGATGTGCCAGGCAATGGCTACATGTTGACGCGTGGAACGAGTTGGTGTACCGGAAATTGATGAAGGCGCTGGCTTCTCAAGGCAAGCGCAGCGAGGCCTTGCAGGTCTTCGATGACTGCACGCGCGTATTGACGGCGCAGCTGGGGCTGCCTCCGGAAGAGGCGACCGTAGAACTGGCAGCGCAAATTCGGACCGCGCCTGGCACAACCCATCCCACCACAGGGAGCCGGGCGCACCGGCTTCCACATGCGCTGGTTCCATTTGTCGGCCGACGAGAAATAACTGCGAACGTGGAGGACTTGTTGCTGGGAGAGTTGACTCGAGTTGTGACTCTGGTTGGACTGGGCGGATCGGGGAAAAGCAGCCTGGCCCTTCACGTGGGACGCCAAGTCGAGGACAAGTATGAACACGGTGCCTACTTCATTTGCTTGGATTCGCTTCGCGGAGCGGACGTCGTTGCTCCAACCGTGGCGCAAGCGCTCGGGATCCCGTTGCCTCGGATTGAAAGCTCAACACTGATCGAGCAGATGGGAGAGTTTCTGCGCGATCGAAATCTGTTGCTGATTCTTGACGGGGTGGAGCGGGTGCGACCGCAGGTGGTTGCTCTGCTACCAGCTCTGACTGAAGCGGCCAACACGCGAGTTCTGCTGACCTCTCGTATCGCGTTGGGAACGGGCAGCGAGGTGGCTGTCCCGCTACATGGATTGGAGTATCCGGACAGAAACATCCCCCCTGAGAAGGCGGCTGAGTATGCAGCCGTTCGACTGTTGCGAATCGCTGCGCGGCGATATGGCAGTCCGTCGAAAGACGACAAGGTCGAGCTGGCAGGCATGGCTCGGCTGACCCGATTGCTGGAGGGGTCGCCCTTGGGACTCGAAATGGCGGCGGGATGGAGGTCGGTGTTGACGTGGGACGAGATTGCAGATCGTGTGTCTGACAACCTTGAGTTTCTTGTACACATGCGAGAAGGAATCGCTCCCAGACATCGCGCGTTTGTTGCTGTATTCGAACAAGCGTGGACCCTGCTCACGGATGAGGCAAGGATTGCGTTGCGTCGGCTGTCGATCTTTCGGAGTTCGTTTACGATTGAGGCTGCCGAATACGTGACAGAGACTTCACCAAGTACTCTCGCCTTACTCGTCAATCGCTGCCTTATCAAGCGAATCGGTCCCACTCGGTACGGAATCCATGAATTGCTTCGGCAGTTTGCGTCGGGGAAGCTAGGGGGCGAGAGGCGCGAGACGGAGCGAGTGCGTGATCGACATGCCGAATACTACCTCCACTCGGTGGAGGACTGGTCGGGGAAGCTGGCAGGCGAGGAGCAGTACCCAACGTTGGAACGGATAGGAAATGAGCTTGGCAACGTTCGAGCAGCGTGCCAGCACGCTGCAGACGTTGGCAGATCTGACCTGTTGCGCGGGGCAATCGAGGGTCTGTTCTTCTACTACGACATGATCACGCAGTTTGAAGAGGGCGGCACGGTGTTCGCAAATGCTGCCAGTGCGTATGCACAGCATACCAACCGCGACAACAGCGTTGACGCCTTCCTGCGTGTCGCATCAGGATGGTTTGCCATCCAGGTTCAGCCAACCCTTGGAGAAGAACGACTGACAGCCGGGCTGGCGCTCCTCGAAGAAGAGCCTCCGGACGATCGCCTACACGCACTGGCCAATGTCGTCTGTGCCTACGCCAACGCGGATGGGGACGTAGAAGGTCACACTCAGCGAGTCAAGCGCAGTGTCGATTTCTACAGAGGCTGTGACAGAACGTCAGGCGAGGGGTTGGCGATGGCTGCCTGGGCTGAGCTGGAAACCCATCGCGATGAGAAGCGTGCAGAATCACTTGCCCACGAAAGCCTTCGCCTGCACCGAGAAGCAGGAGATGCGTGGGGCGAGGGACTGGTGCTTTCATTGCTGGCTCGTATTTCTGAATTGCAGGAGCAACTTGAGCTTTCGCTGTCGCAATATGAAGAGAGCCAACGACTGTCGGAGCCGATTGCCGCTGACATCAGTGGTGTCATCGACGCCATCTCAAGCCAAGCGCGCGTGACGGGGAAGCTTGGGCGTGCTAAGAGGAGCGAGCAATTGGCGGAGCAGGCGCTCCGGATGAGTCGAGGAGTGGGAAATCGCTATCAGATCGGGCGTGCCCTGATCGAGCTGGCGTGTGCCAAGCGGTTGCTGAGAGATTCGGCATCCGCCCGGCGGCTACTGGAAGAAGCGTTTACGTTGCTGAACCATCGGCGCTGGAGTAGCCAGCAAGCAAGTTGCGCCGTGATGCTGTGCGAGGTTGCGCTTGATGAAGCCGATGTCGGCGCAGCGGAGAGATGGTTTCAAGAAGCATCCTTGCTGAAGCCTGAGAATGTCTTGCTGGGTTCACTGTCAGAGAAGATGACGAAGTTGCGTGCAGCCCAGGACGGATAGCTACAGCCAATGAGGTGTCAGGAGCGTAGATATGATGGTCCACGGTAGTCTTGTCGTTCTTGCCGCTGGTATGGGCAGTCGCTATGGCGGGCTCAAGCAGATGGCCCCTGTTGGCCCCAATGGCGAATTGCTGATCGAGTACTCGATTCATGACGCCCTCTTGGCTGGCTTTCGGCACGTAGTGTTCGTTATCCAGAAGGATCAGGAGAGTGCGTTTCGCGAGTTGCTTAGGCGTAAATTGACGGGCTGCTGCGACATCAGCTACGCGCACCAGGAAGTAGCCGATCTCCCTTCCGGCATTGCCGTGCCACCAGAACGGCAGAAGCCATGGGGCACGGGGCATGCTGTGTTGAGCTGCCGGGATGTTGTTGACGGACCCTTCGCCGTCATCAATGCTGACGATTTCTACGGCCGCGATTCCTACGCGCAGATCGCGGATTTCCTTGGCCGCAAAGGCGGTTCCACCGGCGATGCTGCGCTGGTGGGTTTCGATTTAAAGTCAACGCTCTCCACGCACGGAACCGTGTCCCGCGGTGTGTGCCGCGTGGATAAGGCCGGGTTTCTGATAAGCATTGAGGAGCAACCGAACGTCGGCCTAAAGGATGGCTGGCCGGTGTCTTGGGACTCTGACGGGAACGCGCACAACTTGCCCGGAGACTCGATTGCATCGATGAACATGTGGGCGTTCCCCAGCCAGTTCATGCAAGAGCTTGGCGGTAGGTTCTCAAGATTCTTAGAAGCCGATGACACGGATCCAGTTCGCGATGAGTTCTTCTTGCCAGCAGCGGTTGGCTCGCTGATGGAGGAAGGAAATGCGTGCGTGCGTGTGTTGCCGACGGTTGCCCAGTGGATAGGCGTGACGTATCGCGAAGATCTAGCCAGGGTGCGAGAAGCTATTCAAGAACTGATTGATCGCGGTGTGTATCCGTCAGAGCTATGGGCCGGTCAACTGTGACCATTCCAGCCTCTGTCTGGGAAGCGGCAGAGGTATTCCGACTGCCCGGTTCAATTTCTGGGATTGAAGCACATGGTGACGGACTCATTCACGATACGTATGTCGTCTGTGTGAGCGCAGCAGGCGGGCCGAAGCGATTCATCCTGCAGCGCATCAACCAACGGGTGTTCGCAAATCCTGTTGCCTTGATGAAGAACATCGAGTGTGTTGTCCATCACATACAAGAGAGGGCAACACAATCTGGCCGCGACCCCGAACGTGCGATCGCTGGGATGGCGCAAACAGCTGATGGAGCAGTCTTGTTGCAGGCTGATGGCGAGGCTTGGCGCATGTTCCACTACATGGAAGGCACGATAACGGCTGGCTGCGCTGTTGGCACAAGCCAAGCGTATCGGATTGCGTCAACTTTTGGACGATTCCTCGATGACCTTAGCGACTTCCCTCTGCATCTGCTACGGGACAGCTTGCCAGGCTACCGCGACACACAGCTGGTTCTGATGAAGCTATGGCAAACCCTTGACCAAGATCCATGGAATCGGGCAAAGGATGTCGGAGCTGAGCTTGCCTTCATTGAAGCGAGACGTGAGCAGGCGCTACGACTTCAGCAGTTGCAGCGCAGCGGACAGCTGCCGCTGCGCGCCATTCATGGAGATACGAAACTGAATAATGTATTGCTCGATATCGCGACTGGACACGGCGTATGCGCCATCGATCTCGACACAGTGATGCCAGGCTTGCTCCTCCATGATGTCGGTGATTGCGTACGCGAAGCGCTCATCAGCGACCCGCAGCAGAGAGAATCCCTGCAGACACACGATCTTGGGATTGTCGAGGCGCTTGTTTCGGGGTTCCTCTCCCAGCTCTCGGCTCGTCTGTCTGAGCTGGAGATTGTCAACATTGTTCCCGCGATCAGATCCATTACGCTTGAACTAGGCGCACGCTTTCTGGCCGACTACCTGGCGGGCGATCTCTATTTCAAGACCGCGCACGCTTCGGAGAACCTCCAGCGAGCGCGGCAGCACTTCCGATTGGCGCAGAGGATCGAGAGGAGCGAGAGCGATCTCAACTCCATCGTCCGCCGATGCGAATGCCAACGCTGAGTCGTGGTGTCGCTTGGGTGCCTGGACACGCTCAGTTCGAGTAGTGGATAGCGTTTGCGCAACAGCTATAATGACTCCCGAGACGATGATGAGAGGGGTAACACCACATGCCGGCAGTCCCGAGTGAGATTCAATTTCTACCCATAACCGTCACGGGCCCGATTCTGCCTGACGACGTGGAGAACGTACAGAGCGGAGATTACGTTGCCGAGTTGCTGGAGGCGGCAGGCATCGCGGTCCAGGAGGGCGATGTTGTCGCCATCAGTTCCAAAGTAGCGTCCTTTCTGGATGGAGGATTGGTCCGTCTGGACGATGTCCTGCCGACGCGAAAAGCGCGAATCCTCGGGCGGCTGTTTCACCGCGACCCGAGGAAGATCCAGCTTGTGCTAGAAGAAGGGACGATCTTCCTTGTCGTTCCCATGAAGAAAATCATCCGCATACCGGCAATGCGAAAGATGATGAACCGGCGTACCGGAAGCCCCGAAACGATGGTCAACGGCTACGAGATCAACAATGCATTCACGTTCATCGTGAAGAAGCACGCGACCTATCTGGACGAAGCAGGCATTGATCATACCAACTCACCTGAGGGGTACGTCACGCTGTTACCTGAGGATCCGTGCGGCCTCGCCGGCAAGATTCGAGAAGCCATTCGCCAGCACTTCGGCGTCGATGTCGCCGTCATTCTCACTGATACAGTGACCAGCGTCGGTCGATTGGGCTCGCAAGATATGGCCATCGGATACGCGGGCATTGATCCAGTAACGCGAGAGACGTTCAATCCCGACTTGTTCGGTGTCCCTCGTGCCGGAGGCATGGACCTGGTCATCGATTCGATTGCCGGTATGGCCGGTTTGGTGATGGGGCAAACGATTGAAAAGACGCCGATCGTGGTTGTCCGAGGGCTCGCGTACGAGCAGGAGCGAGCTGACGAGCTTCCGGGCATGGAAGCGGTATCTTGGCCAGCGGGCACGGAGTGGAAGTTCGCCATATTGACGATTCTATCTACGTTGAAGCTTTGGATAGGGAATCTGCTGGCACTTCAACGGCGTACTAAGAAGTCGCGAGTTCATCGATAGCCAGCGAGCAGCCTGAGTCGCCGAAGATGTCAGTAAACGCTTCCGGCTTCCGCCACAACTCGGCGGTTCCATCTGATCGAATGGCTATTTTTCCCGGACGCAGGAAGCCACAGCTGTTGGAAGCAAAGTGATCGGCACCGTACGCGCCCGTGTGGAAGATTGCGAATCTCTCGCCGCGTTTGGGAAACCGGTTGAGCTTCACCTTGGTCTTGCTGACCATGTCTCCAGAGAAGCACAGCCTCCCGGCGAGAAACGCCTCGGCAGGGTCATCCGTCGGGCGTTGTGGAAGCACAGCGACTGGGAACATATCCGGGGAGATCAGATTGGTGCCATGATTGTTGATCCCCATCTCTAGGGAGACAACCGTTTGCCCGAGTACCGTCTTTGCGCCCGCCACCTGAGTTAGCGTAATCCCCGTGGTCGCTATGAGCGCCCGGCCGGGCTCAGCAATCAACATTGGTGAGCCGAGAGCCTTCAGTCGGTCGAGGCACGAGCGACCATCGGGAAACGTATGATTCAACAGGTGAGATAGCATCTGAGCCTGAGGCACTGCTGACCAATACGCCTTGCCGACCCACTTAGCGCCGGGTGAAGTGCTTCCGACATACCCAAGCGGAAGATCGTTCCAGGTGACAGATGGAACATCACCGCCCTGCAATCGCGTTAGCAGTTGCTGTTGGAAACTTCGCCAGTCCTGCTCAGTGAGAAAGGACACCGGGAAGCCGCCTCCGATGTCGATCACATCGGGAGCAAGCCCGTGTGCTTGAGCCGCTTCGGTTAGGCAGAGCAAGTGATCGAGCAGGCGTTCGTACCCGTGCGGTTCAGTAATCTGCGTGCCGATGTGGGCAGACACGCCTCGGAATCGAATGGTCGGGTGGTTGGCGAATCGGGCGAATAGCTCTGCGGCCTCATCAACGTGGAAGCCAAACTTCGTCCAATCTGCGGCCGTGCTCTGATCGTCTGATGTGAGGCCGGCCAGCGGCATTCCTCTGAAGCGCAGGAAGATGCTCGCCTGGCGGCGGGCTCTATCAGCCGTCAGCCGCTCAATTGTGGTGATCTCATCGTGGTTATCAACGGCAATGAAGCAACCTGCAGCGAGCGCTCTATCTAGATAGGAGGGGGTCTTGGCATTGCCGTTGCAGATGATATTGTCGGCGGGGATTCCTTCTTCTAACGCCAGGCGTAATTCGTTCTCGGAAGCGACATCGGCTCCCAGTCCGCAGCCCCGTGCTGCACGCACTGCGCCCCGGCACGGATTGGACTTTACTGCGAATGCAATGAACCCGCGCGGGTAGGTACTTTGTAGGACGTCTTGAAAGCTCTCCGCGTTGAGGGTGAACTGCTCAAGGAAGACGAGGTGGAGAGGGAGTGCATATCGATCGATTAGGCGGTCGATGACTCCTGAGTTTTGCTGCAGGAGGGATTCGAGTTTGTCTGTTGTCTTTTCCATGGTCGGTGCCTCGTTGATGGTAATCGACTTCCTGCCCGTTGTCAGCACAGGATCGGGTCGGGCGTTGATCGCGAAGCAGCAGACAGCTGTCTGTGACAATCAAAACACGGCTTGCGGGGAAGCGTCGCGTTGAAGCTGAT
>Ga0272441_10013871_pt1 | contig 11529 bp, 12 predicted proteins | sample SSMProp6N_FD_193582 | JGI IMG/M metagenome (GOLD analysis project Ga0272441, IMG submission 193582) | Marine sediment archaeal communities from Little Sippewissett salt marsh, Falmouth, MA, United States - SSM-Prop-6N | ecosystem: Environmental > Aquatic > Marine > Wetlands > Sediment ... | reverse complement strand
AGAGGTCAGCTCCCCGCTGACGGCCACCGTGTACTTGGTCGCCGGCACCAGGGATGCGGTGGGTTCGAAGCTCAGCAGACGGAAACCGTACCAGCGGTAGATTCCCTCTACAGGCGGATGAATCAGCAGCTGCTCCGATTCGGTTGCCGGCTTGCCCAGCTTGCTCACAGGGATCACCGGCTCGCTGAAAAGCAGCCACACCCCTCCTTCGATATTCTGCCAGGGTACGGTTCCAACCGGGGCGTACTCGGAGACCTGAAAGGCATCTTCCGGAACGGGCCCGGCTGCCGCCTGCTCGGGGAAAACAAAACCGGAGGTATCCAAAGCGGGTAGCGAACCGGCGCCCGCGCTTCCGATCTCCCCAAGACAGCCGGAGAGTACCGACAGAATCACGACCGACATTATCACAGCGGCCGAAACCGCCGTAATCCGATACCCCGCACCTGGTACGCTCATAACCCCTCCTGTTCTGCTGCTCCAGAGTAAGGGGAAACCAGCGGGAAATCAAGGAGTGTGTCTTGGGGGACGTGTTTAGGAGAATGAACCGAAATCAGTTAAGGTACGGCTCGGAGTCTGCATCCTCAAGCCAGAAATCGACGCTGCGATTCAAGTCATTCATATAATCGGAAATGGTGGGCCGGGTGCGAATCAGGGCCGACTCGATGCCGGGCAGCAGGGGCTCTTGATACACCAACTCGACCACCCGATCGATCTGATCCTGGATCACCTGCTTGGTTCTGGAGACCAAGTAGATTCGAACACCGATGAACGAGGCCAGCACCGCGACGATCACCGATACCCCTGCCCAGCGGTAGACGGCCGCGGTTTTCCCGGCGGGGGCGAACAGCCAGTTTCGTAACCTCTGAAATACCGATGAGTTCGCCCGGCTCCTCTGCGCATGCTGTGACGGGATCTGTGCTGCTTGTCCCGTGCTCTCCTGAAGAACAGCGGAAAAATCCGGATCGGGATAACCCTCAAGGGATTGATCGAGTTGACCGCGCAGCACCGCGGCGAAGGTTCCCAGAGAATGCAGGAAATCCCTGCAGGCGGGGCACTGCGCCAGGTGCGCCTGTACATCCCCGGGCAGAAATCTCGTTTGATCCTCCCTGTCGAGGGGGGAAATTGGATCGCTTCGATCCAGAACATTCTGCATCTCCCGCCTGGCCTGTCGGCAGGATATTTGCTTTTTCATCTTCCTCTCCTTGCAGCTCTGAGGAGCTTCTCCCGGGCCCGATGCAAACGAGATTTTACGGTGCCGGCGGGTACTTCCAGGACCTCCGCTATCTGTTCAATTGCAAACCCGTCCACATCCTTCATGAGGATGAGCTGTCTGTCCTTTGACGGAAGGCTCTGAAAGACGCCGAGCAGGGTCTCGATTTCCTCACGGCGAAGCACCTGCTGTTCCGGGCCCGCAGGCTCTGTGTTCCACAGGCCCAGCTTGATCCTGGCCAGGGTTCGCTCCCGACTTCGCTTCCTGCGCAGACAGTCGATCCCCCGGTTGCGGGCCAGCCTGTAAAAGTAGGTGCGGAAGGAGGAACGGAACTGGAAATTCTTCAGCCCCTGGAAGAGGCTCAGGATGATCTCCTGCTCCGCGTCCTCCATCTCCTCGCGTTGGCCGTTGAACAGTGTGTAGAGAAGTCGCCTGATCGAAGGAAGGTGCCTCTCCACCAGTTCCTGAAACGTCCTCGCATCACCGCTGCGCAGAAAACGCCGGATCAGGATATGATCTTCAGACGGGGGTGTTTCAGGAAGGGATTCACTGTCCGCCACGTTTGTCTCTCTCGGCTTCCTCACGCAAACGTCTTTCCTGCTCCTCCTGCTGCATCCGCCGACGCTCCATCGCCTGGCTCATGCGCGCGTATTTTGCATCTCCCAACAGCTCCCGCAACTCGACCTGTCTCCGGATCTGGGCTATTCGTTCCTTCAACTCCCACTCCAGGCTCTGGCGCAGCATCCGTTCCACCTCGCGCATGTTGACCTGCTCCTCGAACAACACCTTCCGCAGTTGAGCCCTGAGCACGTCGATCTCCAGGCGAGCCTGCCGGATCTCTCTCTCCGTCTCCTCAAAGATCTCCCTGATCCTCTGCACCTCCTCCTCTTCCAGATCCAGGCGTTCCAAAAACTCGGGATTGTCCCAGTCCTGACCGTAAGAAAAGCCGACGGCCAGCAGAACCAGGACAATGATAAGTACCGCTCTTTTCACAGGTAAACCTCCTCAGATTTCCTTTCGAATCGTTCTGTTTTATTAGTCGCAGGCAGGTGCCCTGAGGTTCCATGGTCTCCTGTTTTTTTTGATGTAGGATTTGACTTGGCCGCAGGCCCACGGCAATCCACCTTGGCCATCTAGGCGCCGGAGGAGGAAAGCCGCTTCAGAAGAGCCCACTCCACGAATTGATAGTACACCTCCCATGTCTTTTCACCGTAACCCCCGGACATCAGGCAGGCTGCCGGTATACCTCGGGATTCGAGAAACGAGTAAATCAGAGTATCCCGCTCCATTAACTGATGCTTGGACAGGTTTAGCAAACGGGTGGAGGGAAGTTCGTCGTGCTCGTAGGGGTCGGCACCTCCTACAACCAGAGCGAGGTCGGGAACAGACATTCTACTTAGTTGGTGCAGGCCCCGCTCCAGGCGGGGGAGGTATTCCCGCTCCTCTCCGGCGGCGATGGGGATATCCAGATCACTAGGGATGAAGGAAGGATTACGGCGCCCGGATTCATCGAACTCCGCCTCATCCAGCGGCCAGCCCCGGGCCATGTGTACGCTCAATGTACGAATCGAATCATCTCCCTGGGTAATCACGGCCGTGCCGTCACCCTTGTGGGCATCCACATCGATTACCCAGGCATTGCGGATCAGCCCTTCAGCCTGGGCTTTGCGAAGCACGATCACGATGTCGTTCAGCAGACAGAAACCCTTGCCGTGGTCCGGCTGGGCGTGGTGCGCGCCACCGCCGAAGTAGTAGCAGAATCCCCTGTCCAGGGCAACCTGACAGCACTGGTAGTCCCCGCCGATGCTGTACATGGCCCGTTCCAGCAGTTTGTCCAGGGGCTGGGTAGCTCGCTCCGGCTCGTAGCGATTGTACCTTCCATTGGAATCCACCAGCTCGAAGGTGCGGATGACCTCCTGCTCCAGGGCCGGGGAAAACAGCCTGTTCACGTAGCTGCCGGTATGGGCGCGGCGGATATCCTCCCGGGTGATGGACTGCCCCGCGTGCTCCAGATGCCACTCTGCTTGGCGCGGACCCAAAACCGGATGGGCCTGAAGCTCGGCAAAGGTCCTGCGGAACTTGCTGTCCCGAATCGGAATAAGGATACCGTACTGCTCCAAACCGCCATGATGCCCCGGACTGTAGATGATCATGGGTCAATAGTACAGCACATCCGCCGTGCTGACAAACTCTCTACCCCATCTGAAGGCGCCCGCGCGCGCCCTCGGGCGGCGGCTGCGAACCGGACCTTCTTGAAAATCCCTGGTATTCCTGCCATCATTTCCGGCATGACGAAAATCGAAAGGATCGACACAACGCTGCAGGGCGGAGAGGTGGATTATCCGCCGGTCAGCCTCTGGTACCATTTTGGGATTCAGCACGGCAGCGGTGACGCGTTCGCCCGCACCTGCCTGGAGTTTTTCGAGTACTACGATTTGGATTGGCTGAAGGTGATGAACGATTACTTCTACCCGCTACCCGAGGGGGTAGAGACGATTCGAAGCCGAGAGGACCTGCAGCGAATCGCTCCTTTCAACGTGGAAAGCTGCGAGTGGCACCATCAACTCAAAGCTCTCCATATAATCGGTAAAACCTTGGAGGACAGGGCTTACTTCCTGGATACCGTCTTCGATCCCTGGCAGACCCTGCGGCGCAACCTGGCTGGAGAAAACCTTCCCGAGTTGATGGAAACCGAAGCACAGGCTCTTCTCCGTGCTCTGGAGATCGTTACGGACAATCTGATCGCCTATTGCAGGCTCGCCCTGGCCCAGGGAGCGGCGGGAATCTTTCTGTCAATCCCGGCCTCCGCCGAAATCATGACTCGAGATCAATTCTTGAGATTTTGCAAGCCCTTTGCCGCAAAACTGCTGGCGTCGGTGCAGGATCTCGGAAAGATGAACACGGCCCATATCCACGGAAAACAGCTGTTCTTCGAGGACATCCTGGATCTGCCTGTTCAGGTGTTGAGTTGGTACGATAGACATCCGGACTGTCCCTCGCTTCAGGAGGCCAAAGAAAAGTTCGCGGGCTGTGTGATGGGAGGAATCGATCAGGAGATCGTCTCCCGCAGAACCCGGGCATTTCTCAAAGACCACGTACGGGAGGCAATCGACATGGGGGGCGGAAGCCGTTTGTTTCTGGCAGGGGGGTGCAGTATAGACACCTGGGTCGATCCGGGCTCGCTCCAGGCGATAGTGGAAGCGGCCCGCAGTTAGGAACCGCTCAGCGTTCCCCTGACTACTGCTGGGTCAGGTACTTGATGAAGCCTCCCAGCACCACTCCGGTTTCCACCTCGATCAACTGGATGTTGAACTTCTTGCCCTGATCCGCCGGACCGATCACGCCGGTCACCACGATGTCGGCACCCAGCTGCTTGCCCACCGAACGTTGCGTCTGCGGATCAACCAGGTCGGAGCTTTGGAAGGCAAGCTCCTCGAGGATCTGATCCAGGATCGTCCGGCTGACCACGCGCACCTGAACACCCTCGTAGGACACGGCGTTGGCGATCTCCGTGTTGAGTCCTTCGATGAGGGTGTCGCTCAGAGGACTGACCTGATCGCCTTCCAGGAAGTAGTAAACCGCCAGGGTTTTCATCGGGGCGGTATCGAGATCTTCGTAGCTGTACCAGAGAACCTCGACGATTTGCCAGGATGAGTCCTCCACAAGAGAATCGATGTTGCTGAACTCATCTCCCCCGGAGAAGCTTGCACATCCTGCAAGAGGGATCACCAGAGATACAACGAGAATCTTGAGTAAACCTTTCATATCCTCAAAGTGTAGTTGATATCCAACCCTGACGTCCAGCTATTGATTTTGCCCTGGCCTGAGGTTTACACTTGAACAGCGGATGGCCTTTCGCTCAAACTCTGATCGAGGGCCGGGGAGAAGTATGGAAACCCGTGACAGTGAAGAGCGTCACGATACGATCATCTACGACAGTACCGTGGGGCAGCGGCTCAGCGGCATGCGCAAACCCGGCACGACCTACATCGTGTTTCAGGGCAACAAAGTGCCGATCGTGCGCCGGCTCACGCTGGGTCGTGATCCCAAGAGCTCTATCATCCTGAAGGACAAGCTCGCCTCCCGGGAGCATGCGGTGATTCAGAAGATCAGAGATGATTTCTATATCCAAGATTTGCACAGCACCAACGGCACCTTCGTCAATGGAAAGAGAATCCCGCCTGGGGATTACCTCCGGCTTCGTCTCTCCGACACGATCCTGATCGGTCGCACCGAGCTATCGGTAGGACACTTCAAATAGATGCTGCTGCGCTACGATCCCCGAGAGGGTGCCCGGAATCTGCTGCTCAATTGCCTTGGCGTAGTTCCGGGACAACGAATCGTTATCGCCGCCGAGGATCCGGCGGAAGAATTCTACGATGCCTTTGCAGCGGCCTGTATCCTCGAGGTCGCCGATGAGCTCGGCTGTCAAGCCAGCCTGCTTCCCTGTCCGCGGGTTTGCGGGCCGGAGGCCCTTCCCGCTTCGATCTTCGAGGCTGCCGAAGGAGCGGATCACATAGTCTTTCAGGCCCGGGCCGGTGACCAGGTTCGTTTTACCCGGCTACCCGGAAGCGCCGCCAAAACCATGAGTTATGCACTGGACATCGGTCTATTGGGCTCGCAGTTCTGCACGCTCCATCACCTCTTCATGCGGGAAGTGCTGGAACGCTTCGAATCGGAGTTGAACACCGCTGGCCTCTGGCGGATCACCTGCCCGCTTGGAACCGACGTTAGTGGAACTCAGGTTCCCGTGGATGGTAATGCCGCAGAGGTCGAGGACTTCACCCTCCTGCTGTTTCCGGTACCGATCCACCGGCCGGTCAGCTGCGCCACCATGAACGGCCGTGTTGCCCTGGCCCACTGGCTGATGTCTACCGCCAATCATGTATACGAGAACAGCTTTCTGAAACTGGAAGAACCTGTAATGGCGGTGATCGAAGACGGCAGAATCGCAGACTTCGAGGGACCGAAGGAGCTGGTGCGGCGCATTCGCATCCACTACGGGCGAGTGGCCAAGCTGTACGACATAGATGAGGATGTTGTGCACTCCTGGCATGCGGGGATCCACCCCAAGGCTTTCTACCCCTTGAGCGCAACCTCGAATATCGATCGATGGGGCTCAGTGGCCTTTGCCAATCCCCGCTATCTGCACTTCCACACCTGCGGAAACTACGCTCCCGGAGAGATCGCCTGGTCCCTGTTCGACGCCACCGTCGAGCTGGACGGCAGGGTGTACTGGGAAGCGGGACGCTTCACATTCCTCGACAAGCCCGATATACGTGGACGCCTGAGTCACTACGATCTGGACGATCGAGCTGTGGAGCAGCGATTCGACATCGGGATGACCTGCTCTTCATCCTGACCGGTTCCGCCCTGGCACACCTGATTCTGCGTTGGAAATGGCTCGTGCGGACAACCAAGAGCTTGTTTGAGAACAGCACTGCGAAACAGTCACAGTGGAGGAAATGCGCTGCGGGTTTATCTATGAAACCGGTGTCCTCTCCTGTCGGGGGAGAGGCAATCACATTCACCTTCCCCCCGACAGCCGAGTTATCCACGCTCCGGAATATCCCGAATTTTTTTTCGGATATGCGTGTGGAGTTTTGGCGTAAAAAGCTTAAGCTTTGATCAGAGCCTTACCGATTTCAACGGCGGTGGCAGCGTCTGCTGCATAGCCATCCGCCCCGATCTCATCACAGTAGTTCTGCGTGACCGGCGCGCCGCCGATAATCGCCTTGGCTTTAGAGCCTTTCTCTTTGAGACTTTCCAGCACGTTTTTCATTTGGACCATGGTGGTGGTCAGCAACGCGGAAAGACCCACGATGTTCGCTCCCTCATCCGAAGCCTGAACGAATTTTTCCGGTCCGACATCCACACCCAGATCCATAACGTCGAATCCCGCGCCCTTGTACATCATGGCCACCAGGTTCTTCCCGATATCGTGGAGGTCTCCCTTTACCGTACCGATGGCGATCTTCCCGATCATCTTGATCCCGCTCTCCACCAGAATCGGCTCGAGTACCGACATTCCGGCATGCATCGCTCGAGCCGCGATCAGCACCTCGGGAATGTAGATCTCGTTCCTTTTGAAACGGCCGCCGATGATGTCCATACCGGCGATCAAGCCCTCTTCAAGGACCTTCTTAACGTCCATCTTCTCTTCCAAAGCCTGGCTAACCAAGTTCTTTACCTCATCCGCTTTGCCCTTCTGAAGAGCTTCGGATATCGCATTCAATGATGCCACGTTTTCCTCCTCAAGTATAAAAACTAGTGGGCCTAAGTATAACTCAGAAAATTCCCCCTGTTTAGTAAAATAGCATGAATTTTAGGTATTCTCGTGTTCATAATTACCGAATTCTCTGCTATACTACCAATAGCATGGGCACCAAGAACTGGAAATATGTTCTGTCTCCGAGCGAGTTCGAAGAGCTTGCCGAGCGTTATATGATGTCCACCAACTTCGGCACCGTCCTGGTCAGCGGAAGCCAAGTGTTGATCAATCGCTGTATCTACTACCCATGGTATCGTTCTCAGGACAGAGAACTGGATTTATCCCAGATGGTTCAGGAAGCCCTGCGCTGGGGTGAGCCGAACATCAGCCTGGATAATGAAGGCCTGTACGTCTGGTGCGTTCCGATCAATCTCAACGATCAAATCGTAGCGGGAATTTTCTCGGCCGTGCACCCGGGCAGATCCGGCGAGGAATGGGGATCCATGATCAGCCAGGCGGCCTGGACCCTTCTCGAACTGGCCTGCCAGTACAACGCCTGCAACTCCAGTTTGATGCAGAGGAATCGGGAACGGGGAAGAGCAAACGCCTACAAGGCCGAGGCGATCCATTCGGTAAAGCAGAATCTTTTCCGGGACTCCCGGGAAATATATCTCCAGGAGGAGTTTGGGCTTTTGTCAGCAATCCGCAAAGGGGACAAGGAAAGAGCCCGTTCAATCATCAACAGGATCCTTCTGCGGGTCTACAGCCTTGAATCCGAGGATCTGGATCTGCTGAAAACTCTGGTCCTGGAAATGGTTGTGCTGATGTACCGCACAGCCGTGGACAAAGGAGCGAATCCCAGGGATCTGCTCGGTGTGAACAGCTCATATCTCAAGGAGTTCCACGAGATCAGCAACGACGTGGAGTTGAGCCATTGGCTGACCCGCTGGCTTGAAGATTTCATCTCCACCAGCCTCGACCAGGTTGCCCCCACGCCTCCGGATTCCATCGCCCTGGCCTTGGAGTATATGAAGAACAATCTGGACCAGCCGATCACCAGGGACGAGGTGGCTCGAGCCTGCAATATGTCCTACGGTTATTTCTCGAAGGTTTTTCACCACAGAACCGGACATACCTTTACCGATCTGTTGAATCACTTCAGGGTGGAGAAGGCCTGTGCTCTGATGGATGAATCAAATCTCAATATCAATCAGATCGCTCTGGACTGCGGATTCAACGACCAGAGCTATTTCACGAAAGTTTTTCGCCGCTACACCGGAACGACCCCGAAACAGTACAGAGTAAACAGCGCATAGTATCGCGAAAAACTTCACATAACTTGACACGGCGATTTGCAGTCTCTATTCTGGTGCTACTTTTCAAGAACTACTAATACCGTGGAGGTACTTATGGCAAAACTGGATCCCACAAAGATGAAGGACTGGGAGATCGCCGAAGCTGCAGAAGATCAGATGAAAACGGTGTACCAGCTGGCCGAAGAGATGCAGCTGGAAAAGATGGAGCTTCTTCCCTACGGGCACTACGTGGCAAAAATCGATTACATGAGCATCTTGAACCGATTGAAGGACAGGCCCGACGGGAAATACATAGAGGTGACCGCAATCACCCCTACTCCATTGGGCGAGGGAAAAACCACCACTTCGATGGGACTCGTAGAAGGGCTGGGTAAGATCGGTAAGACGGTTATTGGCGCGATCCGTCAACCTTCAGGAGGTCCCACTTTCAACATCAAGGGGTCGGCTGCCGGAGGAGGGCTGGCTCAATGCATCCCTCTAACCGATTTCAGCCTGGGCCTTACAGGGGACATTGACGCGATCACCAATGCCCACAACCTGGCTATGGTGGCGTTGACCAGTAGACTGCAGCATGAGTTCAACTACGGTGACGATGTGCTGGCTAAGAAAAAGCTGAAACGCCTGAATATCGACCCCCGCAACGTGGCCATGGGCTGGTCAATGGACTTCTGCGCCCAGGCTCTGCGGGAAATCGTTATCGGCATCGGCGGAAAGATGGACGGCCTGATGATGAAAAGCGGCTTCCAGATCACCGTCTCCTCGGAAATTATGGCAATCCTGGCCGTGGCCCGGGATCTCGATGACATGCGCCAGCGCATGGGAAGAATCGTGATAGCCTACGACAAGTCGGGCAAACCAGTCACCACTGCGGATCTGGAGGTGGACGGGGCCATGACCGCCCTGATGACCAAAGCGATCAATCCCAACCTGATGCAGACCGTTGAAGGGCAACCGGTACTGGTTCACGCCGGACCGTTCGCCAATATCGCCATCGGTCAGAGCTCGATCATCGCCGATCGGGTCGGTTTGAAGCTGGCCGATTACCACGTTACCGAAAGCGGATTCGGAGCGGATATCGGTTTCGAGAAGTTCTGGAATCTGAAGTGCCGCTTCAGCGGCCTGAAACCGCACTGCTCGGTGATCGTGGCCACGATTCGCGCCCTGAAGATGCACGGGGGCGGACCCAAGGTCGTGCCGGGACATCCGCTGGACTCAGCCTATACGGAAAAGAACATGGACCTGCTGGACAGCGGTGTGGACAACCTCCTGGCCCACATAGAGACCGTAAAACAGAGCGGGATCTCTCCGGTTGTCTGTATCAACCACTTCTACACCGATACCGCGGAGGAGGTGGAGTTGATCCGCGAGCGGGCAGAGGCCCATGGCGCCCGGGTCGCGGTGAGCAAACATTGGGAGCTGGGCGGCGAGGGAGCCAAAGAACTGGCCCAGACCGTCGTTGAAGCTTGCGAGCACGAGCCGCGGCTGGATTTCCTCTACAGCGACGACACACCTCTGCGCAAGCGTGTAGAGCTGATCGCCAAGAAAGTCTATGGTGCTGACGGAGTATCCTATACACCGGACGCGGAGAGCAAAGCCAAGGCGATCGAAGCGGATGCATCCTTGAGCAAACTGGGAACCTGCATGGTGAAGACCCACCTCAGCTTGACCCACGATCCCAGCATCAAGGGACGGCCCAAAGGCTGGACCCTGCCGGTTCGAGATGTGCTGGTCTACGGCGGCGCCGGCTTCGTAGTTCCTGTAGCCGGGGCGATCAAGCTGATGCCGGGTACGGCCTCGGATCCCGCTTTCCGCAACATCGACGTGGACACCAAAACCGGAAAGGTACAGGGGCTGTTCTAGGCTACATTCCTGCATCGTAGGGCCGAAAGTTGATGGGGCTGCCCCGGCGGGCAGCCCTTTCTTTAAGGCATCTTAAGGAAGATCGCGATGTTTTCGTCCGGTGGAAAATCTTGCCAAAATAACAAGAGGGTGTCTCCTTGAATCGCGTTCGAACAATAACAAGAATCCCGACAGCCCTGGCGGGCTGGAGCGGGCTGGCCCTCCTGATGATCGTGAACTTGCGGTCCATCCGGGTAGATCTGGGACTGACGCATCTCAGGGCGATCCTCAGATCCGTCAGTTATTTTACGGTACTGTGCAATTTACTGGTGACAGTAGCCGTGACGATTACCCTGCTCTGGCCGAACCGTCGGGTCGGGCGTTTTTTCTCCAGCCCGAAGCTGCTTTCCGGCATTCTCGCCTGTACCGTGGTCGTAGGACTTGTATATCACCTCATGCTTGCAGATGTATGGAATCCCCAAGGGATGCATCTGGTCGCAGATATTCTCCAGCATTATATTGTCCCGATCTCTTTCCTGCTGCATTGGATATTCATTCCCAAAGGCACGCTAAACTGGAAGGTGATCCCATCGTGGCTCGTATTCCCGGTTGTGTATTTCCTCTTGATTATGGTGCGCGGGGCAATCGCAGACGTGTATCCATATCCGTTCATAGATGTATCCCGGTTGGGTATCTGGCGGGTATTGATCAACGCCGTGGTTATTACCCTGGGATTCGCCGTGGTCGGATCGGCCGTGGTGGCTCTGGATCTGTTGCTGGGGCGAACGCGCCTGAGTCAGTAATACCTAATCGACCCACCTTTCCCACTGTCAAGGTGATTGAACATAGCCCTAACACAGATACGAGGGGATGTCGAATATTCGTTTATATGCGGCATCTTACCGCCCGTGCAAGAACCGCTCAGGCCCGTTTTTTTTGCGGGGGGGGTTCCA
>Ga0272441_10013870_pt1 | contig 11531 bp, 14 predicted proteins | sample SSMProp6N_FD_193582 | JGI IMG/M metagenome (GOLD analysis project Ga0272441, IMG submission 193582) | Marine sediment archaeal communities from Little Sippewissett salt marsh, Falmouth, MA, United States - SSM-Prop-6N | ecosystem: Environmental > Aquatic > Marine > Wetlands > Sediment ... | reverse complement strand
TTACTAGCAACAGCGTTAATAGAACCCAACGCTCCTTCTAATTGTCCAGCTTCAATACCAAATTGTCTAAATATAGCAATAGCGCCTTCAGTAGTATTTACAATATTATCAAAAGTAGGAGCCAAATCAGATTTTGCTAAAGCTTCTAAAGCTTTTTTAGTTTCTACCGCAGATAAACCTGTTTGTGATAAAATACGAGACGCTTGAATTAATTGACTAGAAGAAGTACCAAATCTAGCACCCAATCTTGAAATTTCAGATGATAAATCTTGCAAACTTTTCATAGAGGTTCCAGTAACCTGACTAATTTTTACCAATTCACGCTCAAATTTTATAGCATCAGAAATACCAGATTTAAAAGCACCAACCAATTTAAGCACAGCGGTGGTTGCTAATGTAAACGCAAAGAATCTTTTACCAGCTAGCGCAGCCTGCTTACCAAAATCAGACATAGAATCACCAGTCTTTTTAGCAGTCGCACCAACTTGCTTCAAATTCTTATTAGCCTTCTGTAAATTCCGTTGTCCCTGTTGTGACATTTGTACATTTACAGTAGCATTTATATTATTTAATTGTTGCCTTAATTGATTAGCAATTCTAGCCGCATTAGTTGGCGGTAACAATCTCAATTGAGCATTTATTGTAAAAGTCATTTTACTACCTTATAATAAGAAAAAATGGGCATACTGGTAGCGCACCAATACACCCATTGCTTTCCATTCTATGTTTTTTAGCCCGCATTTTCTTCTACTGCGGGTTCTTTTACTTCTTCTACTTTTTCTTCTGTTGTTTTTACGGCTTCCGTAGTTTCTTCTACTATCGGATTGCCATCATCATCCAAGAAAGGTTCGGCTTCGACTATAGGTAATCCATCATCATCAATTCTATTACCATCGGCATCAACCACGTTTCCATCTTCGTCAACATATTCAAAATTTTCATTAATACGTTTGCCATCTATAGTAACATAGTGTCCGTCTTTAACCAATCGCAATTCTTCGTCAACAAACTTGTATTTTTTCAAAAACTTATTTTCTGGCAAATCAGACTCCCAAGATTCATCTACGCCATACAACATAGTAATCAATTTGTTAGCGGCCTGAATTACAAAGGGTTCATCATTACTATTTCTATATTCATCAATATCTTTAAAGTACTGTTCACCCTTTTCATTTTTTATACACATTGTCATCAAATTATCAATCTTTGCAGATTCCGCCTGTGCCTCAGCAGTATAGGCGTCATAGGCATTACGCTCAGCCAACAAACTAGTAACTTCAATACGCGAAATTCGAACACGAATAGCCAAATCGCGCGCTTCTGACAATTTGATTCCACCCTTTTTCAGTTTAGTTAAATTGTCTCTAATTTCAGTATTTAATTTTTCAACTTTCTTTTGTTTTTCAGCATTCCAAATACCTTGTTTTTCCAACTCAGCATCTAGGGTTTTACGAACCAATGCGCCTTCCACTAATGCTTCTTTAAATACTTTATTAGACGCTATTTGCGCTTTAGCAGTTTCCTCTTTTGTTGGTCTAGTAACATATACTGTTATTTCTTGTCCATCTAAATTCTTAGATTTTACCTCAATCCTATTCTTAGCCATTATCCTTATCTCCTATTATTAACCTTAAGTTGTAAATTATATCTTAACCATTCTATATCATACAATTCTAATTCTGACATTAAATTTCTAATTTGATCATTACCACGATCCAAAATTTCCTGTCGAACTATTTCATATGTTTCACGTAATTCTGGATTATTCTCCCATAAAAAACCCAAATGTTTTTCTATACTGTCCAAAGCTCCAATCATAGTAGTCTGAATTTTTTTAGTTGATATTTTTTTCAATCGTTCTTTAGAATCTATTTTATACTTGGCTTTTTTTCGAGCCTCATTTTCCCTCTTCATTTGAATAATAGTTTTATATCCTTCATCCATTTACTTTCTCCTCATTTGTTTATTAAACGCTTGTTGCATCTGCATAGAGCGTTTTTGCTGCACATCTTTAAACTCTTGTTGTTTAACTACCCCTTGTTTCTTCACCTGCTGTATTCTTTGTTGCTTTATTTTATTAATTTGTGGCGCATTTAACAAATCTATTTTTTGAGCGTCGGAGGCTGTTTCAACAGGAATAAAAACTTCGTCAGCATTTTGAATTTTAGAATTTACAGCAGATTCTAATTCTTGTTTATTTTTTTCAGCCTCTCGTTTTTGTTTTTGTAACAACAACCAACCGTCCAGCATATCATCATCTTGTATGACTTCATCATTTGGACAGTCTGGGGATTCTTGTATTCTATCATACATTACAGACCACGATAATAAAGCTTGTTGTTCTGATGTAATATTTTCACCAAAAACATTTCCGCCAACTTTTAAAACATTCCACAAAGTGTTCCAAGGGGAAGTACGAGCCAATTCTCTAATATCATCTGCACCCAAAAGTTCTTCGTGATAATACCTCATAATAAGCGAAAGGTCATATTGAGTCCAGTCAACCAATTCGTCATTAAGAAAAGTACACATACTAATCAAAAAGCAATTTTTTACATAATTTGCATAACCATCAACAGTAGTGTAGTTATAATGGTTTCTTATATTATGTAATCTAACATATTCTTCTTTTGCTGTTTCCAAATATTTTCTAACAGTATCTCTTGTTTTAGATTTCAAAACTGATTTGTATAATTCAACTTTCCAATATTCTATGTGTTTCGGTACAATTTCCTTATATTCTTTTTCTTTTTGTTCTGACCAAATACCTTGTGTAATAAGAAAATTGAGTATATCTTGATCAGTCAACAAATCCTCATCTACGGCGAATTCATACGCTTTTACATATTCTTCCTGGGCTTGTAATGACACATCCAAACTGGGATGATGTACCACAAACCTATTTTTTCCTATTTGTACCGGAATATAACCGGCGCGTATTCTAGCCACAAAAAAGTCCCGCTTATAAAGTTCCATATCTTGACTCTATAAACAGGACATTGAAAAGCGGTACATATTATCCTCCATCCTTATTATACTAATCGCGTCTTACTCGCTCCCTATGTAACTATCCTGGGGCTATCGCAATCAAACGAGATTAGTAAAGGGGGGCCGAAGCCCCCCAATATTAAATTCTATTAACCTGGATCTTGATCGTGAGTAACAGTCATTTCGTTAAAACCAGTATAGGTATAGGTTGTAGTAGCGTTACCACCACCGGCATCACCTCCACCATAAGTAATACTAGCCAACTTATTTTTTGTTCCACAATTGATCTTAGTGGTATCTTCTAACACAATAATAATTGTTTGGTCAGTAATATTTTCTGTTGCATCTTCCAATGCGTCTTTTTGATCACCTTCTAGTGACATAGTTTCGATTTCTGTCGTAACTTCAACAGGAAAGTTTACATAACGGAAATATGGACCTCTACGACCCAATTCGTTAAGATTATCACGACCCAAATCAGCACTAATAGTAATATTTTGAATGTGAGCGCCAAAAACACCAGCAGTTTTATCGTTAGTACCAGACGAACTAATACCTTCAACGTCACTTGGTAATAATGTAACAGTACCATCTAGCACACTACCAAACACCACATTCTCACGACGCATTACACCAGATGGACAAAACGGCGAATCAGTGCCATCAAACAATTTACTGCTACCATCAAACCACATTGTGGCTCCACTACGCCATTCTTTATTGTTACCAACAAGCGTAACTGATTCTGTGCAGTTACCTTCAACTGGACACGTATATGATAACGATGATATATACATACCACTCATCATAACTTCAGTTTGAGGAACACCAGACGCAGCGTCTTCTGTATCACCATAAATCGCCATCATAACATTTGAACGAGCAGTAGAACGACCCGCCAATGTATCTGAGGCAGCACCTCTAGTTGCCAAATGATAAATCAATGGATAACCATCAATAACTTTTTCCATAGTAACTTCAATATCTGGAATGTCTTCAATATTTTCATAAATGGCTAACTGACCAATTTCAAACACTTGTTCAAGATTGAAAGTAGTAGTTATACCCATAGTTTGTAGACCATGTACAACATGAGCTGCTGTGTCAAAAGCAGTTGATCCAAATGGAGCAACCGAAACAGCTTGTACGGCCCAATATATTCTATTATTAGTAGACATGTATTATCTCCGATTAAAATATAGTATATCCAGTATATTATACACCATTTTGCTTATATTTTGTATAAAATCACTTCGGTTTTCCACCGAACCTTACTATGATATATGTTTTCGTGTAATTGATCAGTTCCTTGTTCTTGAGAATCGTAAATCCTCATTTTTCCGCCCTGACTTTTACTTGTATATCTAAAACCACCATCTCCGGTAGGTTTAATTAAATCTGGATAACATATAGCACCACTAGCAATTTCTCCTCTATAATCTAGTGGAAATCTATTATCGTCACCCATTTTACCAGTATCAAATAAATAAATATCCGACTCGTTTTGTTCAGCTAAGACAGATGCTAATCGCTTAGCAGTTCGAGGATCTTCAGATATTATGTGTAAAACAACATCAGTATAGGCATATTGGTATCCACCCAACTGATACCCTTTATAATTTTTGCCAACAGCCTCTACAGCAACAGTGGGAAACTGCACTCTATTTTCAGCTAAATCATTCCAAACTCCAGAATTTACAATATAACTAGAATCATCAACTCTAAAAGATCTAGTCTGACCTTTTCTAAACCAAGGAATATTTGACGCATTTGTTGTATTAATCCATTTATGACTGTATTCTAATTGTACACTACTAGTAGTGCTAATAGCAGTATCAAATACAACTTGACCATTCACATAATTTATATAATAGCCACTACCTTTTGGTAAAAACGACCCATCAACAAAAATACCAGAAATAGCAATAGGCTGTTCTGGTGTGGACAATCCACTTTCCCACACCCAATTTTGTCTATAAGCTTCCCATATTTGTCCATTATCATATCTTGGATCGTCAACACATCTTAATATATGACGACCGCCACCATACGCACCAGATGAAGGAATATCTATATTAAAAAATGCATTTAGTTGTAAAAATCCCCAGTTAATATATCCTACAATATTATCTTCAATTACTTCTGTAACTGAAGGTTCTTCAATATCTACATATCCTTTAAAATGATTAACAGCCATTCTATATTCCTTGCAGTTCAGATTTGATTATATTTTCTATAATAAAAGAATAAGCATTAATATTAACTTTAAAAGCGCGCGTTAACCAATTATCACCAAGTGTACCAGAAAACTCTGGAGGAACACGCCAAGAACCCGCATTATCGGCGATCATAATGGCTCTGGCGCTTCTACCTTTGCCCATTCGGAATTGTATTTCATATTCACTAATTTCAATAGTATCACCCAAAACTAACAACCAATCTAACCACGGTAAAATTTGACCTTTTTCAGTTAATATATTTGCTTCTGGCAATCCCAAAACTTCTGATAAATCTGTCATCAAAACACCAAACCTTAAACCGTGTGCTAATCTACCGGCGCGCAAAACAATTGGTTTATAAGATATCTCCATCCTGTTAGATACTGCCGCCACAATGTTGTCTATACGATTTTGCCTACCACGAATCGGAATACCAAAATGCCCAGCCAATTCACCCCTCACCAAAGATTCATAAGTAGAAGTATTTTGAATAAAAGTAAATGTAGCCTGTCTAACCCGCGAATCTATAGATTTTAATTTAGTAGGAATAATGCTATTTAATTGTGTTACTATATCTTGTAAAATTAACTGCGCTATTTGTTTATCTGTTTCTACAAGATCAATATATACTGACATTATGCACCCTTCAAATAAGCAACAAAATATCTATTTCTACCAAATCCCCACGGCGATGGCTTACCAACAATATTCGCCCTATATTTATTTTCATTATTATCTTTTGCTAATAAAATATTAGACGCACGAATAAGTTTGTATACATCTGACATATATCCAATAATCATAATTTCAGCATCATCTACAACAATAGATCCAGCAATTCTAATCCAATCGGCTCTATTCCAATATATTCTAAGTCTAATAGTATCGGTAGACTCCTCCTCCCGATAACCATTACCGCCACACATTGGACAAGCACCAAAACTAAATGGCATAGGACCACCGTGCCTATACACATTGGTACTAGATGTTCCAACAGGTTTTACACAATTATCACAAGATGTTCGTTTTGGCGGATAAACAATAGTACACTCTCTACCTATGTGATCGTCATCAATAAAAAAATCACAAGCCTCATTATACTTATCCCAAATTGTGTTTGGTACATTAAGTGTCATAATACTTTACTTTATGTCATTAGAACTAACAACCACGCCAGATACTGATACTATATTTACATTATAAGTTTCTTCTTGATATCTATCTTGCAATACACCAGAAGGACCAAATAAAGAAGCTGTTCTATAAGCATCTTCTGAAATACCAGACGGTGCAGACAATTTTTGTACAGTAGATGGAATTTTTAAACTATTTGGATTTATATAAGCAGCACCATTAATAGTACCATTAGCTGAATTTACTTTTGTAATTGGCATTTATTTTTTCCTTATTATGAAAAATTTCTGATGGGATTGCCATCAGTTAAACGTTCTTGAGTATAGGGGGTGAGCACGGCGTGACCAGCCACACTATTACCAGCCTTATAATCTACAATCATATATGCTAATTTATCACACATATCTTTATATAGCATTTGTGTATTTCTATATGCTTCGCCTGTTTCAATAGAAGATGGGCCATCTTTTATTTTATAAGATTGGGCCGCCATAGTCTTTGCCTCACTACCAAGCACAATGCACGCAGCCTTAACACACACAATATTGATGAACCAATCGTCTTTGGTAGTTAAAGTAGTTGGATCTGGACTTAAAGTTAAAGTATCAATATCTATACTATATGTATTATCAAAATCTATAGAAGCATATTGTAATTGTGCAGCTACCAATAGCGTTTCTTCTAATCTACTATCACTATAAGTAGAACTATCAATATCGTTTATTAAAAAGCGCAATATGCGCACCATTTCGTTTTGCCAGCTCATTTTATTTTATACCTTAATGCCATTGTTTGACTTTAAAAACTAGTCTTGACGCACCAATACAAAAACTATATGGACCATTTAACAAATGTTGAAAAGATAGTTCTGTACCATCACATTTTTCTATTCGTGGGTATACCCATTGTTGTACAAAATCTGGATTATGATTCTTAGATTCATAATAAAACGCTCTTAATCTAATATACTGTGTGCCAGCACCACTTTTAAAAGCATAACTGTAACTATTATTAAAATTCTTTGTGCCATCAACAAACCATCCACCATCATAAGGATGAAAACCAGTAATAGTATAACCTTCTGGAAAAATATGTCCTATTCGTAAAATCCACGTATCAAAATCATTTTCATTACAATACCAATAATCAAAATATGGATTAGTTCTATCACTACCATCATTTAATCTATAAATTGATACTTCGCCTGAACCATCTCTCGTAGTTGTTCCAAAATAATCGTCCTCATAAACAGTACCATATTCAGCTTTTCTTCTAGTCCACACAGACAAGCGATACATATAACTAGTATCTACTGGAACATATCCACTATATATACCACCACCAGAACTATTTTCTCCAGTAGTAGAACCCTCCCAAACTTTTGTTATTTTTCCCCAAGGATCTGGTGCGTATTTTATCTCATTTTCGTCTTCATTTTGACCATAAGCATCCCAAAAATTATTAGGGGCTGAATAAGATTCACTACCAACATTACCAGTTGGACCTATAACCCAATTACTATAATCTAATAAATTAGCCAACGGGTCCACCTCCACAATTGTTTAGTATAACAAGACCCCAATATTCTAATTGAGAACGAGTTGCTAAACCAGAAGGAGTAATGGAATTAGTATCTTCTAGTATGTTTGTAATATCTCCACTAATGGCATTAATATCACTTTGTATTATTTCTTGTGACGCAAGTATATTATCTGCAACATTATTATCAACTTTAGATACATCACTATCTAAATAATCTCCAAAACTATCACTAACACTACTATAATCGTCTTGTAAAGCAGTCCAAACTGCTCCAGCAACATCGCCCGACACAGCCTCTTCGCCCAAATGCGTTAATGTACGATCACTATGTGTCCACACATCTGATGCTGTTAAAGAAGATCCTCCACCACCAAAACTACCTTTATCAACATATTCACCACTGACTTGTTCAATGTTTGCAGGAACAATGGTTCTTTGAAGAACTGGAACTCCACTCACTTGTACTACATTAGCGTCCACAACATTATCAACCTCAACAGCAGCACCATCCACCATAATAACATCACATCTATAATCACCAGATGATTCAGGATAAATTATTTCAACGTGATTATATTGGCTACCTATTGCGTATCCACTATCACTACATATTCTTACCATTACCAAATCACCAGCCATACCAGACGCGGTGATATCAACATATCCAATTCCAACACTATCTATTTCTACAGGAGCAGATTCAAAATATAAAGAATCGTTTCCGTTACAAAAACCACTACCATCAATACTAAGATATGCTGTGGGTGCTGCCCAACTCGTAGCTAAATAATTAAAATGATTTCTTATACAAAATCCCAATCTGTATGGTTCATTTTTTCTTGGAACTGGTTTAGCGTCTGTTACACCCATTAATCACACCCTATTAAAATACTACATAAACATTGTCTTTGTGTTGAACAGCTCCACGATCACGACGACATCCCCAAGGATATGATCCACCCCACACTTTTCCAACATTTAAAGGTTCAAAATAATTAAAACGATTTTCATATATAGGATCACCAACTCTCATAAGAGGATCAGATGCTAAAGTTTCATTTTGTAAATCATAACTGTTAAAACTACCATCTTCGCCAACAGTGGTAGTACAATTATAAAAAGAGTTTCCAACAATATTATAAGTAGATTCTGGTTCATCACCAAAAATACCAGTACCACCATTACTAAAACCGACTATTAAATTATTTACAGCACAACCCCTATAATAATCAAAATATATAGCATAACTAGAAGAATTATTAAGAGAAATAATGGTATTATTCCAAACTTCAGCATCATAATATGCGCGTATACCACGAAAAGCAGTACCGTCACCCACCATTATGTTGTTGCAACATCCATTTCTAGCTCTAATACAAGTACTAGTATCATTTGGTAAAAAACTATAACAAAAACATCCAAAAACATTGTAAGCAAATGCCATATAAGATGTATCACAATCGTAAAAATAGCAATCGGTTACACTTGAATATGGATATGTATAAATACCATAAGTACCAGCACAATTGTGTATTATACATCTTGCTATTGTACAATAATGAGAGGTTCTAATAACATCGTTTGATCCAGTATTTCTTAATTCCAAATCTAGAAAATGCGTATGTCTAAAATCAGCACCAGATCTATCATCATAAAATATGGAATAAGATCCATCACCATCCAAAATTCCTTTACCACCATCATTTTCAGTACTATCATAACCGCGAAAAATAACTTGGCGATCACTACCATTGGTATTATTATTAGAATGAAAAGTCGCCATACTAGTTTTTAAATCACCAGTTAATACATCAGCCGCACTAGATTTTATATTAAAATAAACTGGCCAACTTACACCAGTCTCACTTTCTATGGCATATTGTGTGGTTTTATATGGATCGCCAATAGCACCATTACCAGGACTATCACTACCATCGGCGGGATCAATAAAAATACTAGACATTGCTATTTACCAAATTAGACCCACCAGCAGATTTAGCCATTAATTGTCGATTTTGTTCTGAATTAAGCGTGGCTATTGATTCTATCCAAGCTAAAATAGTGCCAATTTCACTTTTTGTTACGCCAACAGCACCGGAGTTTCCGGTTTTATTTGGTACCAAATCTGAATCTTGTATTTGATTTACAATAGAGGAAATAGAAGCCCAGTATTGAGTATAGATAGCTGCGCCCTTATTATGCAAACGCGCAAATTCGCCACACCACGGGCGTAACATTGTCATAAAATCGTCTAAAATTTGTCGTTCTTCTATAGTTAAATCTTGATAAGCCATTTTTATAAATTCCTATATACTTTAAATGATTCGAAATTAGAATGCCACGTATAAGCACCAATCGTAACTACACCCTGTATTTTCCAAGTACCAATTTCATCCATATCACCATCAGCTATAACATATTGAATTTTACCATCACTACCATCGGTTGTAAACGACGCGGTTTTAGTCAGATTGGTTCCGCTGGGTTTTTTTAATATAATTTGCATAGAATCTGCGGTAGAAATATCTATAGCACTATCATTACAATCAACTATGGTTACTACCAAAGTAGTTCCTATATCATTTTGATGAATTCCACACGACATAATATTATACCTATGCTAAATAGAAAAAGTGTTGTTTTGTTTTATGTTTAAGTCAAAGCTTTTATTTTGTAACACAATTGAATTAAACAACTTTGAATTATGAAGTTGTAAATTAAAGTTGCTTAATTGAGCAAATTCTAATTGGGTTTGATAATTTTGCATAATATACAAATTAAATAGTAATTGCTTAACACTTTCGGAAATACTAGTTAATGTAGCAAAAGTATCTATATCTAGTGTCAAGTTAGAGTTACCACCAAATACGGCGCTCAATAGCGCGCCCATATCCGTATCAATATTTAATGATCCAACACCGCCAATATTTAAGTTTCCACCAAATAATGTATTAATATTGTTTGGTATGTTAATTGATGGTCCGAGATTAAGAGAGCCAGTAGCATTCAAGTGACTTGTTATACTAAATAAGACAGAAGATAATATATCAGCAAAAATACTACCATCACTAGTTAAATCAACTATAAGTGTTTTTCCAATTCTTCCTCCTATATATAATACCCCAAATGGTACTAAATTATAACTATTTTCTAAAGAAATAAAGGAATTTATATCTAAATGACCTTTTGATTCTAAATTATAGTTATTAATCAAATTCAATGCTGGAGAAACATCTATGTTTGCTTTACATAATAATGATATAATAGAAGAAAGAGAGGTATATCCGATTTGTTCAGCAAAAGGCACACCTTGTGCAAACAAATCAATATCAACCTCGCCCAAAAAATTGCTCCCCATAGACAGGCCGGGTTTAAAATTGGTGGTAATACGATTTTCTAAAGCAGTACTACCGGCAAAATTTAAAGATCCTTTATTATTACAAATAAATACTATATTACCAATTGTTGAACCGGCTATATCTAAACTAGGAGTAGATACCAAACTATATGAATTTTCTAATGTAGTTTGCCCATTATAGTCTCTAGAACCAAAAGCGCTTAAATCTATTTGACTACTTAACAATGTTCTATTAGTTAAATTTCTAGATCCTATAAAGTAAGTTTGATAAGTATTTGTTAAACTTACTG
>Ga0272441_10013869_pt1 | contig 11532 bp, 10 predicted proteins | sample SSMProp6N_FD_193582 | JGI IMG/M metagenome (GOLD analysis project Ga0272441, IMG submission 193582) | Marine sediment archaeal communities from Little Sippewissett salt marsh, Falmouth, MA, United States - SSM-Prop-6N | ecosystem: Environmental > Aquatic > Marine > Wetlands > Sediment ... | reverse complement strand
AGACGAGCGCGTCAACACGAAGCTCCCCATGTTAAGTGAAGCGATTGAGACCATTGCCTCCTATCAGCTTCGGAACAGGGCGACGCTGGGCGGCAATCTTTGCAACGCATCCCCTGCCGCGGATACCGCGCCCTCGATGCTGGTGCTGGAAGCGACCATGCACGTCTCAGGCCCGGACGGGGAACGGGAACTGCCCATCCTCGAATGGTTCCAGGGGCCCGGGGCGCAGGCTTTGAAGCAAGGTGAGATCTTGAAAGCCGTAACGGTTCACTTCCCGCCTGAAGGATCCCGAGGGACCTACCTCAAGCTCGGGAGGAATGCCTCAGGTGATCTCGCCATCGTTGGGGTAGCCGGTTTACTGCTTCCAGACAAGAGTCAAGCGTCGGGCTACGAAATACGACTTGCATTGGCGTCGGTCGCACCAACACCTATCCGCGTGCCAGCTGCTGAAAAGCTGCTCTCCGAGAAGGGGTTAACGGCAGAAACCATGTCGGCAGCAGCGGAGCTTGCCATGGACGCTGCGAAGCCCATCGATGACACGCGCGCATCAGCTGCCTATCGCAAGGCAATGGTGCGCACCTACACATTGAAAGTGCTCGAGCGTCTAGCGGGCGTCGAGAAGGAGGTCAGCTGATGAGCATGCACGAAGTTAACATCGAAGTAAATGGCGTACAGTATCAGCGGTACGTACAATCCAACATGACTCTGCTGACATTCCTGCGGGAGGAGCTGGGATTGACAGGCGCTAAGTGCGGATGTGAGACGGGTGAATGTGGGGCATGTACGGTGATGATGGATGGCGCCCCGGTCAATTCCTGTCTTGTGCTCGCCGTGGAAGCCATTGGCGCCGAGATTGTGACGGTTGAGGGATTGGCCAAAGATGGCCGTTTGGATCCCCTCCAGGATGCCTTCATCGACCATACGGGTACACAGTGCGGGTTCTGCACCCCCGGCATCTTAATCGCTGCACGGGCGCTGCTCGACCGGAACCCGACCCCGACAGATGAAGAGATACGTGAAGCGCTGCGCGGCAACCTGTGTCGTTGCACGGGGTATGTTCGCATCATCGATGCCGTAAAAGCAGCTGCAAAAGTGGAGGCATGACATGACTCAGACGGAGACAGCCTCACTCATTGGCGCAAGTAAGAAGCGAATAGATGCTCGTGAGAAAGTGACCGGTGAGGCCATCTTTACCGATGACCTTGCATTCGGCCCCGGGCTTTTGTACGGCAGGGTGGTACGCAGCCCACACGCACATGCGAAAGTCTTGCGGGTGGATACCTCGAAGGCCGAGAAGATGCCGGGAGTTCGCGCCATTGTCACAGGCGAAGACAGCGGTGAACACATCGGCCTCTATCTCAAGGATCGATACATCTTTTGCAGGGATCGCACACGCTATGTGGGCGATCCTGTCGCTGGTGTCGTTGCGGACACGGAGGAGCACGCAGAGCTCGCTTGCCGGGCGATCGACGTGGAATATGAGCCCCTTGATGCTATTCTCAGTCCCCTGGACGGGATCAAGCCTGATGCTGAATTGCTGCATCCTGACCTGGGCAGCTACGTTGTTGCGGACTTCATCGATCCAAAACCCGGCACGAACATTGCCAATCACTTCAAGGTTCGCAAGGGTGATGTGTCGAGCGCGTGGGATCAATGTAAGGTCATTGTCGAACGTGAGTTTACAGTTCCTCACATCCAGCATGTACCGCTAGAAACCCATATCGCCGTTGCACGGGTGGAGCAGGACGGCAAGATCGTCCTGTGGAGCAGCAGCCAATCGCCCTTTGCTCAGCGAAACCTGATCGCGGAAGCCATGGGAATGTCGCAAAGCGATCTGCGCGTCATATCTCCCTATGTTGGTGGTGGGTTTGGGTCCAAAGCGGGTGTGTCGGTCGAGGGCATTGCTGTCGCGATGGCGAGAAAGGTGCCCGGTCATCCTGTGAAAATGCGGCTTACGCGTGAGGAGGAATTCTATTGTTCCTTCGTGCGTCAGGGACTGGTGGCCCGAACCAAGGTCGGCGCAGCGGAAGACGGTGAATTGCTCGCCATGAAGACCGAGTACTACTGGGATGCAGGCGCCTACACAGAATATGGCGTGAACATCACCCGGGCTAGTGGCTACTCCAGCACAGGGCCTTACCGCATTCCTAATGTGGAAGCGGACTCGTACTGCGTCTATACCAATCATCCGGTGGGTGGACCAATGCGCGGATTTGGCATGCCGGAAATCCACTGGGGTATAGAGCAAATTATGGACATCGTCGCGGATGAACTCGGTATGGACAATGCTGAGTTTCGTTTGAAGAACTGCCTGCAGGGCGGCGATCACAACGTAACGGGCATGCTCATGCATCCTATCGGTCTATCGGAGTGTATCGAGAAAGCCTCCAAGGCCATCAAGTGGGGCGTGGATGAGCCCGCCAGCAAACCTGGCTGGAAACGTGGTAAGGGACTCGCCATTATGTGGAAAGCACCTGCCATGCCGCCAAACGCTGGTTCGTCTGCCTGGGTCCGCCTTAACGAGGATGCAACGGTATCCCTCGGCGTGGGTGGTCAGGAAATCGGGCAGGGCACCTTTACCGTTGCAGCTCAGATGGCTGCGGAAGCACTGGGTGTCCCTTTTGAGTGGATTAAGATCAGCAGACCTGTTGATACGGAATACAGTCCCTACGAATGGCAGACGGTTGCTAGCCGTCTGACCTGGTCCATGGGCAACGCGATTGTCGCTGCCGCCAAAGACGCGCGTCGACAAATTCTTGAACTCGCCGCTGCACATCTCGGGGAAGATATCGATGATCTGGACGTGCGTGACGGTCAGGTCGTTTCCTATCGCAGTGAGGAGACCATCCCGCTCAAGAACATGGTGGTGTATGGCCTTCCGATGGAGGACGATCAGGGCTGGCGCGGCGGCCCCATCATCGGGAATGGCAAATTCATGCCTTCTTATGTAACTTCCCTTAACAATGAGACGGGACAAGGAAAACGGGCAGTCGTCCACTACACCACGGGCTGTCAGGCGGTTGATCTCGAAGTAGAGGTTGCAACCGGCAAAATCCACATGAACAAGATTTCTTCGGCTTTCGATGTGGGCAAAGCCATCAATCCTGATCAGGTCCATGCCCAGATGGAGGGAGGTATCATCCAGGGTGCAAGCACGGCGATCTTCGAAGCGCTCGTCATGAAAGACGGCGTTCCGCAGAACCCGAGCTTTACCGACTATCGCATCGCGACCTCCGTGGACATACCTGATGAAATTGAAACCATCATCGTCGAAGTACCGCAGGACGATGGCCCCTTCGGTGCGCGTGGTGTGGGCGAGCATCCCATGGTGCCAACTGCACCGGCGATTGCGAACGCACTTTCCAATGCCGCTGGTATCCGCATCTTCGAGATGCCACTGACGGCGGAGAAGGTCTTCTTCGCACTCGAGGAAGCCCGGAAGAAAGAGAGCGAATAATCGAAATACCGGCTCTCGAAGCGCCACCAAGAACACGCAGCCTGGTCAGCAATGCTGGCCAGGCTTGTGTGATTCATCGTCATCGACGCGTGATCACCCTGCAAACGAAGGAGGGTGGGTTGTTCGCCATCTGCAGTCCCACCCTCGGCAATGGTCCCTTCCATATCCGTCTGGCGGATGCATTCCCCTGGGATGCCGTCGCGGAGGGGAAAACCGCCGTCTGGCGCGATGAAACACTGCAACTGGGCGCGTTGCGCATCCCGCTCGCAGCGTGTTCTCCCTGGAATCCTTCGCCAGACTGGGATCAGCATACCGCTTCCCGCACGCTTGTCCATGCCCTGGAGAACGTCCTCAACGGCGCGGAGGTGGATGCCGCGAGTGAGATGGACCGTCAACTGATCACTCATCTTCTCAACTGGGAACGGCTTGAAGCACATGGGAGAAATCTGCAGCCGCTTGTGGAAGGTTTGAAATGGGAAGATGCGCAGCTGCTGCGAAGAGCAGCAGACTACCTCCTTGGGCGTGGAGGAGGTCTTACCCCGGCAGGTGACGATATTCTCCTGGGGGTCTGCATCGCGATCTGGCTGTGTCGAGGAGCGCGGGGGGGTGCGCTGTGCGAGGCGATATGTGGAGAAGCGAACCGGCGCACAACGACACTTTCAGCAGGTTTCCTCAAGGCGGCTGCGAGGGGTGAGGTTCGCCAGGTGTGGCATGAGCTCTTTCAGCTGCAGGAACGGGACAGGATTCACCTTGAGAGACATCTCGGGGGCATGCTTTCGTACGGAGCATCCTCTGGCGCAAGCGCACTCGCTGGTTTCCTGCTTGGCATCCACCTGCTTGAACGGGAGACATGGCGGTTCGGGGAACCGTGATCGCTACACAACGTGACCTGTCGGCCGCGTACGGATCACCTGATCCGCTTTCAGGGCTGCATAGAGCAAGCTGGAGCCCGTATTGGTCATGCCTGAAATCAACCGCGTTTCAAGGCTCACAGGGCGCGAATGCCGCATGGTCGCAGGCAGACTGGCGGCGAGATCGAGCACGGTTTCCTTCCATTGTTCGTCCGGAATGAACCTCAGGATTTGCGCAGCCAGCTTGGCCTGGGCGGGGTTGGATGACGGCCGGGTCACAGGTTCGTCAATCAGTTGCGCATACAGTGTGGTCGTCCGTTCCATGACCTTTGACCAATCTAGATGCTGCACACGTTGACGAGCTGCCTCACAGCTTGCGAGGTAGGTAGAAGCAGGTTGAGCAAAGATATGCTCAACGGCGGAAGCAAAGGTTTCGGGAGTTGTCGATTTTGGCAAGGGGACGCCGACCCTGCTATCAACGAGTTCATCGATTGTCTCATTCGAAAGGCCGGCAACAGGCGTACCTGAGGCGAGTGCTTCGATGACGACCAGACTCTGCACCTCCATCGTAGATGCAGAAAGGAAAAGGTGCGACTCTGCGAGCAGCTCTGCAACCTTTTCGTGGGCGACTTCCCCGAGGAAGGTCACATTGTTAAGCCCGTATTCCCGAGCCTGTTCCATGAGAAGCGCACCATAGGCGGGCGTGAGCGGTGAACCCGCGATCCTCAGTTTGTAGGATGAGGGCAAATGGCGCATCACTTCGAGCAGATATGACTGATTCTTTCTTGACGTGAGCTGTCCAATAGAAATCAGATTGCGATGCGTGCAATCGAGGGTGGGAAGAACGCGCGCTTCATACCGGGAAAGACGTCGGCCGTTGGGTAGGATGCTCAGCTTCCCCTGGTATCCGAACGCCCGGACTTCATTAAAGGCGGGCTGGTTGAGGGCAATCACCGCGTCGCAGTTATTGTAAAAGTTCAGAAGGAAACGCCGGATGAGAGGCTTCGCCACAAAATCAAGGTTAAGGCGCAGCACGTCCATGGTGCCGAACTCGGTTGCGCGTGTCGGAAGCACATGGGTTGTGTACACGAAAGGAACCCGATGTGTTTTTGCCCACACCTGCAGCACGACACCAAGCAGGGCAGGGTCATGGGCGTGGATGACATCCGGCGAGAAGGATTCGAGATAGTTGTACAGGGTGCGCAGCGTGGCCGGGGAAAGCAGCGGAACGGAGAGATGGTCACGATTGACGCTCTTTATGGTGAACTCTTTAAGACCATTTTTGTGAACATGTAATCCCGTCTGCTCGCCCGGGCACACCAGTGTGACATCATGTCGCTCTGCGAAGACGTCTGCCATCTCGTGCGCGACGCGTCCCTCACCGCCGCCGAAATTTTTCCGAAAGATGGACACAATCACAATCTTCATGTTCGTTGCCCTCGCTTTTCATCCGCTTTGTGGTTCATCCCGAGCATCGCATGCATGAATGTCGTTGAGATTAAGGTCTTGTCAAGATTACTTAACTTTGGCGCCAGGAAAACATGGCTTGCTCGGCCAAGACGGGTAGGATAACACCCGGATGAGGAGAAAGCTACGGTGATCTACGGCGCATGTAGAATCGCTGCACATCGGTTCGCCAGGTGTTGCATACGTATAGGAAGTATGCTTTGATTCCCGGGATGCGAATACCTGTGGAAGCCCCATGGAAATCGAACAGTGAGGCCACTTAACATTGACCCTGAAAAACGTCGCAAGGAGGAAAACGAACCATGCAGCATCGCGAGAGCAGCTTCGAGAGCAACGATGGGATTCACCTGTACCAACAGAGCTGGTTGCCGGAGGGGGAGTCAAAGGCTAACGTGGTCCTGGTTCATGGATTTGGGGAGCACAGCGGACGCTATGTCCATGTGGCAGAGGCGTTCAACGAATCCGGGATAGCCCTATACGGATATGACATGCGTGGGCATGGGAAATCCGAAGGAAAACGTGGCGATATACCTTCCTGGCAGGCCTATCGTGATGACTTGAAAATGATAGTGGATCTTGTTCGTGAGGAATCCCCGCATGTACCTCTCTTCCTGTATGGACAGTCAATGGGGGGCTGCATGGCGGTTGATTATTCATTGCATATGGAGCAATCCTTTCATGGTCTCATTACAACAGGACCATTGTTGGGGCAGGCAGGTGTCTCCCAATTTCTAGTACTCTTAAGCAAGTTACTCACCCTGCTGGCACCTGGTTTTCAACTTGATGTGAATCTTGATGTCCACAATCTTTCCCGGGATCCCGCTGTTGTGCAAGCGTACGTAGCTGACCCTCTTGTTCACGGAAAAGGCACACCGCGTCTCGGAACCGCCCTGACAGAAACCATCGAGGCTTGCCAGCGAGATGCAAGTTTGTTGCAGGTTCCTTTTCTTACCTTTTTCGGTGATGCTGACCAAATTGCGCCTCCACTTGAGACGGAGCGCTTCTACTCCAATCTGCTCCTGGAGGATAAGACCAAGTATGTTGTTCGAGGCGGCTATCATGAGCCCCATAATGATCTGGAAAAAGCTGAGGTACTTGCAGTCATGACGAACTGGATCATGGAGCGGCTATAACGATTGACCACGGAGGAGGTGCCCGCATGAAGAGTTATCGAAAGGAACTCTGGTTCAACGTTCCTTCCCGACGGGGGTTTATCAACATCACACCGAGCATCAACGAATGCCTGCAGGAGAGTGGTATACGGGAAGGCCTTGTGCTGGTGAACGCGATGCATATCACCGCATCAGTATTCATCAACGACGATGAATCTGGGCTCCATCAGGACTATGAACGATGGTTGGAGGAACTAGCACCACATGAGCCGGTCAGCGCATATCGTCATAATCGCACGGGGGAGGACAATGGGGATGCGCATTTGAAGCGGCAGGTGATGGGGAGAGAAGTGGTGGTCGCCATCACGGATGGTCGGCTGGATTTTGGTCCATGGGAGCAAATCTTCTACGGCGAATTTGATGGTCGGCGGCGGAAACGCGTCCTTGTTAAGATGATCGGAGACTAGTCACATCATCAACGCGATACAATTCCCCACAGCATTCGATGAGGTGGTTGCCCATGAGGAGACCGGTACATCAAGAGGACAACGGTAGAGAACGCCCGCTGCTGGCGTTTCCATGCTGGTACCCACTCAAGGCTTTTGGAAAGAACTCATCTTCTTTTGAAGACCTTGTCGCAGGTGTCGTGCGCCGGCACGTGGCCAGACCGGAAGAGAATCTGGTCAGCAGCCGCGAGAGCAGGGACGGAACGTACCTTGCCGTTACTGTACGCTTCATGGCCGAGAACCAGGCTCAACTGAATGAAATCTATGCGGAGCTAAATGAGAATCCGCATGTGCTGATGCTTCTCTGAGGGACGGACTCCGGGAACAAGCATCAAGTCATGCATTGAGGGACGGCGATGGCTTTTTTCATTGACAGCGCACATATCGGCGACGTGGAGCGGGCGATGCAGTTCGGATGGGTGCGTGGAATCACCACCAATCCCACGCTCATCCAGAGGACCTCGCGTCCGGCTGACGCTGTCCTCAAGGAATTGTCGAGCACGGGGCTGCGACCTCTGTATTATCAGCTTAACCGCCAATCGAACGAGGAGCTGCTGGTCGAGGCGGAACGAGCTGAGGAGCTTGTGGGAGAAGGGCTCGTCCTGAAAATCCCGCCGATCCCCGCAGGCTATGCGTTTGCCTCCGATCATCAGCAGCGATTTCAGATGTGTATTACCGCTGTTTTCCATCCTTCGCAGGCAGCGGTTGCTGCGGCTGTGGGCGTTGCATCTATTGCCGTCTACGTCAACAGGGCCACACGCCTGCTTGGTGATGGGCCGGAGCTGGTGCGTGGCTGTGCCGAAATCCTAGAGGGTACGAATACCACCATCCTGGCGGCGAGTTTGAAATCACCTGATGAGGTCGTCGCCGCGCTGAGGGCTGGTGCCGAACATATTACGGCACCCCTGGATGTCCTGGCGGCGATGATGGAGCATGACGTGTCATGGGAAGCCGTACGCCAATTTGAAACGATGGGGGTTGGTTTCCCCGGTCATTGATGGCTGCCATACGATCATCGTGAGAAAGGCGTAAGTTGTTGGACAAAGCAGGCATGGAAGCTGTCTCGCACGACGCTCGTCATCGCTATGATCGCTGGAGTATGTGGTACGACTGGCTTGCAGCAGCCGGGGAGAAGCGCATACAGATGGCCGGGATTGACCTTCTGAAAACCCAAGCTCCTGCTTCCGTCCTCGACCTGGGATGCGGAACAGGGACAGCGATGCTGCGCCTCTATGGTCAACTCCAGGGAGTGAAGGTCATCGGGGTGGACATTTCTGGCGGCATGCTCCACAAGGCGGCGAGCAAGCTTTCCTCCTGCGAATCTGGTGGGCGCGTCCGGCTCGTGCAAGGTGACGCTATTCATGTGCCGCTGCGGGATCATCAGATCGATGCAGTGTTTCTCTCCTTCACGCTGGAATTGTTTTCCGATGAGGATATCCCTGCAGTGCTTGGGGAGGTTGGGCGGGTTTGCCGCAAGGATGGCTGTGTGCTGCTGGTTTCCATGGCTGACTCACGACAAGAAACACTGGTTCTTCGCATCTATCGCTGGTTGCACGCCCGCTTCCCGGATTGGATAGATTGCAGGCCGATTCATCTGGAAGACTATCTGCGATCAGAGGGTTTCTACGTGCAACAAACTGAGCGGCATCAGATCGCGGGTTTACCCGTTGATGTCATGTTGGCAACGATGGATTAGCGCTGAAGACCGTGCGAGAACGTGATAAACTCCCTTCGAACGGGCATCATCTGTGATAGATGGTGATTGTGGAGAGCGTGCAGCCTTTGTATTCAGCACTGCTTTTTGACTTCGATGGTACGCTGGTGGATAGTCTTCCTGCCCACCTGAAGGCCTGGCAGGTGACAATGCGAGCGCTCGGTGTCAAGTTGAGTCTGGAGACCTTCCAACAGTTCAGCGGTATCAGTCCCTGGGAGATTTGCGCTTCCCTGGTAGCGATGTACGATCTTGACGTGGACATCGAGGACGTAACTGAACGCAAGGCAAGGTGCTATCTGGAGTTCCTGGATATGGTCAGCGTTCACAAGCCGGTGCTTGAGATTGTTCGTGAGAACTACGGCAAGATACCACTGGCCGTTGCGACGGGCAATTATGCATGGCTTGCCGATGAGACGCTGCGTGCGAAGAATATCCGCCACTATTTCGATGTTGTGGTGAGTTCAAGAGAAGTGCCACACAACAAGCCGGCACCAGACGTCTTTTTGGAGGCAGCAAGACGCATTGGCCAACCACCCGGGATGTGCTGTGCGTTTGAAGACACGGATCGTGGGGAGGAGGCGGCCCGATCTGCTGGTATGGATGTTGTCCGCATTCAGGACCTGCTAGCGTAGGATGAAGGTGCACATGCTCAACGTGCACCAAACGTGGAGGAACGCATGACTGAGGATCGCGATAGCTCGAAGCCCCTGCTTGAGCGAGCGCTTGAAAAAACAAAATCGTTGTCAACCTACGACATTGTCTTTATCGTGCTCATTGTGCTCGCAGCCATGACACGCTTTGTGGACCTTGAATCGCGTGTTATGAGCCATGATGAGACAACGCATGTTTATTTCTCATGGTTGTTCGAGCGCAATGGAACCTACAGCCATGATCCACTTTCCCATGGTCCGCTTCAATTTCATCTTGTCGCGCTGTCGTATTTCCTCTTTGGGGATTCGGATGCAACAGCCCGTTTCCCCGCCGCGCTGGCGGGTGTTCTCTCTGTGGGAATCTTGTGGTATTTCAAGCGGTGGTTAGGGAAAAAAGGTGCCATTGCCGCCGGTGTCCTCATGCTGATTTCGCCCTTCATGTTGTACTACTCACGGTATGTGCGCAATGAAATGTTGGTGGTGCCCCTGGTGCTGTTGATGTTTCTCGCCTTGTTTCGATATCTGGAGACGAGGCAATCCAAGTGGCTGTATCTCTTTTCCCTGTCGTTATCATTGCATTTTGCCACCAAGGAAACCGCCTACATCCATACCGCACTGTTACTCATCTTTCTCGCCGTCTTGGCTCTCTGGCAGTGGGTGCGTCATCCCTGGCAGACCCGCATGCATCGCGTCCTGTTCTACGGAGGAATAGGCATCGCCGGGCTTGGGCTGGCCAGCATGCTCTATGGGTATATCCAAAGCCATGACGCCGAGGTAGCCCTATCCACAGCAGGGACGGACATCGGTTCTGTACCCTCGATGATCGCGTTTATGGGACTGGTAATCCTGGTCTTGGGTGTAGTGCTGGTTTTTGCGTCGTTGCTGATGGAATACGGTCGTCGTTTGAGGACGGATTTCCCGCTTTTCGATTTGCTCATTGTCAGCGGAACGATGGTGTTGCCGCTTCTTGCAGCGTTGCCAGCTGTCATGCTTGGCTGGGATCCTCTCGCATATTACGACCCGGAATCCCTTCTAAGGACCACCATTGTTGTGCTTGTCCTCATGGGTATGAGTGGGGCAATCGGGATGTTGTGGGATTGGAAACGCTGGCTGATAAGCGCTGCGGTTTTCTATATTCCCTTCCTTGTCCTCTACACATCCGTCTTTACAAATGGCACAGGTCTGGCTTCGGGATTGGTCGGTTCCTTGGGGTACTGGCTCGCCCAGCAAGCCGTTGAACGAGGTGGGCAGCCGAAGTATTACTACATCCTGCTGCAGATCCCGGTGTATGAGTTTCTCCCCGCGCTGGGGGTAGCTGCTGCCGGCATCACCGGCCTTTTCCATCGCAGGCCTTCCAGCACGATGCCGCCGCTCTCTGGCCCAGCTGCAGATGAAAACAGCGGGGCAAATGCAAAGACGTTATTCCTGATGTTTCTGGGTTATTGGACGCTGATGAACATCCTCGCATTTACCTACGCCGGAGAGCGGATGCCATGGATTACGGTACATCTTGTCCTACCCATGATATTGCTTGCGGGGTGGTTTTTTGGCCGTTTCCTGGATGCGTTCGATTGGGCCATCATTACTCATCAGAAAGGCTTGATCGTCCTTGTTTCCGCGGGGATCTTCCTGTTGGCGTTGCTGAACAGTCTTGGTTTGCTTTTCGGTGCGAATCCGCCTTTCGCAGGCTCACAAGCGATTCAGCTCCAGAGTACGATGAATTTCATCGCATCGCTGGTGACGTCGATCATCACGGCCGCCATCCTTTTTACGGC
>Ga0272441_10013868_pt1 | contig 11533 bp, 13 predicted proteins | sample SSMProp6N_FD_193582 | JGI IMG/M metagenome (GOLD analysis project Ga0272441, IMG submission 193582) | Marine sediment archaeal communities from Little Sippewissett salt marsh, Falmouth, MA, United States - SSM-Prop-6N | ecosystem: Environmental > Aquatic > Marine > Wetlands > Sediment ... | reverse complement strand
GTATTTATAGATTGTATAATTACTACTCCAACAGGATATGAGTTATCAGAAATTCAGGCATCTTATCAATTTAAATTATATACCAATTTAGATTTTATAATTTTAGATAAAAAATGAAGAAATTATTAATAATTTTTCCTAATGCGATTGATATTGCTACAATAAGTAATTCTGTTCCTATATTAAGTGGCATAGCTAAGCATTTAGGGTGGAAAGTTGAATATTTTGATACTTATGATTATAAAAAAAATAAAAAAATTATACAAAAAGAAGAAGGAGGAGGATTTAAAGTATCTACAACATTTAAAATAAAAGAAAGAAAAAAAGAATTTGATCAAATTCCAATAGATTTACAAAATATAATAGATACATTTAATCCTGATATTATTGCAATAACTGCTCTTTCTTCAGAATATGATTTTCTTATGAAATTTTGGAATAAAATTAAAGTTTCTAAAAATACTTTAGTTATTATAGGAGGAATTCATGTTACTCTTGTTCCAGAAAAAACTATAGAAACAAAATTATTTGATTTAGTAGTTTTAGGAGAGGGAGAAGCTACATTTAAAGACATTTTATTAAGAATAGAAAATAATAAAGAAATTCATAATATTGAAGGAACATATTTTTATAATAGAAAAACAGATAAAATAACTAAAAACCCTAAAAGATATTTATTACCAGCAGAAAAATTATGGGAAATAGAAAATGATTATTCACTTTTTTCTGATGAATTTTTTGAAAGACCCTATGATGGCAAAAAAATTAGAAGAAATGAAATAGAAATTTCAAGAGGATGTCCATTTAATTGTTCTTATTGTAGTAATAGTTCTTTAAAATTATTTAATAAAGGTCTTGGGAAATATGTTAAAACAAAACCTATAAATTCTTCTATTATGCAAATGAAAAGATTAGTAGATGATTTTAAAGTTGATATATTTTCACTAGCCGATGAATGTTTTCTTTCGCATAAAACGGAATGGTTAAAAGAATTTATAAAAAAATATAAGGAAAATGTTAATAAACCATATTTTTTTATGACTCGACCAGAAACTGTTACTGAAGAAAAAATTGAATTATTAATAGACGCTGGAATTCCTTTTCAAGCTAGCATTGGAGTAGAATCAGGTTCTGAGGATATATTATCTAATGTATGTAATAGATCATGTACACCGGATCATATTAGAAAAGCATTTAAAATATTAAATAAATATAAAGTTCGAACAAATGCCTTTTTTATTGTAGGATTTCCGTTTGAAACTCGAGAAAAAGTTTTTAAAAGTATAAACCTAGCAAGAGAAATTAAACCATCAGTTTCTTCTGTTTCAATATTTCAACCATATCCAGGTCAAAAATTAACCCAAGATTGTATAAATTATAAATTTTTTGATGGAAACGAAATCCCCGGAACTTTTACTGCTAATTCATTATTAAATATGCCCAAACCATATTTATCAAAGGATGAAATTAAGAATTTATGGAGAGTTTTCATGTTATACGCATCTTTACCTAAAAAATATTATCCTCAAATTAAAAGATGTGAAGATGATTATGAAAATAATATAGAATTATATAAAAAGTTAATAAAATTAAGATGGAATAAATATGATTGGGGAGAAAAAAAAGGAGATATAAAATTAATATAATTATAAATTATAGATCATATTAAAAATTTTTAAAAAATATATTATTGGTGAATATATTGAAGAAGATAATAAAATCTTAAAATAAATAGAAATGAAAAAAACTATATTTTTAGATATTGATGGATGTATTATTAAACATTGTGGAAATTTATCTGCACAAATAATGAATCCTGTTACAGTTCTTCCAGGAACTATAGAAAAAATAAATGAATGGGAAGGCGCTGGTCATAAAATAATATTAGTTACAGGAAGAAAAGAATCCATGAGAAAAGTTACAGAAAAAACATTAACAAAATTAGGAATTTTTTACGATCAATTAATAATGGGATGTAATAGAGGAGAAAGAATACTTATAAATGATAAAAAAATTGATAGTGATATTACTGTGGCCAGAGCCATAGAATTAAAAAGAAATGAAGGAATAGGAAATATAAAGTTATAATGAAAAAAGATTTTAGAATATTATTATTTTATCCAAATAATATGAATGCCGGAATTGTCCCAAGTAATCTAGCATTACTATCGGCATATTTGAAAAATTCCGGCTTCCAAGTTAAATTATTTGATACTAGTTTATATAAATCTCTTATATCTTTGGATGATATAAGAAGTAAATTAGGCCACGTTAAAAAAACAGATATTGATAATTATATTACATATAAAGATAAAAAATATATGTATGATGATTTTGTAGAAATAGTAAATAATTATAAACCAAATTTAATAGGAATAACTTTAGTAGATAGTACTATTAATTTTTCTTTAGAATTTATAAAATTAATAAAGGAAAAAAATATTCCGGTAGTTGCAGGAGGAGTAGGAACTACATTTTTATATGAAAGAATTTTAAATACAGGTTTAGTTAATTATGCGTGTATAGGAGAAGGAGAAGAAGCTCTTGTAGAATTAGCCGAAAAACTATATAAGAATGAAGATACTACTAAAATTAAAAACATATATCAGAAGAAAAATGGAAAAATAATAAAAAATCCATTAAGAAAATTAGTAAAAATAGATGATTTATTGATTCCTGATTTTTCTATTTATGATGATACACGATTTTATAGACCTTTTATGGGAAAGGTTGTTAGAATGGCTCAAATGGATCTTGACAGAGGATGTCCTTGGGTATGCACATATTGTGCTTCTCCAAGTCTAAGAAAAAAATTTAATGAGCACAAGTGTGGCCCATATTATAGATTTAAATCTTTAGATAAAATATTTGATGAAATAAAATTTATGATAAAGGAATATAATCTTAATTTTGTATGGTTAAGTTCTGAAACATTATTGGCCCTAAAAATAGAAAAATTTAGAGAATTTGCAGAAAGATATAAAAAAGAAATTAATCTTCCTTTTTGGTGTCAAAGTCGATTAGATACATTTTCTGAAGAAAAAACAAGATTATTATCTGAGATGGGATGTAAAAATATATCAGTTGGTTTAGAACATGGTGATGAAAAAATAAGAAATGAATTACTTAATAAACGAATTACTGATAAACAAGTATTAGATGCAATAAAACTAATAAAAAAATATAATATTTTTCCAACCTTAAATAGTATGATAGGTTTACCGGATGAAAGCAGAAAAGATATATTTAAAACTATAAATTTAAATAGAAAAATTTCTAAAATGTTAAAAGGATTTCATAATATAAATGTTTTTATATTCCACCCGTTCTCTGGAACTAAATTAAGAGAAATTTCTATAGAAAAAGGGTATTTTAAAGAAAATCAAGAAATTCCATTTTCTTTTTATGAAGAAAGTACATTAACAATGCCCCTTTTAAGTAAAGAAGAAATAAAAGGTTTAGAAAGAACAGTATTATTATACATTAAATTACCAAAATATTATTGGAAAAAAATAAAAAGAGCAGAAAAATTTGATGATGAAGGAAATCAAATTTTCGAAGAATTAATAAAAATATCTAAAAAAACATGAAAAAATTAATAGTTATAACTACACATAATGGTTATTCATTTATAGAAAACTTATTATCAGATATAAAATCCTTTAAAATCAAAAATGAAGAAATATGTATAGTTGATAATGGATCTGATAAAGAAGAACATTTTAAATATTTAAATAAATTAAAAAAAGATAATATTATCATCTTAAATAATCCAAAAGGAGGATATAATTTAGGTGGATATAAATATGCTTTAGATCACTTAAAATCTGATATTTGGTTTCTTATTCAAGATAGTATAAGAATAAAACAAGATATTTTTTCTAGAGTAGAACCGCTATTAACAGATAATAATGTTTATAGTTTTTTAACTTTTCCATATAATATATATGATAGTCATGATGATAAAAGACTTACAGAGCAATGGTATGGTACTACGGTTTATTCTAAAGGCGCTTTTCCCAGTAGTTATTTTGCAAAAGATGAAGTACTTCAAAAAGTTAAAAATTTTTGGATATTTCCAAAAAATAAAATTGAAGCAATGGCCATGGAAAGAGGAGCATCAATAATATTTGATAGATTTAATATAAAAATTATTGGTTTAGATATGTATAATTCTTCTCGTACTAGTGATCCTAATGGATATCCATTTTTTTACAAAATATATGGTAGTAGATCATAAAATAATTAATCTAAATAAATATACTTTCTTTTCAAAAAAATATGGGAGACGTTTAACATGAAATTTTCAATTTTAATTCCATCACATAATATGAAATTAGCTCAAGGAGCTAAGGATTGTTTACAAGGATTTCCTGTAGAGATTTTTGATGGCACAGATTATTCTTCCTATGCTAAATTAATTAATGATTGTATAATGACTGCCAAAGAAGAAGTAGTTATTATAGTTAATCATAAAATACGAGCAAATGCATTACATATTTATAAAATGCTTGAATTAATTCGTAAAGGATATGGATTAGTTTGTATGAGAAATTTTTACTTTTATGGTTTTAAAAAAGATTTAATTAGAAGAGTAGGATTTTTTGATGAGCGTTATTTAGGCGGAGGCTGCGAAGATGCTGATTTAATAAGAAGATTAATAGAAAATAATATTGGATGGTATGATTCTGTTGAGGTTCCTTTAATAATGATGCGCACTTCCTGGGATCAATCAAAGGCATATGAACATTTTTATAAAAAGTGGAAAGATGGTAAATTAGAAAGATTAATGAAAGATGAAAAATATGATTATAACATTGGATCATATAAAGGCTCTAGATTTTTAAATTTATCGCATACAATATTATCAAAAACTAATGAAGATTATTTTAATTCTATAGGATTTAAATTTAAATAATATGATAGATTATATAAATACAAATACATTTAGGGATTTTGCAGATTATGTAATAATGCCAAATAATAATAAGCCATTTGTAATAGATATATTAAAACAAAATGCAATAATATATTGTAAGACTGATTATATTGATTATCTTTTTAATAATTTAAGATTTTCGGGAAGAAAATATATTTTAATAACTCATTCATCTGATCATTCAATTACTCAAAAAGAATTTTTATCTAAACCTGATTGTATAGTTAAATGGTATGCAGAAAATGCTAAATTTATTCATCCAGATTTAATTACAATTCCTATAGGATTAACGCCAAATAAAGATGCGGATGAAACTCCATTGGATTTAGATTGGTTTTTAGAAAATATAGAAAGATTTAAAAATATAAAAAAATCAAAAGAAATTTTATATTGTAATTGGACTACACAAAATAATGTTAGAGTAAGAGGAAACATTCTTGAAAAATTAGATAAAAATAATATTAGGTATATTTGGGATTATCCTACATTTACAGATGAAGATACAAAAGTTATTCAAGAAAAATTTAAGTTATTAAAAGAAGGTAAATCTACTAAACAGGAAATAAGTAAGTTACTGCATTATTATGATTATTGTGAAAATATGGCTAAATATAAATTTATAATTGCGCCTGCAGGAAATGAAGATGCCGATACACATAGAGTATGGGAAGCATTATATGTAGAAAGTTTTCCAATAGTATTAAAAAATAATATTTTTAGAGATTATAAAGATGAGTTACCTATAATTCAGGTAAATGATTATTCTGAAGTTACTTATGATTTACTTTATTCATATTTAAATAAAGAATATAATTATGAAAAACTTTATATGAATTATTGGAAAGAACGTATTACTAATGATTTTAAAAAATTATAACAAAATATGGATTTAAGATTTGCGCCAGGATTTAAATTAATGAGCCATCATCAATTTGTAGATTATTTTAATAATAAAAGGATTTATCCTATTAATATAGAAATATCTCCTTCGGGTATATGTGATGCTAATTGTAAAAATTGTTTTTATCGTCAAGATAATAATAAATTACTTGGATTAGATAAAACATTTATTGATAGAGATAGAATGTATGAATTAATAGAAGAATTTGTAGAATTAAAGGTTAAATCTATTAGTTGGACAGGGGGCGGAGAACCTACATTACATCCTAATTTTTCTGAATTTGTACAATGGGCTAAATATGCAGGAATACAACAAGGATTATTTACTAATGCGTTAAAGCCTATAAAATATGATCCAAGATTCTTTCAATGGATACGAGTTACTAAAACAAATAAATCCATTAATGAAGAAATAGTAAAAACATTAAGACCCTGTAAAACTTTAGGTCTTTGTTTAAACTATTCTGAAGACGAAAATGAAGATGATATAAAAAGATTATTGGAGATAGCGGAAAAATTAGATGAAATGAAAGAATCGCCTAATCATACAACATATGTTCAAGTTAGACCTGCGTTAAAAATAAAAGGTGAAAGCTATGAAAATGAAGTTCCTAAAATTAAACATCCTCTTTTAAAAATAACTAATTATAAATTTTTAGGTTTAACAACAGAAAGAAATTATAATAAATGTGAAGCATATCATTTTGCGCCATTTATTTGGCAAGATGGAGATGTAGATGTTTGCGGATATCAAAGAAAAAATCCGGATTATAATTTAGGAAATTTATATGCAAAAGGATTAATTGGTAAATTTAAAACAATTATGGATAATGCTCCTAAAAATGTAAATGTAATAAAAAGTTGTCAAGTATGTTGTAAGCTTAATGAAATGAATTCAATAATACAATTAAGAAAAGATTTAGAAAAAAGAGATATTAACTTTCCATAAAATTATTAATTATGAAATATTTAATACTGGGCGATGGTAAATTAGCTTCAGAATTACACAAACAAACTAATTGGAATTACATTAGTAGAAAAAAAGATAATATAGATTTTACCGATCCATCATCATATGAAAATTATTTAAAAGAATATGATATCATTATTAATTGTATTGCATATACTAATACAAAGGATGACACCAAGGAAACTCATTGGAAAGTTAATTACTTAGGAGTAATTGAACTTGTAAATCTATGTAATCAATATAATAAAAAATTAGTTCATATAAGTACAGATTATCTCTATTCGGGTTCAAAATCAAATACTTCAGAAGATGATGTTCCAGTTCATGTAGGAAATTGGTATTGTTATACAAAATTACTTTCAGATGGTTATGTACAAGCAATTTCAAAAGATTATTTAATGATTAGAACGTCATTTAAATTAAAACCATATCCTTGGCCTGCCGCATGGATCGATATGACTACAAATGCAGATTATGTTGATATAATTGCGAAATATGTTATTAAATTAATAAACTTAAGAGCCATAGGTGTATATAATATAGGTACAGGTATTAAAACATTTTATGATTTAGCAAAAGAAACAAATTCTTCTGTTAAACCTATGTTGGATGATTATAGTTTTAAAAGACCGCATGATGTAACAATGGATTTAACTAAAATGAATAATAAATTAAAGGATAGTTAAGATGGAAACACTAAAAGATATTTCTCTTGAAAAATATAATGATGCTCAATATTGTTACGATTATTTAAACTCTCATAAAACTATAGGTGATGAAGAAACAGAATATAATGGTATTTTTCATGTACATTGGAGAGGACCTATAGATAATGATAAAATAATATTACAAATTAAATCAACATTAGCTACTCAGGAAGTAGATAAGATTTTCTTTTGGATAGAAGATCCTTTAACTACATTTATGTCTCCATCTTATCCTAAATTAAATCAATTTAATAAATATGTAGAAACAAAGGTATTTGATAAAAAAATATTAAATCAAGCATCTGGACAACAAAAACATAAAGATAAAATTTGGCAGTATTATACAATGAATATACATGATAAAAGATATAAAACTGATATCTTTCGTTGGATAATTCTTAATATATACGGAGGACTTTATACTGATTTAGATACATTTTTATTAAGAGATGTAAGAGATCTTAAAATTAAAAATTGGTGTTCAAAATGGTGTGAAGATCCATATATAGAAGCTTGTATTCTTAAATTAGAAAAAGGTTCAGATGTATATGAACAAATGTATTTGAATAATCCAAATAATCCTCAGTGCTTTAATCTTTATGTTGGTAATTATCCAGAAGCCTGGAGTTTTAAACATAAAAATTTAAATATAACTTCATTACCTACTAATTTCTTTGATATGGCTTGGCCTGCAACAAATATAGGTTCTCCTGTTTTATCTATAGAAAACTTTGATAAGTTTTTTGAAAGAACAGATAAAGAAATTACATTGGATAATTTCTTTAAGGGATGTTTTTCATATCATTGGCATAATAGATGGGATAGACCTGAATACATAGATTCTCCTGCAGGAAAATTGAATGCTCAATTAGATGAAATTATTCAAGAAAAATATAGTATTAAACCTATAAAAATATTTCAAAAATGAAATTAAAAGATTTAAATAAGCCATTGCCTGAAACAGAATTATGTAAAATAGGAGCATTTTATAAAACGGATAAGCCTGGTAATAGATATACTAGAGTATATTATCAATTATTTAAAGATTTAAGAGACGAAGCTATAGATATTTTTGAAATAGGTATTTATAGAGGTTCATCTATATCAATGTGGCATCATTTTTTTCCAAATGGTAATATTTATGGAATTGACAATGGAAGAATGATTCCTACAGTAAAGGTTAAGATGGGAGAAAATAATATTTTTGCGTCAGAAGATGATATTAAATTATTAAAAGAAGATGCTATTATAGAAAATGTTGATTATAATTGGTTAGAACAACATAAAAGAATTAAATGTTTTACTGCTGATCAAAGATCTAGATATCAATTAAATAACGCATTTAATTATTTTAAGTGTAATAAATTTGATATGATATTAGATGATGGACATCATTTTCAAGAACATCAACAAAAAAGTTTAGGATTAATGTTTCCTAATATTAAATCTAAAAGATATTATATCATTGAAGATGTAATGGATTATGATGATATGAGATCAGGAAAAACATATTGGGGACAAAGAAAAAAAGACGCTACAGATTCTACGGATTACATTTTTATGGAATTTTTAAAAACAGGAAAATTGGAAAGTCCATATATGTCAGAAGAAGAAATAAAATATATTGTAGATAATATTGATGATATATTTTTATACGATAAATCAAATAAAAATAATTCTCCTATTAGAGGATCTTCAAAATTGTTAGTAATAAGAAAAAAATGAAAGAACTTTATATTTGGACACATTTAGGAATGGGTGATCATATTAATTGTAACGCTATTTATAGATATTACGCTAAATTATATGATAGAATTCATATATTTGTTAAAAAAAGAAATGAAAGAAATGTAAAGTTTATGTTAAGAGATTTAAACAATGTAAATTTTATAGAAGGAGTAGGAGATCAAGATGAATTTGTAGAATTTTTTCTAATGACGCATCCAGGAGTTCCTTTAATTAAAATAGGTTTTAATTATTTAGATAATAGAACAGATAAAAAGTTTGTAGATCTTTTTTATGAACAAATAGGATTATCTCCAGAAGAAAGATTTAAGGGATTTTATGTAAAAAGAGATTTAGAATTAGAAAATAAATTATGTGAAATATTAAATCCTAAAAAAGAACCTTATATCTTTGTTCATCAAGATACATCAAGAGATCATAAATTAAATCTAAATCATATTAAAAATAAAGATTTAAAGATTATTGAATCTAATTTTAAAATGGATGAAGTGAAAGAATATTTATTGTTTCATTATTTAAAATTAATAGAAGATGCAGAAGAAATACATGTAATGGAAAGCGCCTTTTCACCAATGATAGATTGTTATTTCGAGAATTTAGAAAATGCGTATTTACATAAATATGTAAGAGGAATAGATTCAGTAGGAAGATCTTATTGGAATATAATAAATTAATAAATTATGAAAATTGAAGTACCAATATCATTAGGGGAATTATATGATAAAATAACTATTCTTAAAATTAAACAAGAACAAATAAAGGATAAAGAAAAATTAATATCTATTAATAAAGAATTAAATTCTTTAAATAAAATAGCAGAAAAATATCCTATAGATGATTCATTATATAATAGATTAAAATCTGTAAATGTATCATTGTGGAATATAGAAGATTGTATCAGAGAAAAAGAAAGAGATAAAGATTTTGATAATTTGTTCATTAAATACGCAAGATTGGTGTATAAATCAAATGATTTAAGAGCGAAAATAAAAAGAGAAATAAACGAAAGATATAATTCGGATATTATAGAAGAAAAATCTTATAAAGAATATGAATAATTTAGTTATTGGAAATACATCTCAATTAGCGTATTATTTTCCAAAGGAATATGAAAAAATATCTTCTCGAAATATAAGTAGATATTATGATAGAAAGTTTCCTTATTTTCAAGATAAATTTTATGATAGAATATTTTTATGTTTTGCAGAACAAAGAACATTTTTAAAAGACGAAACACAAATATTTTTTGATATTAATGTAGATTATACATTAGAGGTACTTAATTTCTTTAAAGATAAATGTAATAAAATTATTGTCTATGGAACCGCAGAATTATGGAATTATCATCAGGGCCCAATAAGTATTGAAGATGAATTTAGTTATTATAATACTCCTTATATTGAATCTAAAGAAGAAATGTGTAAAAGAATATACGAGCTTCGTTCTCAAGAAAATTTATCAAATGTTATAATACTTCATCCGGTTAATTTTAATTCTATTAGTAGAAAAGATGGTTTTCTTTTTTCTAAGATTTTTGATTCTATAATTAATAAAAAGAAAATACAGATAGGAAATACTTATTTTTATAGAGATTTAGTCCATCCTAAATATGTTGTTGAAAGATCTATACTTTCGCAAGAAGATGAAATTATAGGTTCTGGAAGATTGACACATGTTAATGATTTTATTAGAGATTTATATCGTAATAAATTTATGGATTATGATGAATATGTAACTGAAAATTTTGATTATAGTTTATCAAATAATAGAAAAATATATTATTTAAAATCAAAAATGTGTTTATATCCTTATAGTAGTTTATTTAAAGATACTTATAATGAATTATAAAATAAAATTAGTTAATGATACAATAACCTATGATGATATTAAAAAATTATCTGAGTGGTTATTAACAAATCCCCGTTTAACAAAAGGTGAAAAGACTGTTGAATTTGAGAATAATTGGTCTAAATGGCAGAATAGAAAATATACTGTATTTATGAATTCTGGTTCTTCCGCAAATTTAGCTATGATATATGCTTTGATGTTATCAGGGAGATTAAGAAATAAAAAAATTATAGTTCCTGCTATTTCATGGGTTACTACAGTTTCACCTATTATTCAATTAGGTTTAGAACCTATTATGTGTGATGGAGATTCAGATACATTAGGTGTATACATTGATCATCTTAAAGCGTTAATTAAAACTCATAAACCTGCCGCATTAATCATAGTTCATGTTCTTGGTTTTCCAAATAAAATGAAAGAAAT
>Ga0272441_10013867_pt1 | contig 11534 bp, 7 predicted proteins | sample SSMProp6N_FD_193582 | JGI IMG/M metagenome (GOLD analysis project Ga0272441, IMG submission 193582) | Marine sediment archaeal communities from Little Sippewissett salt marsh, Falmouth, MA, United States - SSM-Prop-6N | ecosystem: Environmental > Aquatic > Marine > Wetlands > Sediment ... | reverse complement strand
CGTTTTCCCATGCAACCGTCCGCTGCGGCTCGAACGCCGCGGAGGAGTAATGATACAGGGGCGGCCCGGAGAGGAGAACGATATCCGGCTTCCATTCAATGATGCAGTCCACTGTCGGCCTGTGGAGAAGCTGAATGTCGGAGGCATGGACGAAGACCGTCTCTTCATCCTCGATCCGGCTCATCATGACGGTATTGCTGTGACTGCCCTGCTGCCGGCCGTGCGGTACCGGAAGGGAGAATTCCAGGGCACCCGATTTTTTCCCTTCCGAATGGCCGAAATCCATCCCCAGGCTTTGAACCAGAGCGGACCGGCGGCGCTGCTGCGTGGGGGAAGAGCTGCCCGTATCCTTGGCCCAGATCCGGCAGGCAGCCAGATCCTCCTTCACCTGTTCGATTCCCAGCTGATACGGATTCGGCTCCTGCAGCGGACAGTGGTCCCCGTGGAAGTGGCTGAAAACAACATCGGTACACTCCTCGAGTTCGGCCGCGATCCGCTCCCTGATCCGGGCGCCGACCGCAACCTGCAAGGGATGGGGGTGCAGGCCGTGCCGCGACCAGCCGAGGGCTATACCCGGATCGATGAAAATCTTCCGCCCCTGCAGTTCCACGGAACAGGAGAGCCCGCGGACTCCGAGAGACTCCGCTCCGAATACAGTTATACGCATAATCTACCCTTCAATTGTATCCCCGGTCGTCAAAGTTGGCTACCGACGGCATAGGCCTTCCGCAACAGACGATCTTCCTTGCGGGGGTTGAAGCGGAACAGCGTATCGGTGAAGACGATCCTGCCCGCACAGCGTCCGTTCAGCTTCTTACAGTATATATTCATTGCCTTCAGTGTGGCTGGAAGATCGCCCCAGATATAGGAGAATGGGAAAAAGGCCGTCATGGCTGTCACGAATACAAATCTCTTGCCCCGCAGATTCGGATGGGCGCCGAAATTCCTCACCTCCCGCAGGACGGTCTTCATCTTAGCAGCGAAGGACAGCTCCCGAAAACGGGCAGCCCCACGCGGCTTGTGCATAGCCGGTCCGGTATGGCGGTCGAAGAAATTTTTCATGATTCCCGTGACGCCCCCCCAGTAACAGGGAGAACCTATAATCAGCACATCGGCCCTGCTCACCTTCCCGAAGACCTCTTCGAAATCATCCTTCAGCACACAGCGGCCGGTCCCTGCACACCCCCAGCAGCCGGTACAGTATTCAATGCGATAGTCGTACAGATTGATGATTTCCGTGCTGTGTCCCTTCTCTGCAGCTCCTCTCAGGACCTCTCCGGAGAGCCGGCTGACGGTCCCCTGCCTGTGCTTCGTTCCGATGATCGCAACGACATTCATTTTAGACTCCTTCTGCTTTTTTATTAAAGAACATTTATTCTCTTTTACATGAAAAAAAATTACACCTCCTCGAAGAAGGGGTATATACCGTTGATGTGATACTGGATGAGTCCGTGCAGGACCTCGTCCCTCGCTTGTCCCTCATCCGTGTGTCTTACAATCTCAAGGAGTCCCTCCATCAGGTTCGAAGCGAGAATGTGCATGAGAAGGCGGTACTCGCGGGTCTGTCTGTTCGGGGGAAGCGAGTCGGAAAAATGACGCTCCATGAACTGAATAATCGACTCCCGGCTCGATTCGTGGGGTGTTCCTTCACTTCGGTCGAAGAGCAGCAATAATTCCCGGTGCCCGATTGCCAGAAATTCTGAGATAAGCCCCACGAGGGTCCGTTCGAACTCGCTCCTGAAAGCCTCCTCCGTAAAACTTCTGCCCTCCTCTTCTTCCATGAGAGATTTCAGGAGATGGCGGATTCTTCCGAGCACCGGCTCAACCAGTGACGTGAAGAGCTCCATCTTGTTGGGATAATAATTGTAGATGTTGCTGACACTCGTATCCGCAATGAGGGCAATATCCTTCATCGATGCCCTCCGATATCCCTTCTCGAGAAAAACCTGTACGGCCGCCCGGTCGATTTCCGCCTTTACCTCATCTTTCAGTACCTGCATAAAAGAATCCTTATTCTTTTTTCAATTATATTTACACGCATATGCACAGGTCAAGAGGGAAAGTATTACTTTTTAATACTTTTTTACAGAGTATCACATCAATTCCTAATCAACTTCCTAAAATAATACTTTGAATTACCAATCTGCATTTGGAAAGGAGAAATTGATGAAAAGATTAATTAGTCTGATTGTGTTGCTCGTCATGGTAGCGGGCATTTCATTCGGATCCGGACAGAAGGAGACAGAGAAGGTCGATCAACCAGCTGAAGATAACGCTTTATCAGGTTCGATCACCCTGTATACATCCGAGACTCTGACGGATGTACAGGAATACGCTAATCAATTCATGAAGCTTTACCCGGAGACCACTGTAGAGATTTTTCGTACCGGTACTACCGAGTTGACTGCCAAGCTGCAGTCCGAACTCTCAGCCGGCCAAACACCAGCTGACGTTGTGTGGTTCGCCGATATGGCCCTTTTCGAAGACTTTGCCGCGAAGGGCTATCTTGAAACGATATATCCTTCAGAGGTAGCAAATGTTCCCGACAAGTTTGTCTATTTTGACGGAAAAGCATATGAGGTCCGGCTCATTTATCAGATCGTCATGTACAACACCAATCTTGTAAAAAAAGAGGTGAGGGGCTGGGAAACACTACTCGATCCCGAATTCAAAGGACGCGTTGGATCAGCAAGCCCATTCTACTCCGGAGCCGCTCTCACACAGGTTGCTACGATCGCTGCTGATGAACGTCTTGGCTGGGATTACTATAAAAAATTGGCCGCCAATGAAGCAGTTGTCGGCGGCGGGAACGGCGGTGTTGCACGGGGAATAGCCTCGGGTGAATTTGCCATTGGTCTGACCATAGATTTCATGGCACGTTCACAGAAGGAACAGGGTGCTCCGGTAGACTATGTGTACCAGGAAGAGGGAGCACTCTATGTACCGACTCCAATCAGTGTCATGTCTTCCAGCAGCAACAAAGAACTTGCCGAGGCTTTTGTGAATTACCTGATGTCCGTTCCCGGACAGCTGCAGCTGCAGGCGAACGGATACATGCCGGTAAGCTCGTCAGTGGCTCTTCCTGAGGGAGTACCATCCCCGGCGGACATTGCTATCCTGAAGACAGACTGGCAGTATCTGCGGAACTCCAGACAGGAGCTGCTCGACACCTATGGTGAAATTTTCGGAATCCAGTAAGGAATACATATCTTTCGGCTGCAGCCGCCGTGTGTACACACGGCGGCTGTTCATGTTTTTTGGAGAGATATATGAAGAAAGCCATTAATATTGATACATACATACTTCTGCCGATCTTCCTGCTCATTCTCGGCACACTTTTTATCTACCCCCTTTCCCGGCTGTTTTTTCTTGCGCTGCAGCATAATGGAGAACGTGTTTTTACCAACATTGGTATTGTTTTTACCGAAGCTTCTAATTTGAAGGCGCTCAAGAATACTATTGTCCTCGGTTTGAGTACTTCCGCTTTGGCTTCCGCTATTGGCTTTCTCCTTTCATGGCTGATTGTTCGAACTGATCTCGGCATGAAAAGAATATTCGAAGTGCTTCTGGTCCTACCGTTCTTCATCCCCCCCTTCATTACAGCCTTCGCATGGATACGTCTTCTGGGACGAGGTGGATATCTTAACACACTTCTCTGCTCTCTATTCGGTTTGGATAATCCGCCCTTCAACATCTACGGGTTTTGGGGAGTTCTGCTGGTTTCAGTGATATACACCTATCCCTATGCCTACATTATTATCTCCCGCTCGATACGGAATGTCGACGCTTCTTTCGAGGAGGCAGCACGATGTTCCGGCGCGACCAGATGGCAGGCCTTGCGCGATATTGCCCTGCCGGTGATATTGCCGGCTGTTACGGCAACCGCGCTTATAATATTTGTAACGACGATTTCAATGTTCGGAATACCAATGATCCTGGGGACACCGGGACGTTTCATCGTCCTGACCACGAGGATCTACGGCTATGTTGGAAGCTTCAGGGATCCGAACGGTATCAATATTGCGGCTGCTATGTCTCTGGTACTGGTTACAGTTGCGGTACTGGGACTTATCATGCAGAATTTTCTGATCCGAAAAGAGAAATACGCCGTTGTCACCGGAAAACATCAGGCTGCAGAAGCAAGTTCTCTTGGTATCCTGAGATTTCCGGTGACGATCATTGTGGCTGTATTCACCCTTCTCGTGGTTGCCGCCCCTATTTCGGCCATTTTTGTTACGTCGATAATGAAGGCCCTCGGACTTTCCATTTCGCCGGAGAATATAACTGCAGCTCATTATGTCCGCGTTCTGACAGGCATGCCCATCATAGTTCGCGCATTCCGAAATAGTTTCCTCCTTGCTTTGTCCGCCCCGACAGTCCTTGTGCTGATCGCGGTTGTCCTGCATTTTGCACAGAGACATCTTGAAATGCCAGGAGCAGGCAGCATCGGGACCTTCCTGAGCACACCATACGCCATACCCGGCACCGTAATTGCCGTCATGATGATTGCCGCATTTATCCAGCCGATATTTGGGGTAAGTATATACAACACCATATGGATACTTTTCATTGCATATATTCTCCGGTTCGCAGTATTTCCAATCCGTACCATTGGAGCCGCATGGAAACAGCTCGACCCTGCACTGGAGGAGGTAGCCAGAGTTTCCGGTGCTAAAAAGTACCATATGCTGCGGGACATCTCGGTTCCGCTCCTGAAAGGAGGTATCAGCGCCGGCTGGTTGTTAGCCTTCATGCCGTGCCTGACTGAGTTGACCCTTTCTATTCTACTTTATTCCCCGCGGAACGAGACAATTGGAGTAACCGCATATAATCTCATACAGGAAGGATTGGTGACCGTCGCCGGAGCCCTCGCCATGATTATTATTTTCGTTGTATTCATTCTTCAACTGTTCACCCGATCCGGATCCAGGAACAGATACCTGCGGGGAACTTGATCAATTCACTGAAAAAGGAGTCTCAAAGTGGCACATATCACTCTTGAGCAGTGTATGAAAAAATATGGATCGTTCGTCGCCGTGGATGATTGTACCTTGAATATCGAAGACGGCACATTCGTTACCCTTCTTGGCCCATCGGGATGCGGAAAAACAACAGTGCTCAGATCAATTGCTGGATTTTTCCCGATTGATAGAGGCGAAATTAAAATCGGTAAAACCATCGTTGCATCCGCAGATCGGGGGATCCTCCTGCCCCCGGAAAAGAGAAATGTGGGGATGGTTTTCCAATCATACGCGGTTTGGCCCCACATGAATGTGTTCGACAATATTGCATATCCCCTGCGTCTGCGAGGGGTTACAAAGAGAGAGATAAAGCGACAGGTATTTGAAACATTGGATCTGCTCCAACTTACAGGTCAGGAGTACAAAACTCCCGCTCAGTTGTCAGGGGGACAACAGCAGCGTGTGGCACTCGGCAGAGCGGTAATAATGCAGCCTCAGGTACTTCTCCTCGATGAACCCCTATCAAACCTGGATGCACAACTGCGGGAAAGTATGCGCTTCGAGCTGAAGCAGCTTCAGCGGCATATTGGAATAACAATTGTGTATGTGACCCACGATCAGGAGGAAGCGATGGCACTCTCAGACAAGATCGTTGTTATGAGAGAAGGGAAGATTCAGCAGATTGGAACCCCGAGAGATATCTATGATAAGCCTTCGAATCATTTCGTCGCCAAGTTTCTCGGAAATACAAACTTCCTGCCAGTCAGAATTCGTGAACACAGAAAAAACAGTATCATTCTATCGGTGGACGGAACGAAGCATACAATGCATCTCAATCATTGGAAATCAGATTGCGGAGAATTCCAATCCGGTGACAGAATAGTCATAGGTTTCAGATATCATGATGTGAACCTCACTGACAGGATTGAAACCAAGAACGAGATCCATGATGCGCTGCTTCCCGGCACCTGTAAAGTACCCGGCCGTATTGAAGCAGCAACATTCATGGGTGATTCAATGCTGTATCAGATAGATATCTTCGGCCACAAGATAATATCGCAGAATTCTCCATCAAACAGGTACGAAGCCGGGCTTCCAGTACAGGTGACAATAGATTCAGTATTCCTCTTCAAGGAGAAGGAGAAATCTCTTCAGCTATCCAATTACTCAACAGATCCTACTGTATCCCCTCCGGGTTGAGCACGATGAGCTTGCCTTCCGAGGTGCCGACCGCGATCATACCGTTCAGTTCGACCGGACGGGCCGATACAGTTCCTCTGATATCGAGTGCTTTCAGGATGCCGCCTACCGATGGATCGATGAGCAGCAGCCGGTTGTCGCCGCTTCCGCAGACGAGGGTGTTGCCGATCACAGCAGGAGGAGCGGTAATATGTCTGAGCGGATCGAAGAGCGGAGAACCGTCGCGCAGGTCAAGCGCATACACCGAACCTTCGGCATACACGAAGGCGCCTGTTGCGCTGCAGACAATGTCGGAATAGACCTGAACGCTGCTGCTCGACAATCGCGTTTCCCACTCGATAGCGCCTTCAGCGAGGTTGATGCAGACCACGTCGCCTTTTCTCCCTGAAAAGAGAGCCAGATCATCCTGAATGGTGATCGACAGTGCGATCGGCTGAATCCCGCTGGTGGGAATCGAAGATTCCACCTTCCCGCTGGCCCCATCGATTATGAGAAAAGTTCCGTTCTGGTCAACGGTCAGGATCCGATTCTTCCACACGGCGGGAGTCATTCTCGAGCCGCTCCCTTCCAGTCCGATGCTCCGCTGAACATTCCCGTTACCGTCGAGGATTATGATTTCATTATTGGCCGGCAGCAAACGACGGCCGCCATAGGCTACCAGGTGTCTTCCGAACAGGTGAGCGGAGCGTGAATCGAGGCTCCGCCTGGTTACAACAGTCCCGTCAGCTGCATCGATAACGACCAGCTCCCGGGGACCGGTAAAATATACTCTGTTGCCGGCGTACACCGGGAATGAGTTCTGCACCGATGCATTCGCGGTCGGAACCTTCCATGCGAGACGTCCGCCGGGAGTGGCCGCATATACCGTACCCTCAGCGTCGGATGTGTAAAAAAAGCGTCCGCCCGCTGCAATTGATCCGATCAATTCCCGGTCGGAGACGGAAAGAATGGACTCGATCGGCCGCGCTTCGAGATTCAGGGTGTAGACCCGGCTGCCGCCGGCCCGAACATTGACAACCATCGACTCGGTGGAAAACCCTCTGCGTCGTCCTTCCACCCGCAGCGTGCTTCCTTCCGGGAAACTGCCGGTAAATTCACCGCCGGCCGCCCGTTCGCCGTTCACCGTGAGGGATGCATCCCGGGGCCGCACCTGTATCCTGATGCCGATGAGTTCCTTCTCGACAGGCGGTTCGGCCATGGCCACTGTCTGTACTTCCGCCGGTTCCTGTACCGCAGCTTCTTCACCGGCGACGTCAACAGGTATATCGGTCTCCGCGGATACGGCAGGTCCCTCGGCAGGAACGCCTGCATCCGGCTCCGGCGCTGCTTCGGATTGACGGTCGAGCTCCTTCAGCTGATAGGTATACTGCTTCGCCGTCGATTTAGAGATTGTATAGGAGATCCGCTGTGTTCCGTACCCTTCTCTTTCGATCATGACAGTGAGCTCTTCGCCTTCCGGAAAGATCCCGGAAAAGACGCCCCTGCCGACCTGCCGGCCGTTGAGGAGGATCAGAGCATCATCCGGGACGACCTTCAAACTGAGTTTGTAGAGCTGCAGGGCGGGCGGGCGGCTTACTTCCTCAGCCTCCCCTTCCGTTCCGCCTGTCTCCGGTTCAGCCCCGGTCTGCGGAGCTTCGGCAGTCTTCATCGCTGCCGGAATCGCGATCATCCGCATCTCTCCGGTCTGTTTCAGCGCATCACTGTTCTCGGATGAGATAGGGACAGGCTGCACCGGCTTCTCCCTGGTTACCGCCGCCACCTTCTCGGCAGCTGCACTCAGGTCCAGGAGGACCGCTTCGGATATCTCTTCGGCACCCTCTCCTGCCGCATCTCTTTCCCCTGCAACCTTTTCCGCCGCAGCGGCGGTTTGGAGTATTTTCACTATCTCTTCGACCGGCTCTTCAATCGCAGCAAAAGATTCCCGGTTGAGGCTGATCTCTTCATTCCCGGCTACAACGGAAGCGGAGGATTCGATGCTCTTCAATACCACCGCTACTGATTCCGCCTTCGCCCCGGATTTCTCGATCAGTGCGTCGATGTCGAGCTCCGGAGGCAGGACCGCAACGGCACCTTCCTGCACGGCAAGGACTGTATCCGCTCCCTGAATCTGCTTCACCCTGAACTCGGTCCCCCGCACTCCGCAGACGACCGACTGGGTCTTCACGCTGTAACGCTCGTCCGAAGACAGCTTCATCACTCTGGATATGACCGACCCCTGTACGAGTTCGAGACCGACCTTCGCCTTTCCGGGCTCAAGACCGACACTATTCAGGGCGAGTTCCGTGTCCTCCTCGAGCCGGATCACGGCCCGGTCGCCGAACTGGATCTCACAGTATGCTCCCGCTGCAACCTTGAGCATGTCCTTCGACTCGAGCAGCTGCCCGATCTCGGCGTATATCCAATCATCGCCGTTCCGTATGTAGACATCTCCGGAGATAAAGGTGATGATCGCCTGTTCATAGCGCGGGGCTTCAACGGGGGAGAGCTCTTCTTCTTCGAGGAGTTCGGCTGTATCTTCCTCTACCGGTGGTGTTTCTGAAACGGGCGTTCCCGATTTTGAGCAGGAAAATAGCAGGGCAGTAAAAGCCAACAGAAAGACCAGTTTTTTATACATCCGCATGCGGTCCTCCTATGTATACCAAGATATCCCACGTTCTCCGTTATTTCCAGCGATAACTGACTGCAATGTTGAGGAACTGGATCTCAGCGGCCATTTCCCCGCGGTAGGCGATGTCGGGGAGAAGCCCGAACCGTAACAGTTCAGACAGGTCGATAAAGAGGCAGAAGCTCGACTTGATGCTCCAGGATTCATTGAGGGCGTATGAGACGAAGGGCTTCATCACGAAGTACTGGAAGAGAAACCACTGCGATTCGCCTGCGAGCAGGCTTATCCAGTCTTCACCTACAATATCCTCCTCCGCGTAAATTCTTACGGCCCCTATATTGTAGCCGGTGAAAAAGCCGGCTGAAAACCGTCCGAGGGTCCGGTAGGTGTATCCGACCCCAGGCAGGATGTAGAACTCCTGGGTGGCGGTGTCGACTGGCTGGAGGTAATCCGAATATTCGAGAAACAGGGTAGCCGATAATCCGTGATTCGGGACCCGATACCAGGTAATCTCACCGAAGTACTGGAAGGGAAAGTGGAGGTAGAGGGGTGATCCGCCATCACCGTTGGTACGCTTGGTGGCTATTCCCATCCAGAGACTGGCTTCGAAGGGAGTCTGCATTGATTGGACGAACATCAGTTCATCGAGGACTTCCCGGGTATCCGGGTCCGTTGCCCGGTCCATTACCCTCACCTCCGGGCTTACTTCTCCCAGGTATGGAGCAAACACATCAGCGCTGCGTTCCAGGAATTCCTTGAACGCCGTGTTCACTCCCGTATCGGGGATAATTCCCTGGGAAGAAGCTGTTCCACCATCCTCCGATTCGAGCAGGAATTCGAGTCCGGTTCCCTCTTCCTCAGGCTGAATGACTGTCCGGAGAATACTGTGGGCTTCCTCCTCGGAGGATTCAATGATCGCCTGTTGTTTGTTGATCAGGGAGAAGAGGGCCGAACCGGCTCCAGTGAAAAGAGGCGGGATATCCTCTGCAGCAGCCGTATCCTGTTCATTTCCCTCCATATCTATAATCTCCGGCGGAGCAATGTACACCCGGTGAAGGATAGTCGCTTCCTCGGCGAACATCGAGAAAGTGGAAAAAAATAAAATAAGCAGCCACATTTTTTTCAAAATATAGTACCTCCACCGAGATAGAGCGCACCCCGGATGCCAATAATTTGAGGGTCCTCACCCGGTGAAAAGGCGAACTCGATCATATCGAAATACATTCCCAGGTTGATAAAATAAGGCCGGCGGTCTCTGGTCTGGTAAAAATAGTAACGATATCCGACGTCCAGTTCCAATCCCGCATAGTAGCGTATCGGAATATCGTAATCGATCGTGGTAGTAATCGAATACGGCGGCATGAATCCGGCAAGCAGACTCGGCGTGAAATAGACATCCGATGTCTCGGTACGGAAGGCCAGTTCGGGTCCGCCCATCACGGCTAATGATGTCAGCAGGTTCGGTGAATCAACGATAGGTGTAGCCGAATCATGTTCATTCACTCCACCCCACACCATCAGGACCGAGGTGGACAGGGACAGGTGATCGTTTTTTATCCTTTGATAGTTCAGGCGCAGCTGGTTGGGAGTGGATGAATCCAGCCCGACCTTCTCATCCGGCGCATACTCGTAGTAATCATCCAGTCCTCCGATCCCGACCTGCATACTGATCTGGTTCTTCCGGTCCAGCCGGCTCCCGATCATTCGATCCCGATAGATCTGCTGTTCATAGACGACCAGCTGTTCGCTTATTGCCGACTCCTTCTCCATGATTGGCGAGCCAGGATGGGGCAGGGAACGGGAGACTGCTTCGGCGAATCCGGCCGAGATCTCGTCAATTGAATCGAATACGGCGAAGCCTGTCTCCATCACGTAGGTCTCTGCAGTCTTAACTCTGCGGGAAGTCGTCTCGTAAAGCACGGCCTCCAGGTAGAGTGATTCGTCTTCGAGATGATATCGGCCCGTCACCATCAGGTCGGCGCCGGCTTCTTCGGCCGGTATGAAGTCGGGATAGGGAGCTCCGGGACCGGCTTCATCTGCTTTAACTGCCTGAAGCCGCGGGTCCGAATCAAGATTGATCAGCATGGTCGAGGTAATCACATCTCCGTACGGGTTGTCTTCCGGATTCAGGGTCTGGAATGGATTGACCATGATTTTGTACTGCTCCGGCTCCGTCCGGTCATCTTCGAGAGGCAGGAGCCGGGGGGAAAGCGCCATCGGTTCATCGACGGTCACGACCTTGCGGTACGAGCTGTACCCTTCCCTGCTGATCTCGATCAGGTACTTGCCGGCGTTCAGTTCCAGCGTCTGCGGAGTCTCGCCCCAGACAACATTGTCTATGGTAATAGTACTGCCTTCCGGTTCAGAACGGACTTCCAGAGGGAAATATTCACCCGACAGATACTGCTTCGGACGGAAGGGACCGAAATTCACATACTCCCTTCCGAACCACTCCTCGAAACCGACGTAGCGGGTGAGCACCTCCATCGCCCGGCGCTGGTCAGCCGGCAGGACATCCCGGCGATACTCCTCCGGCCCGACTATCAGCGGATAGAGTACGACCGCACCGGCCGGTACCGTTATCCGTTCGTCCTCTTCGAGACGAACAACTCCCGGAGCCACCGGCAGGAGGGCAAGGCCATCACGTTCGAAAGCGAGCCGTTCAGATCCTTCCCCGGTTTGAAGAGTCAGGCGCGAGGGAGGATTGAATTCGAGATCTGAGAGCACTACCAGAAGAGATTGTTCGGGGGAAGAGGCCCGCGGAATAG
>Ga0272441_10013866_pt1 | contig 11536 bp, 5 predicted proteins | sample SSMProp6N_FD_193582 | JGI IMG/M metagenome (GOLD analysis project Ga0272441, IMG submission 193582) | Marine sediment archaeal communities from Little Sippewissett salt marsh, Falmouth, MA, United States - SSM-Prop-6N | ecosystem: Environmental > Aquatic > Marine > Wetlands > Sediment ... | reverse complement strand
CTGAGGGAAACTTATATGTTGTGTGTGCCATCAAGAAAGGTGGAAGTTGAGGTAATCACTAAGCCGGTATTCGAGTGAGGCCGATATTAAGCAAATAGCCAATCATACGTGCCTCTACGGCCGTGGACTTCATAATTATAGAGAAGATGGTGATTGAGCATCCTACCAGATGATGTAGCAGCGTTTGGCAGCGAATGCAAACGAGGAGGCTCCCATACCAATAAGGGCCGCTTTTTCATGTTGACACACCGCTGAAGCGGACGCCCTATAATGCTCGTTATGAAGAGCAAAGCAAAATATAAAACCCACTGTTTATGCGGGTTTGGGAAATCAGGAAGTTCGCATATGATTATATGCCAAAGATTTGGGGAATTCATCGATTTTCTGGTATGGGGATGGCGATATCAATGGCTTCTGTGCATACACATGGCATGTAGAGCGTTACCTAATACCTTGAGTATCATTCACTCGTCCGGAGTGACATACTCCAGACTGGCGGCATCTTGCCGATTGCTGAATGATACACCCTAAGGCATTTGTATGCGCGGGTGGAACTGAAGAAAGAGAAGGTTATGTCCAAGAGGCTAGTTGATAGTTTATACTTAAAGGTCTTTGAAGCATTATATCATTCTCTATCTGCTCATCTCTATAGATACAAAGCCTGCCCATGCCTCTATACCCGGCATGTGCACCATGGCAAATGATGTTTGTATTGGGTAATTGCACATACACCCAGAAGAAAAGTTGGGCGCATTCAGCAGACCATCCGCCGCAACCAAACTGGCACTGCATCCTGAACGAATGTTACGAAGGTAATGCCGTTTTCCGCTATGGATATCTACATAACAAACCGTCTTATCACGAATAAAGGCAAGATGCTCACCTCCAACTGCATAGGCGCAGCCGCCTCTATGGAAAAGAGTTCCGCCGCTATCCAGTTCGCCTGAAATGATGCTAAGGACGTTTCCCGCCTGATTGATAAAAGCTTCACCTGCGAGGATCATGGGTTGTGAGCCAACGTCCTTTGCTGCCCAGATAGCTTTCCCCGTTTTCGCATCAAGAGCATAACCCTTGCGCTGCTTCCCTATAAGCACAAGGTCTTTTTCCTTCGAGTAAGCCAGCCAATCGTCTTTCTCCCTAAGCGGCAACCATTGACCACTTCTGTATGTTGTGTATGCGTTCTCAATCACTTTTGTCCATTTTGTCTTTCCTGTCCGCGCGTCCAGAGCCATAATCGTTGATGGTACCGTCTTCAGATCTTTGCCGCGCCGCATCCATTTCTCTGTTTCCAAAGGAGAAATTGAGTCTATACAGAACACAGTATCATCGCTCGCTGCAATGGCCTTACAATTAAAGCGTGCCTCCGCCTTTTTTCTCCAAAGCACTTCGCCTTTTTCCCTATCCAGGGCCACAAGCATCATACTGTCCCAGAGGCCTTTTTCTATCTGCGTGTCCTCAGTAAATGATATCGCGACCACAATGGTATCCCTGGATACCCGGATATCCTTGGCCACGGGAGTTTGGGCATCTTCATCCGCACTGTGATAATGGAATGTATTGAGTTCATTACCCGTTGCGGGGTCGTAAACGGTACATTTATCCTCATATGCTACATAGATACCGTCGTGCATAGAGGCATATCGAGCAACGCATCTATTTGTCGATACCCATTCCCAGTCAAAGCTGCCATCCTCGATAAATGGATGTCGCTGAAGTGCCCTATGAACTTGCCTTTTCCATATCACTCGCCCGGTGTATGCATCATAGGCATAAAGCATTCCGCTAAACTGCTGCAGCGCGAGAACTCTGCCGTCTACTACCTGCGGTTTAACTCCTACCCCATAGTCATGCACTTTATAAAAACCATAGTCTTTCCCATCGCCATACCAGAGGATCCCAAGCGGAGGTTTGACCAGTTCGTCGCTTGAGTAGTGAGATCGCGCAGCGTCCGCTGCTTCATGCGTCCATACTGCTGATCCAGGCAGCGCCCCAACCTTCTTCAGCAGGCTGAACTCCCCCACTCGCTCTATACGTGCATTTACCAGAGCCCCCGCTTCAGCCCACTTTTCAAAAGCGTTCTGCAAATCTCCTGAGACCTCAAGGCAGAGCAATCCTCCGTATGGATGGAGAATATGGAACATTCTCTTCGGTGAGAATATGTTCAGGAAGCTCTCTCCTTCATGGTTTTCGGACACGATCAGATTGGCAATATACGGGCTGAGAGGGAAATCAGAGGGATTGCCGACAAACAGCTCAACGCGCGTGCCATATACTCCCGCGGCCACCAGCTTGGAGCGGAGATTGTTTACTATAATCGGATCTGTATCGATCCCTATGACCTTAACATCGGACTGCTTCAGCAATTCTTCGATCAACCTGCCTGTCCTCAAACCAAGCACCAGACAATAGCCATCAGCTACTTCCGTATATTTCAGGATATTGGCTGTCTTCCTGGTCCATCCATCATCTATCTCTTTTAGTGGTTCAGCCTTAGCATCGTACATCCGCACTTCTGAGGGCTTAGTCCCAAAGCAATAGATAACACCGTTTTCCGTCACTATAAACAGCTTGCCATCCGCTGCAAGCATGCTGGATGGTATATCATCCAGTTCCTTCTCCCATGCGATCTCCGGATTGCCATTATGTTTGGGAATATCCAGTGCGATCAGGACTTTATCCACATGCCCATAAAGCCTTTCTCCTGCCTTTATCAACGCTCTACTCCTGCCCTCACCGTATTCTGTATCGAAACTCCACAACTTCGGCGCGTTCCACCGGAGTGGTTTTTGCACAATCCCGTTTGCTTCCCTCTCATATTCCGAAGCCCTGGCTTGGCTAAGATTATAGGCATAGAAAATACCTTTCTCCATACCATAGCAAATGCCTGATTCAAGGACTGATCGCGCATTACAGCCTGGGAACATCTTATATTTCCAGAACGGCCCCTCGAATAGATCTCTTTTCTGAATGTCGAAACCATCTGGCGCTTCGCTTCGCGCTTTCGCCCATTTGCTTCCCACTTCTCTGAAATCATCCATGCTTACAACGCCGTCTTTGCCCACAAAAGCATAATCTTCGGTTGCTGTAACATAGCAGTCACCATGGCGGTATCCCTGGCAATAGTAGATCAATTCTCCCGTTCTACGGTCAAGGCCAGCGGGCATAGATCGGCCGTTGGGAACCAACAGCGTGTTCCCCACAGCGATTAGGTATCCCTGGGGGGAGAGTCCCGAATCCTGCCGTTCGTTATGATCAAGGCGAACCTTCTCAATGTAATTCAGCCGGTCGTTCATCCAGATCAATTCACCTGTCTCGGCGTCCAGAGCACTGATATAAACACCCATAGTAGGCCAGATGCCCGTCGCGAAATATATCACCCCATCTTTTAGCACAGGGCCGCCGCGGACAGGCCAGAAGGAAATGAAACGGTTATTGCCCAGGTGCATTCGGTTCGGTCTACCTTTGGAAACTCCACGAAACTTCCACAAAAGCGATCCATTCGCCGCCTCCAGACAATAGAGATATCCATCATCTGAGCCAAAATAGATCTTGTTCCTCCATGCTACAGGGGCGAAACGTACTGGCCCTTCGGTGTAAAACTTCCACTTCTCTTCACCCGTCCTCGTGTCAAAAGCGGTGACGCTGCCATCATTTGGGGAACTAAGAAAGAGCCTCTTTCCCATAACCACCGGCTCATAGGAACTATCGAATTGCAGACGTCCGACGTAAGGCCATGCAGCCTGCGCAGGCGGGAACGTCCGAGCCCACCTGAGATGCAGATCCCCTGGCAATTTCTCAGGAGACGCCGCGCTACGACTGGTATCATAGCGCCACATTGACCAGTCTTCACCCGCAGCATGAAGACTGAGACTAAAGAGAATCAGAGAAGCTACTACTGACGCCAGATACAGAACCTTGTTTCTCAAAACATTATTCTCCTTTGAGAATTCCATTGTCAGAAATCCTCACTCTGACATACCATTCGGAATAGTGACTGAGGGTTACCTAACCGTGGAAGCCTGATCTCTTTCCACCCACACAGGATTGGTGAAAGCAATACAACCTGATGCCATAAGTGGTTCCATACTGTGGCCGTCCGCTTCCCATCCTCTTTCGTCCACAAATGCCCGTGCAGATACCCATCGCATTCCCGATTGCAGTCGTATCTTTGCTGTAAGCCGTAGACTGCCTTCACCATGCCAGACATCAACAACCTGACCATCAGCGATCAGTTCCACGGACTCAATCGGTTGGGTCGCTTCGCAGTTCACTACCACCATCAGCATTCCTTCCTCGTCAGGCCTTGCTGTCTCGCCTATCATCGCTTCGTTAACGGTCAGCGTTAACCAGGCGCCGGGATAGCGTGTGTTGAAGCAACGTCCTTGTAAGAGAGCTTCCATCATCGTTCTTTCGTCGAACTCGTCGCCCACAAAAACATAAGTTCGTTTCTTGCCAGGTGGCAGGAAGGTGATATCGTGCCCGTCCGTAGTCCACAATCCTACCAATTTACGCCCTTGATTAAGCCGCTCAAACCACGATGGAAAATCATAGTTCTCCACCAGCACCAATTGATCATGTTCGTCGGCGACCCACCACGAACGGAAGTATGCATATCTCTCTTCAGCCCCTGACATGTGTGATGGATGGTTAAGCATTATAGCCGTGGGATGCTCTGGCGTGCTTTGCGTCCTGACTTCCTTGAGCCAATCGCCGATCTCGCTGCTTGCCTTGCCAACACTGCGTCGGGCGTTTAAGACATTCATATGAACCTTCTCAGTGGCAATTTCCTGTCCTGGCAGCGCCAAAAACTTACCCGCCTCACACCACCGATCCAAGCCATAGTCAAGTAAGGGTTCGGGTTCGTCAGTGATGAACATGTAATCCAGCCCCTCTGCTCGCGCTGCCCGTACAATCTTCTCAGGTGATTCCCCACCGTCCTCAAAATAGGAGTGAATATGATGATCCCCGCATACCCAGCCGGGCTCGGTATGCAGTATGCGCCGCAGGCAGATCGGCAGCACTTTCGTTCCACCCTGTGCCAATGACACCACTTCACTGGCTCGCTCGAACTCCATACCATGTGATACCTGTACTACTGATATACCGGGGAGTACATGCAGAATACACGGAGTATTCGCGAATTCGTCCCGAAACATCGTTAGCTTGCCGTTTCGAAACAGCCGAAAACGCGCATCCATCGACTTGCCTTCTTCATCGGTCGCTGTGCAGAGGATACGTGCATAAGGAAATCGCTTTGGAGGACGGCGCAGGAACATTGGCAAACCTTCCCACACAGTCCAGCGAAATGGGTTCGACGGCGCTTCCGTGTGTAATGACCACCAGCCGCTACGTCCCTGCGTTTCCACTTCTGCTACGCGGGAAGAACTGCCTTGATCAGGCTTCCATGATAGCTGTAGCTGCGTTTCATCGGGCAATTGAACGAAGCCTTTGCTCTGAACGGGTACCCATGCCCCGATGGTGAGCAAAGATAAGTCCTCCGGCACATCTACCCACACTGTCGCTTCGCCTTTGGTGGCAAAAAGCAGCGTCGGTTTGGGGATCGGAAAGTGACTGGGGACAATGCCCGGACCAGGAATGACAAATGGATAGGCATCACCCTCCGCATGGATGGTAAATGTGACAGGATCGGCGGAATCATCCGAGGCTGTCAGAGTAATCTCCCAAATGCCCGGTGCGGTAAGCTTGAGCGATCTGCCCCATAGTACATCAGCTTCTTCGCCGTTGGGCTTTTGCACTGTCTGCGTAACGTGAGTTTCTGAGTTTGTTTCTATCTTTACACTACCTTCAGTTTCTGGCACCCACACAAACAGCGTTGCCGATTCCCTACCCGTGAAGTGTAGCATGCTTTCTGCTGGCATACTTGTGTCCTCCTTGCCTCCAAAACAATAACCAAAGTAACATAGTAGCAGGATAATCGGAGCCGATATCCGCCAGAACGCTAACCAAGCTTGACGCCACTTCCGCCCGGTTGTTTGGGGCCGCGTGGATTTTCGACGGCTTCCAAAATGAGGAAATGCCCCCATACTCCGAAAAATGACTTGCTCATGCTGATGGCAGGCTTTACCAAATAGAGAATAAAGCGACTCCTTTATAGAGGCAAGCCGATAATTCAGACACCATACTGCTATGGCTCATTCACCTCCCGGCTTCGTCTATTGGATAGATAGTGACCTGCGTTTCTTCACTTTTCGCGTTTCCGCTCCATTCTATCAGAGTTATCTCATCTACGTCAACCTGCTGTATTATCCTGCCGTGACTTGCTTTATACCGACCGCGCGGCATCACGAAATTCAGAGAAAGATCAGTCAAATCATCATATGGCTTCATTTCATCAACGGCAGGCGGCTGAGTGAATCCCTCCGCAACGCCCTCATATTCCTCAGCGGGTTCTGCTGCTCCGAGGGATCTGATGACTGCGGATACTGTGGAGGCAGTTCCGTTATTCGCCGGTGTGTAAGTCACCGACGGCAGGATGATTTCTGGTGACACGCGAACTCGACGAGTAGCTAAATCCACTTCCACTATGCGCGTTGTATACGGAAGACCACCCCATCCGTGCATAGATATAACGCTGAACGAATGCAGGAACAATTGCTCAAAGGCCTCAGTTCGCGGACCACGCACACCATCCAAACGAAGAAACGATTTCAAAGAGGAGGGCATTTCAAAGTGCGTTCCCGATGGACGCCATCGTCTTTGATGACCCGCCAAGAACATTACGCGGGTCTGCCTCTGGCTTGCTGCCTCAGCAATCGCCGATGTCACTTGCACGATATGTTGCTCTGGCATGAACCAGTCTTCCTGATACAGATCAAAGCTGCGCACGATGGCAATGGATGGCCCAACCTGGCGCGCCTGAACCGGGGGGCCGAAGTAGAATTGATGCGCTTCCTCGGTGATAGCAGCGTCATGATTGCCAAACGCAAGAAATACAGGTACCCGGCTCTCGTGCCTCAGCATATGCCAGAACATAGCCACATGGTCATCGCCCTCAAATCCGATGTCGTCACCCAGGCTGATCCATAGAGCGTTAAGCAATGTAGCTGCTCGAAAGTAATCCGCCTGTATCTCACCTGCCGTTCCTTCACGGTCGACAAACCAGTTAAAATGCCAATCCCCATGCATCAACAATCGAAACCGTTCAGGATAGCTTTTCAGAAGATAAACCACCCCAGGTTGTTCGCTTTTGTGCATGATACCATTTGCATCGCGATAGCTCACCCGCAAGTGGTAAAGGCCGGGCAATGTATCTGATGATACTTGCGCCATCAGTCTCCATCCAGGGCGACTGTCTTGCCGAACCATTTGCTTTACCACCAGTGGAATCTTCATGTAATCTGTGAATAATTCAACACGCCAATCGCGAGCATTATGAGGTGCAGTGCAGTCAACCTGAAAGGCTTCCCCTGGAAGACAAAATCTGCTCATGCCTGCACGCGGCTCCACAATAAGCCCGAAGTCCGGGTCAGCGATCAAATAGACGTCCCAGGTGTTTTCTTTTCCTTTGGAAACTGATATTTTCTTTTCGCTGGGAAGGAATGCTGGTCTTGTTATTTCTATCTCATAAACACCCGGAGATAACGCGAGGACGAATGAACCATCCGTATGAGTTCTTGTAACAGCTATCAACTTCCTGTTCTGCCATGCTCTCACACTGATCCATCCGAGGGTCTCTTTTCCCTGACGCCAGGGAAGATGCCCCACATCACCTGTGACGCATCCGACCACCGTGCCTTTTGCAATTATGGCCGCCGGATCGGTTATGCTTCTGCTTTCACTTTCTGGAGACAGCTCTGAGAAGGCTGACACAACTAGGAAAAGAGCAAAAAACGCACTTAGGGCCAAAACTAAGATCCTCATTTCGCAACTCCCCTCGAAGAATTCGATTCTACTGCCGAAAGCCCATGACTCAGCCATTGATTTGATCGGGATCTTGTAGTAGATTCCATGTTTGCCTATTTGCCACTCCCGCGAAAGCAGGAATCCATTGGGCAAGGTAAAAATTGAGAATTCAGACTTGCTCAGTCCCTGGCTCTATGCCCCGGATGGTTTTCTGATCGGACTTGTGTGGCGATCTCTTCAGAGCTAAGCGCACGGCTAAGCAACACGAATTCATCAATCATCCCTGCAAAAAAGCTCTTTACCCCTGTGTCGGCTCCAAGGTACAGACTTGAGGGAGCGCCGGAGGATGTGTGCGCCGGTCTGAATGCACTTGCTGATTGAACAGCGTTTCCCTCTTTTCCGTCAACATATACCGCAAGGCGATTATCCTCTGTGCGGATCGCTGCTGCATGAACCCATTGGCGCAATGGAACCTCTCCCGACGATCTGGCAAACGCATCGCCCGTTTCGGTATGGACTGTGAATTGCAAGCTCCCACCTTCCGTAAGCGCGAGACGATAGCCTCTTGCCTGCTGGTCGCGTGGGTACTGCTCCTTGCTAACAAGCACTGCATCGCGGTAATCTTTCACCCATATCCAAAGTGATAGAGTCATTGCCTTCTCAGGGCATTGGACATCCATACCTATATGAGCAGGACATTCCACGAAATCATCCACGCCGTCAAAGGCAACAGCCGAACCAACGCGACCTTCGGAAATGTGCAGATCATAAGGAACACCAGCAGACGCGGCCAAATTTGGGCCGTTGATGCCGCTGTAGACGGACCGGTCAGGTACGCTAGTGCCTTCACCCTCATCGAAGCTAAGATACATCATCTGATCTTCATGCTTTGGCTCCTGATCAGAAGCAGATTCAGTTCTTCGCGCAGCCGGATCAACACGCACCAGCTCAATATCATCGAACCACGCTGCACCCTCGTTCAATCGGGAGCGCAGAATTACCCGCATGCGCTCTGCACCTGCTGGAACCTCTGCCGTCACTGAAAGCTGTACCCATTCCTGAGTGCCCTGGATCGGGGTGCTCTCCACTACGTTGACTAGATCAGTATTCCGCGAGTATAACTCAAGTGCTATGACAGTCTGGCCTGTCGCGTCTACAGTTTTCACCCACGCACTAGCCCGGTAATGCTCCCCGGGATTGACCCACAGAGCAGCAGGCCAGGTTTGCCGCCACTCAAGTCCTTCCTCAGGCGCCCACATGATCTTCAGTGATCGACGACCTGAACGCCACAGGTTTTTATTGCGCGGAACCCGACCCTCCCAATCCAACACTCCGATCCTATCCTTGGGATTGTTCCAGAAGGCCACCCATCCTGCTGGAGATGGCTCGCCGAAATCCGCTTCCGCCGCATTGCCATTTGTTATGAGATTGGTGTCGATGGGGTAAGACTCCCTTTCTGGTTTTTCCCCGGCGAGAATGATCGCTGTGTGTATGAGATCAGCTACCACCTTTGCTGCTTCGCTGCAGCACTGCACACGCAACTCCTGATCGCGCTGCCAATCGTTTCGCTGCATTGCATCACGAATATCCAGAGCCATTTTCTCCCCGAAGTGAATCATCTCCTCCGTCCGTTTAGCAAGAGCTTCAGCAGCCTCTTCAGAAGAATCACCGAGTTTTACAGGTGCGTAGCCTGGTATGGCTATCTTATCGTAACTAAAGCCGGACGCCCGATGTATCGCCTGCATGTGTGGGAATGTTGCCGCGTCCTGAATCCCATGAGATAGTGTTCCAATAACTCGTACTGCATCACCGTGCTTGTTTTTGGAGAAAAGCTCCACTATTCGGGGGAACAATTCCTTTACCGCAGTATAGCACGGTGGAGGGAAGCCGTGAAGCTGAAGAGGTCTTCCCTCTCGGCTTACAGGACTGTATCCACAAGCATGGGAAATACCCCACTCGCGGCGTGAATCCGGGGATCGTTCTGAATTGGGATAGCCCGACCAGCCACCCCATTCGCCGTAATTGCCCCAGTTCATGTCTGGGAAATGACAGTAGTGACGGATCAGAAGCTCAAGCTCCGGTTCCAGATACTCGCGCTCATTATCTGACAGGGCAGATACTGTTGCCCACATCATCCAGCTATGATCGCCGCCAATCTGTGACCGCAGAGATTGAAGATTGGCGGCAGACTCGCCAGGCTCCGCGTGTGCTCCGAGCATTGCTGCCAGGGAAAAGATAAGAATCAACATGAATATACCTCCGCTCATGATATCACTTATATATCCAAGGTTGGTTATTGAATTTGTTTTTTAACCTTTCCCCATCTGGTAGGAAGCTTATCAGAAGGTTCGACCGCTTTAACTTTTTCAGACGTCATAGGAGCACTCATTATCTCGCTGATCTCTTTATCTGTAAGATCTGCATTCCATACAGCGAACTCATCTATCAGACCTGTATAGCTACCGAATCCCGGCTTTATTCCAAAACCACCATTAGAGCCATCAGGTGTTTCTTCCAGCTTCCCATCCGGCTGACCATCTTTATACAGCTTTACCTCTTTTCCATCATAGACAACGGCAATATGGATCCATTGCTCAGCGTCTTTCAGAGGAAAGGCTCCGCCGTTGACTCTTATTTCATTTCCAGGTGCTCCAGGTCGGTTCTGCACCAGCATTCGCCAGTTTCCATAGGCTGGCGCTTCTATGCGGAAAGAAGTATCCTTCGCAATAACAGAGCCGCGGCAACCTGCATCTGGGCAGGAGGTCTTTAGCCAGGCGGTTATGGTGAAAGGCTCCGCTTTATCAATGTGGAAATCGCTCATCCCCGGAATATCGATCTGGCCTTCTCCCACGAGTCTGGTACCATCAACCTGGACAAACGGCATTTCGTAAGCCTTACCGTATCCCTCCATACTATCTGCCCAGCCGCCGCCTAATAATATACCATCGTTACCATTTTCAGATAGATCCTCCGCCTCTTTTCTATCAAAATCATAGTAGACGAGCAAGTGATCTTCTTGAGGAATTGCAGCCTTCACGACGTGCACAAAAGGAGCTACAGAGAAAATCACTAAAATAAAACTGAAGAATGTATACAAGGCCTTCGGCATATAGATTAATCTTTTCATTTCTTCCCCTTATACCACGAATACATGAGGTATCGTTGGTTGCCATCGACTCCTACCTGAATGATCGGTTCTTAACCGCGTGAGAAAAGAGATAGAGCCGAAGCTTTGCCCCTGCTGTGCAAGTATCAATAACGTTTTTATGGCTTTGGGAGGGCGACGTTCCCGCTGAGCCTTTTGGTTCAGATGGTTCGCCAAGAAGTCTACCCTCCCTTAAAGTCCAGAGAATCTGGAATCACTTAAATTCTGTAGTGCCAAACTAATATTGTTTTTTGACCTTCCCCCAGCCAATAGGCAGCTTACCAATAGGTTCCACCGCTGAGGCGACAGACGGTGACATGGGGCCGCTCATTATCTGCCCGATTTCCTCCGCTGTGAGAGCTACATCCCACACAGCGAACTCGTCTATCAGACCCGTATAACTACCGAAACCTGGGGTTATACCGAAAGCGCCCTCAGAACCGTCAGGTGTCTCTTCCAGCTTTCCGTCCGGCTGACCATCTTTGTATAGGGCTACTTCCTTTCCATCATAAACAGCAGCAACATGAA
>Ga0272441_10013865_pt1 | contig 11536 bp, 11 predicted proteins | sample SSMProp6N_FD_193582 | JGI IMG/M metagenome (GOLD analysis project Ga0272441, IMG submission 193582) | Marine sediment archaeal communities from Little Sippewissett salt marsh, Falmouth, MA, United States - SSM-Prop-6N | ecosystem: Environmental > Aquatic > Marine > Wetlands > Sediment ... | reverse complement strand
AACTTGCTTTAGCATGGCTACTCCTTTCAAAAAAGTTTATGTTATTTTCTGACCTGATATTATCCAAAAATCAGGCCGGAGTAGCCATTGCTTTTTTCAACCTCCAACTATGAAGGGGACAAGTTCCCCGAAAAGGCATTATACAAAAAGAGCACTAAGAATTAATATAAACCTTATATAGAAAATAAAGCATTTATTTACAGGCATCCATAAAATAATATATCCATTCACCCGTCACATTGCAGTAACCCGTATAATCATCATTGATGCAAAGCGTTTTCAATTTACGAACATAACTTTTATACGTACAGGTCCCGCTCTCAGCAGGTTCGCAACCATATCTCAACAGATAAACCTGATAATATCCGGCACATTGATAGGCGATATATATACAATAGATAACATCATATTCCTGAATAAGCTGCGTACATTGATAACCTCCCGCACCGATAAAATTGTGAAGCTGTGCATCGGCAATTTCAACGAAACTGCCATTTAGTTCCACCGGTTTATCGGCAATTAAAATAACTGTCCCATCGGCCCAGTCTTTACTGAACCGGTCAATATCTACACGACAGAACAATTCTCTGCTCGCCAAATCCAAAAACCAGACATAATTCCGGTCTATATGGTCGAGCAATACAAAATGGCTCTTACCGGGTATATGCAGAATTGCCATAGAGCCGGGCTGATTTTTCAGTGTTTCAAGATCGGTCTTGATAACACGACAATGCAATCCGAGATTTTGTGCAAACTGTTTCATTTCATAAATGCTCGTTTTTTTATTCGGTCCGGCAGTCAATTCAGCACCTTGTTTATTAATAATATCCTTCTTCAATTGCCCGGCGGCATAATTCAAAGCCGCAGTCGCACAGTTCTGTGATGCCGTATTGCCCGACAAAAAGGCTATTCTCTTCTCCAAAAGCTGTTTAATCTCAACTGCGTCGGTATATTGATACATTAATGGAGTTTCTCTTTCGGAGAAACGGTACGTTATTATAGTATCCGAATTGTAATTCACATTAAAGCTGTCCGGCGACGGTATATCACTGCTTATACTGGTAAATTTCCATAAGTCACTGGCGAACGGTTTATCTGCCAAATCATCATACGTTTCCACTAAAATTGTCATTGGAACCCAATTACCCGATACTAACCTGAAATCGTTATATTGTCTGGCTACAATGGAATCCTGACCTTTGATTAAACAGGAAAGCACCGCATAATCTCTTTCCGGTTCCAGAACAAAAAGCGTTTCCGTCCCGTCTTTGCTGTTGATTGTAAGATGAATCTCCTTTCGGTTGCTAATATCTACCTCGACTGCTGAGGCTTCGGCAGACGATAGACTTTCATATGTGAGATTATCGGTTCCCCAGGGGATAATACCGGCAGTTAACGGACCGTTAACAACGTGGGGAAAATCACCCGTAATATCCTCGACGGCCTGATTGCCGGACGATGAGTAAATAGTATATTTTTGGCCATCCCAGGTAAAAACACGCTCATCGTTCCAGTTTCGGTTAAACTGCTCGGTCATATAATTACCTTCCAATTCCTTGCCCGGTATTACCGAATCTGTGCGTGAATTTACGCTAATTTCCCAGGAAAATCTTTCTCCGTCATATTTTAAGACTACATCAGAGCTCATTGAGTATTCGTTAGATAACTCATAACGAACATTAAACGGAATGGCATCCAGCTTCATTTTCTGTAATTCTTCCGTTAATTCTGCTTTTTCTTCATTATTTCGATATTCCTCGATTTCCAGATTGATCTGATTGTTGATTTTTGCCTGATCCGTGGTTTTTGCCGCCCTATACTCATCATGTACCGCTTTAATTGTTCCTGCAGATATCCATGTTTCTGCAGGTTGGCTCGTTAGTTCATCGAAGATATCCAAAATCTCGTTCCTGTCTAACGTGCGTTCTGCAGTCACAACAGTACATAAACACAAAACAAAACCAATACCAAATAATATAACGCGCCTTGCAAACATGATTGTACCCTTTCCTAAAATTAGATTTATAGATGATATTTCTGCATTTGAGCTTTTTGCTCAAAAGCAAATACACTCTTTGTCTATCATATAAGGCGATTCTGAATTCGAATTATTGATTACTTTTTTTGAATTTTCTTAAGAATGATGCTTTTTAAATTAAAATCCGGAGAAATTCGGATTGAGAGTCATAACGTCGGTTGACATCCCGAAAAATCGAATTCGATATAAAAATCAATACAAAGTTTCCTGTAAAGCTAACGAATTGCGATTAAATAGTGTTATTTTAAGCAGATACACGATATTAATCATCAGCAACATCCGATGATAAAGCTTAATGTCGGCTGTAATATCCCTTGATACATATTCTATTGGTATTGGCTTACTCGAGGTTTGTATAACTATTAGTAGGGCAAGTGTTTATAGAAACTCTTCCATTTTAAGCAAACCGACAGCGTTAATAGCTTCTGTAATTATCATAAGTACATATGTAAAAACAAGTTATTATCGTCTTTTATGTGTATCATTAGAAAAAAGACAATGCTTAAATCCCCAAAAACAAGTTTTCACAATGAATTTCGCCCTAACAGGAATTTTTCCATGAGTTTTTTCTTTTCTCGAGAATATTTTGTTTAATTAAATCGATATTCATTCCGCCATCTCGTCTGAACCTAAGTGTTTAATATCAATAAATTTGAAAAATTATAAAAAATTCCCGGAAAAACAATCAAGATTCAGGTTTCACAGACGCCTACTATTAGGTGATGTGTAAGTTTTGAATCAATATATACAATTAAGTTACTGTAAATATACGGTCTGCTGCAATATGCTTGTAAGAATACAGGAAATAACTGAATATCTCATTGACTATATACAACAAAAAGATGATGATAACAGTTCCTGGTACATTGGCATCTGCCAGGAAGCACACGATATCATATTTGAGGCCCTTAAAAGGTCGAGCCAGCACTGGATGTATGTTGAAACAGGCTCGCCACAAGTCGCCCAAGAAGTGTTGGATCAATTTATCAGCACAAAAAAGGCAAAAAGAGATATACGCAATCTAAATCCAAACGATGTTGCCAGCGTAGTTTATGTATATAGGAAACAGCGAGCCGCCCCTTAGTAAAAAGCAAATTTAACACTTACCAAATAAGCATTTACATCCTATTTTTCACCCCTGTCGGATATTGCTTCCCGCTTCTTTTCAGATTTACCTTCAAAGCGAATCGCCACCAATAAACCGGCAATAAAACCGAATAAAAATGTTAAAAACAGCAGAAATGCTCCCGGCAGTTCGAATGTTTTAAATAGAAATTTCGTTTTAACAGGATCCGTATTCTGCAATATCACTATCAGAGATAATAGTAATACAATCGCTATGACAACAATTTTGAATTTTTTCATTCTAAGCCTTTCGCAGATTTTCTATGTGATATCGTCAAAAAATATCGCCTTTTTTTGTTCCACACAAGCTGCAGCATAAAGAAACATCGCCGCAGACCAGCTTTGCCAGTCCTGCCCTTGTGGAGTTCCATCCTGAGCCCTGTGCCATTCATTAAAACCAAATTCCTCCTCCGCAACCCGGGATTGCCTGACAAGCTCCGCCAACGCAACCAGCTTTTTTCTCGCAAGAGAGAGCTTTCCCGCCGCCACCAATGCGGCAATATAAAATCCGCAAATAAATGGCCAAATCCCCCCATTATGATATTCCCCCGGCTGATTATACTTTTGATCGCGCGGCATCCAGTCCGGATCTTCCGGTCTGACATAAGGGAAAAAATTAGGAGGCAAATCAACAGCGAGATCTTCACCTTGCCTCATCGCCTTACATTCCGCCTCTATCCAGGCGATTAAGTGATTAGCCCGGGTATGTGACGCAATCCCGGAAAGAACAGCAAGGCTGTTTCCCAACAAATCGAAACGTTCGCTCCTGAAAACCTTGTAGGACCAGAGCGCATAATAAGGCTTTGACCTCAATACCAGACCTTCATGAACATGACGGTTCTGCCTATCGCCTTTGACGGTGAACCTGCCCATATGTTCTTTGAGCATTTCGGACTGGTCGCTTAATCCAAACAAACGAAGGTATATATAAACCAAAGTATTGACATATAGGCCATATCCCAAAACCCATTGCTCGTCGCGCCAATCACTTGTCGGAAGCTGACAGACCATAATTCGATTCGTCGGGCTGCGATATTCCATCCAGACAAGAGCTTTTTTCGCCGCTTCCTCAAGAAAATCCGGCTCATTCATAACCTTTCGCCAAAGACCAACACCTATTAAAAACAGCGGCGTACAATCACTCGAACCTCGGTCTTCGGGATCATGTACCAGAGAGGAGATATGACCATAAGGCGACTGATTCTTTGCAAGAGTCTCAAGAACACGTCTGAGAGACTTTATTAGCTTTTCATTCTTTGTCGTTAATATCCCAAGAGAGCTAATCATCAAATCCCGGGTATAAGGCTCCGGATAACCCCAGCCGGCAGTCCTCGGCAAACCACGAAATGGCCCGTGGTTATTATGCAAAAGAACCTCTAAGGCAGCTTGTTTAGCTTTTTCCACCAATTTATTATTATTCTTTCGCATATTATGAAATTCCAAGTCGTTTTGAGACTATGTCCACAAATTTTTTCGCTATCACACGATAGTCAAACTGTTCGACCACCCTTTTTCTTCCTTCTTTGCCCATCTGTTCCCTTAGCTGTGGATTTTTCATCAAATCCATAAGATAATTGGCGATATCGTGCACGCTGGCCCTGTAATCAACAACCCGGGGTCTTTTGAAAACGAATTTATGGCCGGCCTCGTAGCCGGATTCATCACCAAGGATAGTTTCTTTGAGACGGATTTCCTGTGCCACATCGGCAAGAAATGCCGACTTTCCATGCACTAAGGTATCGAGCATTCCCATGGCCTTTATACCGATAACCGGCTTTTCACAGGCATTTGCCTCTATCTGTATCATACCGAATCCCTCCAACCGAGAAGGAGCGGCGTAAATATCACATGCTGCCAAAAGGAACGGCATAAAATTCCTCGATACTCTGCTGGTCGTATAGACTACGTTTTGATTTATTCCCAAATGAGTGGCAAGCTGTAAATCCACCAGATTTTGCTCCTCTGTCCGGGGTTGGGGCCAGACCTTGCATACATACTTCCAGTCAGGAGCTTCGATATCATTCAGGGCAAGGGCCTGCATCACTTCCTGAGCACCTTTCGAGGCGGCATCTCCCCCGACGGTCATTATCATAATCTGCTCGGGGGATACTCCAAGAGCTTCCCTGACAGTCGAGACCTTCAAATCGGTCTTTTCACGGGGCAAAAATGCATCCGTATCACATCCGACATGAAGAACCTCGATATTTTTGCCTGATAGACCATCCCGCATGTAAACTTTCTTGACCCAGTTGGAAGTGACCAGAATCAAAGGTAAATCTTCGAGTATCTCCCTGTAGTTTGCCAGATAGCCGTCGGCTACGAGCCAGGGTATTGGAATAACACCATAGCGTTTCGGGTGTAAAACCAGATGTGGGGTATGCCCCCAATAACCAACTCCAACAACCACATCCGGCTCAAACCAGCGATAATACCATTCCTTCTCCTGGGCCGATTCGAAGTTAACAGAGAAAACTTCAACACCCATCTCTTCCAGCCCTCGATGCATCAAATGTCCCTGGGTAGCAAGTCCACCCGGCGAGGGAGGATAATCGTATAAAAGTAAAACCTTCATTTTCTCAGCTCCTTTTCATATAAGTATTACGCCGGTTTAAAGCACCAGAATGCTTCCCGACGCGGCGTTGTCTCGGCTTCAAAGCTATCTTCGCTGAAGCCATAAATTTCAGTTATTATTTTATATTTCTGCTGCCATATTTGCTCCGGCAGTTCCACCGGATAATCCGCATCTCTGACGGCCCTCGGTAGATATTTTTTATTTCCATCATCATACGCGAAAGACCAGACTTGACCGGCATGAAATCTACCCGACCTCCAAAGATTAAATACCGCCTTAGCCGTCTCCTCATGCCTAAGATGTCGCGTATATTCCCCCCATATGCTGTGTGTGATAATAAGGTCGAATCTTTCCGTCGGCAACAGCCCCAGAATTGTCTTTTGTAACAGCTTAAAGTCAAGCGGCGTCTGCTCCGGGCCATCGTCCAAATCTCCCATAGCACCCTTGGCATGATATTGCTCGATAGCTTTGAAAAACTTTGCCGCCCTGTCCGGGTCACTTTTTCTGCACATCGTAATAATTGTCCACTCTGCATCCGGATGCAGAAGCAGAGTTCCGCCCGCCCAGAGAGTCTCATCATCCGGGTGCGCTACAATAACGGCGCATTTACTACCTGTCTTTATTGCAAGATGTTCTTTCAATGTTCTTACCTCCACTGAGATTCATCACCGGGACATTTAAGCATGTAAGCGATCAATTCACCGTAATCGGCGGTCGCCAGACATAAACGCGAATCGGCGGCTCCGTAATATATTAATACTTTGTCGTCTTTCTTAATCCATCCGCATGGGAAGACGACGTCATCGACATCTCCTTCACGCTCGTAGTGAGCCTTGGGGCCAAAAATCCATTCGTCGGTACGTCGAATCACTTTGGTTGGATCTTTAAGGGCCAGCAATGCAAGTCCCAATCGATAAATGGAACCGGACGCGGTCGTTCGTACACCATGATAAAGAATGAGCCAGCCTTCCTCCGTCTCCATAGGCGGCGCACATAATCCGATTTTATTTGCATCCCACCAGCCGCCGCTTCTGGCCTGTATTATTTCCAGATGCTGTCCCCAATGTTTCAGGTCCGGTGAAAAAGACAGCCAAATATGAGCGCCGAGTAAAGGCGACCTTGGAACGGGCCTGTGGATCATAGCCCAGCGATTACCGAATTTCACCGGAAACAAAGCTGCATCCTTATCATCGGGCGGCATAACCGGTCCGAGACGTTCAAAGGACTTAAAATCACTTGTTAAAGCAAGAGAAACCAGAGGGCCGCCCCTTGAATAAGCCGTATAACAAATCGCCCATTTATTCATTTCCTCAATCCAGGTTATCCGCGGATCTTCTATGCCCCAGATTTCCTCCGGATATTTTTCGGGCTCAGGCATTAAAGTAGGTTCATCATCTATTTGCCAGTCATTGATTCCGTCCTCGCTTCTTGCCGCGGTCAGATGAGAAATACCTCTAAAATCCTCGACTCGCGCCAGTAACAGCATTTTGCCGTTTACTTCCGCCGCTGCGGCATTAAATACAGAATTCGCCCTGTAAGGCCAGTCTTCGACGGAAAGAATCGGATTATCCGGATACCTCTGGAAAAGCTCATGATTTAACTTCTTATTCATAATTATCTATTCCCATTATTAAATTTCATTTACCTTTCCTAAAAGGTCTGAATAGAAACTCAAATGCTTCATTATGCCAGCTCCTTCTCATAGGAAATATCCCTTCTTCGACGAAACCGATATCCTCAATAGTATAAAATGATTTCGGATTGAACTTTTTAACAATTTCAATCACGTTTGAAACTTCTTTTCTCGGAACAACGGTGAAAATGATTTTCACGGTTCCGTTAACACCCTCTCCGTCAACGCTTGTCACTCCGTATTTGGCCGAACTAAGCGAGCTTACCAGCTCAACAGCCTCTTTTTGAGTCACTACTCTGAGCAGTACAACACCCAAAGAGAGCCTTTCGGCGATTATAATTCCGACATAATTACCCATCGCAAAACCGCCGGCGTAAGCTACATAACAGGCCGGATTTTTTAAGTTTGCCATAATCTGGCCGATGGCAAGAAGCCAGATAAGTATCTCGAAAAAACCGACAACAGGCGCCAGGTATTTCAGCCCTTTCGATACGAATATCACACGAACAGTACCGAGAGTAACATCGAGTACCCTGGCAATAAAGATAAGACCCGGCAAAAACACCCAAGTATATAAACTAAAACCTAACATTCTTTATCATCCTTTTCTAACGTTGCCGCTCATCAAGCCTAAAATACCTGGCCTCGGAGTCTTTCCAGTTTCCCGAACGCAATAAGCCCATCGCCCTTGAGGATCTTTCTATTTGCCGAGGGATTCGGGATAGTTTCTTCGCCGCGTATGATAGCCAGAACTGTAATATCATTTTTGCGCAAATCGGACTCGGCGAGAGTTTTATCGATGATCTGATTGCCTTCACAGACTTCTATTCTTGAAATTCCATACCCACCGGTCAACATAAGCAGCTCCTCGAATGAGACCGGTTTAAGAAGCTCCTGCTTCATAATCTTCTTTCTCAAATATCTGGTCAGCTTCCCTGCAATCTTTCTGTTTGTAAAAATCCTGTATGTTATCAACAAAGCCAGAACAATAATCGCAAGATTAATTATAACCGCCAGTTCATTCGGGATATGAAAAGGCAAGAACGTTGCCGATAGCCAAGGGATTACTGTTTGTTCGGGATTTATGGCTCCGGCTGCAGTTGCTATTAATGACACCAGACCTGCATTACCTAAAATCATTAAAATCGAGGCAATTTGGCGTCTGCGTTTATCACTGACAATCAACTCCGACTCTCTGGTTGTAAAACCAGTACCACTAAAACACGATAACGCCTGAAATTTGGCCAGTGACCATTCAAGTCCCGTAATTTGAAACGCAATAGCTCCAATTCTCACGATAATCCAGGAGGCAAAAAGTAAAAGAATAAACAATAGAACGGAAACCATAATATAAAACTCCAGAAAAATTTACCTTGAGTAAGATTTACTATCAATTCACAGCCATTTTTTCTTCTTAAAATAGAAAAGCATACAGCCGGTTATTATAACCATAATAATCCAGACCCCTAAGTAGCCATAACGCCATTTCAATTCAGGCATATTCTCGAAATTCATACCGTAAATCCCGGCTACAAAAGTCAGCGGAATGAATATCGTGGCGATAATTGTCAAGACCTTCATCACGGCATTCATCCGGTTGCTTATACTGGACAGATAAATATCGAGCATCCCCGAGACCATATCCCTGAAACTTTCCACCGTATCGATAACCTGTATCGTATGATCATACACATCCCTGAGATAAGCACCGGTAGTGTCCTGGATTAAGTCTGATTCACTACGTTCAACGCCGCTTATAAGTTCTCTCAAAGGCCATACGGATCTTCTCAAACCAACCATTTCCCTTTTCATATTATGTATATGACGAAGCGTTTTCTCACTCGGATTGCCTACCAGCTCTTCTTCCATTGATTCGATTTTCTCCCCCAGTTTTTCCATTATTAGGAAATAGCCGTCCACGATTGCGTCCAGTAAGGCATACATAAGATAATCCGAGCCCATTTTACGGACCTTGCCTTTGGCATTCCTGATCCTGTCCCGTATTTGTTCAAATACATCCCCGATATTTTCCTGAAACGATATGACATAGTTCGGGCCGAGAACCAGGCTGACCTGCTCGGATATGACGGACTGGCTTTCATCATCGAAACGAAGCATCATTAAAACATTAAAAATATAATTTTCGAGGTCCTCGAATTTCGGCCGCTGGCCCGTGTGCAATATATCTTCGAGAACAAGGGGATGAAAATCATAGTGTTTCCCGATCTTTTCAATAATCTCGACATCATGCAGGCCGTCAATATTAATCCAAGTAACCGTAGGTGTCTTTTTGAATTCGAAGCAATCTTCAATTTTTGTAACCTGCTTTTCCTGGAAGCTGTTTTCGTCGTAATCGATGATCGTAATCCTGACCGACTCCAGCTTCCTTTCGCCGGTATAAACCAGCGTCCCCGGCGGCAGTCCTGCCTTTTTGTAATGTCTTTTAATCTGTTTTTTCTTTCCCATTAGGTTTTATCCTTCCAGTAATATTCCTAACCATCGATAATGGAAAGCTGACCATTTGCCTTAATCCCTCAACGGAAGACAGGATTCTCACCTGCGTTCTAACCTCGTTTAATAGTTCCTGCGCAACAATCTTTTCCTCAACCTCCCCGGTTTCTTTTATCATAGCCAACCTGTGAATGGCATACAATCCGATCAAAAAGGCAAAGGCAAAAAAGAAATCCCATTGTTGAAGATTCAAAGTCGCTAATGAAAATTCACCCGTCGGACTTTTATAATTCAGCGTCCAGGCCAGTTCTCTTCCGGCGAAAAAGTCCGCAAACTTTCCGCCTAATATAGGCGCAATACCGGCGGCAATCGAGTTCATTATCGTATTGGCCGCCAGATAGGCTGTTGCCTGACCTTTAGGAGCGAGTTTCAGGCTGATATTTCCCGAAGCGAGAGAAACACCGGCCGAGGAAAGACCCATGACAATGTGGATGATTATCAACAAAGGTATTGTCAAAAAATATTTTTCCGGCATAGTGGTAAAAGTCCAGGCCAGAATCGAGATAATGAACAACGGTCCACTTATTGCCAATACCGATTTATTGCTGAAACGATCCGTATATCTGCCCCAGATTTTCAGGAATGCAAAGTTCATTACCTGACTGAGGATCGAAAGGCCTATGATAAAAGACAGGCTCAAACCGAGCCGCTTGAGCATATAAACCATAAAGAAAGGCCCGGCCAGATTAACGGCAAAATTCCAGGAACACATAAAGGCTATAAGCTTCCTGAAGTTTTCATCCTTAAACGGCAGCGAGAGTAGCTTAAAAATTTTAACTCCTTCCTGAGCCGGAGGCATTCGAATTTCCGGCGTTTTTGCCAGGAAATAAACTCCAAGAATCCCAAAGGCAAAACCAATGAAAAACAAAATCGAATAACCGGCCAGTTCATGTGAGGCAAACTGCTTTTTCCAGAAGTCCAGGTATAACGCAGCGACAATACTCAAAGCTATCCCAACACCGACGGAAACCCTCATCCTTTTCGAAAAGAACGAGCCCATAACATTCTCCGGGATCAGGTCCCTCATCCAGGAATTCCAGCTACAACCCGAAACAGCCCCGAAGGCCGAAACAGCCGCAAGCAATACCAATAAAATTGTAATAGCGATTTTCGCCGGGAATATAAACGGACTCAAAGCAATTATCAGCCAGCAAATTCTGCTCAACGCCGCCGCAACAACTGTAATAAGTCGCCTGTTTCGTATCTTCTCGACGATAAATATCGAAGGCAGTTGAAGCAATTGTGCCAAAGGGCCTATTGCCGCCAACAAGCCGATAACCAGGTTCGAGGCTCCGAGCTTGACGGCAAAGGCCACGAGAAACGCCCCGCCCGTCAATATTCCCATCGCCTGGGAGGCAACACCGTCTTTGATAACATTCTTCAGTGCAGACCGGATCTGGCTTTCGTTAAGTGTTTCATCAGTTTTGAACCACATCCCTGTATCCTATTCTCAAAAACATGAGAAACATAATCTCGCATGTCACCATCCGCTGTATATTATATTTATCAGCGGCTTTCTTTGCAGGATTATACTTATTTACTCAAAGTGACCGATTTTATGCCGCGAGGAGTTTTTCCAAGCGGTGAATAACTTTTTTATCGTGAGAAACTTTAATAACATTTTGGACCTCCTGTTGCCAAACAATCTGCTGCATAC
>Ga0272441_10013864_pt1 | contig 11536 bp, 9 predicted proteins | sample SSMProp6N_FD_193582 | JGI IMG/M metagenome (GOLD analysis project Ga0272441, IMG submission 193582) | Marine sediment archaeal communities from Little Sippewissett salt marsh, Falmouth, MA, United States - SSM-Prop-6N | ecosystem: Environmental > Aquatic > Marine > Wetlands > Sediment ... | reverse complement strand
TATGGGGGAAGCTGCTAGTTCTGCCGCAACGCTTCCACCCCCCACCCATCCTTGCGACGGGGCGGAGGAGCGTGAGAGTAGGAAAAGATCTGGGTAGAGGTGGCGTCTACTCGTAGAGCCAGCTGGTGAGTCGGTCCAGCTCATCGGTGAGGATCCTGTCGGCAAGGTCTTGATGAAAAGATTCGGACCGAGAGGAGTCGGGAGAGGAGTGGTTGGCATCGGGAGATGCGGGGTCAAGCGATGTGTCGACTGGGTGGTGGAACGTGTCGACGATTCGTGCATGGTAGTCGCGTGACAAGGTGACCCGCCCCCCATGGTCGGTCCACTTCTAGAGTTAGTCTAATCGACCACCTCCCGCAAAGACCAATGCGGGAAGCGGCGTTCTGGTCTGCGGTGCAGGAGGTCGGTACCCAAGGCTGCTGTGAGGACGGATGGTGTTGTACTCGCAGCGCCAGTTCTCGATGAGGATCTTCGCCTCCTCCAGCGTGTAGAACAGCTCTCGCCTCAGTAGCTCATCTCGAAGCTTCCCGTTGAAGCTCTCGTTGTACCCGTTCTCCCATGGGCTGCCTGGCTCGATGAACAGTGGGACGACATCGAGGCGTCCCAGCCACTCACGGACCGCCTTCGCTCGCAGTTCAGGGCCATTGTCAGAACGGATGTGCTCAGGCACGCCCTTCCTTACGAACAACTCGCCCAGCGTCTCGATCACATCCAGTGAGGTCAGACGCCGCTTCACCACGATGTCTAGACACTCCCGGGTGTACTCGTCGATGATCGTCAGCATGCGAAACGCTCGTCCGTCGTGGGTTCGATCCATCACGAAGTCGTAGGCCCAGACGTGATTCCGGTGCTGGGGTCTCAGCCGTACACACGAGCCATCGTTCAGCCACAGCCTTCCCCTCTTCGGCTGCTTCTGCGGCACCCTCAGCCCCTCTTGCCTCCAGATTCTCTCCACCCGCTTGTGGTTCACGCGCCATCCTGCACGACGAAGAAGAGCCGTAATCCTCCGGTAGCCGTAGCGTCCGTAGGTACTCGCCAACTGGAGGATTGCTGTGGTCAGGACGTCCTCGTCGTCTCTCGGCTGCACAGCGTGTCGCTGCACCGACCGGTGCTGGCCAAGCACTTGACACGCTCTTCGTTCTGACACCCCGAGTCGTTCCATCACGATCTCAATGCACCTACGGCGACGATCGGGGCTCAGAAGTTTCCCTGCGCTGCTTCCTGGAGAATCACCTTGTCCAGGGTGAGATCGGAGACCGCCCTACGGAGCCGCGAATTCTCCTTCTCCAGCTCCTTGAGCCTCTTCATCTGATCGATCCGCATCCCGCCGTATTCCTTCCTCCAGCGGTAGTAGGTGACCTCGTGAATGCCTAGCTGCTTGATGACCTCGGAGACCTTCAGACCTTGTGCCAACAGCACTTCCGCCTCTCGGAGCTTGGCGATGATCTCCTCAGGACGGTACCTCTTCCTAGCCACCGCGCCCTCCTTCCTTCGATCCAGATCCTAGTCGAGAACCTGGGCCGTTCTCAGGGGGGCGGGTCACAAGGCGAGTCGATCCACGCCTACATCTGGGCAAGAACGGTCGCTTGCCCAGTGACGGGGAAGCCGGTTCCCCTCTCACCAAACTGGTGGCTGCAGAAGGGAGCCCATCCAGTCGCAGTGCGCGTGGTCGCATCTGATCAAGACAGCGCTTGCCGTTTCGAGATCCTAGAGGGCGATGCGGCGGTGCGTTCGGATCCTGACCAGGGAACTGTCAGCCGTGGAGTGGGTGTTTCACCCTGGACGAGGGACTCGATCGCCGGCGACTACATCAAGGCGGAGGCTCAGGCTGGCCGGATGGGGCAGCAGCTTTATGCGATCGCAGTCAAGCGGGCGCGGCACCTCTCCTTCCGTGCACCGTCCGAGCAGGAGTTGGAGGCCGTCGCAGCGGCAGAGGAAGAACTCCATCGGCGCCTGCCAACGTGGGAGGCGGGAGGAATCGTACCGACAGAAGAACGATACATCGGGCCCGCCGATCGATCCGCCAACTACGGCATAGTACGTTGGAATGAATGCTTCGCCCCGAGACAGCTGCTATCGCTGTGCACCTATGTCGAGGAGCTGCGAAAGCTAGAGCCAGAGATCGTGCAGGAGCTCGGGGAAGAGAAGGCGGCGGCAGTTGTCACCTACCTCGGCCTCGCCATCGACAAGGCGGCGGACTATAACTGCATATTGGCGACGTGGGAGACGCTTCGTGGCATCGCGAAACACCTCTTCAAGCGCCATGATTTCTCTTTCTCATGGAGCTTCTCCGAATTCGACGGCGCATCGAGTCTTCTCCAATGGACGGTGGGACAGGTCGAAGACGCCTACGCGGGCATTGCTCAACTCGCCACGGGTGGGAATGCTTCGGAGAAGACGGCACGGCGAGCGGAACTCTCACTGACTCAGGGGAATGCGGCAGACCTGTCGTCGATTGAAGACGAGTCCATTCAGTGCGTGTGCGTTGATCCGCCCTACGGTGCCAACGTGATGTACGCCGAGTGCTCGGACTTCTTCTACGTCTGGCAGAAGCGAACTGTCGGCCACCTCTATCCGGACTGGTTCCGAGCCGAGCTGACGAACAAGGATGAGGAAGCAGTCGAGAACATCGCTCGATTCACCGGGATGAAGAAGCGAAAAGATCTAGCGGCCGCCGACTACGAGCGAAAACTTGCTGCCGCGTTTCGTGAGATGCACCGAGTGCTTCATCCCGACGGCGTGCTGACCGTGATGTTCACCCACAAAGAGGTCGAGACGTGGAACAAACTAGCCATTGCCCTGATCGACGCAGGATTCTCGATCCAAGCGTCCTGGCCGGTCCACACCGAGAGCGAGCACAGTCTCCATCAGGCGAAGAAGAACGCAGCCAAGAGCACAATCCTGCTCGTTTGCCGAAAGAGGAAGCCTGCAGATGGCGAGACGTGGTGGGACGACATCAAGGCCGAAGTGCGAGTAACGGCCCGGACGAAAGCGCGTGAGTTCCACGGACTCGGGATTTCTGGCGTCGACCTCTACATCAGTGCTTTCGGTCCTGTGCTTTCGGCACTCTCATCTCACTGGCCAGTCTTGTCCTCTGAAACTGATGAAGACGGCCATCCTCTGCCAATTCAGCCGGACGTGGCGCTTGATCTCGCCCGCGAGGAAGTCATCGCACTGCGAAAGGCTGAACTGCTTCACGGTCGGGTGGTTCAGTTCGATCCTGTCACCGACTGGTACCTGATGGCTTGGGACGCCTTCCGGGCAGAGCAGTTCCGAGGAGACGAAGCACGCAAGCTGGCCCTTGTCCTTGGCCTGAGCTTAGAGGATGACCTCGTGAAGGCACGACGCGTGGTCACCAAGAAGAGCGCTGACGTCGTGATGCAGCTACCCAAGGCCCGTCAGAGGAGTCACGCCGTCGATCCGGACGCTGAGACGTTCGACTGCTGGCTCGACGCTGTCCATACAGCGATGCTTGTCTATGAGGAGGATGGCGCGCGCGCATGCGAGGCATTCCTCAAGCGAACGGGACTTCGCTCGAATCCAACGTTCGAAGCGGTCGTGCAGGCCCTCTTGCATGCGATACCCCGGACGAAGAAGAAAGGAGCGTTCATACGACCAGAAGCCCAGCTCCTCGAGGAGATGCGACTGAGTTTCTTCCCTGACCTCGAAGTTCCAGCGGAGCCCGAACTGAAGGTCGAGCAAGTTGGACTGTGGGACAACACGGAAACCCTCGACGACGATGAGAAGACCGACGAGGAGGATGCGGACGACGATGGTTAGCGATTGCGAGCCTCCGAGACGGAGGCTTCTGACCGACTACGAGTTCGGCATTGCCTACGGACCGCGCAATGATCTCGTCAACGAGTTCTACGTCCCTGCACTGTCTCGGGCGGTGCGCTACGATCGCTCGGCTGGCTTCTTCTCCTCCTCGGCACTGGCGGTAGCGGCCTCCGGAGTTGCACACCTAGTCCGGAACGGCGGACGTATGCGACTTCTCGTCGGCGCGCAGCTATCCGAGGACGATGTGCGAGCGCTGCGCGGCGATGCGGACCTGGCCGAGATCGTTGCTGCGCGCATGCTTGGCGATTTGCAGGAAGCAACGGACGCGATCGTTCACGATCGTCTTGCTGCACTGGCCTGGATGATCCGCGAGGAAATGCTTGAGATGCGCGTCGTGCTTCCAGTGGGTGCGGACGGAAGGCCGCTGCCTGCTTCCGTGACAAGAGACTACTACCATCCGAAGTCTGGGTTGTTCGTCGACGAGGCAGACAACGCCGTGGGTTTCTCTGGCAGCGTCAATGAGAGCGAGCAAGCCTGGCTCCACAACTACGAGCAGTTAATGGTCTTCTGCTCCTGGATCGAAGGAGACCGCGGGCATCTGAGTACAGTGCGGAAGCACTTCGAGGAGTTGTGGCAAGGTAGTCTGGGTGATTGGATCGCGATGGACATACCTCGTGCGGTACGGGAGAACCTGCTGCAGCTCGCGCCGCCTACGCAGCCCTGCCGGGATCCCCTTGAGCGGCATGGTGCCAAGCCGTCGCCTTCCGATGGGTCGTGGGATGATCGCCTGTATTTCCAGTTCCTGCGAGATGCCCCGTACATGCCAGGCGGAGAGCGACTCGGCGAAACCAGCGTCGCCGTGAATCTGTGGCCTCATCAGAAACGAGTGGTAGATGCGGTAGTTTCCCAGTATCCGCGACGATTCCTCTTGTGTGACGAGGTAGGCCTGGGGAAGACGCTTGAGGCGGGAGGGATTGTCAAGCAACTCACGCTGACGGGCCGAGCGCGACGCGTACTAATCCTCGCCCCGCGCAGTGTCTGCCGGCAGTGGCAGGAAGAGCTCTATGAAAAGTTCGTCCTGAATGCGCTCTTCTACGACGGGAGCAGATTCACCGACTACCACGGGAACAGTTACTCCGCAAGCTCAATCAATCCTTGGGATGAATACCCGCTGATTCTTGCGTCAAGTCAGCTGGCGAAGCGGCGGGAGCGCTCACGAGAACTGCTTGCGAGCAAGCCGTGGGATCTTGTTCTCGTAGATGAAGCACACCATGCTCGCCGCAAGGACTTTCTTTCGGGCCTCTACCGGCGCAATCGGCTTCTCAGCCTCCTTCTTGGGGAGCAAGGCGAAGCGGACGCAGTGGGCTTGACCGACCGCACAAGTAGCCTTGTACTCATGACCGCTACTCCGATGCAAGTCGATCCGCGCGAGGTTTGGGATCTTCTCACGGTGCTCGGCCTTGGCGGGCGGTGGGGGGCAAGCGACTCTGATTTTGTTCGCTACTTCCAGGAACTAAGAAAAGGCCGTGAGGCGAATTGGCCCTTCATCATGGCGCTGATGCGCGACTATTTCGCCGAGGGAGGTCAGATCAGTGAGCCGTTCGCAGCGGCATCCTTGGAGAAGGTGGGGCCGGTAGCCTGGCAAACAATTCGATCTCTTCCCGAAACCTTCAAGATCGATGCGACTGTTCGCAGGCTCAGTGAGCCCGAACTGGCCGTTCTGATTGAGTTTGCAAGACGCCACACGCCTCTTGCCCAGTACGTCTTCCGAAACACGCGGATGCTATTGCGCGAGTACCAGCGGCGAGGCCTTCTTGGAGACGAACGAGTGCCGCACCGTCTACCGGATTCAACATGGATCACGATGCGCCGAGATGAGTCCGAACTCTACGCTCGCATTGAGGAATACATCTCAGACTTCTATCGGAAATACGAGTAGGAGCGCAAAGGCCTCGGCTTCATCATGACTGTGTATCGGCGACGGCTGACGTCAAGTTTCCACGCGATCCGCTGCAGTTTGGAGCGGCGGCTGGAATTCCTCCGCGGTCAGGCTCTGGATCTCGGCCTCACTGAGGAAGACATCGAGGACGCGGATCTCAGTGGGGATGTTATTGAAGAAGGGAATCTGGATTCCGTCCCCGCGCTGTTTCTTGAGGAAGCGACCTATGTAGAGGACTTCATCGCCGACCTCCGCAAGCTCGGCGGTGATTCGAAGGTCGAACAGCTGCTGCTCGACTTGCAGGAGCTACTGGCCAGGAGAGAGACAATCCTCGTCTTCACGCTCTACACCGACACGATGGACCACCTCCGCGATGCCCTCCGCCACGTGTACGGCTCCCAAGTAGCGTGCTACTCGGGTCGAGGGGGAGAGACTTGGGATGGCACAACGTGGCAAGTGGTTTCCAAGGAGGAGATCAAGCGCGCGTTTCGCGAGGAACGGATCAAGGTGCTGCTAGGAACTGAGGCAATGAGCGAGGGACTCAACCTCCAGACGTGCGGGATGATGATCAACTACGACATGCCGTGGAATCCCATGCGTGTGGAGCAGCGAATCGGCAGAATTGACCGCATCGGCCAACGCTACGATGAGGTCTGGATCCGCAACTACTTCTACGAGGACACCGTCGAGGCGCGGGTCTATCAGGCGCTCGAAGGCCGCATTCGCTGGTTTGAGGACGTAGTGGGGGAGCTCCAGCCGATCCTCGCGCGGATTGAGCGGGTCATTCGCGCTGCAGCGCTCGCTGGAGGCGACGCGCGTGAGCGGACTCTCGAAGATGCGGTGGAGGAGCTGCTCGCCGAGCTTGATCGACGAGAGATTGCAGCTCTCAACTTGGATGAGGTGTTTGATGAATCTCTTCTTGCTCACAGCGCTCCTGAGCCAATCCTAACCCTGAGTGACATTGAGGCACTCATCGTCGGGAGCAGCTCGCATCGTAGGGACTTCCATCCGCATCGGGAGTTGGTCAGTGCGTACGTGCTTCGCAGGAGGCATGATGAGTACGTGGTCACCTTCGATCCCGCTCTTTTCGAGCAACACCCCAACAGCATGCGTCTCTTGACCTACGGCGAATCACTCTTCGAAGAGTTACTGGCGGAGGTCCCCGCGCCAGAAGAGCTCCCTGAAGGGCTGCTGAGGTTAAGCGATGCAGAAACAGGATTGAGGGCGTGGTACGTCAGCGACGAGGCGGCCGGAGCTCGCTTGGTAAGCACGCTTGGGAATCTCCAAGCTGCGTCAAGACGGTTGGCTCCCATTGTCGGTGAGACGTTTCGAACTGCCGCGGAGGAGGACTTCGAAAGGAGGACGTGCGGGATCGGTGAGCGTCTGCGGGAGGCAGCCGGAGTTCATCAGCGAGCGAACACTACTCGGGTGATCGAGCAGCTCAAGGACCTGCTTAGGCAGGCTGCTTGCATTGAGATCGCACAGCTGTCAGAAGGAGCTCTGTTCCTGCAAGAAGTCCCAGCATTCCGCTTTGGCGAGGATGCGCTTGCCCGTCTCCAGGCAAGAGGCTACCCATACGCTCCTGCCGTACGCATAGTCGGGCATCCGGAACTCTCGCCAAACGACCCGTTCTTGATTGAGACCATGACTCAGTCCGTAGCGATCCGGGAACGAGAGGCTGAGCGAGTCAGTCGAAGAATCGCAGACCTGCTTCCGCAGGCAGCGGCGGCTGTGCAGGAGCTGCGGGATAGCCTTCCGGATGGAGAGGCGAGGCACGTCGGATGAGTCAGCTTCGTATCTCGGCCAAGAACCTTGGAGAGCTGGCCAAGCCCGACTTCTGCCCACGGTGCTTCTGGCTGAAGAGGCACGTCAAGTACCTCCCATTCCAGATCTTCCCGGGCATCTTCAGCTCGATCGATGCTTACACGAAGCGAGTAGTCCACGGGTGGATGGATCGGAATGAGGGTGCCCCCTTCGAGCTAGATGCGCTCGGCAAGGTTGCCGGCTACATCGATCCACCTCACCACTCACGCTTCATGATGGAGATTCCGAAGTACGACATCCTGCTCACTGGAGCGCCCGACGGGATGCTCACGTTCGCGGACGGTTCGATCGCGATCATCGACTACAAGACTGCCAAGTTCACGCCCACACAGGACGACCTAATGCCGATGTACGTTGTCCAGCTGAACGGCTATGCGGCAATCGCGGAGCACCTCGACTACGGCCGTGTCTCGAAGCTCGCCCTCATGTATGCGGAACCAGTGACTGACCGGCAGACGGCCGCACAGCCGAAGATCCACACTGCCGATGGCTTCGTCATGCCCTTCTGGGTCTCCATCCATCCCGTCGAGCTCGATCTGGGAATGCTTGAGCCTCTGTACCGCAGGGCCCGTGAGATCTACAACATGCCTGAGGTCCCAGACGGCCGAGAGGGCTGCAAGGGCTGCAAGGACTGCAAGAAGCTCGACAAGCTCATGCTCCTGGCTCGGAAGCCCTAGTACTTCAAGACGGATCCCTTGAAGGTTCCTCACCCCCCTTTTCCCCTCCCCGCCGCGGACGCACGGTAACTCCTGGGTGAGCTGGTCTCCATCGTCGCGTAGATGGAGGCTGGTCCTCATTATGCGTGGAAGGTGGATCGGGAAGGCTGCCTGCAATCGATACGCACAGGGGTTGTGCACTACCAGGAACGTACGCTCGGAGGACTCAACTATAAGGGCCCTCCCTCTCAAGTAGTGGTATGTCTGAGAGAAGAGAGGCGCCCCCACGCCTGGGCACCACGGCAAGCGAGAGTGCCGACGCTATCCCGTTGACTGCCTCTAGCACACTTCAACTGGAACCTCCAAGTGCCAGCGCGGGACTTGGTAGAGAAGACACGCTGAACGCTGTGCTCAACAACGCCCAACTAGAAGGAGAGACCCTGAAAAGAGAAGGCGATCCTAATAGGTTTCCGATCCTCGCGTCCATGGATGAGATGAAGCAGTTTCTGGAGGAGCGCGTCGAGAGAAAAGAAGAGACGTGTAGGGCTCGACTTATGGCCCTCGCGGCGACTCGTTCAGAGATCGTCGCCTTACTTGAAGGGATCAACCCGGCTTGCGGAGACGACACCTGGCTTAGGCGTCGCGAATCCCTGGAAAGACGCATGGCTGAGGGGGATCGCGAAGCGTTCAGAGTCCAGCTGGAGATCATCGAAAGCGCCGTTGAGCGAGAGGTGTTTGAAATCAGGAGGAGGTTGGCCCTGGTGAAACAGCTGTCCGACAGATGAGCGTATGGTTGGGTTCTACGAGATCCTCCAGAAGCTCACGCTCCCGGGGGACGAGAAGAGAAGACTCGCTTGGCTGTACGAAACCGGGGGGCAGGAGGATAGGCGCCTTCTTGAGCACTTCGCTTGGGCAGAGCACGAACGGCAGTTCGGGGTGCTCCCTTTCGAGGAAGGAATCATGCTGCCAGCTCCAACGTGCCAACAGGCGAAGGGGCAATACCGATGGGCGGCGGTCAAGGAATACATCGGAGGACAGGCGAAGTGTGTCTTCGGTATTGACCCGGAAGAACTGCTCCAACACGCGGCGATCGTTGGGCGATCTGGCGCGGGGAAGACAAACACCCTCATCAGCCTCGTTCGAGGCATGTTGTCGAGTGACTCCCGGCCAGCGATCTGGGTGTTCGACTGGAAGCGCTCATGGCGCGAACTACTCACACAGCAGAGCGGGAGAGACTTCCTTGTCTACACCGTCGGGCGATCTGCATCGCCTCTATCGTTCAATCCACTCATCCCCCCACCGAAGGTTGAGCTGGATGTCTGGATCAACCTGCTGATTGACATCTTCGGCTACGCGTACTTCGAAGGACACGGCGCAACCAGCATGCTCCAGCGGGGAATGGAGGGAGCCTATGGATTGCACAGATCGCGAGACACAGGACGTTCGACAACCTGGCCGACGCTGTCGGATGTGAAGACGTGCCTTGATGGAATCAAGACTTCGCAACGGGAGACCCTCTGGCTGACATCCCTAAACCGAGCGCTACAGAGGCTCACGTATGGGAGCTTCGGGAGTGCACTCAACTCGCGCAAACCAATCGCGATGGAGGAGCTACTACGTCGCGATGTTGTGCTTGAAATGGGGGCTCTCTCGGACCCTGACCGCGCATTTCTCTGTGGGGCACTTCTCCTCTGGATCTACCAGTACATGCTACAGAGGGAAGAGACGAGGGAGAAACTCGAACTCCTCCTGGTATTCGAGGAATCGCACTTCCTGTTCTCCAAGGACAAGGAGAAGACAGGAGAGACGATCATCGAGCGGCTGCCGAGGATGGTCAGGGAGTTGGGAGTTGGTCTGGTGTTGGCGGATCAGCAACCACATCTCCTGTCTACCCAAGCTCTGGCGAACACGTACTGCAAGGTGGCAATGAACCTTGCTCACGAGTACGACCTGCGAGCGATCGGCGCAGCAATGGGGCTGGAGAACGACCTGAAGAAGGGCCTCGGGCATCTCCCAGTAGGGTTCGGGGTAGTGAAGCTTCAGGACCGGTACACGCAGCCGTTCCTTGTGCGTTTCCCTCTCGTGCCTCTACGGAAGGGGACAGTGACCGATGCAATGATCAAGGAGCGGATGAAGCGATTCGCTGAAGACACTTCGTCCTCCATGGCACCTGTTGCAGGGGGCAACCACAACATGCCGCCACCAAAGGCCACTTCAGAGGATGGGAGTGGTGGATTCGAACTGCGACTCGGAGATCCCCCCGCGCTAGGGGAGGACGCGTAGCGTGAACACGTGGGGGTTCGCGGCGTCGGGGCAGGCGTGGCGGATCTCGTCGCCTGCTTCGACCCAAGGAAATGCAGCGCCGTAGCGCAGGGCGATGAGTTTCGGGAACAGGCTGTACAGCGCGTGGATGCAGAGGCCATCGCAGGTGAAGCGATCGGTCTCCCCGGGGATGAGGAAGGTATCTCCCACGCTGTGTCCCGCGCTGCAGTGACCGTTCGCTTCGACGAGGCGGATCTCTACTGTCCGCGCCGCGTGTCCCATGTCCTACCTCCCTGTTGCGCTATCGCCGCCACGCGGCTATCCCGCGACCGCGTTGTAGCCGGCATCGACGTGGTGCGTCTCACCGGTCACGCCTGATGAGAGATCGGACAGAAGGTAAACCGCGGCCTTGCCCACCTCATCCGTGGTGATGTTGCGGCGCAACGGCGCGTGCTCCTCCATGCGCTCGAACATGCGGTCCACTTCGCCGACGGCCATCGCGGAGACGGTGCGACAGGGCCCCGCTGACAGCGCGTTCACACGGATCCCCTGCCCGCCGAGCTCGGCGGCAAGGTAGCGGGTCGTCGCCTCCAGAGCGGCCTTGGCGACGCCCATCACATTGTAGCCGGGGACGGCCTTCTCCGATCCGTAGTAAGACAAGGAGAGAATCGATCCTCCGCTCGGCATCCGTTCCGCAGCGCGGCGCGCGACGGCAACCAACGTGTACGCGGAGATGTCCAGTGCTTGGCGAAAGACCTCGCGAGGCGTCTCGTGAAACCTCCCCGGCGCGAGGTAGGTGCGATCGGCGTACGCCACGGAGTGCACAACGAAGTCCAGGTCGATGGCGTCCGATGCCAGTGCGGCGAACAGCCGATCGAGGTCCTCGTCGCTTCCCACATCGCACGGATGGAGCCAAGCATCCTTGAGCCCATGCCCATCCACCACCCGCCGCACCCGGCGCTCCATCTTCTCGTCCGGGTAGTAGGAGAAGGCGCACGTCGCACCATGCTGCACAGCGTTGCGCGCGATGTGCCACGCGATGCTGCGCTCGTTGGCAACGCCGATCACCAGGCCT
>Ga0272441_10013862_pt1 | contig 11537 bp, 3 predicted proteins | sample SSMProp6N_FD_193582 | JGI IMG/M metagenome (GOLD analysis project Ga0272441, IMG submission 193582) | Marine sediment archaeal communities from Little Sippewissett salt marsh, Falmouth, MA, United States - SSM-Prop-6N | ecosystem: Environmental > Aquatic > Marine > Wetlands > Sediment ... | reverse complement strand
TTGCGTTCGAGGTAGACCCCCTCGCGCCAGGCGGTGTGGATGCCGTGTGCCTGTTCTCTGGTGGCGTGGACTCGCTGCTGGGAGCGATTCAACTCCTTGACCAGGGCCTGCGCGTTTGCCTCGTCTGTCACTACGCCGACGGCGTGACATCCGCATCGCACGACGGTCTACGGACACGTCTGGGTGAACTCTTCCCCGACCAAGTCGACTACCGCCCCTACTACGTATCGAGAGGTGGAAGCCGCCGCAAATCGCTCTACGCATTGCCGGAGAAGGTAGAGCGCTCGCACCGAGTGCGGTCATTCCTCTTTCTGGCCGCTGGTGCCTTCTATGCCGATCTCTACGATGTCGACACCATCTTCGTTCCAGAGAATGGACTCATTGCGCTCAACGTCCCGCTCGATGCAACACGAACTGGTGCTCACAGCACTCGGACAGCGCATCCACATTTCCTCGCCTTGATGACAGAAGCCCTGTCCTCCACCAAGGGGAGTCCCCTCAGGATCTGCAATCCCTTCGGCTTGCGCAGCAAGACGGAGATGGTGGCGAGCGCCCCACCGTGGACCCGTGAGCTACTTCTCGACTCCCTCTCATGTGCGAAGTACGATTCTCTCAGGTGGCTGGGCTCCCGCCCAGAGCGGCACTGCGGCTGCTGCTTGCCATGCATCTACCGGCGCCTTGCCTTTGATTCAGCAGGTCTCGACACGCCCGAACACTACGCGTTCGACGCGTTCCGTGTTCTGCCGGATCTCAGTCACACAAGAAACCAGGACCTGCGTTCCCTTGCCTTTTTTGCCCGCAGATACTCACGAGCCGATGCGGCCACGAGAAGAGGGCTGATGTTCGCCGGCGGCCCTCTGCCGAGTTCTGCCGAGTTGTCAAGCCTGTTCGGTATGGACCAGGACGTCGGCAGCCTCGATTTCATGGCCATGTACGACAGGTTCGTATCCGACGCCATTCCCAGGCTACAACGAGTCTGCTCTTCCCAGACACGTGCGATCCTCGGGTTGTGAGTATCGACATGCTTCTCGATGCGCACTGCCACATCGATCTGTTCCAGGCGCCGGAACGCCTCGTCGCGAAGGTTGAGGCAAAGGGGATCTTCGTACTCGCCGTCAGCAATACACCCTCCATGTACAGGGCAACGGCTCGGAGTACAGCTCATGCCCCGCACATCCTCCCATGTCTGGGGCTTCACCCTTCGCTCGGACAAGAGCTCAGACCCGGACTGGCTGCCTTCAAGCAGCTGCTTGGCGAGACTGCTTTCGTAGGGGAAGTGGGACTCGACGGGACTTGCCCACGTGATCAGCTCCAAACACAGGAGGAGGTCTTCGACGCCGTTCTCGAGGCAGTGGATCCTCGGAAGCATCTCCTTTCCGTTCATTCGAGGAAGAGAGCCGAGCAGTGCCTGCGTGCGCTGAAGCAAGCAGGGGTGCGCCGCGCGATCTTCCATTGGTATTCAGGGCCTCTCGGCCTTCTCGACGAGATTGTGGCTGGAGGGTACTACTTCTCCGTGAACCACGCCATGTGCCGATCCGCCGCTGGGAGAAAGCGCATCGCCGCGATCCCGTTGGAGAAACTGCTGGTTGAAAGCGACGGCCCATTCGTGAAGGTCGCCGGCGAGCCCACCTCGCCACTTCAGATGGCCTCGCTCATCGGCGAGGTCGCAGATGTCCTCGGGTTGACGCCAGAGGAAGTCGGAGGGCATGTGAGCAGGAACGCCAAGGCGATCCTGGGCCTGCATCACACCTAGCGGCAGCGAACAGGCTCGGCAGCCGCGCTCGTCGTGTTCGATGGCCGATGCCCAGGGTTCTGGACAGGCGGAAACCATGTCTGTAATCTCAGCGCTTCGGTACGCCACATACGAACTGCTGCTTCAGAACCTCAAGAACAACAAGCGTGAGTACCAGGAGATCGCCAGCGCCGCAGACCAGGTGCGTGTTGAGTACGCGGGGCGGTTCCTGATCGAGCTGCTCCAGAATGCCGCTGACGCAGCACAGAAGGCCGGCCTCACCGACTCAACTGTCAAGATTATCAGGACGGGTGAGGCAGTCTACGTGGCGAACCAGGGAGAACCGTTCGAGCAGCGCGGCATCGACTACATCTGCTCGCTGGGCCTCACGACGAAAGATGCTGCCTCCTACATCGGCAACAAGGGGATCGGTTTCAAGTCAGTGCTGGAGGTCACTTCGGCTCCGTCAATCTGCTCTGGCAGAGCGGCTCCCGCCGAGGGCTACTTCCGTCATGCGTTCCGATTTGATCGATGCGTGCATGAGCGCCTGCTAGACGAACTGTCCGCCTTTGCTCTCGAGCGGTTCGCTCAGGAGCCAGAGCTGGAGGCTTCCATCCGTCGCTGGTTCCCGACCGTGCCCTGTCTCGATGTAGTCACCTCCGAGTTCAGCAAGATCGCGTACTTCAAGTTACCTGAGGATTTGGATGTCGGGTCAGAAGTGGAGACGGACCCAACGATGCGGGATCTGGCAACCGACGAGCTCCGCTTCGCGACCATCATCAAACTGCCTCTGCGTGAAGATGATGGTGTTGCGGACCACGTCGACCGCGCGTTCGACCAACTGCAGGAAGAAGCGGGGCTCACACTGCTGTTCACGTCGGCTGTTGAGCGCGTCATCGTGCGAGACCAATCAGCAGAAGGCAGGTCATTCCACGTGTCCCGTACACCTGTATCAGTCGAGCAAGCCAGGGACGCTTGCTTCCGTGTCGTGCGGACAGCCATCACACACGAAGAGGACGATGCTGGTACTCGGGAGCGCACATGGCTTCTTGCCGAGACCCGCCTTGGTGCCGCTGGAAGGACCTCCTCAGCAACGGAGCGCTCTCAGCTGGCCCCGTTGGTCAGGGAATTCCCCGAGTCATGGCGCGGGCTGCGGGAAGCCGAGATCGCTGTGGCCATGCCAGTGACGGACCTCAGCGAGGCCCAGCCTGTCGGCCGGTACTGCCTGACCTTCGCATCGGAGACACCGACTGGCTTCCCTTTCTACGTGAACGGGAAGCTCTACGGGAAGCTGGCTCGGAAGGGCGTTGAGCTGGCAGAGAACCCATACAACGTCTATCTTGTGGCGCAAGCTGGTCAGTTGGCGCAACGTCTGGCGGAGTGGATGAAGCGTGGCGAGGATGCTCTGTGGAACCAGCTGGTCACTTTGGTCTTCTGGCGTGGCGGTGCAGTTACCACGCCGATAGGCGATGATCCCCTAGCGTCGTCGCTGCTGGACGGTGTGGAGCTCAAGGCAGTTGTTCTCGCGCGCGACGGGGACAGGTACCTGTGCCCGAATGAGACAGCTGTACCAGCGCCTGACGACACTGATATGATGATCGAGCTCTTCGGCTCGGACCTTCTGGCCGAACATGGCTTCCGACTGCCCGATGCTCAACTGCTTCACGAACGCCATGACGCCCTTGAGGCCCTCGTGCCACAGGAGAGAAGGGACCTCCGTCTCGGCGAGGAGGCATTGCTCAGCCGGAGCGAAGACCTTTCGCTTCTCGAAGCTGCCGCGGCAATGCACCGCGACGCTGGCCCTGCATGGTGGATGTCGTTCGTCGCGTTCATCGAAGCCCACTTCCCGCAGTGGACATGGTTCAGCAGAATCGCTGACCAGAGGATATGGCCAATCGAGAGCGCGGGTCCCGGCGGGCCACGGCTAGCTCCTGCCCGAGGCCACGGCGGTCCTGCGATCTTCCGTCGTCCACGCAGCTTCGCCATCGAGGAGTTCGAGGAAGACAGCGCTCCTGAGGACGACGATATTACGGAACTGCCTGCTGTCCCACTCGCACTTGCTCCACACCTGGCCTTTCTGGATGAGGGCTGCATCCCGATGACCGAACGACGGGACGGCAGAGCGCATCTGCGCCCGTACACAGAGTACTTGACTCCACGGAGTCGTGACAGGCAGCTGATCAGGCCACCCCGTGTGCGCGCGCTGGTCAACGAGATCGTCGTTCCGTTCTTTGACAGGTTCTTGGAGGGCGGGCAGGAGAGAGAAGCCGAGGGACGCGCATGGGAAGTGCTTGCTTTCCTGTACCGCCTGGTTACAGGCGCGCGTCCCGGTGCTGAACTGGTGGAAGTGAACTGGGATCGCGTTGCAGTACCCGCGTTCCTTGCCAACGGAGTCCGAACGTGGCGTCGAGCTGATGAGGTCTACCTCTCGCGCCAGTGGACTAGCCTACCGGACGGCCAAGACCCCGAGGCCCTCTTCAGAGGCTTGGATGGCGTCGCGTTCCTTCGGGGACCTCACGATGTGGTCAGCGGGCTTACCCGTGCTGGCCTCACCCTCGGAGATGGGGCCGTTCCGTTGCTTGCCCGCTTCTTCACCGACCGTCTCTGCCTTGTTGACAGGCCACGCATCTACCGGTGGCGCCACGAGCTCAAGCCCAGGTATGTGGGATTCGATTACGACCCTCCGGCGCCTCCGCGTGAGGATGAGGGATTCCGGGGACCGTGGGAAGAGTACTTCCGCTACCTAGCACGGCAAGGGCGCCAGTACGATACCACCAGGTACGCGTATGCCGTCGAGATCGTCTATGTCGACGGGTGCCTCGAGGTCCTCCCTGAGAACCGTGCCAGTCTGTTCCGCCGGATGCTCAGCTCTGCTGAGCACTATGGCAGCATCGTCACGTCTGAAGTACGGAAGCAAGGAGGCGAGGCAGACAACATCGAGGTCGAAGCGTTCTGGTGCCATGCGCTCAGAGGACTGGCGTGGGTTCCTTGCTGCCCGCGCTGTGAGCCGAATGAGGCCAGTAGGTCAAGCTCAGAAGCAGTGAAGAGGCCAAGTGAGGTCTGGATCCTCGGCAAGAACGAGATCCGCGTTGGCCGAGACGCGCGGTACCAGTTCCTGTCGTACCTCGCACCCGACGTGGCAGGCATGAATGACCGTTTCTGTCGCGTGCTAGGAATCCAACACTTCGAGGACGCGACTGCGGCAGAACTGGCGGAGCTTCTGTCAGAGCTGACCGCGTATGCTTGTGCATTGCCTGCTTCAAGCGATCAGTGGGAGCCGCTCCGATCGCTCGTGCACGAGTGTTGGCAGAAGACCGCGGAGGCCATCCATCGAGGCGACGAGGCGCCCCAGAGCTTGGCTTCAGTATTCGGGAACACCGTGCTCCTAGAGTCCGCGGAGAGGTTCCGCCTCCACGTTCTGTCAGACGTGAGCGAGATCCTCGTGAACGACGATCAGGAGCGTTACCACTTCTTCTCAACGAAGGAGGAGAGCGTGTTCCTGCCGTTACCCCCTGTCACCCGGCAGTCCTACCCTGCACGAAGACGCCTGGTCCGTACTTTGGTGGCATTCGACTCAGAGCTCTTCACGCCGCTTTCGCAGCTCAACGACAAGCCAGCTTTCAGGGAACACGCGGCACCGAGGATGCCTCTGAAGGAGTACCTGGAACGTGAGGCCTTTCCTGGAGTGCCGATCTGGGAGCACCTATTCGAGCTGTACGCCACAGCTGGCCCGAACCCCGTCGACCCAACCAAGGACGCTTTCAGAAGAACCTGCCAGAGCCTAACGCTCGTTGAAGTGGCGTTTGTGACATTTGCGGTAAACGAATGGGCTACGCCGGTGTTTCTGGAGTACTCGACGCAGGAGGGGAGCCGCCTTCTCGCAGTCGATCCCGAGCACGCTTCCCCAAGCCATATCCTCATGGCACTTGCCCCGATGATCGGTGGCGTCGAGGATTCGTTGCTGGGGTGGTACGCCTCTCAGACTCGGAGGTCATTCAGCGACCCACCCGACGTGGTTGCTGCAGAGGAGATCGTCGCTCGCTTTGTGCGGCGCGTTGGCGAACACGTGCGGGAAGAGGTCCGTCAGGCGCTCAAGGCAGAGTCTGAGGAGGTTCTCGACCTGCTTGAGCCGGTCGCCATCGCGGCGCGCCTCTGTGTGGAGAGTGTCACACGGCCCATCCCGGAAGCGGAAGAACGGATTGGGCAGCTGCGTCATGAATGGGCATCCTTCCGAAGCTCCGTGGACGAGCAGACCCGGCCTATGTTGGTACAGCAAGTCGCGGGGGAGTTCATTGGGCGTCAAGATACCGTGCGCCTTCTGACTGCCATGAAGTCATATGACGACCGGTCCGTATTCGCTGCATGGAACGAACAAGGCATCCCGGCTGACCTGATTAGCATGTGTCTGGTCGCCTGTGCTTTTCCACCGCTGCGGTTCAGCGAGAACGTTCAGCTGTTCAGGGGAGAGGCAAAGGAGTTCGCGAGCGCCTTGATGGCAACCTGTTCAGTGCACTGCAGGCCGGCATCAATCGTCCACCAATATGACGACGTGATCGCATCGCTACTGGGCCTGACACCAGAAGATGGATTGCTTGGTGATCCTCATCTGGACAGAGCACAAGCGCGGTTGGTGGTGCAGGACAGGGCAAGGCGCGCCGTGCACGCTGCTGGCATAACTCACTTGCCAACGGCTGTCGAGAGGCTTCTGCGCACCCCCCTGGGCGCGCAGCACCTGACAGACGGTTTGGGTGATCTGCTTGGAACGAGAGTCCCTGAGCGCATCGTGGCGGTGTACTTTGGCCACCGACTGGACTCGCGTCAGGCAGACGCCCAACACTTATGGAGTGAATACCGATGGGCTCTTGCGGCTGTCCTGGCACATGACGGGGCGGAACCCGACGTCGTGCTCGGCAGCTGTGAGAACGAGTTGAGCCCCTTCCTGAACGGGCTATGGGCGAATCCCAATGTCCTCTTGCACCGGCTGGGGGAAACGCTGGAAATGTGCTACCCTGGCTGGGATTCATCAAGGAATCAGAGCCTGTTCCGTCAGCGGCTACGGCCCAAAGACCTCGAGAAATGGCTCGTACACGGTGGCCATGTGACGGAGCCAGAGCCCGAGGCTGAGCCAGCAGAGAAGACGATCTCGATTCTCGGGCAGGAGATGACGGAGGAGGAGTTTGAGAAGGAAGCTGCTTTGGGTGAAGACGGCAAGGTTTTCTCCTCTCTCTCGGTTGACCCTGAGTTCGATCCCCGGAGCTTGCTGAAGGTATCTCGCAGCACAGCGCCCCAGCGGCCGAGGCGTAAGCCGGGACAGAGACGATCTGGAGGCGCGCGGACGCCACGGAGCGCTGTCAGGGATGAGTACATAGGCTTCCTAGGCGAGTTGTGCGTCTACAACGCCATGCGCGAACGGGTCTTGGCGTCAGGGGGTGATCCTGAGGACGTGAAATGGCTGTCCCGGAACCGGGAGCGTTTCGGGCTGCCGGAGGGTGATGATGGCCTTGGGTACGATCTGGAGTTCTCTGACATCGCTGGTCTCCTGGGTGGCCGCGGTCATACCTACTACCTGGAGGTCAAGGCCACTACGGGAGATGGAACGCGGGCCTTCCAGATGTCTCTGGATGAATGGGAAGTGGCGCGGCGTTGTGAGCAGGAAGATGACCTGACGTATGTCATCGTCAGAGTCGCACACGCTACCGCAGGTACGGGCGGCAAAGTCATTGCGATGGTGGACAACCCATACACGCAGAGGCAACAGGGCACACTGGCAGTCGATGAAGCCGGGTTCTATGTGTGGTACGGCCCTGAGATGCAAGCGGGCGAGCGCACAGAACGAACTGGCTTAGCCGCAGATCCGAGCAACACAGACCGCCAGGGCAACACGTGAGAGCAGCCCTGGCGGATCCAGCATTCAGCGACGTGTGTGACGTGCGTAGCCAGCGATGGTCGGACCGGACTCCACGTATTCATGCCTGTGACGCCGCCGTTCCAGGCCGCTTGCAGAGCGCGTCCGACGTCATGCACGGGTAGACTTGCGGAAATGCAGACAGTACTGAATGGCATTGACTTAAGCACGCTTCTGGTTTCGTCCTTTCTCGCTTTTGTGGCGTGGTTCGGTCATCAAACGGTAGTTCTTTGGTCGGCGCTTTCGCACGCGCGGCTCGCTTCGGTGGGGGCGAAGGGGGACTTTGTGAGACGCGATGAACTGCAGGAGAGATGCGTAGAGCTTACTCAGGTTCCTGGTCCGCGCGGCCCCAGCCGTGAAAGGCCACAGGGCCATCATCTCCGCCATCGCACTCTTGAAGCTCAGGCGCAGCGGCTCGACCCGGTGAGCCGACCCCGCGTCCCACATCAGCGTGCGAATGAGATTGTAGGCGAGCAGGTGGGCCCAAAGCTCCCGGCGGACCATGTCGGGGCTCTTGGTGCGAAGCATGTCCATCTTCATCGTGGTCTTGAGGTGGCCCAGGTCGGTCTCGACTTCCCAGCGGCGCAGGAACAGGTTGGTGATCTCTCGTGCGGGATACACCTTGGGGTCCAGCAACGTGGTGACCACGACGACGTGCTCGGCACGCCAGCCCCGTACGCGGCAACGCGCACGCACCATCCGCACGGTGATATGCTCAAGGAGGCCAGCGGCCACGTTGCTCCCGAGTCGCTGCTCCGCGCCCTCCCCTACCCTTGCCTGTCAGGCACGGCGCTAGCCCAGCCGACTTGAATGGGGTTCAAGAGGTCGCTGGTTCGAATCCAGTCGCCCCGACCACAAGGCTGCCCAGGACTTACGACGAAGGTCCTGGGCAGCTTTGCATTTGCGGAGAAGCTCTACGAGGCGAGCCAGGTGACGGCAGAGGACACGAAGTGACGGGTTCGGACAGCTTTCAGAGGAATTCGGGGCACAAGGAGGGCACAAGTCGGCGCGTCGCTCAACCAAGCTGAAGCGTCAGCGGCGCCCGATGGGCGTGGTGAATGGGGGATCCAGGGACGCGTTGGCCGCCACCGCCCCTAGTCCAAGTCCTTGACCACAAAATCCCCAGTGTTATCGGGCCAGTCGGTGGGCTTCTTCTCGGGCCACCTGAACTTGTCGCCGCCATCGAGCCAAGTGAGCGATTTCAGCTCACACCAGGCGAAGCCGAAGGGCTCGGAGGCGTTGTCTGTGACGACCTCGCGGATGTTGGCCTTCGTGATGCACCAGGCGGCTACATCGCTGTCGATGAAGCTATCCTGATAGAGCTTGCCGTCCTTGATGCCCTTCACGGTGAAGCTCTTGAGCAGGGTTTGGCCCGCGAAGTCACCTGCTTCGTCGGGAAGCTCCATGCCCGTGACCCCGAGGAGCAGACACGAGCCGTCCATGCCGCCCGTCTGGAACTTCGCGACGTGGCCCGCCGAGGTGACCGCCGTGTCGCGCGTCCAGCCGGCGACGATGAGCTTGGCGAGGGCTTTGAGCTTGGGATCGACGCCCTGCGTGAGGTCGATGGTTGCCCCGTCGAGGTTCCGCTTCACGCTCATCGACTTCACGCTGAGTGCATCGAGGTCGGCGCAGAAGTCCATGCCCGTGGCGATGCTGCCGACGGTACCCGCGATGGTCCAGGCGCCCTTGGTCACGGAACCGGCGATCTTGGCTTTGCCAAGGCCAGCATCGATGTCCAGGCTCGCCTCGAAGTCACCGGCGAGCGCGACAATGGCCTTCTTGGCGTTCGCCTTCCGGCCCTTGGTGGTGAGGCTGCCGAGTGAGGGGGCGGTGAAGGTGTCGGGCGTGGCATCGGTATCCAGCCAGTCGAGGACGGTGAAGGCCTTGACGGGCGCGCCGGAGGTGAAGGTGACATCCTGCATGTGGCCGGCGATGAAGATGATGGGCTTGTCGTCGGCGGCGCCGCCGAGGGTGATGACGTGCTGATCCGCGATGTCACCCAGGATGGCCTTCCCCAGCCACTCGTCCACCGTCAGGTCGCCCAGGAGCGTGATGGTCTCCGCGATGAGTTTCTTCAGCGCACCGTTGACCACAATGTCCCACACGGTCGTCTCGCCCTTCGAGGCGATCTTCAGACTGCTTCTGGCATCCGTGCCAGTTAGTGTGATGGTGAGGATGTCGCCCTGCTCGCCTTCGTCGACGGCTCGGACGATCTCGGCCGTGCCATTCTTGCCGCCGAGCGTAACGGTCACCGGGTCGCCATCGGCATCGGTGAAGCTCCACTTCCTGGCCTTGGTGCCCGCCACGAGTTCGTAGGTGTAGGAGGCGGTGTGTGTGACGGTGTCGGGCGCTGCCTTCGGTGGCTCCCGGTGTCCCACGTTGTCGCTGGCAATGCTGTAGAAGGCGTAGGTGTGGAAGAGCTCGCCGCTGTAGATGGCCGACGTGTCGGTCGTGTCGTTGAGCCAAAGCTGGTATGCCCCGCCGTCGGTGGCGACGTAGATGTCGTAGCTTGCGATGCCGGAGCCGCCGGTGTCGTCGCCTGTCCACTCGACGATGAGCTCTGTCTCGGGCGACAAAGTCGGGAGCGATTCAACATGGCTCTGAGGTGGGGCAGCATCAACCGTGTTCCGCACCAGCGGCGTGGCGATCGGGTCATTCCAGTCGAAGATGATGGTCGCCTTGTTGGTGATCTCGGTGCCGGAGGGCAGGCTGGCCTTCGGCCTGACGACGTAGCTGATGTAGCCCTCGCCGCGGCCGGTCTCGTCGTTGGGGTACAGGATGCCGAGCATGATGTCCTCGGGGAGCCAGCCGGTTGCTGGGTCGAGGCCGGTGAGGGTGCAGTTCAGCTCGCGGGTGTCCCTGTCGAGCGCCACGCTCACGTCGCACACGAGGTCGCCGCGGTCGTTGGACAGCTCGACGCGGGTCTCATAGTGGTCGAGGCCAGGGGGCACGATGATGGTCTGGTCGCCGAAGGCGATCTCCGTCAGTTCGAGGGTATCCAGGTCCAGGTCCTCATCGAGCAGGTCGGTGACGGTGATGAAGTGAGCCGGCGCCGTCGCATCCGACTCATTCTCGAAGCGGACTTTGTACGCCAGCAGATCCTGGACGCGAACGAACCTCGCCTCGCCATAGCCAGTCGGAGGCACCTTGTCGTTCGGGTCGCCCGCGCGCACGGCTTGAGGCGCTCCTTCGTCAACGGGCTCCGTGGGAGCGCTCTGGGGTGTACCTGGGTTCGGTGAGGTGTGGTCTTGGCCGTCCCCAAGGCGCTCCTCAGGGGGCACCTCCATGTCTTCAGACAGCTCGTTGGGGTTCAGGAGCATGTCCAGGACGGCCCCTCCGGCAGCTCCTACCACCTTGCCAATAGCCTTCCCGGCCACTCGTGTAACTGCTTTCGTGACCGCCCCTACCGTCGCGGCGCTCGCGGCGCCCTTTGCTCCGCCTCCAGCCGCTCCCTTCGCTGCTCCCTTCGCTTTCTCGAGGGCGCCGCCCTCTGCCTTCCGTGCGCCGGATACCCCACCCTTGATGGCGCCCTCTACAGCCCCCTTGGCAGTATTGGAGAGCTTGCCGCTCGGGTCAATGAAGCTCACTGGGTCGTTGAGGGCGTAGGTGAAACAGTTGATCCCCCCATGCAGGCCAACTGGGTCGGATCCCACGAAGCGACCGGCCGAGGGATCATAGTATCTTGCCCGCATGAACCCCAGACCGCTCCCCTCATTCATCACGCCATACTCGCCGACGTATTGGAAGCGATTGGGCGCGGTCTCGGACTGGCCGAGGGAGACGCCAAAGGGGTCGTACGCGTACGTGTTGAGGACGTCGCCGGCCGCGTCGGAGAGCTCACTGGTGGAGCCGATAGCGTCGAAGGTGTACCAGGCCGAGGCGCTCGCCGCGTCCGTGCGG
>Ga0272441_10013861_pt1 | contig 11537 bp, 7 predicted proteins | sample SSMProp6N_FD_193582 | JGI IMG/M metagenome (GOLD analysis project Ga0272441, IMG submission 193582) | Marine sediment archaeal communities from Little Sippewissett salt marsh, Falmouth, MA, United States - SSM-Prop-6N | ecosystem: Environmental > Aquatic > Marine > Wetlands > Sediment ... | reverse complement strand
AGTTGCTCGACGAGGTAATCGAGGTCGTTGTGCTTGTCGGGCGGCACGTCCTTGACGAGCAGCGACCAGGGGACCTCGCGGCCTTCGACGAGGCTCTGGTACATGCCGAACACGTCGCTGCCCCACTGCGGCTCGTAGGTGCAGAGCGATCCCGGGGCGTGCAGGACGCACGGCGGGACGAACCAGCCGGTGCCCACCTTCAGCCGGTACGCCGGCGCCAGGTCCAGGATGCCGTTGTCGCCCTTGTTCCAGTCCTCCAGGCACTTGCGGACCTGGGCTTTCGTCGTGCCCGGGCACAGGCCGAAGAACGTGTACGGGAAATGGTTGCCGACGTTGTTGTGCTGGGCCGGGAAGTAGTACGACTCGGGCTTGCCGTCCTGGTCCACCAGTTCGCCCTGCTCCTGGTTCTGGTGCATGTGGTGGGGGATGGGGCCCATGTTGTCGAAGAACTTCGAGTAGACGGGCCAGCGTTTGTACTTCTTCCAGAGGACAGGGCCGACGATGTGGGCGCCCATTTCCTCGACGGCGTCGCGCAGCAGGACGCGCTGGCCGTCGTGGACGACGTAGGAGAGCCCCTCGTCGGGGACGCGGCCTTCGTTGGCGGCCTCGGTGGTGGAGCCGAACCAGCGCTCGTCGATGCCGCCGCGGTCCAGTCCGTAGGCGTACAGGTCGTTGGGATGGAGTTTGAGGCGCTTGCCGGGATGGAGGAACGAGCGGGGCACCCAGTTGGGTGCAAGGCGGAGGCATCCGCCACCGGCCTCCAGGGCGGCCTCGAGCATCGGCCGGGCGTTCGTGCTGAGCGTCTTCAGGTCCTTGACGGTTTTCGGTGCCATGAAATGCATCCTCTCACGCTCGGCTGCGCCTCGCGGCTGAAAGCGTGTGTATCGCTTGCGGCTTGAGGCTTGCAGCGCTGTGACCTATTACCTGTTGCCGTTCGGCCGTCGCCGTCTGCCTAATGCCGATTGCCGACTGCCTGCCGTGTTCAGGCCTCGACGATTTCGATCTTGCTCATATCGCCGACGCCGAGGCCCTTCTCGGCGGCGGTGGTGATGCTGACGGCGCTGCCGGTCTCCTCCAGCGACGAGAAGTCCTTCTTCGTCCGCCAGGCGTCGAGCATCTTCATGCCGACGGTGTCCAGGGCCACGGGGTCCAGGCTGGCCATGATCGCCTTCTCGTCGTACGTGAACTGCGGCCGGGCCTGGGGTCCTCCGTTGGCGACGGGCCGGAGGGCGTCGGCCACGATGAGCCGGGTCTTCTCGCGGATGGGCGGCAGGGCGTTGAGTTCGGCGATGAACGGGTCGCACAGGCCGCCATGGCTCTTCCGCCCATGCTGGCCGGCGTGGGCGTCGCGCGGGTTGTGGAACGACCCGTAGTGGTTCTTCAGCGAACACGTCACGCCCGCCAGGACGTGCGTCTTCAGGATCGGCACGTTCACCAGGGCCGTAATCTTCTGCGTCAGGATCTTCGCCAGGCGGCCTTTGCAGGTGTGGATGTCGGTCGGCTGCTCCTCCCAGTCGTCGTTGACGCCCGTGTACAGAACGCCGTCGATCGTGCCGACCTTGTACCCGCTGTTCGTCATGTGCTTGTCTTCGCGGTCCCAGACGATGATCTTCTCGGCCGGCACGCCGGCCATGCGGATGCCTTCGACCACCGCCTCGGTCACGCACGGATGCGTGCACGCACCGACGCCGAAGAGGCAGTTAATCTTCACGCCGACGGTGTCGTCGGCCTTGATGTAAGCCTTCCAGGCGGCCTCAGGGCTGGACTTACCCGAGAGTTTCATCACGACCGCGTGGACCATTTCGCGTGCGACCTTCGGGTCGGGCTTCTTGTCCTTGACGGCGTCCGCGCGGATGGCTTTGACGACGACGGACTTGCCGCCCGACCCGCCCTGCGCCAGGGCTCGCTGTCCGAGGACGGCCGCCCCGACGCCGGCGGCGGCGGTCCGGCCGAGAAACTCGCGCCTGCCGAATTCACGACTCATCAGAATGCCCCCTCCGATTAATGCTTTCCCTTGCCATGTTTGCGGAAACGCGCCGGGCCTTACGCGCCGAGCACTATAGGCGGATCACTATGCCGTTGCCCAGTGGTCGCCCTTCCTTCGCTATGCCTCGACGATTTCGATCCGGCTTATGTCGGCGGTGCCAAGGCCCTTCTTGGCGGCCGTGAAGACGCACCGCGCGCTCTCGGTCTCTTCGAGTGACGGCAGATCCATCTTCTTGCGCTGCGCGTCGAGCATCTTCAGGCCAACCGTGTCGAGGGCCACGGGATCCAGACCGGCCATGATCGTGTTCTCGGTGTACGTGAAGCGCGGCTGGACCATGGGCCCCTTGTTCGCCACCGGCCGGAGGGCGTCGCAGACGAACAGCCGTTCCTTCTTGCGGATGGCGTCCAGGGCGGTCAGCGCGGCGATGTACGGATCGCACGTGCCCCCGTGGACCGTCTTCGGTCCCCCGCCGTGGGCACCGCCGGGATTGTGGAACGACCCGTAGTGGTTCTTCATGCAGAACGTAATGCCCGAGCGGACGTGCGACTTCAGGATCGGCACGTTCACCAGGGCCGTGATCTTCTGCGTCAGGATCTTCGCCAGCCGGCCCTTGCAGTCGTGGATGTCGGTCGGTTCGTCCTCCCAGTCGCCGTTGACGCCCGTGTACAGGACGCCGTCAATCGTGCCGACCTTGTACCCGCTCTTCTCGAGGTGCTTGTCCTCACGGTCCCAGACGATGATCTTCTCGGCCGGGACGCCCGCCATGCGGATGCCTTCGACCACCGCCGCCGTCACGCATGGGTGCGTGCACGCCCCGACACCGAAGAGGCAATTGATCTTCACGCCGACGGTGTCGTCGGCCTTGATGTAGGTCTTCCAGGCGGCCTCGGGGCTGGACTGGCCCGAGAGTTTCATGACGACCGCGTGGACCATCTCGCGTGCGACCTTCGGGTCGGGCTTCTCACCCTTGACGGCATTGTCACGAACCGCCTTGACGACTCTCGACTTGCCGCCCGACCCGCCCTGCGCGAGGGCCCGCTGTCCGAGGACGGCGGCCGCGGCGCCCGCGGCGGCAGTCCGACCGATGAACTGACGACGGTCGAGTGTGCTGCCCATGATCGTACCCCTTGTTCCGCCCCGTGTTCGGTTCGCTCCAGCCTATCCCGCCATCTTCTTGAGGAACGCCAAGCCGTCCTTGGCCAGGCCGTCGGCCGAGTCGTAAATCGGCCGCCAGATGCTCGCGGCCGCGCACAGATCCAGGATGCCGATGGCGAAACTCTCGATCGTGACCCACTTATCGTACCCGAGGTCCTTCAGGGCCGCAAAAGACTCTTCCCACGCCACCTGGCCCGTGCCGGGCACGCCGCGGTCGCTCTCGGAGGCGTGGAAGTGCCCGAGGTGCTTCTTGCCGACTTTTCGGATGGCCTTGCCCGTATCCTTCTCCTCGATGTTGGCGTGGAACGTGTCGACCTGGACCGTCAGGTAGTCGCTGCCGACCGTCTCGACCATCGCCAGGGCCTGGTCCACGGTGTTGATGACGTACGTCTCGAAGCGGTTGAGCGGTTCGATGGCCAGCCGAATCTTCGCCTTCTCGGCGTGGTCGGCGGCGGCCGAGAGCGCCTCAGCACACCACTTCAATTCCCCGTCGGTGGGCGCCTTGCCGGTCAGGTACCCGCACGGGGAATAGAGCGGGCCCGCGACGCATTCGCCGCCCATCTCGGCGGTCAGGTCGACCATCTTCTTGAGGCGCGCCAGGGCCTTCTTGCGCTCGTCGGCGTCCGGGCTGCACGGGTTCTCGCCGGGCATCATGACGCAGCAGGCCGTCATGCCCATGCCAGCCTTCTCGAGCGCCTGCTTCGTGGCCGGCGCGTCGAGCAAGCTCAGGTCGTTGAACGGAATCTCGACGCCGTCGAAGCCCAAGTCGGCCACCTTGGGGATGAGGTCGATCTTCTCCTTCGTGAACGCCGCCGTGTAGACGAGAAGGTTGAGGCCGTATCGCACGTTCAAGGATGAGCCTCCTTTCGATTCGGTGGACGCCGGCTGACAGCCGACCAGTCCTGCGGCCGCGGCGCCCGCGGCCGTCGCTCCAAGGAACCCCCGCCGGGTCAGTCTCGCGTCGCTCATCGCCCATCCTCCAAGAGAGGTACCGGGCCGGGGCCGCGACTCGCCACAGCCTGAGCGCACGGCCGTCGAAACGTTCAACCAGTCTAGGGGGGTGGGCGTTCCGGGTCAAGTGTCAGGTGGGCGGCCTGCGCCCCGGAAATGGCGACGCCCGCTATCAGAACGAGGACGACCGGAACCACCGCGCCCGCGGACGGTTTCATGGCATGGCCTCCGCGCAGGGGCGTGTCTATCCGGAACCAGGCGCAGCCGGGGGGCGGTTTCGGACTGCCGGCCTGTCGAAGGCCGAGCCCCTGAGGCTTGACGCCCACCGCCGACCGCGTAGGATAGAACGCTGTCCTGAACATCCCTATGGCACCCGTACCCGTGAGGAAACCATGAAACGCCTGCCCATTTTCGTCCTTGCCGCCGTCCTCGCCGCCGCCTGTGCTCTGCCCGTCCGGGCGGAGGTCCGCTTCGAGAAGATCGTCCTCGACAAGGCCGTCCGCAGCGAAGGCGCCGCCGCCGGCGACGTGAACCACGACGGCAAGATGGACGTGCTCGCCGGCGACGTCTGGTACGCCGCCCCCGACTGGACGATGCACGAGATCCGCAAGCCGGGCACCTACAGCCCGGACAAGGGCTACAGCCAGTGCTTCCAGAACTGGGCGGACGACGTCAACGGCGACGGATGGATCGACTCCATCATCGTCAACTGGCCCGGCAAGCAGGCGTTCTGGTACGAGAACCCCAAGAACAAGCCCGGCCACTGGAAAGAGCATCTCATCACGACGAGCGCGGGCAACGAGACGAGTGTCTTTGCCGATCTCCTCGGCAACGGCCGCAAGGGGCTCCTGGCGGCCTTCTGCCCGGACAAGGTCATGGCGTACTGGACGCCGCAGGACGATCCCACCCAACCCTGGACCCTCCACGCCGTCAGCGACAAGGGCGCGCCCGGCACCGACCAGTACAGCCACGGCCTGGGCATCGGCGACCTCAATGGCGACGGGCACAACGACGTCCTCATCCGCACCGGATGGTGGGAAGCGCCCGAGAACCCCGCCCAGACGCCCTGGACCTTCCACAAGGCCGACCTCGGCGACAAGTGCGCCGACCTCATCGTCTACGACGTGGACGGCGACGGCGACAACGACGTCATCACCTCCTCGGCCCACGGGTACGGCATCTGGATGCACGAGCACGTGAAGGAAGACGGCAAGATCGCCTTCCGCCGGCACGAGTTCCACAAGGCGTTCAGCCAGACCCACGCGGTGTGCCTCGTGGACATCAACGGCGACGGCCTGATGGACTTCGTCACCGGCAAACGGTATCACGCCCACAACGGCCACGACCCGGGCGGCAACGAGCCGGCCCTCCTCTACTGGTTCGAACTGAAGCGGCCGAGCAAGGGTAAGTGGGAGTACGTGCCCCACCAGGTTGACGACGACTCCGGCATCGGTACACAGTTCAGCGTGTGCGACATGAACGGCGACAAGAAGCCGGACATCGTCTCGTCGAACAAGAAGGGCGTGCACGTGTTCATTCAGCAGTAGCCGCGAAGGGGCGAACCCTATGACCCGCTTTCGGCGCAATCCCTGTGCGCTCCGCCTGCTTCTCATCGCGGCCGCCCTTGCGCTGACCGTCGTACCCGCCGCCGCGGCCGAGGGCCGGGACGGGGCCGGCTTGGCCGACCTCGTCCGCCGGCGAGCCGAACTCGATTACCGCCGCACGCCCCGCCGCGTCATGGCGTTCTATTACCCGTGGTACGGGCTGCCGGACGGTCCCGGCGGCCGAGGCCGCACCGTCCATTGGGGCAAGATCGACCCCGACGCCAAAGACATCTCGGCCAGCACGAACTACCCGTCGTCGGGCGCGTACGACTCGCACGACCCCGAGACAATCGACCGCCACTGCCGCATGGCCAAAGAGGCCGGCATCGACACCCTCATCCTCTCCTGGTGGGGCCACGGCCATTACACGGACCGGCCGGTGCCCCGCATCCTGGACACCTGCAAGGCGCACGGCCTCTCGGCCACCCTGTATTACGAGACGTGCCCGAACCCGAAGACGCCGGAGGCGACGGCCCGCGACCTCGCCCGCGCCGCCAAGCGCTACGGCAGCCATCCGGCGTACCTGAAGGTGGCCGACCGGCCCGTCATCTTCGTCTATGTCCGGGCGATGGAGCAACTCGGCCTGGAGGGGTGGCTGCGTACGGCCGTCCTCCTGAACGAACAGGCCGGGCCCGGCGTGGCACTCATCGCCGACGGCTTCAGCGACGGGGCGGCCCGGGTCTTCGACGGCCTGCACACGTACAACACGGCGGGGCAGATAAGGCAGAAGCCGCCGGACGAGGTTCGCGCGTGGGCCCGGGCCATGTATCCCCAGTGGGTCGGCTTGGCAGAGAAGGCCCGGCGCATCAGCACCCTCACGGTCATTCCCGGCTACGACGACACGAAGATTCGCAAGCCGGGCCTGGCGGTTCCGCGGCACGGTGGGCGGTCGTACCGCGCGCAGTGGGAGGAGGCGATCGCGGCGGACCCGCACTGGGTCCTCATCACGAGTTTTAACGAGTGGCACGAGGGCAGCGAGATCGAGCCCAGCGCCGAACACGGCCGGGCGTACCTTGAGGCGACGGCCGCGCTGGCGAAACGCTTCAAGTCGCGCCCTCGCACGCCGCACCCCCCGCCGGAAGGCGCGATGGCGGAGGCGGACCTGGCGCGGCTGCGGCAGCAGTTGGACGGCCGGACCATCGGCGTTCTGCCGGGCGCGGAGTCGCCCGCGTTCTGGTTCCTGGCGGCCGACGTCCGGGTCGACGTCCGCTCCGTCGCCTGGGCCGACGTGGCCGCGGGCCGCGCGACACCCGAGCGCTATCCCCTGCTCCTCTACGCGGCGGGCGAGGAGTACCGCACCACGGTCGAGGCCCCGGGCGACGTCGACGCCGGCCTGGAGGCCTACATGAAGGCCGGCGGGTTCCTGGTGGTGATGCCGTCGCGGCCGTGGCCGTTCTTCCGCGGCGCCGACGGGCAGCCGGTCAGCCGGGGCGAGCGGTTCGGCGTGACGCTCCGCGGCGGTTGGGAGCGGCCGCCCCGGGGACGGACGCTCCGCCTCGTCCAGCCCGAGCGCCGCCTGCCCCACCTTCCGGGCGACTTTCCCTTCCCCGAGACGGGCGACCTGCGCTGGCGGCCGTTCGTTGCGGACAGCCACAAGAGGCACGTGCCGCTGCTCGTCCTGCGTGACGGCGACGGCAAGGCGCTGGGCGACGCCATCGCCTGCGCCGAGCCGGCGGCCGGCGGGCGGGTGCTTTACGTCTGGTTCCGCCTGCTCCTCGGGCCGCGGGCCGGACCGGTGATGCTGGACGCCTTCACCTTCGCGGCCGAGCAACTCTCGCGCTGAGGGGCGGCAACGCAGAAAGCATTAGAACCGCCTCGCCGGCAGGTTTAGAATGGCGGCGCATTCAGCCGGAAGGAGAGGCTCCGTGAACCGCCGCCGATTCCTCCGCCTGCTGGGCACCGCCGGTGTCGGTGCTGCGGCCGCCGCCGTGGCATCGTGCACGGGCGCCCGCCCCGGCCGCGCGTCGGCCCCCGTCCGCAACCGGCCGCCCAACATCGTTTTTCTGTTCATCGACGACCTGGGCTGGCGCGACGTCGGCTTCATGGGCAGCACGTTTTACGAGACGCCGCACATCGACCGCTTGGCCCGCGGCGGCATGATCTTCACCAATGCCTACGCCAACGCGCCCAATTGCGCGCCGACGAGGGCGTGTCTGATGTCCGGCCAGTACGGACCCCGCCACGGCGTGTACACGGTGGGGTCGAGCGAGCGCGGCAAGGCAAAAGGCCGCCGCCTCATCCCCATCGAGAACCACACGACCTTGCCGGCCGAGGTCGTCACCCTGGCCGAGTGCCTGAAGGCCGCCGGCTACGCCACCTGCCACCTCGGCAAGTGGCACCTGGGCGGCGAGCCGGAGACGAAGCCCGGCGGCCAGGGGTTCGACGTGAACGTGGCCGGCAACCACGCCGGAAGTCCCCGGACCTACTTCAGCCCGTACAAGAACCCCGACCTCCCGGACGGCCCCGAGGGCCAGTACCTGACCGACCGCCTGACCGACGAGGCCGTCCGCTTCATCGACGCCCACCGTAACGGGCCGTTCTTCCTCTACCTCGCGCACTACGCCGTCCACACGCCGCTGATGGCCATGAAGGACCTCATCGAGAAGTACAAGCAGAAGGAGCCGTCCGGCGGGCACGACCATCCCGTCTACGCCGCCATGATCGAGAGCGTGGACCGCGGCATCGGACGCATTCTCCATCGCCTGGACGACCTGGACCTGGCCGGCGACACGCTCGTCGTCTTCTTCTCGGACAACGGCGGGTGCGGCGGGTACGAGGAACTCGGCATCAAGGGGCCGGAAATCACGAGCCAGGCGCCGCTCAAAGGCGGCAAGGGCATGCTGTACGAGGGCGGCATCCGTGTGCCGATGGCCGTCCGATGGCCCGGTCGCGTGCCGCCCGGCACGACGTGCGAGACGCCCGTCATCGGCCTCGACTTCTACCCGACGCTGATCGAGGCCGCCGGTGCCAGGCCGCCCCAGGGCCAGGTGCTCGACGGCGAGAGCCTCGTGCCGCTCATGACGCAGAAGGGGAACCTGGCGCGCGACGCCATCTACTGGCACTTCCCCGCGTATCTCCAGGGCGGCGGCGGCACCTGGCGGACCACGCCCGGCGGCGTCATCCGCTCCGGCGACTGGAAACTCATCGAATACTTCGAGGATGGGCGCCTCGAACTCTATAACCTGCGCGACGACATCGGCGAAACGAAGAACCTGGCCGAGACCAGCGCCGCCAAGGCGAAGGCGCTGCACGACCGCCTCGTCGCCTGGCGCAAGGAGGTCGGCGCGCCCGTCCCGACGGAGCAGAATCCCGCGTTCGACCCTAGCACACGGAGGTAACATGAACCGCCGGAGGTTTCTCACCCGCGTGGCCGGTGCCGCCGTCGGCGCCGCCGGCATGCATCTGCTTGGCCGCACGGCCGGGGCCGCCGAGACCGAGCGGCCGCCCAACGTCCTGTTCATCCTGTGCGACGACCTGGGCTGGGGCGACCTGCGCTGCTACGGCCACACGGTCATCCGGACGCCGAACCTCGACCGGCTGGCGGCCCAGGGGACGCTGTTCACGCAGTTCTACGTGAACTCGGCCGTCTGTTCGCCCAGCCGCACCGCCTTCATGACGGGCCAGTACCCCGCGCGGCACCGCATCCACGGGCACCTCGCGCGGCCGGAACTCAACGCCAATCGCGGCATGCCGAACTGGCTCGACCCGAAGGCGGTCACCGTCACGCGCCTGCTCCAGCAGGCCGGCTACAAGACCGCCCACTTCGGCAAGTGGCATCTGGGCGGCGGCGACGGCGCACCCGACCCGGGCGCCTACGGCTTCGACGCCCACCGCACGCTCAATTCCGCTGGCCCGGGTTACGAGGAGGCGCAGAAGGACCCCTACTTCCGTGCCAAGTCCACGGGGCTCTTCGTCGACGACGCCCTCGAGTTCATCGAGTCGAACCGGGACCGGCCCTGGTACGTCAACCTCTGGACGCTCGTGCCTCACGCCACGCTTCATCCGACCGAGGAGGACATGGAGCCGTACCGCCGCCTTGCCCCCGCCGCCCGCCTTCCGTACAAGGGCGCGCTCCAGATCTACTATGGCACGGTCACGGCGCTCGACCGCGACCTCGGGCGCCTGCTGAAGCGCCTCGACGAACTCGGTCAGGCCGAGAACACGCTGGTGGTCTTCTCGAGCGACAACGGGCCCGAAGACATCCACATTGGCAATGCGACCCATTCGGGCGTCGGGTCGCCGGGGCCGTTCCGCGGCCGCAAGCGCAGCCTCTACGAGGGGGGCATCCGGATGCCATTCATCGTCCGCTGGCCAGGACACGTGCCGGCCGGCCGTGTCGAGACCGAGCCGGTCCTGACGGCGGTGGATTTCCTGCCCACCGTCTGCCGGCTCGCCGGCGCGGCGGTGCCCGACGACTACGCCGGCGACGGCGAGGACGCCAGCGACGTCCTCCTCGGCAAGAGCCGCCCGCGCACGAAGCCTATCTTCTGGGAGTGGCGGTTCCGCGTGCACGGCTACACGATCCACCGGTGCCCGATGCTGGCGGTGCGCGACGGGCCCTGGAAACTGCTGATGAACCCCGACCGCAGCCGCGTCGAACTCTACCACGTGCCGCAGGACCCCTCGGAAGTGGACAACCAGGCGTCGGCCCATCCGGAGATCGTCGAGCGTCTTGCCGCGCCGCTCCTGGCTTGGCAGAAGACGCTGCCCGAGGGCCCCGTCGAGGATGCCGCCGGCCAACGCGGCTACCGCTGGCCCGCCCCCAAGGCAGGGGGACCCGTCCGATGAATCGCCGCCGGTTCCTCACATGGCTCGGCCGCACCGCCATGGCCGCGGCCGCCGCCGGATGCGAGCCCGCGGGAGGCCGCCGCGCCGCCCCACTCAGCGCCCCGCTCCGAAGGCCGAACTTCGTCGTCATCATGGCCGACGACCTCGGCTACGGCGACATCGGCTGCTACGGCAACACGCGAATCCGGACACCGGCCCTGGACCGCCTGGCCGCCGAGGGCGTCCGCTTTACGGACTTCCATTCCTCCGGCGCCGTGTGCAGCCCCACGCGGGCGGGCCTCGTGACCGGCCGATACCAGCAGCGGGCACGCGTGCCGCAGGTCATCAGCGTGGGCAAATACCGCGGCCACGGCCTGGCGCTGGAGGAGGTCACCTTCGCCGAGTGCCTGAAGCAGGAGGGCTACGCCACCGGCGTCTTCGGCAAGTGGCACCTGGGCTACAAGAAGAAGTTCAACCCGGTGCACCAGGGCTTCGACGAGTTCGTCGGATACGTCAGCGGCAACGTGGACTACGTCTCGCACCTGGACGGGTCGGGCCAGGCGGACTGGTGGCACGGCGACGAGCTGCATCCGGAAGAGGGGTACACCACCCACCTCATCACGAAGCACGCGGTGGACTTCATCGAGCGGCACCGGGACGGGCCGTTCTGCTGCTACATCGGCCACGAGGCCGTGCACTATCCCTTCCAGGGCCCGGGGGACAAGGCCGTGCGGACGGTCGGCGGCAAGTCCCCCGGCCGCAGCACGCGACCCGACAAGGAGGCGGCGTACAAGGAAATGATCGAGGAGATGGACAAGGGGATTGGCGAGGTCGTCGCGACGCTCGATCGCCTGGGCCTGGCCCGCGACACGTTCGTCTTTTTCTTCTCGGACAACGGGGCGATCTCGCTGGGATCGAACGGCCCCTTGCGCGGCGGAAAGGCCCAGATGTGGGAGGGCGGGCACCGCGTGCCCGCCATCGCGTACTGGCCCGGCCGCATCGTGCCCGGCCGGACGTGTGGCGACCTCGCGATCACGCTCGACGTCTTTCCGACGCTGCTCGCCCTCGCCGGC